>Ga0209018_1002532_pt1 | contig 12719 bp, 4 predicted proteins | sample YNPBryBLVA2012_FD_185814 | JGI IMG/M metagenome (GOLD analysis project Ga0209018, IMG submission 185814) | Anoxygenic and chlorotrophic microbial mat microbial communities from Yellowstone National Park, USA - YNP Bryant BLVA 2012 (SPAdes)... ...
CCATGCCCGCCTGGGATGCCATCCGGCGTTTTGCCTGGTTGATGAGCGACGTGGACATCGTCGATGGCCTGTCGCCGGATGACGCTGACGAGGCTGTGCTGGCCGATCTGGTGCGCCTCCTTGACGACGCCGAGGATTTCCGCGTGGCCTACGATGCGGGCCTGGAGCCGGGCGCGACGCGCCGCGTCTTCCGCCTGGCCGCCGGGAACTCGCGAGAAGCTCTGGATCGCCTCTTTACCGTGTGGATCACAGAGGTGCGGCCCCGCTTGACCCCCGATCTGCTCGACCCGCATGGGACGGACAGTGGACCCGCCGAGACAGCCATCCTGCTAGCACGCATTGACCTCGCCATTGACGCCTCTGGGGACCAGCCGGTCGTTGTCGGCGATCCAACGCCGCCTGTTGTAAGCGACGAGGGCCGTCCCTACCTGCTGCATACCCAGTTGATCCAGGAACTGCTGCTGCTCGGAGGCGGCGAGACGATCTTGCCAGAGTTCCGTGAGTTTGTGTCGGTGGACACCCTGACCGAGGCCGGGGGTGAGGCTGCGGCGGCCTTCCGGCTGTGGTTCCACCTGGACGAGCCGATCGTGTTCATGGAGCCGCCTGCTGAGGTGGAGGACCGCCCCATCGTGGCTCTGCGCCGCGTCGACCGCGACGATTTCACCTTCAAGATCGAGGCGCTTCAGGACCCGCCCGCCGGACCTGCGCACACCTGGCGGCTGACTCCCAGCCGCGTTCAACTGGCCGATGGCGAGCTGCTGACGTTGCGCTTCGACGCCAACCTGATCCGTGTGGGCAGCGCCGATGGCCCGACCCTGACCGAGTTCATGCGCAGCCAGCGTCTGACGTTCGTCGGGTATGACGGCGATCATCACATTGAGGCTTATCACTTCGTCAATGTGCCGCCCCCCGCGCCTGAGCCAGAGCCGGGCCTGACGTTGGAACAGGTGTTGGAATTGCTGCGCACGCTGCGCACCCTGCCGCTGGTCACGATCTCGCCTGTCGCCTCTGAGCCTGAGAAGTTCGTCGATTACGAACTGTGGTTTCACCTCGATCTGCTCGCCGATGGGTACGAAGGCGCCCTTGAGGAGCTTAACCTGACCATCTACGCCGAGATCTTCGAGGACATCTTCCCGATGCCCTTTGAGATCATCGACCGACCCAAGCGCAATGTGTATGTCGTGCGCGTGTTTGCTGCCGAGGCCGATGTAGACCTGTTCGGGCAGCACAGCTACCTGCGTTTTGCCTTCCCGCTAGACGTGGGCAACCTGATCAAGAGCGCTGAAGGCAGCTTTGGCAGCTTGCGCGAGTACATCAAGGCTCAGCAGGTCAAGTTTGAGGGCTACTTTGTCACGATCAAGGAGACGGGTGAGGAAGCACTGGTGGTGTACTCGCGCTTGCAGCAGACCAGGCTGGGAGGGTAGCGCCGATGAGCAAAAGTCGATTCGTGGGGGACAGCTTCAGCGAGGGTTTGCGCACTCCCCACTACCTCAACGGGCGGCTGCTGACCGCCGAAGACCTTCAAGCCGATCAGGAGGCCGGGCTGGCTCGCCTGGCGCTGGTGGGGCGGGCCGCCGGGGCAGGCGTCATCGAAGGGCTGATGGTGCAGCGCCTCGACGCGAGCCGCCTGTGGGTCAGCCCCGGCAGCGGCCTCAACGGCGATGGACAACCGGTGCGCTTGGCAAGCCCTGGGGCCACGCTGGCGATCCACATCACCCTCGATCCTGGGGCGGCTGAAGCCGGTGGGCGTTTTCAAGACTGCGCTGTCTCGGCGGGCGGCATGCCAATGGCTGAAGGCGCTTACCTGTTGACCGTTGTCCCGGCCTCTCGCCTTGAGGGCGCGGTGCCGCTTAAGGCCGCGCCTGCCTACGGCAACATCACGCCCTGTGCGAGTCGCTGGGAAGTGGAGGGGTTGCAATTCAAGGCCATCCAGCTCGCCGGATTCGACGTGACGGCCACGACAGCGCAGACCCGTCGGAACCTGCTGGCCCACTGGTGCTTCGGCAGCGAGGCGCTCAAGCTGATGCCCTGGGACCCCTTTGACTTCCCGGCCAGCTATGCTGGACTTGACCTGCTCAGCCTGGCTGACTTCTCTGGGTGCGACCTGCCGTTGGCGGTGTTCTACTGGACGCCGACGGGGATCGCCTTCGTCGACAACTGGTCGGCGCGGCGGCGGCTGACGCTGCCCTATCCAGCGGACCGCTGGGCTGTCATGCTCAGCGATAGACGTGTAGCGCAGAGCCAAGCTCGTTTTCTCCAGTTCCAGGACCAGCTGGGGACGTTTGCCAACCCCTCTACGGTTGTGGCGCGGGATCACTTCCGCTACCTGCCCCCGGCGGGGTTCATGCCTGCCAAGCCGCCGTTTCTCGTCGTCAAGCGTCTGTGCCGCAGGCTCATCGAAGCTGCGCTCAGTGTACGTGGCGAGCAGGTTCCCGACGCCGAGATCAGGGAGAGAGTCAACGAACTGACTCTGGCGGTCAAAACTGCCCTGGATAAGTTTCCCAATTATGGGTTTGACCTGCTGACGTTCTTCGGCGACTTGCTGCCGAAGCGGTTTGGCTTGGTGGAGCGTGAGACCGTCGAGTTCAGGTTGAATCGTTCGTGGTACGACGAGGCCATCGACCTGGACCTCAAACCCTCCTTTGATCTGTACTTTGTCGAGGACAACATCCTGCTGTTTATCGCTGCGGTATACCTCGAAGGCGTGGTCGACAAGCTGGCCGAAAAGACGACCGGAGAGAAGAATCACCGCCAGTGGGCGGTGGTGCGAGGTTTTCTGATCGCCATTCTCAAGGACCTGGTGCGTCTGGACGAGGGTCTGATCGAGGAGCGCATTAGCAGCGTGGACCCCAGCGGACTGTATGTCATGTTTGCCAAGAGGGTGGCCCCCGTTCGCTATGTCAGGCTCCGACAGGCCAAGCCTGCCGCCCCGCCGGAAGAAGATGCGGCGGTCGCGCAGCCTGTCCTCGAGACGGGCATGGCGGCCAGGCCCACTGCTCCAACGGGGACGGTCAGTGCGACGCACGTGGAGGAGGCGGTGGAAGAGGTGATCATGTTAGCCAAGGCCCCGAATGCTATGGCGGCGTACACCAATCCCCAGGTGTGGGAGATAGCGAACACTATCGGATTGATCAACCTCACGCCAGGAGAGATCGACCTGCCGGGCAACCCTGTGCCGTAAGACAGGCTGCTCCCGATGGCGGTGGATTGGCCCGTTGCTGGGCGCGACTGCGTTGAGCGTGTGCGGCTGCGCCGACGATCAGGAGAAGGGGATGGGCACAGCGCGGTGGCCCTGCGCCTGCGGGTGGATCGCTGGCTCAGCGCCGTCGCCCTGCGCCCGCCAGAGCTGCCCGGCGGGGCAATCCTGATCGTGCGGCGGCTGCGCGGGCTGCCCGCCGTGCCGGAGGCGGCTCTTCTGCCCGGCAGGGTGTGGGAGAGGGCGCTCCGAGACCGGCTGGCTGACTTGTACCAGCGTGCAGCCCGGCCTGGGCAGGGGCCGCTGCCGCCGGATGCCGAGAGCATCCTCTTCGACGACCCGGCGCACATGGTCGCTGCCCTCACGCGCGACGTGCTGGCCGGGACGGCGGGCGGGCGGTGGTACTGGCAACGATGGCTCTCGGAGGTCCCGGCAGCCGATCCCGGCGCTGTGTTGGCCCACGTGTGGAGCGCTCAGGCCCCTTTCCTGCCCGCCGCGCTGGCGCTGCTTGAGAAAGACGAGGTGGAGCATGCCGTTCGTCGGTTTGCTCCGCGCGAGGTGAGCCAGGTGGTGCGTGCGCTGCATAGCAGCTTCGAGCTGCCTGCCGCTGTCCTCCGGGTGACAGCTCCTGAGGCTGCCGCGCCGAGGACTGGCCCCTCGCTTCCTGCTGAGAGCGCCCCGCCCTGGCGGCCTTTCTGGCCAAGCCTCCCGCTTGACCTTTCTCTGCCCCCCCAGGCTCACTACCTGATCGGCCTGGGCCTGTCCCTTCGACACGCGCCTGCCTACGCTCGCAGCCCGGCCTTTGCGGCGCGGGCCGCCCGGTGGCTGCAACAGGCGCTGGCCGCCCAGGTGAGCGGGTCGGCGACAGCTTGGCCGGAGGCGTCCCATCCGGCGGCCCCGTCCAGGGGCGGCGGGTCGGCCTCCTGGCCTGAGCGGGCGCCCGCAGCGTCGCCAGGTTTGCGGAGCGAGCAGCCAGCATCTCAGGTTGAGGACTCGGCAGATGGAGACTCTCGCACTCGGCGATCTGCCGCGCCGCGTGAGCCGGGCGCCGAGCCGCTCTCTCCGCCGATTGCCGAGGCTGCCCGGCTGCTGCCTGCCCAGGAGCAGGCTGTACAGGAAGGTCTGGCAGCTCTGCCGAACTGGGAGGGAATCCAGACCGCGTGGGGGGGCGTTTTGTACTTGGTGAATCTGCTCACCTGGCTGGGCCTGCCTGACGAGTGGGCGGAACACCTCAGCGGCTGGGCGATGATCGAGGCGCTGGCGCGTGGCCTGCTGGCTGAGGCGGGCCTCGATTGCGCCGACGATCCGCTGTGGGCCATCCTGGCTGCGCTCGATGGTCGGTCGGCAGACGCGCCTGCCGGTCCCGCCGATCTGCCCTTTCAGGCGTTCCGTCTGCCGTCGACCTGGCTGGCCCGCGATTCCCAGGGAGCACGCCGCTGGCTGGCCGCGCCGTCTGCGGATCGACTGCGCCTGTTTGATGAGGCAGCGCACTACTTGGTGGCCGATGTGCCGCTGGCGGGGCGGTCGGTGGAAGAGGCCGCCCAGGCCGAGGTCGAGGGCTACCGGGCTGGAGGTATTGAGGCCGAGTGGCAGGTGGCCCTCCTTGGTCAGAGGGCGGGGATCGAGGATCGCATTGGTGAGAGCGTCACGCCCGGCCTGCGGCAGTGGCTGATCTGGACGTTGGGGTTCATCCGGCACCTGCTGGCCCGTGCGCTGGGCGATCCCCGCATGGATGCCACAGCGCTGGCCGAGACGCTGTTATTGGTCCCAGGCCGGGTGTTGATCAGCCGGACGCACGTTGACCTGGTGGCTCCGCTCGAGGCGGTGCGTATCGCCGTCCGCCGGGCGGGGCTGGATCGCGATCCAGGTTGGGTGTCCGACCTGGGGTATGTGGTGTACTTCCATTTTGGAGAGCTATGAGGAGCGACATCCGGTGCACAATGCCCACCTGGACAGAACAGTGTTAGACAACCTGCCGCGCGACGCCGAGGGGCACTTCCGGCTGGTGACGTACAGCCTGCTCGGACGCCTGTTCGCCCATCTCAACCTGGCCAGCATGGCGGACCCCAGCCTCGACCTGTTTGCCCAGTATCCCTTTTTGAGTGGGTATCAGGCGCTGCTTGAAGCCTGCCATCCGCCTGACCTGCTGGTGCAAGACCAGGCGGCGTGGTGGGTGGGGCAGGCGGCGGCGTGGGAGGCCCAGGTGGAAGGGCACCTGCCGCTGCGCGCCCTGGCCCAGGCGCTTGATCTCAGCCCTGCTGAGGGACAGCTTCTGGCGCTGGCTGGGCTGGTGGAGGAAGACATTCGCTTCGGCGCAGTGTTCGCTGCGCTGCAACAGCCTCTCGCTGCGCGTCGACCGTGTATTGGGTTGGCCGGGTGGCTGCTCAGCGATCCGGCGGGCGCACCGCTGGACATCTGGCTGACTTGCCAGCGGTTGATGGACGCAGGTCTGCTGTTGGCCGAGAACCAGGCCGATCCACGATCGGAGTGGCTGCTGCGGGTCCCCTCGGCCATCTGGGATGCCGTGCGGGGCCGGCTGCTCGACCGGCCTGCGCCGGGCATCGTGCGCCATGCCGCCGCCGACTTCCCCCCTGTGGAGGACCTCATCCTGCCCGCCGATCTGCACGCCCAGGTTAGGCGGGCGCCTGCGCTGACCGCCAGCGGCCAGATCAGTGCGCTCGTCCTGCGGGGGATGACGGGCAGCGGTCGACGCACTGTGTTGGGCGCTATCGCCCGCAGCCTGGGACGTGACCTGTTGGTGTGTGAGGAAGGGGCAGTGGGCGCGGAGGCCGGGCGCTTGTTGGGTCCTCTGGCCACCCTGACCGGCGCTCTGCCGGTCCTGCGCTGCGATCCTGGTCCCGGCGAGACGATCGCGCTGGCTGCGCTGCCCGGCTACACAGGGCCGGTCGGGGTGACGTTGGGGCGCAGCGGCGGCCTGCGCGGCCCGCTGATGAGCCATGCGCTCAACCTGACGCTCCCGCCGCCTGACTACGAAGCGCGCCGCCGCCTGTGGCAGGCCGCCCAGGTTCCCCTAGACTCGGCTGAGCTGGATGAGATTGCCCGGCGTTTCCTGTTGACGGGTGGGCTGATCCGGCGTGCTGCCGGGCTGGCCCATGCCTACAGCACGCTGGATGGCCGCTCGACGGTGGACCTGGCCGATGTTCAGCGGGCTATGCGGGCGCTCAATCGTCAGTCGCTCGATACGCTGGCCGTCCACCTGGAGGCGGTCGGCGGCTGGGACGACCTGATCGCTGGGGAGGCGATTGCGCCCGACCTGCGGGCCCTCGAAGTGCGCTGTCGTGAGCGGGAGCGGCTGCGCGAGCACGCCGGAGCGGGCTTCAGGCGCACGCTGAACCGTGGGGTGAGGGCGCTGTTCAGCGGCCCTAGCGGCACCGGCAAGACGCTAGCGGCCCGGGCGCTGGCCGCAGCGCTGCAAATGGACCTCTATCGAGTAGACCTGGCAGCGGTCGTTAACAAGTACATCGGCGAGACCGAGCGCAACCTGAATCAGGTCTTCTCACGCGCCGAGGAACTCGACGTGATCCTACTGCTGGACGAGGGCGATGCGCTCATGACTCGCCGAACTGAGGTGCGCAACTCCAACGACCGCTATGCCAATATGGAGACCAACTACCTCTTGCAGCGGCTCGAAAGCTACGAGGGGATCGTCATCATCACCACCAATGCTGGCCAGCGCATCGATACTGCCTTCTTGCGTCGTCTCGACGTGGTGGTTGACTTTACGCCGCCTGAGGCCGCCGAGCGGTGGCTGCTGTGGATTCATCATCTGCCTGCCGAGCACGCTGTCAGTCCAGCGTTCCTCCAGGAGGTGGCCGATCGCTGTGCGCTCACTGGCGGGCAGATTCGCAACGCGGCGCTACACGCCACGCTGCTGGCCTTGAGCAGTGCGGAGCCGGTTGCCGATCATCACCTGGAAGCTGCCTTGCAGCGCGAGTATCGCAAGTCTGGCGCAGCCTATCCGCTGCGCGACCGCGCCCCGGCAGGAGGACAGATCAGCCAGGTGCGCCAGTTCGCTGCCCGCTTGGACGGCTCACGTCTGTCGGAGGAGTGATCGATGCACACACGGGAGCATCACCCCGTACAGCCCAAGAGCAGCGAAGCTCTGCCTGAGAAAGCCGTCGCGCCTGTCGCTGAGCCTACACGCTTGCCCACGTGGAGCCAGCTTCTGGACGATGGGCTGGTTGGCCCTTCACTTCAGCCCAAGCTGGTCCTCAGCCAGCCGGGGGATGAGTATGAGCAGGAGGCAGACGACGTTGCCAAGCAGGTAGTGCAGAGGCAATCGCCTGTCACTGTGTCGCAAAGGGTGGAACCTGCCGACATTCAGCGTTTTGCGGAGTCAGGATCGGAAGCTGGCCCCGACCAGAGTCTGGATGTGCCGTCCAGCGTATACGAGACGCTGGAATCCCCCGGCGAACCTCTGCCCGACGAGACGCGCAGCATGATGGAATCTCGCTTTGGGGTGGATTTTGGCGACGTGCGCGTCCATCACGACGCCCAGGCTGCTCAGTCCTCGCGGAGCGTGGAAGCCGCGGCTTACACCGTCGGCCATGATGTGGTGTTTGACGAAGGGGAATATGCCCCTGGCACTGAGACAGGCGACGAACTGATTGCTCATGAACTGACCCACGTCGTTCAACAGACGGGCAGCGCCGCTGAAGCTCCCGAAGGCGCAGATGAGACCGAGCCGGCGGCGACCCTCGATGGCTTTGTCGCGCTGCGTATTACTGGGGCGGGGGTGTTGCAGCGACAGCGTGGCCGGTCTGTCGCCAATCCATTCGAGAGACTGCTGGCTACCTTCGACCGCAACCTCAACATGTTATCCAGCTTTGTGGCGGAGCTGGATGCGCTGACAGACGCCAATTATCTGCTCCAGCGCGAGATCGACAACATCCATCTGGCGCTGACCGACATCCAGAACGAGCGCGAGGCCACGCGGCTCGTCGCCGACGACGTGGTCCATCGCCGCCCGCTGGGGACAAGCGATCCGGGGGGCAACAGCCTGTATCAGGTGGTGCGGGGCCTGTATCAGCGCCGAGGGGAGTCCTTCCCCTCGCGGCGCAACCTGGGCATTCGTCAGGGACAGCTTGAACGGGGCATGGTGTTGATGAGCACCGTCCGGGTTCGAGTGTTGAACCTGATGCGCTCGATCAGCGGCGCGCCTGCTGGCGCTGCCGGAGGGCCGCCCGACGCGCTGCGCTCGGTCACGATGGATGTGGCCAGCTATTATCTGCAACTGCTCACTACGCTCGAACCGGAAGCGCTGCAGAGGCTGGCCTTTCTGGAGTCGTTCTACCAGAACCCTGAGATTCTCCAACTGTACGCGGTCATTCGTTATGCCCAGACGACCTTCCCGGACTTATACCGGAGCTTGTATAGCGTGTCGCGCACCCCTGGGATGAGCACCGTCCTGTTAGGGGAGACATTCGAACCCAGCGAGTATCGCTACTCCGAGAGGGATTTCTGGCAGGAGATACCGGGCTATTCTCGGCAAAGGATAGCAGGCCATCTGGAGATGCTTTTCTTAGCCCTCAACCGTCTGCGCGACATTCACGGTTGGATGACATCGGTGGGCGACCCGCCTCGCCTCCAGCAGGCGGTGCATCAGGTCCCGACGCCTGAGCTGGCGGCCAACATCAGCGCCAACATCATCCAGGCTCAGGTCGAGATCGCCGTGGCGGCGCTGTGGCTGCCGTTCGAATCGCTGGGCGAGCTGCTGCGGACCCATCCCAACATTGGTTTGCCGCTCAACCCCTTCGCTGCGCCAGATCGGGATCGCTGGCTGGGTGAGATGCAGAGCCTCGCCCGCGAGTTCCGCCGCGAGGTCAGCCAGTATCCTCACGACGACATCGAGTCGCGTGTTCAGGACTGGGAGCGGCGGGTTCAGCGCCTGATCGATGAGATCGTGCCTGCGGCCCACCGGGCGGACATCGTGGCAGGGATCGTGGAACAAATCCCCTTCCTGTTCGTTGGCGGCGGCGTGGCGGGAGGAGTAGGGCGCTGGGTCGGCACGCTGACGCGAGGCTCTCGCTGGCTGATGGCGCTGGCTGAAGGGGCCACACTGACGGTGCTAGGGGCCGCTGCTCTGCCCGTGCGCTCTCGCCCGACGACTGCCCTCGGTTGGGTGGGGCACTTTGCCATGAATGTGTTCTGGGCGCGCATGGGGAGGGCGCTGTTTGAGATCGGCGGCGACGTGGCGCGGGGCATGGCCAACAGTCGGAGTGCGCTGACCCGTGTCGGAGTCGAGCTGGTCATACCGGGCGTCGCGCTGACCACGATGCAAACCGCTGCGCAGGCCATCGAGGCTCAGGTGCGCGGCCACGGCGGCGAAACCAACCTCACCGAGCTGTTTACCGTCAACCTCATCATGAACAGCCTGGGCATCATGCTCGGCGCCAGCATGCAGCAGGCGTTGCCCAGCGCTGGCGGCGCTAGGCCATCGCCAGCCGACCTCGCGCGGCGCACTGGGGTCAGTGAGGAGGCGGCGCGGCAATGGGTTGCCCTGGCCGACCGTGCGGCGGAGTTCCAGGCTCAGCTGGCGACTTTGGAGCAGCAGGCCCGTCGGGGGACTCTGACGTCTGAAGACTTTGAGGCCTGGCGGCGACAGGGTCTGTCGCTGGCCGACGATCTGGAGCGGACAATGCCCGCTCTGGCCGAGGCATTGGGCACGGGCCAGTCTGGGGATCAGATTCGGGCCGGGGTGGCGGCTCTGCGTGCCCGCCTCAATAGCCTGACCTATACCCCCAGGCCGACGGTGACGGCGCTGCTGCCGGAGTTTGTCAGCGGGCTAACCCGCGCGGGCGAAGGGATCACCTATACCTACAATCCTGCCCGTCCGCCCCGGGAGCTTGTCAATTTGCGGCAGGATTATGTGAGGCGGGGGTATACCGTGCGCGAGCTGCCTGGGGGCGGCTGGGAAGCGGTCAACGCTCAGGGCCAGATCGTCTTGCAGGTGCTGCCGATGTCGCGTGCAGCGGCGCTGGCGCTGCCTCGCAGCCTGGCCGAGGTCGCCGCCGGCCCGCAGGCTCAGGCAGGCTTGGCGCGCGTGCGAACCCAGACGGCTGTCCCCGACCTGGAGGCGCAGCTTGCCCAAACGGCAGCCGGTCAGCCAGAGGCGGTGACGCGGATCCTGCGCCTGGTGGGCCGCTTCATCGATCCGACGAGTGACGCTGCCTGGCGCGGCCTGAGCAACTTTCTCCGCCAGGGGGGCGATGTCCGTGCGCTGGCGCGTGCGCTCACCTTTGGCAGGGCTACCCAGGAGTTTGCAGCGGAAAATGCGCTGCTGGCCAATCGTGTGCTGACTCAGTTGGCTACCTGGGATGCCTCTGCGGTGCGAGGGCTGGGCCTCCTGTACGAAGTCCGGCCCCGCATGACTGCCGAAGGGCTGTCCAACCTGTTCAGCGACTTTGAGCCAATTCAGGTGCGTGGAATCTTCCAGAGTATCGACCGGCTCGCCCCGATCTCGCGCGGGCTGAGCCGCGTCATTGGGCCGCTGGCCAGCGGGAACGAGGCCCAGCAGCGCGGCGCGATGGGGGCGCTCAGCTCGGCCAACCAGCTCGCCGATCAATTCCCTGGCAGGATCATTTCCTTTGAAATGCCTGTCATTGGGCCTGAAGGGAATGTCATCCGTGTCCAGGACATCCTGGTGATTGAGCAACAGACGACCCGCGTGGCCGGGGAGACTATCACTCAAGAGGTCACGCTGGCTGCCTTTGAGATCAAGGAGGTTTCGACTCGCAACCTGGGGCGGCGAGGGCCTCACCAACTGGCAGTCGACATCCTGCTCGACTCCCATGCCCGTGCTCAGCGGGCGACCCCCGCCGGGACATCGCGCCCGTTTTTTGAGACGTTCCGCTGGCGCATCCGGCGTGCCGAGTTGCAGCGGGATGCCATGCGCCGACTGGGTATCACCGATCCAGGCGATTCGCGCATTGAAGCGGAGATGCGGCGCATGGTTGAGGAGCAACTTCAGCGTGCCTTTGACGATCCTGTGTTGAGAACCATGAACCCCACCGAGTTACAGGGATACCGGAATGCTTTCCGGAATGTGCCGTTTGTAGAGTTCTTCTAAGGTTTCTCTGAAAGTGTGTGGAAAACACTTGCAGAGCAACGCTTCATCCGACAGTCTTGGCGATGGTCAGCGTCTGTCGAGTAAGGCCGTTCGGGGAAAAGGGGGAAGGATTGCCGTGATGCACATCAGAGAATCCAGAAGCCGATCTCAGGAAGCCGCCAAGATAGAGGGTCATTCTGCTGTCGGCCAGCAGGAGACAGCAGTCCGATCCAGCTACCACGGCAATCCTGTCTGGGCGCGCGTTCAGGACCACCCGCTTACACAGCTACCCTTCCAGGCCAAGCTGACCGTCGGCCAGCCAGAGGACGAGTATGAGCAAGAGGCGGACCGCGTGGCCGAGCAGGTGACGCAGACAGCGGAACTGCAGGTGCAGCGGGCATGCGCCTGCGGAGGGGCGTGCGCCACCTGCCAGACCGGCGGGCCAGACGAGGAAGAGGAACTGCTCCAGCCCAAGCGCATCCAGCCGGGCGAGAGTGGGGTGATGTCGGCCCCGCCCATTGTGCACGACGCGCTGCGCTCGCCCGGACAGCCGCTGGATAGGGGGACTCGCGCGTTCATGGAGGCCCAGTTCGGGCGCGACTTCTCAGGCGTGCGCATCCATGACAATCCGCTCGCGGCGCGGTCAGCGCAGGTGGTCGATGCCCTGGCCTTCACCGTAGGTTCTGACCTGGTCTTTGGCGGTGGGCAATATGCGCCACACACCAGCCAGGGACGACGGCTCATTGCCCATGAGTTGGCGCATGTCATTCAGCAGCGTGCAGCGCCGTGGCGGCTTCAGCGCCAGGCAGGCACATCGAGGTTCCGCGAGAGATTCGCCAGTTCCACCCATGCTTCCGGAAGCGACGTGTGGGAAGGCGAAGTCGAGCGCGAGGAATATGTCCCGGCCTCAGACTCACGTCCCGAGCGTGTGATCCACACGGGACATGTCCGGCTGCGCTTTGACCAGAGCACCTGCACAGTGACTCTCCCCAATACGGTCAGGTTTGAGCAGCCATCGAGCAGCAATTGGCCTACATGCTCAGAGGACGCCAGTCGGCCTGTGCCCCCGCCGACTCCTCAGGAGCTGTTCGACGCTGTCAAGGCTCGCTATCTGGCTGAAGTTCCGCGCTGGCTCAATGGGTGGTATACGGCCCGAATCAGCGGCTGTGAAGGTCATCCCTGCAATGGTCGAGATGTTCCCATTGTGGTCGAAGTGTCGGAGGACAATGCGAACCCCGATACCCGGGTGGTGATCGCCAATGTGCCGGGCCGCTCCTGTGTGGCTCGGGATTCGGGCGGGCGCCTGCGTGACCTCATGACCCTGCATGTGGGTGGGGGCATCTCGGCGGATCGGATGGCCCACGAGGCGGGGCACGACATCCTGGGGCACGGCGACGAATACGGGGAGAGAGGGAGACCCGCTGAACGTGAGCGCGAGTCTGACTGGTCGCTGAT
>Ga0209018_1002534_pt1 | contig 12708 bp, 12 predicted proteins | sample YNPBryBLVA2012_FD_185814 | JGI IMG/M metagenome (GOLD analysis project Ga0209018, IMG submission 185814) | Anoxygenic and chlorotrophic microbial mat microbial communities from Yellowstone National Park, USA - YNP Bryant BLVA 2012 (SPAdes)... ...
CATGGATGACACGGATTTTACGGATGAACACGGATGATTGAAGGGAAAATCTGTGTTGGTCCGTGTCGAGCCAACGATCCCCCAAACAATCGCCTGCCCACTTGACGTCTGGCAGCAATTGTGGTATGATAGATAATAGAATGATGCCCGGCCGCAGGCAATCTATGGCCATTGCTGGCGGAGGTGGCATCCGATCTGACCGCCCCGGTCAGGCAGGCTCTGGCCTGCAGAAATGGCGCAGACCGACGGATGAAGCGGCCGGCACCCGAAGTGTGGAGGAGAGGAGGTGAGGTCTATCGGAGGGTGATCTGCAGCCGTGTGTCGTCTGTTTTCGGATCCACACATTTTTGACAGGAGGAGAGAAAGATGTTGAAGAAAAGGTTGGCAATTCTGGCGATGGTGGCCATGATCGCACCTTTGATCCTGGCTGCCTGTGGGCCGACGCCGACGCCGCAGATCATCAAAGAGACCAGCGTCGTCGTGCAGACGGTCGTTGTGGAAAAGGCGGGCACCCCCATTGTCCAGGAAGCGACCAAGATTGTCGAGGTGGAAAAGGTGGTCACCGCCACTCCGGAGCCACCCAAGCCGGTGAAGTTTGTGGCCCCCCGACCCGACACCTACACCTTGGTGACCTTTGGTGACATTGACACCCTGGACCCGAACCTGGCCTACGACACCGCCAGCGCGGCGGTGATCATGAACGTCATGGAAGGGCTGATCTTTTTCAACCGCGAAAAGATGACCGAGTATATCCCCGTGCTGGCCACCGAAGTCCCCAGCGTGGAGAACGGCGGCATCTCGGCGGATGGCCTGACCTACACCTTCAAGATCCGGCAGGGGGTCAAGTTCCACAACGGCAACGACCTGACCCCCAGCGACTTTGAGTACACCTTTGAGCGGGGCCTGCTGCAATCCAGCCCCGACGGCCCGCAGTGGCTGCTGATCGAGCCGATCATGGGCTATTCGTCGGGGGACATCACCGAGGAGATCGCCGAGGGGGCGTATGCCGGCGATCCGGAAGGGTTGAAGGCCAACGCCAAGCCGGAGGAATTGAAGGCCGTGTGCGAAAAGGTCAAGGCCGCCATCGAGGCCGATGACCAGAACTGGACGCTGACCTTCCACCTGGCCCAGCCGTGGGGTCCTTTCCTGGCCACCCTGGCGCAATCGTGGGGCTCGGCCATGGACAAGGAATGGGCCATCGAAAATGGCGCCTGGGATGGCTCGTGCGACACCTGGCAGGATTACTACTCCCTGACCTCGGAGAACAGCCCGCTGTCCACGATTATCAACGGCACCGGCCCCTACAAGCTGGAGAGCTGGACGCCGGATGAGGGGTGGGTCCTGGTGGCCAACGAGAACTACTGGCGGCAGCCGGGCGACGAGATGTGGCCCGGTGGCCCCAGCGGTGTGCCGCGGATCAAGCGGGTGGTCGAGAAGCTGGTGGATGAGTGGGGCACCCGCTTCGCCATCCTGCAGGCAGGGGATGCCGAAACGGTCGCCGTGCCGGCCGCCAACCGGCCCCAGGTGGATGAATATGTGGGGGAGGTCTGTGACTACCTGACCAACGAATGCACCCCCGCCGAGAACCCCGACCTGCCGCTGCGCAAGTGGCCCGGCCTGCCCAGCGTGAGCCGCACCAACATCTTTATGAACTTTGACCTGAGCCAGGAAGAGGGCCTCAACCCCTACATCGGCAGCGGCAAGCTGGACGGCAACGGCATCCCGCCCGACTTTTTCAGCGACCTCCATGTGCGCAAGGCCTTCAACTACTGCTTCGACTATGACGCCTTTATCCGGGACGCCCAGAACGGCGAGGGGATCCGCAACAACGGCCCGATCATCATCGGCATGTTGGGCTACAACCCGGATGGCCCGATGTACGAATACGACCCGGACAAATGTGCCGAGGAACTGTCGCTGGCCTGGGATGGCAAGCTGCCCGAAGTCGGCTTCCGGGTTCAGATGGCCTACAACACCGGCAACGTGGCGCGCCAGACCGCCTGCGCCATCCTGCAGTCCAGCCTGCGCTCGGTCAACGAGAAGTACCAGATCGAGTGCCTGGGCCTGCCGTGGCCGACGATGCTGCGCGCCTTCCGCGCCAGCCAGTTGCCCCTGGTCGCCAGCGGCTGGATCGAGGACATCCACGACCCGCACAACTGGGTGCAGCCGTTTACGGTCGGCACCTACGCCGGGCGGCAGAACCTGCCTGCGGACCTGAAGGCTCAGTTCCAGGAGCTGGTGACCGCCGGGGTGAAGGCCTCCGATCCGAAAGAGCGCGAAAAGATCTACTTTGACCTGCAAAAGCTGTTCTACGACACGGCCATCCAGATCACCCTGTCGCAGGAGGCAGGTGTCCGGTATGAGCAGCGGTGGGTGCAGGACTGGTACTACAACCCGATCCTGTTCGCCGGCTTCTACTACGCCTATGGCCTGGCCACCGAATAGGCGGTCGGGCGGAGTGATTCCCTTTCCGGCGGGGGCGCCTGCCCCCGCCGGAAATCTTCTGGTCTCGAGGCTGGAATTATGACTGCTTATATCATTCGTCGCCTGCTCCAACTGCCCATCACCGCCTTTGGGGTCACGGTGCTGGTCTTCCTCATGACCATGACGCTCGACCCGGTGGAGCGTTCGGCCCTCTATGTGCGCGACATCCCCCATACTCCGGGGGCGCTGGACGCCATCATCCAGCGCTATGGCCTGAGAGACCCGTTCCACGTGCAATACTGGCGTTGGCTGGTCGGTCGCATCGATCCCCAGACGGGGGAGAGGGTGGGCGGCATCCTGCGGGGGGATTTTGGCTTCTCCCGCACCGGTCGCCTGCCGGTCAAAGAACTGCTCCTGACGCGCCTGCCGGTCTCGCTGGAGCTGGCGCTGTGGGCCGGGACCCCGATCATCCTGGGGGGCATCTGGCTGGGGGTGATTGCCGCCAAACACCATAACAAACCGATTGACCAGGGGGCCCGTGTGTTCAGCATCGTCGGCTGGTCTTTCCCCACCTTTGTCTTTGCCCTGCTGGTGTTGATGATCTTTTATGCCAAATTGAAATGGTTCCCGCCCGGCCGCCTGTCCGACTGGGCCACTCAGGTGGTCATGTCCTCCTCCTTCCACCGGTACACCCAGATGAACACCATAGATGCCCTGCTCAATCTGCGGCTGGACATCTTCTGGGATGCGCTGCGGCACCTGATCCTCCCCATCGTCACCCTGTGCTACGTGGAGTGGGCGATGCTGCTGCGCCTGACCCGCTCTTCGATGCTCGAAGCGTTGCATCAGGACTATGTGACGACCGCCCGGGCCAAAGGGCTGGCCGAGCGGACCGTCACCAACCGCCATGCCTTGCCGAACGCCCTCATCCCGGTCGTCACCGTCGCCGGATTGACGATTGTGGGCCTGATCGGGGGGGTGGTCATCACCGAGACGATCTTTGACCTGCCTGGCATGGGTTCAGCCGCAGCGCGGGCGGCCCAAAGCCTGGACCTGTTGACGGTGGTCAGCTTTACCCTGTTCAGCGCGGTGGTGCTGATGCTGGCCAACCTGGTGATTGACATCCTGTACGCCTTTTTGGACCCCCGCGTTCGCCTGAGTTAAGGATTGAGGTGAGGTGCGGAATGACAACCGAGACGCTTGTCCGCCGCCAGGCCCCTGGACAGCGGACCATCACCCGGGACGATGTAGTCGCCTGGACACTGCCGGAACTGACCGGATTGCGCAAGCTGTTAGGGCCGGAGTGGTATCGTTTGCTGCACGGCCTGTTCACCAACCCCCTGTCGGTGGCCGGCCTGGCCATTGTGACCTTCTTTGTCCTGATGGCTGCCCTGGCCCCTGTCCTGGCCCCGCCGCTGAAAGTGGCAGCCGACCCATACCTGATCCCCCGCGATGGCTTTGGCCCTAAACCGCAACCTCCCGGCTCGGTGTGGGTCAAAGATGTGCCCGAAGTGCCCTTCTGGTACCCGATCATAACCGGCAAAGACCATTGGGTCCACCTGATGGGCACCACCAGCGGCCAGTTCGACATCTGGTATGGGGTCGTCTGGGGAGCGCGCACCGCCCTGTTTGCCGGCATTGTGGTCACCTTGACCACCGTGATCATCGGCCTGATCGTCGGCTCCATCTCTGCCTTTTATGGGGGCTGGCTGGACGATGTCCTGATGCGGATCACCGAGATTTTTATGGCCTTCCCCTTCCTGCTGGCCGCTCTGATGATGGCCTCGATCCTGGTGCCCAAATTCGGCCGGAGCATCTGGCCGCCCACCATCGCCCTGATCGTCTTTGGCTGGACCCGCTACGCCCGCGTGGTGCGGGGCGATATTCTGTCGGCCAAGGAGCGGGATTATATCCTGGCCGGCCGCGTGATCGGGGTCAAGGACAGCCGGTTGATCATCCGTCATATCCTGCCCAACGTCATCTACCCCATCCTGGTGCTGGCCTCCTTCCGGCTGGGGGATGCCGTCCTGTCCTTTGCCGCCCTGAGCTTTTTGGGGGTGGGCACCGACATCGGCTATGCCGATTGGGGTCAGATCATCAGCTTTGCCCGGGACTGGATCCTGAGCCTGGACACCCACTGGTACATCATCGTCTTTCCCGGCGCAGCGCTGATCATTTTTGGCCTGGGCTGGAACCTGATCGGCGATGCCATGCGCGACATCCTGGACCCGAGGTTGCGCACCGTCCGGGGATAAGCCGATGGCTGCCGGCGAACCAAATATCCCCCTGCGCCGCCTGGGCCTGTGGAACGGCCTGCTGCTCGGTCTGGCTCTGGCGTTGGGAGCCTGGGCTTCCGACGCCATTTTTTTGGCGATCAGCCGGGTGCAATGGGTGGTCTATCCCGCTCTCTTCCTGGGAAGCCTGATCCTGCTTTTCCTGGGGGGGGTGGGGGGCTGGCTGGCAGCCGGGGTCGGCCGTGCCTGGGCCAGCCTGTTGATCTGGCTGGTCATCGGCAGCCTGATGACCTGGGTGATCGGCCACACCCCGTACGAAGGCCGCAGTCTGATGGTGTGGCTGGCCGACCGCCGTTCCTGGGGGCTGGCCATTTACCCCTTTAACGAAACTGCGGCGACGGCGGCGGTCCTGGCCGGGTTTTTCATCCTGCTCCTCCTGGGGGTGATGGGCCTTCTCCAGCCATACCGGCTGGAGGGGCTTGTCGCTGAGGCCGATGAGCAGGGCCATCTCCAGGGACGCGGCTGGTTTTTGCTCCTTCTGCCATTGCCGCTGGCGGTGGCCGTCGGCCTGATCGCCGATCATATGGTGAACCGCCCCCTGCGCCTGGCCCCGCAGTTGGTCCACCAGGCGATCCACACCGGCCGCACCTACCCCGGCGATCTGTTCGAGCTGAGCCGGCGCACCGGCCTCAATTACAACGCCATCTCGGCTGTGCGCCAGCAGATGAGCAGGCGGTACAGTCTGTCCATCGGCCCGGTGGACCTGGGCGTGGTGGATACGATCTGGGTGATAGCCGACTTTGACAATGGGGCCTGGATCAACTGCCGGGTGGTGGCTGAGCAACTTTCTTTCTGCTACGATGCCCGTCCCCCCTATCTGCAGGGGTTCCCGGCCTTTATCACTTCCGGCCAAATGCCGGCAGACTGCCCCGAATGTGCCTTTGCAGCAGACAAAGAGCAACGGGAGTGGCTTCAGGCCAGGAGCGGGATGTTTCGCGGCCCCCCTCGCGTCGCCCGCCTGGCCCAATGGGGCAGCTATGTGCTGCTCCAGGCAGAGTCATCCGCCGGGGACTATGCGATCCAGTGCCTGTTTTCCGGCGCAAATCCGGTACACCTGGAGCGTTGCTGGGAGGTGAAAGCGCGATAGGCGCTCAGTGAACCCCCAAGGCACAAAGGCACGAAGAGTCAGCGCCCCATAGTCCGGGTCGGAAAGGGTACCAGGCCGTTGCGGTGGCTGTGTCTCCCGCAGAAAGGTGAACAGATCATCGGCGGTCTCGAACGAGCCGAGGCCGATCAGCGGCGGCACAGACCGGGGAAGAAAGAAGGCATCCATCTCGGACCTGGCGGCATGGCAGCCGCGCCCCCAACAGTTTCGGTGCTCCTCATCCCATCCCTGCCGCCACCCGTCGGTCAATCCCTGGCCCCGGTCGCCATGACAGACCATGCAGGACATCCAGTACTCGACATGGCCCAACTCCACCTGGGTCGGGGGGGGTCGGACAACGGTGGCCGCGCCAGCCGCTCCGGAGGGGTCATGCCTGGCTTGTGGCCAGCAGGCACCTGCGCCCTCACGACCGGCAGGGCAGACAACAGGATGAGGATCGCGCCGATCCCCCCCAGCAATCCCCGCCGCCTGAGGGTTCTTCGGCTCTCCAGGCTGGTTGCTTTCAGGTCCACAAATGCTCCGGGATCTGGACGGCCACGACCTCACCCCGGGCGCAGACCTCTCCCCGGACCGACAGGGTGGTGCTGACCACCACCTTGCGGCCTTTGATCTCTTTGACCTGCGAGCGCAGTTCCAGCGGCCCCTCAATCGGCGTGGGCCGCAGGTAATCCACGTGCAGCGAGGCGGTGACGAACCGTAGCGGCGGGTCGGTGTCCATCCCTCGCCCCTGGGCGCGATAGGCCGCAGCGGCGGCCGTGCCGGTGGAGTGGCAGTCAATCAGCGAGGCGATCAGGCCGCCGTACACGTAACCGGGGATGGCCGTGTGGTAGGGCCGGGGCGTAAAGGTACAGACCGCCTCATCGCCATCCCAGTAGCTTTTGATGTGCAACCCATGCTCGTTGAGCCGGCCACAGCCGTAACACAGGCTCCAGCGGTCAGGGTAATAGTCTTGAAATGCTTTGTCGCTCACCAGGCATACTCCTCTTCAGGGCCGGGGCCGCAGGTTCCTTCGACCATGTTCGATGACGTTCATTGAACATGGTCGAGCTACTCAATCTGGCCGGTCCCCTGACACAGCTCACAGGGAGCCTGTTCAACCACGGTGATTTCCCCACTCCCCTGGCAGCGGCTGCAAACCTGGCCATCGCTCTGGCCCTGACCGTTGCAGGCCACACAGAGGATGCGGTGGACCTCTTCTGTCTGGCCACTTCCCTGGCAGATTGGGCATTCCATCGTTCCTCCTTGTACCTGAAGAACAACCCTGTCTCTTCGGTCCTGGCCTGGGAAAAAGGCCGATTCCCCCACCCTCAGTATAGCAGCCAGCCGGCAGTTTTGCAACTTGAGCTGGCGGTCTGGTTGCCTGACGCTTCTGGTTTCCCCCTCCACCCGGCGGGAGAGGGAAACCCAACGTGGCGGAAGTTTGTCCTCGCCATGAGAGTTGCAAGAATTCTCCATCTTTTGTATAATAAGTTGCCCCTGGCCAACGTTCCGTGGGCCAGGCACCTGAATGGTGAAGCGAACTCCCGGAGAACGGCAGAGTGTGAGTCAGCTAGACACCCGCAGGATTACAGTCGAAGAGCGGCCAACCGCCACCCAGCCGGAGGGGACCCTGCCCCCTCACACCATCCTGCAGGAACGGTATGAGATCCTGGCGGTGCAGGGTGTAGGGGGAATGGGGGCCGTCTACCGGGCGCGCGACCTGCGCTTCAGCGCGGTGACCAAGATCGTTGCCGTGAAGGAGATGAGCAATGTCGCGCCCGACCCGCGTCTGCGCCGTCTCGGCATCCAAAACTTTGAGCGTGAGGCCAATATCCTGGCCAGCCTCTCTCACCCGTCCATCCCCAAGATCTTTGACTATTTCTCCGAAGGGAACCGCAGCTACCTGATCCTGGAGTTTATCGAGGGCCAGGCCCTCGATGACCTGTTGGAGGAGCGCCGCCAGCCGTATGGTCAGGAGGAGGTCGTGGACTGGGCGCTTCAGGTCTGTGATGTCCTGGCCTATCTGCACAGCCAGAAACCCCCGGTTATCTTCCGCGACATGAAACCGGGGAATCTGATGCTGCGTCACGATGGCCGCATCATGGTGATTGACTTTGGCATCGCCAAGGTGTTCGAACACGGCCAGCGGGGGACGATGATCGGCACCGAGGGGTATTCCCCGCCGGAACAGTACCGGGGTGTGGCTGAGCCACGTGGCGATCTGTACGCCTTGGGGGCCACCATGCATCACCTGCTCACGGCGCGTGACCCCCGCCTGGAACCCCCCTTTACCTTCCACGAGCGTCCGATCCGCCTGTTCAATCCGGGGGTCTCCCCTGAGGTTGAGGCGGTGATCATGAAGGCCCTGGCCTATGATGTCCAGGATCGGTTCGCCTCGGCGGTCGAGATGGCTCAGGCCCTGGGGAACGCCCTGCCACGGCGGCGCCCGGTGACCACCAGCCTGGGGACAGTGGGTCTGGCCGGGGCCACCTCCCTCATGCCCCAGGAGGTGACTCCCAAATGGACCTTCACCTGTGAAGACGAGGTGCGCTCCTCCCCCCGCATCGCGGACGGTGTGTTGTATATCGGTTGTTACGACAACAACCTGTATGCCCTGGATGCCCGCGACGGATCGTTTCGATGGAAATTTCCCACCGATGGCGGGATTGCCTCGACCCCCTGTATCTACGAGGAGATGGTGCTGATCGGCTCGGAGGATGGGGCGCTGTATGCCATCTCGCGGCGGAGTGGACGCAAGGTCTGGAGTTGCGCCACAGCCGGCTGTGTTCGCTCCTCGCCGCGGGTGGAATTCGACCACGTCTTCTTCGGCTCAGACGATGCCTGCCTGTATGCGGTCAATGTCCAGTCGGGGCGGGTGGTCTGGAAGTTCCAGTCGGCAGGGCCGATCCGATCCACCCCCTGCATCGCCAACGAGATGGTCTACTTTGGCTCTGACGACGGCTATATCTATGCGCTGGACATGCGGAGTGGGGAGGTCAAATGGAAGTACTGCACCCACCGCCGGGTCACCTCCTCGCCGGCGGTAGAAGATCATCTGCTCTATATCGGTTCCGCCGATGGACACCTCTATGGACTGCATGCGCGCTCCGGCTGGCCGGTGTGGCGTTTTCGCACCGGCGGGTATGTCCTCTCCTCGCCGGCCGTCGAGGGGGATCGGGTGTATGTCGGCTCGGTGGATGGATGTTTATACGCGGTCGATGCGGCCAGCGGCCGACAGCGATGGAAATATGATGCCGGCGGCGCCGTCACCTCCTCGCCGACAGTGGCCAACGGGGTGGTCTATGTCGGGTCGAACGACGGCGCCCTCCACGCTGTGGAGGCCCAACAGGGGCGTGGCCTGTGGCGTTACGTGACCGGCGGTCCGGTGCCCTCCTCGCCGATTGTGGTGGATGGGATCGTCTATGTCGGTTCCCTGGATCACCGGGTGTATGCCCTGCCCGCATGATGGCAGGAAGGAAAGGGATTCATGAACCCGAATCAAGCCCTCGTCGCCCTGCGCCAGCTTTTCAAGCGAGAAAAGCGTCAGCCGCCCGTGGAGGCTCCCGGCGCGAGCGCGCCGGGTGAGAAGGGTCAACAGCCCGGCCCTGGTGGTTTGCTGATCGGGCTGGCCTCCGATCCGGGACGTGTCCGGGACCACAATGAGGATGCCAGCCTGGCCTGCCAGTTTATGATGGCGCAACAGGGGCGACCGCCCCTGCCGGTGGGCCTGTTTGTCATGGCCGACGGCATGGGGGGGCATGCCCGGGGTGAGCAGGCCAGCGCTTTTGCCGTGCGGCTCGTGGCCAGCCACCTGATCCGTCACCTCTGTCTGCCCATGCTGGAGGAGGAAGAGGCAGCCGGGCCAGCGCCGATCAACGACCTCCTGGAGGATAGCATCCGTCTGGCCCATCAGGCTGTCAGCCGCCGCCTGCCGGAAGCAGGCACAACCCTGACCCTGGCCCTGGTGCTGGGCGACGGGGTGCATATTGCCCATGTGGGCGACAGCCGCGTCTATCTGGGCCAGCGAGGGAGCCTTCGCTGCCTGACCCGGGACCACTCGGTTGCGGCCCGTCTGGTCGAGATGGGCCAGGCCAGCCCGGAGGAGGTGGCCTTGCAGCGGAACATCCTGTATAAAGCCCTGGGACAGGGCCCTCAGATCGAACCGGACATCCTCTATCACGACCTGGAGAATGGCCAGTATCTGCTGCTTTGTTGCGATGGTCTGTGGGGCAAGGTATCTGAAGCCAGGATGGTAGATATCATTGACGCGGCCCCTACCCCCGACATCGCCTGTCAGGACCTGGTTGCCGAAGCCAACCGAAACGGCGGGGAGGACAACATCTCTGTCATCCTGGCCGCCAGAGGCTGGCCGCTGCCGGCCCGACAGATGCCGCGCGTCACCGGGGCGCATGGCCCCTGAAAACAGGTGCATCCATGGAGTTCAAGCACGATTACTATGCCATCCTGGGCATCCCTCCCCATGCCAGCGAGCAGGCGATTAAGCAGGCCTACCGCCAACTGGCCCGCCGCTTTCACCCCGACACCAGTGGCGAGGACCAGGCGGTCGAGCGATTTCGTGAAGTCCAGGAAGCCTACGAAGTTCTGATTGACCCCCAGCAACGGGAGGTTTATGACCATTGGCGACGCCAACAGGGCTGGGATCGGCCGCCGCCCCTGATCCTGCGCCTCACCCCCAGCCAGCAGATCTTGCCCTGCCTGGGCGAGCCCCAGCTCCTGTACCTCCTGATCGAACTCTCGGCCTCCGAACAGGTTGAAAGCCGGCGGCTGCCCCTCAACCTGGGCCTGATCCTGGACCACAGCACCTCCATGAAAGGGGCCCGGCTGCAACAGGCCAAGGAGGCAGCCCAGTACATTCTGGAGCAGATGGGGCCGGAGGATGTTCTCTCGCTGGTGGCCTTCAGCGACCATGCCAGCCTGATCCTGCCGGGGCGACGGGGGGTGGACAAGGCCGCCGCCCGCTCGGCCATCAACAGCATCCGGGCGAGCGGGGGGACAGAGATTCTGCAAGGCCTGAAACTGGGCCTGGAAGAGGTGGAGCGCTGGCATACCGGGGCGCCCGGCGGACAGATCAGCCATCTCATCCTGTTGACCGACGGCCAGACCTATGGCGACGAGGCTGGCTGCCTTGAGCTGGCCAGATATGCCGGCCAAAAACATATCCCCATCACGACGATGGGTATCGGTTCCGACTGGAATGAAAAGCTGCTGGACCAGGTGGCCACGCTGAGCGGCTCGCCGGGCGGGTCCTTCTATATAGACTCAAGCGCCAGGATCGCCCAGGTGTTCCATGAGCGGCTCCAGGCCCTGGGGAGCACCTTCGCCCACAGCGTCAGCCTGTCTGTCCACCTGGGCGAGCGGGTGTCCCTCAAGGAGGCATTCCTGGTTTCACCCCAGATCAATCAGTTGCAGTTTACCGACGACAGGGTCCTGTTAGGCTTATTGGAGAGACACCGCCCCCAGGCGGTCATGTTGGAGCTGCTGATCGGCAGTTATGGTCCGGGCAGCCACCGGTTGCTGCAGGTGGCTGTGGAGGCCCAGGTGCCGACCGTGGGCTCCCAGCCGGTGCGTGCCCGCCAGGAACTGACGCTGACCTTCAGCTCCGATCTGGATCGGCGGGAATCGGTCCCGATCGACATTGTCACGGCCATGGGCAAACTGGTGATTTTCAAAATGCAGGAACGGGCCATGGCCGAGATCGAGGTCGGACAGATCGAGGCGGCCGTGGACCGGCTCAAGACCATGGCCACCCGCCTGCTCAACCTGGGCGAGACAGAGCTGGCCCGGGCTGCGCTGCTGGAGGCTGGCCGCCTGGCCCATACCGGCACCCTGTCATCGGAGGGGCGGAAAAAGATCCAGTATGGCACGCGGGGGCTTTCTATTCTGCCCAAAGAGGTGCATCGTGATCAAGTGCCCCTTCTGTAATCATGTCTATCCCGAAGGTACCCTTTTCTGCGAGGAGTGTGGCTCCTACCTGGCACCGAGCCGGGCACAGGCCACCGATCCACTGACCGATCAAATGACGACAGAGGCAGAGCGAAGCCGGACGGACAAGAGCGGCTTTCTCACCCTGGTGTTATCCATTGAGGATGGGGGGACCATAGAACTTCCCCTGTCGAAAGAGGTGGTGTTGGGGCGCCTCGACGCCAGCCGGGCCATTTTCCCTGACGTGGACCTGACGGCAGAAGGGGGCATCGAAAAAGGGATCTCGCGCCGACACGCCCGCATCTCCCGCCGGGCGGGGCAGGTGTTCATCGAGGACCTGAACAGCCTGAACGGCACCTTCTTGAATGCCATCCGCCTGGTCCCGGAGTTGCCCTATCCCCTCAAGGATGGCGACCGGGTCCAGCTTGGCAAGATGATCCTATCGGTCCATCTGAAGTGAGCCTGTGTTCAAAAGCCCGGCCCCTGACCAGGGCCTGGCTTCGGCAGAGATTGAGGAGCAAGCGGTATGTCTCTGGAAGTGGTCATCCATGTGCTCAATGAGGATCCGATTCTGGCCGAGATCGAAAGGATGCCCGATCCCAAGGATCAGGCCCTGATCCTCACCAATCCGCGCCGCCGCGATGGCCGACCTCTGCACTATGTGACCGAGGGGGCTGCGGCCTTTATCTTCCCCTGGACGCGCATCAGCTTCGTGGAGGTGATGGAGGCCGAAGAGGCGAAAGAGGTGGTCGAGTTCTTCCGGGAATAGGGGTAACTGCCTACCCTGAACCCTCCCGCAGGTTAGAAAGGGGCTGGCAACTGATGCAGCCGGTCAGTCATTGTGCCCAAACCTGCGGGAGGGTAGGTAGCTCGACAATGTTAAATTAGCGTAAATGGCGGTCAAGGTGGACCTCACCCCATCCCCCCACCCCCTTCCCCTCTCCGCCGCGGAGGAGGATGCTT
>Ga0209018_1002537_pt1 | contig 12685 bp, 12 predicted proteins | sample YNPBryBLVA2012_FD_185814 | JGI IMG/M metagenome (GOLD analysis project Ga0209018, IMG submission 185814) | Anoxygenic and chlorotrophic microbial mat microbial communities from Yellowstone National Park, USA - YNP Bryant BLVA 2012 (SPAdes)... ...
CGGCGCTGGCCCGGGTCAACGAGCAACTGGCGCCGTACCGGCGCAACTGGCAGAGCATCTGCCAGACGCTGCCGGAGGTCACGCGCCACACGGCCGCGGCCCTGCTGGAGGAGATAAACGGCATGTTGCAGGTCATTCTGCGCACCGACGACGAAGATCAGTCGCTGCTCTCGGCCCGCAAGCAGATGGTGGCGCGCGCCCTGAACGAGGTCGCCGACGGGCAGGCGGCCAACACGGCGTACGCCCGGCAGTCCGGCGCAGCACCGCGCGGCGCGGCCGATCTGACGGGCTGAAGCGGAGCGCGGGCAGTTTCCGATGCACCGGCGGAGAGCGGAGTGACGGCCGACGTGCACGCTTCCGGTTCGCCGACCGCAGCCACTGACGAGCTGCGCAGCGTGCTGCACGACTACATGGAAGTGACCCGGCGTCTCCAGCAGACGCATGAGACGTTGCAGCACGAAGTGGTGCGCCTGCGCAAGGAGCTGGAATCCAAGGACCGTGAGCTGGAGCGGCGGCGCAGGCTGGCGCTGCTGGGCGAGCTGGCGGCGGGGGTGGCGCACGAGGTGCGCAACCCGCTGGGCGCCATCCAGCTCTACAACGGGCTGCTGCGCGCCCAGGTGGGCCAGTTGCGCCCGGCGCTGGAGCTGATCGAGAAGATCGACGCCGGCATCCGCGCCATCGACGCCGTCGTCCAGGACACGCTGGCTCTGGCTCCGCGGCCGGACCGGCGTATGCGGCGGCCGCTGGGCGCGATCCTGGCGGACGCCCACAGCGTTTGCCGGCCGACGCTGGAGGCCCGCGGCATCCGCTTTGAGCTGCGCGGGGCGGCGGAGTGCGGGATGGTGGCCGGGGACGCGCCGGCCTTGCAGCGCGTGTTCGTGAATCTGATCGTCAATGCCGCCGAGGCCGCGCCGCCCGGGAGCCGGGTGACGGTGATCGCGGAGCCGGGTCCGGAGGAGGGGCTGGTGCGCGTGCGGGTGCTCGACGAGGGGCCCGGTCTGCCGGAGGCGATCATCGACCGGATCTTCGATCCGTTCTTCACGACCAAGGAGCACGGCACGGGCCTGGGGCTGACCATCGCCCACCGGCTGGTTGAAGCCCACGGCGGGACCCTGACGGCCCACAACCGCCCGGAGGGAGGAGCGGAGTTTGTGGTCACGCTGCCCACGCCGGGCAGCGCCGACGAGGAGCCGGCGCCGGCCGATGCGGCCGGCCAGCCGCATGCTGCCTGATGCGACCGAGGAGAAACCATGGCTTGCGTGTGTGTGATCGACGACCAGGCAATGATGCGCGACTCGCTGGCGGCGACGCTGCGGTCTCAGGATCATACCGTCCGCACTTTCGAGAACGCGCACGAGGCGCTCACCGACATCCGCCAGCGCCCCTGCGACGTGGTCATTACGGACCTGCGGCTGCCGGGCATGGATGGCGTGGAGCTGCTGCGCGAGATGCGCCGGCTGGGGCTGGACGTGCCGGTGGTGCTGATGACGGCCTATGCCACGGTCAGCACGGCCGTTGAGGCCATGAAGCTCGGGGCGTTCGATTACATTCAGAAGCCGTTCAACCCCGAGGAGCTGGGCATTCTCATCGAGCGCGCGGTGCGCGAGCGGCAACTGCTGCGCGACAACGAGGTCATGCGCCGCACGATCGAGGACCTGGACGCCGAACGCACCCTGATCGGCCAGTCGCCGGCCATGCGCCCGGTGCTGGAGAAGATCGGGCGCGTCGCCCAGAGCCACGCGACCGTGCTGATCACGGGCGAGAGCGGGACGGGCAAGGAGCTGATCGCCCGGGCGATCCACGCCGCCTCGCCGCGCGCCGCGCAGCCCATGCTGTGCGTCAACTGCGCCGCGCTCTCCCCGACGCTGCTGGAAAGCGAGCTCTTCGGCCACGAGAAAGGCGCCTTCACCGGCGCCGACCGCATGCGCAAGGGGCGCTTCGAGCTGGCCGACGGCGGCACGCTGCTGCTGGACGAGGTTTCCGAGATCGCGCCGCCGCTGCAAGCCAAGCTGCTGCGCGTGCTCCAGGAACGCGAGTTCGAGCGCGTCGGCAGCTCGATTACGCGCCGCGTGGACGTGCGGGTGATCGCCACCACCAACCGCGATCTGCGCGACTGGGCCGCCAAGGCGCGCTTCCGCGAAGACCTGTACTACCGGCTGAGCGTGCTGCCGATCGAGGTGCCGCCGCTCCGGGAGCGCCGCGAAGACATCCCGCTGCTGCTGGACGCCTTCGTGACCCGCATCTGCGCCCGCGACGGTCGCGCGCGGCCGCGCTTCATGCCCGAGACGCTGGCGCTGCTGATGGACTATGCCTGGCCGGGCAACGTCCGCGAGCTGCAAAACATGTGCGAGCGCGTGTGCGTGCTGGAATCGGGCCGGGACGTCGCGCCCGACACCGTCCGCCTGCTGCTGGCCGGGCCGATCAAGACCGCCTCAGCGCCGGCGGAGAAAGTGGAGTATCGCGACGGTCAGATCCTGGCCGATGCCGAGCGCGATCTGATTCTCCGCACGCTGCGCCGCTTCGATGGTCACCGCGAGCGCACGGCGCGCGCCCTGGGCATCGGGCTGCGCACCCTGGGGCTGAAGATCAAGCGCTGGCGCGAGGAGGGGACGTTCGAGGAACCCCGGCCGCGTCGCACGCCGGTCCACTCCTGACGGCCGGCAGGCGGGAGATCAGAAGCGGGAGGTCGGCGCTGCACGGACGCCGGGGCGACGCCGTCCGACCGGGGCCTGCCTGCGGTCTTCTGCCTGCGGCTTCCGATCCTTCCCGGGCCGACGCGGCACAGAACTTGCCAGCCGCCTGAGGCGGAAAACAGCGACCGTTGGAGCGTCCTGTGTGGATTGAGCGGCTCACGACATCGCGCCTGCTGCATGCCCTGGAGCTGACGGCCCGCTTCGCCGAGGAACGCCATCGCATCCTGGCTGAAAACGTGGCCAACATCGACACGCCCGACTACCACACCCGGCGGCTGGACCCGGCGGTTTTCCAGGCGGCCCTGGCCGAGGCCCTGACGCGCGCCGAGAGCGCCCGGCAGCAGACGCTGGAATTGCGCGGCAACGCGCAGGTTTCGACCACGCTGGACGGACAGCTCCAGGTCCGGCCGGCAGTGGAGCCGGCGGAGAATGTGCTCTTCCACGACGGGCGCAACGCCAGCCTGGAGAAGCTGATGACGGACGCGCAGGAGAATGCTCTGACGTACGAGCTGGTGACGCGGCTGCTGAGCCGGCACTACCACATGCTGCACAGCGCCATCCGGGGTAGAGCGACATGATCCGCGCGCTGGAGGCAAGCAGCTCGGCCCTGCTGGCGCAACGCACGCGCCTGGACGTCATCGCCGGCAACATGGCCAACGCCTTTACCACCGTCCAGGAGGACGGGACGGTGCGGCCGTACCGGCGGCGGGTGGTCACCTTTGCGCCCGGGGCAGCCGACGGCGCCGGACCGGGTGTGCATGTGGCCGAAATCCTGGAAGATCCGTCGGCATTCAAGCGCCTGTACGACCCCGGGCACCCGCATGCCGACGCCAGCGGCTACGTTCAATACCCCAATGTGAACCTCACGATGGAATACGTGGATGCGATCGAGGCCGCCCGCGCCTACGAGGCGAACGTGGCGCTGATGAATGTGACAAAGACCATGGTGCGGCAGGCGATCCAGTTGTTTGCGTAGCGTCCGCCCGCTGCGGGCGGCGGGGCGCCGGCGCATGCCAGACGTGACTGGCAGACGGTGGATGCCGTTGACTCGGCGCGAGGTCGGCCAATGACGACGGTGCGAGGGCGGCATGACTGACCCGGTTTCCCTGGATCATCTGCGGCCCGCAGGGGCTGCGACGCCGGCCGGTGCCCCGCCTCGTGCCGGACGGGGCGCGGGCAGCGGCACAGACTTTGCCGCGCTGATAAAGGAACAGCTTCAGAAGGTCAGCCGCATGCAGTCGGAAGCCGACGAGCGCGTGCAGCAGCTTCTGACCGGCCAGACGCAGAACCTGACCGAGGTGTTCACGGCGGCGCGCAAGGCGGAGATCGCCTTCAGTCTGCTGATGGAGATCCGGAACAAACTGATCGACGCCTACGAAGAGCTGAAGAACATGCGCGTGTAGCGGCACGGAGGCCGCGGGCGCACGGGGCACGGACGCCGGGCATGTCGGACCGGGAGGTCCGGAACGCCGGGCACGGATGCCCGCCAGCGAGGGTCGGAGGTGCGCAGTCGGAAGTCTGGAGCCGGAGGCGCGAGCGACCGGCGTCTGGTTGCCTCCGGATTCTGACTGCTGACCCTCTTGCCGGGTACGGAGACCCGCTGCTGCGGCAGGACGCCGCCGGGAGAAGCCAGGGATGGCTGCGGTGCAGGAGGCACTGAAGAAAGCGGCGCGGCACCTGGGCGACCTGACGCTGTCGCAGCGTCTGGCGATCGGGCTCGGTGCGCTGCTGGTGGTCGGCTCGCTGGCCTGGCTGGCGCAGTGGGCAGCCACCCCGGAGATGGTACCGCTGCTGCCCGGTCAGACGCTGGAGGCCGACGAGCTGGCCCTGGTGCGCACGGGTCTGGATGCGCTCGGCCAGCCCCATGAGGTGGTCGGGTCGCAGGTGCTGGTGCGCGCCAGCGCCAATCGCCAGGCCATCCTGGCCTCGCTCCAGCAGGCCGGCAAGCTCCCTGCCGACACCGCCATCGGCTTTGCCGAACTGGTGAAGGAAGCCAACCCCTGGATCTCGCAGGAAGAGAACAGTCGGCGCTGGACCGTCGCCCTCCAGAGCGAGCTGGCCCGGGTGCTCAGCGAGTTCAGCGGCGTCAAACAGGCGCGCGTCCTGCTCAACCTGAACGCCAAGCCGCGCGGCTTCTCCCGTCAGCAGCCGGAGGCCAGCGCCGGCGTGACGCTGTTCACGCGCGGCGGCGAACCGGTCGGGCACGGGCTGGCGCTGGCCGCGGCCCGGCTGGTGGCGGGAGCCGTGCGCGGTCTGCCGGTGAAGAACGTCCAGGTCATCGACGGCGCCAATGGTCGCGTGGCGCTGGACTGGGACCGCGAGGAGCCCGGCAGTCCGTCGAATCTGCACCGCCAGCGGCAGGAGCTGGAGCGTGAGAAGGAGCAGCAGATCAAGGAGCAGCTCAGCTTCGACCCCCATGTGCTGGTCAGCGTGAGCTGCGAGATCGACCCCAAGTCCCAGCACGTTCAGGAGGCCACGCCCATCGAAGGCGTGCCGACCAAGGAAGAGACCGACAGCACGAGCACGGTTCGCAACCGCCGCTCCGGACAGCCCGGCGTCCAGCCGAACACGGGCATGGAAGTCGGCTCCGGGAGCAGCGCCGACAGCTCGACCAGCGAGCGCTCCACGACCACGTACACGCCCGGGATGCGGACCAGCACGCAGGAAGTCCCCCCCGGTGCGATCAAGCGCATCGCCGCCGCCGTCAGCCTCTCACACAGCTATCTGCTGGGCGTCTATCGCCTCAACAATCCCGGCGCGCAGGAGCCGACGGAGGACCAGATCGAAGAGCTGTTCGGCAAACAGAAGGACAAGATCGCCGCCCACGTCGCCAAGCTGCTCATCCCTCCGGACCCGGAGCAGGTGTCGGTGGTCTGGCACTACGACACGCTGCTGCCCGAGGTGACGCCCGCCGCCAGCGCGCTGGACACGTCGCTGGACGCGCTCCGCCGCTACGGGTCGGCTTCCGGCCTGGCGCTGCTGGCCGTGGTCGCCCTGGGAATGATGCTGCGGCTGGCCCGGCAGCAGGCGCAGGCGGAGACGTTCGGCATGGAGATCGGTCTGCCCAAGGAGGCGATCGAAAAGGCCAAGAAGGCGGCCGAGGACGTCCGGGCGGCCGCGGCGCGACCGGCGGCGCGGGCGCGTGGTGGCGCGGGCGCCGTGCCCGCGGCTGTCGAGGACGAGGCCGCCAACGCCATTCCGCTCCCGGTCGGTCAGGCAGCCGACGGCGTGCTCGATGCGCAGGAGGTGCCCGAGTCCGAGGTACAGGTGGCGCAGATGCTGACGCAGGTGTCGGCGATGACCGAGAAGGATACGGACGCGGTGGCAGCGCTGGTGGAGGGCTGGATCGAGCGCGGCCGGTGAGCGCGCGGGAGGAGAACTGCTGCACATGGCCGGCGGGCTGAGCAAGGGCGAGAGCGCAGAACGCGAGCTGAGCGGCGTGCAGAAGGCCGCCATCCTGGTGCTGGCCCTGCCCCAGGACACCGCGGCCCGCATCATGCGCAAGCTGCGGCGCGAGCATGTGGAGGAGATCAGCCGGGAGATCGCCAGCATCGACCGTGTGCCGCCGGAGGTGCGCACGCGCGTCATTACGGAGTTTTACAACCTGCTGCTGGCCCGGCAGTACATGGACGTCGGAGGGCTGGGGCTGGCGCGCTCGCTGCTGGAGAAGACGCTGCCCCCGGACGAGGCGCGCAAGATCGTCGAGACCCTGGAGCACCAGGTCCACGAGCAGCCGTTCAGCTTCCTTCAGAAGACCGAGACCGAGAACCTGCTCACGTTCCTCCAGGGCGAGCACCCGCAGACCATCGCCCTGGTGCTGTCGCACCTGCCGGCGACGATGGCCGCGGAGATCCTGGTCGGCCTGGAGGCGGAGCGCCAGGTCGAAGTCGTCACCCGCATCGCCAACATGGATCAGACCAGCCCGGAGGTGATCAAGGAGGTCGAGCGCGGACTGGAGAAGCGGCTGGCGGGGCTGGTTTCCGAGCGCTTCGAGCGCACCGGAGGCGTGAAGGCGGTGGCCGAGATGCTGAACCTGGCCGGGCGGGCGACGGAAAAGGCCATCATGGAGGGCCTGAGCGAGGACCACCCCGAACTGGTGGAGGAGATCCGCCGCCTGATGTTCGTCTTCGAAGACATCCTGCGTGTGGACGACCGCGGGATTCAGGCCGTGCTCAAGGAGGTGCAGAACGAGGAGCTGGCCCTGGCGCTGCGCACGGCCAGCGACGAGCTGAAGAACAAGATCTTCTCGAACATGTCCGAGCGCGCCGCGCAGCTCATCCAGGAGGAGATGGAATACATGGGCCCGGTGCGCGTCAGCGACGTCGAGGCCGCCCAGCAGAAGATCGTCGATATCGTCCGCCGCCTGGAGGATGCGGGCGAGATCATCATCGCCGGCAAAGGCGGAGACAAGGACCTGATCGTGTAGCGCCCGCGGGAGGCAGGAAGCGCTGTGATTCGGCAGCCGGCAGCCGCAGCGGGCGCAAGCGCCGGGCGCCGCCGGCCCGGGCGCTGAAAGCTGAAAGCCGAAAGTCAGTGGCTGACAGCCGATAGCTGATGGCTGACCAGCCGCGAGCGCAGAGCCGAGAGCCGTTCCATGGCCGGCATCATTCGTCGCCAGACCTTCCGGTCGCAACCGGCCTTCTCCTTCGAGGACCTTGACGGGCAGAGGCGCGCCATTCTGGCCGCGGCCCATGCCCAGGCACGCCAGATCATCGCCGACGCGGAGCGGCAGGCGCGCCAGCGCGCCGCAGCGATCGTGGCCGCCGCCCGCCCGCAGGGGCTGGCAGAGGGGCGGCAGGCCGGGCTTGAACAGGCGCGGCGCGAGGCGGCGGAGACCGCCCTCCAGGAGGCGCGCGCCGAGCTGGCCCGGCTCGGCGCGGCCCTGAGCAGCGCCCTGGAGCAGTTCAACGAGAGCAAGCGGTGTCTGCTGGCGCGGGCGGAATCGGGCCTGCTGGAGCTGGCGCTGGCCATCGCGCGGCGTGTGTGTCGGCATGAGGTCGGTCGGTCGTCGGAAACGGCGCGCGCCAACGCGCGGGCCCTGCTGGAGATGGTGCAGCACGAGGCGGATCTGGAGCTGCACCTGCACCCGCGCGACTGCGAGACGCTGCGCGCCGCACTGCCCGAGCTGCTCGGTGCCATCGGACGCACCCCGCATGTGACGCTCGTCCCTGACCAGGCTGTGGAACAGGGCGGGTGCGTGTTGCACACGCGCCACGGCACGATCGACGCGCGCCTGGAGACGCAGCTCGACCGCGTCGCCGCCGCCCTGGTCGGCGCCAGCGCGCCGACGTGAGCAACGGCAGGCTGTTAGCCGTCGGGCATCGGCCAGCAACCGGCCGGACGCGGCGCGTTGCCTGGCCGGCAGCCGCCAGTCGGGGAGAGGCACCCGGTGGCGCGCCGCCGCCGGTCGCGACATGGCGGAGAACGGGCAGGCCGGCGCCGGGTTGACTGTGGAGTGTGAGGTGGCTGAACCGGCGATTGGCAGCGGCGACGTGTTCACGCAGGTAGCCCGTGAGGTGGCGGGTCTGATCACGGAGCGCATTCGCGGGCGCATCGCCGCGGTGCAGGGGCTGCGCGTGACGGCCGCGGGGTTGCCGGTGCCGGTCGGCGCCCGCTGCGCGATCGAGTCGCGCAGCGGCACGGTGGGGGCGGAGGTGGTCGCCCTCCAGGACGGTCAGGCGGTTCTGTCGGTCCTGGGCGACGCGACGGGACTGGCGCCGGATGACCCGGTCGAGTGCCTGGTCGGAGCGCCCGCGGTGCCTGTCGGCTTCGACCTGCTGGGGCGGGTGATCGACGCGCGCGGCCAGGCCATCGACGGGCGACCGGCGCCGGTGCTCAACCTGCGCTACCCGCTGTATGCCGACCCGCCCGCCGCCATGCAGCGCTGCCCGATCGACAGGCCGCTGCCGCTGGGCATCCGCTCTATCGACGGTCTGCTGACCGCCGGCTGCGGTCAGCGCCTGGGCATCTTCGCTGGAACCGGCGTCGGCAAGAGCGTGCTGATGGGGATGATCTGCCGGCATACGCAGGCCGACGTGAATGTGGTGGCGCTGGTTGGCGAACGCGGGCGCGAGGTGCGGGACTTCCTTGACAACCAGCTTGGCACCGCGGGCCTGCGCCGCAGCGTGGTCGTGGTCTGCACCTCGGACGAGGCGCCCGCTCTGCGCGTGCGGGCCTGTTTTCATGCCACGGCCGTGGCCGAGTTCTTCCGCGACCAGGGCTGCCAGGTGCTGTTTATGATGGACTCGCTGACGCGCCTGGCCATGGCGCAGCGGCAGATCGGGCTGTCGGCCGGCGAGCCGCCGACCGCCAAGGGCTACCCGCCCAGCACCTTCGCCCTGCTGCCGCGCCTGCTGGAGCGTGCCGGACGCACTGCCCGGGGCAGCATCACCGGCATCTACACGGTGCTGGTAGAGGGGGACGATATCGACGAGCCGCTGGCCGACGCCGTCCGCGGCGTCCTTGATGGGCATATCTGGCTTTCGCGCCGGCTGGCCAACCGCGGTCATTACCCGGCGGTGGACGTGCTCAACAGCATCAGCCGCGTGGCCGAGGCCGTCGTGGAGCCGGAGCAGACGCGGGCGGCGGCACAGGTCCGGCGGGTACTGGCGACATGGAACGACATCGAAGACCTGGTGAGCATCGGCGCCTACGTGCCGGGTGCGAATGCGGATTATGACGTGGCGGTCCAGACGCGTGATGCCATCGACCGTTTTCTCCAGCAGGACCGCGAGACGGGCTGCACGTTTGCCGAGTCTGCCGCCGCCCTGCGGGCGCTGGGCGAGCTGATCGAGCGGACGCGTGCCAGGCTCGGGGCGCGGACCCCGGCCCAGAGCGCAGGCAACGCGCGCTGAGGCCCGCGCCCGGCCGGCCGGTGCAGGAGATCCACGTGGCCAGGCGCTTCCGCTTCACTCTGGAAACGCTGCTGCGGGTGCGCGAAATCCGCGAGCGCGAGGCGCAGCGCAAAGTCGCCGTCAAGCAGGCCGAAATTGCGCGGCTGGACCAGCTCGACCGGCAGACCGCCGCGGAAATCGCCGCCCGCCAGCAGGAGCTGCGTGCCTGTCAGCAGCAGGCCCGGCTGGCGCCCGACGAGCTGGCCCGCCGGCGCGCCTGGATCGCCTGCCTGCGCCGCACAGTCGGGGAGCGCCAAGCGCTGCGCGCCGGACTGGTTAAAGAGCTGGAGCAGCTTCAGGCGGAGCTGCGCCAGGCGCGCGTGCAGCGACGCACGATCAGCAGGCTCCGCGAACGCCGCTGGGAGGACTACCTGAAGAACCGTCGGCGGCGCGAACAATCCGAGGCCGACGAGCTGGCACGCGTGTTGCTCGCAGCGCAGCGGGCAAGAGACCCGGACCAGCGAAGCGGCCGGTTATCAGCCGTCGGCTATCAGTTGGATCGGGCTGGCGCTGCGGGGCATCCGGCTGAGCGCTGAGCACTGCTGGCCGGTGGCCGAAGGTCGAGACGACCGTGCTGGGAAAGCTGTACCACGTTATTGCCGTCGTTTCGATCGCGATCGTGCTGGCGGGCGGCGGGCTGCTGGCCGTGCTCTACGGCACGGGGCGGCTGACGGCTGAGCGCCTGGAAACGATCGCCCACCTGCTGCGCGCCGGGGCCGACGCCCAGACCGCCACCGCGCCCGGCACGCCCGAGAGTCAGCCGGCCGCCGCGGGCGGAGCGGCGCGTCTGGCGTCGGCGGAGGAGCTGCGCGCCCAGCAGCGCGACAGTCAGTTGCGTCGCGCGCTGACCGAGCGTGCGCGCCGCGATCTGGCGGCGCAGCGCGAGCTGCTCGACCGCGCGCTCCAGGACCTGATCGTTCGCGAGGAGCGCTTCGCGGCCGAGGTGCAGGCGCAGAAGAGCGAGCTCGAGCAGCGCAGCGGCAAGGTGCGTGATGAGGGCTTCGAGAAGGAGCTGAAGATCGTCCAGAAGCTGCCCGCCAAGCTCGCCAAGGAGCACGTGATCCGCAAGTGGAAACAGTCGCCGGCCGACGCCGTGCGCCTGCTGAACGCCCTGCCCGAGTCCGCCAGCAAGCGCATCTTCGGGCAGATGACGGCCGGAGAAGAGCTGCAAATCATGCACGAGCTGCTGGAGCGGCTCGCCAGCGAAAAGGTGGACAGGCTCACCGACGGGCCAGGGACGACCGCCGGCAATTGAGCGCACAGGCTCCGCGCCCCCGGGCCGCGGACCGAGGTGTGGCTGTGGTGGTCAACCCGCTTGCTGCTCCCGCCGCGCGAATGCCACGCGAGCTGAACCAGACCCTGCTGTCGATCACCGGGGAAAAACACGCGTCCGGGCGCCAGCAGCACGCAAGCGAACTGCGCGAGCGCGTCCGACGCGACGACCGGCTGCGGGCCCAGGCGCTGGCCGCCCTGGTACCCACGCGGCCGGCAGACGTGATCAACGCCGCCGAACGCAACGTCGAAAGTACCAGCCGCACCTTCCACCGGCAGGTGGCGCGCGAGCTGCGCGTCGAACGGCTGGCCACGGATCGGCAGGCGTTCCGCGCGGCCCTCGGGGAAGCGAAGGCCAGGCCGGCCGCAGGGCCGGCACCGGCGCCGGCCGCTGCTGCCGGTTCGCCCGGCGCAGCAGCCGCCGCGCGCCCGGGGGCGGCCAGCGACAAGGGCGGCACCGGGCAGAGCGCTGCGTCGTCGGGTCCCGTCGCGCCCCACGCGGCACCATCCGCCGCAGGCAGCACCGCTTCGCCGACCAGTCGCTACGCCGGGGCGGGCAGCGGCGTCGTGCGTTGTCCGGCTGCAACCGGCGGCCCGGCATCCGCATCGTGGCGGCCGCTTACGGCCACACACGGCGGGGCCGGCCAGGTCGCGGGCCCGCGGGCCGTTGTCGCCGCCGGCGCGCCACATGTTGTCCGGCCAGCCGCCTCCGCAGGCGCCAGGCCCGTCGGCGCCGCCGGCGTCGGCCCCACGGCGTCAGGTGCGGCGGGCAAGCCGGCCGGCGGGCGCGGGCCGGCGTCGCACCTGCCGGCAGAATCCGCGGCGCGCGACGCCAACATCGAGCAGATCGTGCGCCTGATCGGCCGTCGCCTCCAGCCCGGTCGCACGCACACGGTCATGCGACTGGCGCCGCCGGAGCTCGGCAGCCTGCGGCTGGAAATGGACTTGCGCGGCGCGGCGCTGACGCTGCGGCTGGACACGACGACGGAAGTGGCACACCGCTTGCTCTCGGAAGAGCTGCACAGGCTGCGTGACGGCCTGGCTGCGGTCGGGATCCAGTTGGAGCGGATCGAGGTCCGGCCGCCGGCAAGCCACCCGCAGCCGCCGGGACACGCCCCGCCGCAGTCCGGCGATTCGAGCACCGGAGAGGGTGGCCCGGCGCCTGACGGCGAGCACGACGAGCGGCTGGGGCGCGACGCGGAGCGTCGTGAGGAGTCGGGAAAGGATTCCCACCCTGTGGAGCCGCGCACGGAGGCGGGCCGCAGCTCTTTGGCGAGTGCGGCTGCAAGTGCGACCGGCACAGTGCCGGTCCCGGTGGCGGAGCCGCCCCTGAATGTAATGGCCTGAAGGAAGCTTTCAGCTATCAGCTCTCAGCCGCAGGAGCCGGACGTGCAACCGTGACGGGAGCGGGGCGAGGCCTGAAAGCCGATGCTGGGGCGCTGGCGCCCAAGCTGAGGGCTGACGGCTGAAGCCTGGGAGCTGACAGCCCGAGGTGATGCCATGGCAGTGAGCGCGATCGGGAGTTCCACAAGCGCGCCGGTGTCCGCCCAGGGGGCGGGCCTGGGCCGCCTCAGCAGTGACGACTTTCTCCGCATCCTGGTGACGGAAATGCGGAATCAGGATCCGTTCGAGCCGACCAAGACGGCGGACATGATCAGCCAGGTTTCGCAGATCCGCTCGATCGAGCTTTCCGGCCGACTGACCGACACGCTCGACCTGATGACCCGTCAGCAGCGCGTCAGCGGCGCCAGCGAGCTGATCGGCAAGTACGTCCAGGCGCTCTCCACCGCCGCCGACGGCACGCCCACGCTTCGCGAGGGCGTCGTC
>Ga0209018_1002538_pt1 | contig 12681 bp, 8 predicted proteins | sample YNPBryBLVA2012_FD_185814 | JGI IMG/M metagenome (GOLD analysis project Ga0209018, IMG submission 185814) | Anoxygenic and chlorotrophic microbial mat microbial communities from Yellowstone National Park, USA - YNP Bryant BLVA 2012 (SPAdes)... ...
CCGACCATTTGGCATACCCGCACAAGTCTGGTACCATGCGCTGCATGGTATGGAGCATCTCAGACCTGCATCTCTCCTTCGCCCGGCCCAAGCCGATGGACATTTTCGGCAGTCGCTGGAAGGACCACCCGGAGCGCATCGCCGCCGCCTGGCGCGGGCGGGTCAAGCCCGATGACGTTGTGCTGCTCGCTGGCGACACCTCGTGGGCAATGAAGCTTCAGGACGCGCTGGTCGATCTCCAGTGGATCGCGGCGCTGCCGGGACGCAAGATCATCTCGCGCGGCAACCACGACTACTGGTGGAGTTCGGAACGCACCAACCGGGTGCGGCGTTTACTCCCGCCGGGCATCGATATTCTCGAAGCGAGCGCGATTGACATCGGCGAAGCGGTGGTGTGCGCCACACGCGGCTGGAATACGCCGGAAACTTCCGGGTTTCAAGAATCGACCGACCGCCCGTACTACGAGCGCGAATTGATGCGCCTCGACAGGGCGCTGGAGGCGGCGCAGCATCTGGCGTCCGGCAAACGCCCGATCATCGTCATGATCCACTTCCCGCCGTTCGCGGGGCGCCGCCCGACCGAATTCGCGCGCCGGATCGCGGCTGCGGGGGCGGCTGCCTGTGTGTACGGGCATTTGCACCGCCCCGAAGACTGGGCGATTGCGACGCAGGGGTTGGTCGACGGCGTCTACTACCAGCTGACCGCGTGCGACTACCTGGGGTTTGGACCGGTGGCGGTGCGCGGATTACGCTCCATCGTGGAGTAGAACAAAGGTTTGAAAATTCTGGACAAACACACGATTTAACGGTATACTACATCAGGAACAGATGCAGGCAGAGCGTTATCCGGCGGCTTTCATGCCGCCGTTGATCATGTTCAGGAGATCGTGATGGAAATCGGGATCGTTCGACCGCGCAACATTACCGACGAGATGCGCAGCGCGTACCTCGACTATGCGATGAGCGTGATCGTCTCGCGCGCGCTCCCCGACGCGCGCGACGGTCTCAAACCGGTTCAGACGCGCATCCTCTACGGGATGTGGGACATGGGGATACGGGCGAATCAGCCGTTCAAGAAGTGCGCGCGTATCGTTGGCGAAATCCTGGGCAAGATGCACCCCCACGGCGACGGCGCCGTGTACGACGCGCTGGTGCGCCTGGCGCAACCCTGGAATATGCGCTACCCGCTGGTCGAGGGGCAGGGCAATTTCGGCAGCATTGACGGCGACCCGCCGGCTGCGATGCGTTATACCGAGGCGCGTCTTACGCCGATCGCCGAAGAAATGCTCGCCGACATCGAAAAGAATACTGTTGATTTCCGCGACAACTTCGATGGGCTGTACCGCGAACCGGTCGTTCTGCCTGCGCGTATTCCCAATCTGCTGCTCAACGGCGCCGCCGGCATCGCCGTCGGTATGGCGACCAACATCCCGCCGCATAATCTGAGCGAGGTATGTGATGCGATCACATACCTGATCGATAACCCTGATGCAACGATTGAAGACCTGGTCAAAATCCTGCCCGGTCCCGACTTCCCCACCGCTGGCATGATCCTGGGGACAGAGGGCATTATGAATGCCTACAGCACCGGGCGCGGTCATATCACTATTCGCGCAAAAGCGCATATCGAAGAGGCGGCACGGGGTGCGTTCCACATTGTTGTGACCGAACTTCCCTATCAGGTCAATAAAGCGCGCCTTCAGGAGCGCATCGCCGAACTGGCGCGTGATCGCAAGATTGAAGGCATTCGCGATGTGCGTGATGAATCCGACCGCAGCGGTATGCGGCTGGTTATTATTCTGAAGCAGGACGCGCAGCCCAAAAAGGTGCTGAATGCACTCTACAAACACACGCAAATGCAGACGACGTTCGGCGTCAACTTGCTGGCGCTGGTCGAAGGGGGGCGGCAGCCGCGTCTGTTGACGCTCAAGCGCCTGTTGCAGGAGTACATTGACCATCGCCGCGAGGTCATCCGCCGTCGGACTGAGTTCGATCTCGATAAGGCGCGCGCACGCGCCCACATTCTCGAAGGTCTCAAAATTGCGATCGATAATCTCGACGCGGTGATTGCAACGATTCGCAATTCCCGCTCGCGCGACCATGCGCGCACCAACCTGATAAACGGGTTTGCGCTCAGTGAGGCGCAGGCAAACGCAATTCTGGAGATGCAACTGGGGCGACTCGCCGCGCTCGAACGGCAGCGGATCGAAGAGGAGTACCGTGAGGTCATCCAGTTGATCGGCGAACTCGAGGATATCCTGGCAAACCCGCGCAAGATTCTGCACCTGATCAAGCAGGACCTCGCTGACCTGAAGGCGAAGTACGGTGATCCGCGTCGCACGCGCATCATCCCCGACGCGGACGGCGAAGTGAGCGACGAAGATCTGATCCCGGACGTCCGGGTGCTGATCACGCTTACCGACCGCGGGTACGTCAAACGCCAGTCGCCCGACATCTACCGGACGCAGCGACGCGGCGGGCGCGGTATCCGTGGCGCAACCATTCGTGAGCAGGATGTGGTGCGGCACATTCTGGCCGCCAGTACCATGGACGACCTGCTCTTCTTCACCGACCGCGGCAAGGTGTATCAGATCAAGGCGCACGAACTCCCCGACGCCAGCCGAACCGCCAAGGGGTTGCCGCTGGTCAATCTGATCGCGCTCGAACCGGGCGAACAGGTCACATCGGTGCTGGCAGTCCCCGATTTCGAGAAGGCGGAATACCTGATCATGGCGACGGTGCGCGGCAAGATCAAGCGCACGTCCATCAAAGAGTACAGTCAGGTGCGTTCCAATGGATTGATTGCCATTGGTCTCGAAGATGGCGATGAATTGGGCTGGGTGGCGATGACCCAGGGGCACGAGGATGTGCTGCTTACCACTGCCCGTGGGCAGACCATCCGGTTCCGCCAGGAAGAGGTGCGCCCAATGGGGCGACCGGCCACCGGTGTCATCGGTATCGCGCTCGCCGAAGGGGATCGGGTGGTCTCGATGGACCTGGCGCGCGAAAACGCGGCGCTGCTGGTGGTGACCGCCAATGGCTATGGGAAGCGTACCGCGCTGGAGGAATATCCGGTCAAGGGGCGCGCTACCGGCGGAGTCATCACGATCCGGCTCCGCCCCGGCGATGAGGTTGCCGTCGCCCATGTTGTGCATGAGCATTCGCTGCTGACGTTTATCACCGAGAGCGGCATGGTGATGCGCACTGAAGCCGACGGCATTTCGGTGTTCGGGCGCAATACGCAGGGTGTGACGATTGTCAACCTGGCGCCGAACGACCGTGTGGCGGCGCTGTGCGTCGAGGAGCCGGACGAGAGCGAAGAACGCAGTGATCGTGTGTTGATCGACCCGACCAGGGGGTAAAAGAATCGTTAACCGCACGTGAGGAACCGCTATGACGCACACGACGACCCCTGCATCCGCGCCGGGCGCGCCGCCTGCCGACGACCCGTTTCGCTACGGGTGGCGCCTCGTGCCGCGTCCCACCCCCGACAATCCGCATCATCTGGAACAGGTTCCGCTGACCCTCGAGGATGTCCTGCACCCGGAAGTGGGAGATTTCATCGTGCACAGCGATCGCCACGAGACCGACCGGATGTACCTCACCGCCGTGCTGCGCGCCCGACTGGAGGAATCCGGCGCGGCGATTGTGCTCAGCGATGTGCGCATTGCGTGGGACGTGCCCGACCTGCGCCCGCACGGACCGGATGTGATGGTCATTCCCGGCATTGTCGAACGCCAGGACTGGAGCACGTTCGACGTGGCGGTCGAAGGGGCGCGTCCGGCGCTGATCATTGAAATCACCTCGCCGGAGACGCGCGAGAACGATCTGGAGATCAAGGTTGACCATTACGCGCGGGCAGGGGTGCCGCAGTACGTGATTGTGGACAATCAGAGTCGCAGGGGAGCGCGCCGCCTGCGACTGCTCGACTATCGGCTGGCCGACGGGGTGTATCGACTGCACCCGCCGGACGCGGCAGAGCGGGTGCATCTGGTGATTGCCGACTTGTGGCTGGGAATTGAAGGCGATCACGTCGTCTGCTACGACGAGCACGGTGCGGCGTTTGGCGACTACGCGACCGTAGTGCGGCGGGCGAAGGAAGCAGAGCGGCGGGCGAAGGAAGCAGAGCGGCGGGCGCGGCGGGAAGCGGAACGGGCGCGGCGCGAAGCAGCGGCGCGGGAAGCCGAAGCGCGCCTGCGCGCCGCCGCCGAGGAGCAGGCGCGCCGGGAAGCGGAACGGGCGCGGCGCGAAGCAGCGGCGCGGGAAGCCGAAGCACGCCTGCGCGCCGCCGCCGAAGCGCGTCTTCGCGCCCTTGAGGAAGAACTGCGTCGGTTGCGCGGCGAGGGGTGACGTTCCTGGCTGCACCCGTCGTTGCGCCAGGCGCAGCCACGACGCGGCGATGACGCGTTACGCCCCACCGCGCGAGACGACGGAATGCCGCAACCATCCCCTCGCGTCTGAACGCCGCAATCCCTGCGCATCGGGGGAATACGAGGAACAGACCTGCGCCCCTCAGCCCTGGCTGACGCCGATGGTGAGCGTGCGCCCCTCATCGAGTTCGAGCGTTGTGGTGTGTACGTGATCTGGAGGCGCGCAGAGGCGCAGGTCGTCCGCCAGCGTCTCTTCGCGCACGTAGTCGCCCCAGGCGCGTAGCATGGCTTCCACCTCTGGATCGCCATCGGCGCCGCCCAGATAGACGATGATCCGGTCGCTGATAGCAAACCCTGCATCTTTGCGTGCGTCCTGAATGTTGCGCACCAGTTCGCGCGCCAGCCCTTCCATCGTCAATTCCAGCGTCAGGGTGGTGTCGAGCGCAACCAGAACGCCGCCATCCTCGGCGACCGCGTACCCCTGCGGAGAACTGCTTTCGACCAGCACCTCTTCCGGCAGAAGTTCGATGGTCTGCCCTTCAATGGAGAGGGTGATGTTCCGCCCCTCTTCGACCGCCTGCGCCGCCGCGCGCGCTGCATCGCCCGTCAGGTCGCGGAGCGCCGCAGTGAGCGCTGGCACCAGTTTGCCGTATTTGCGACCGACCAGGCGCAGGTTGGGTTTGAAGCGGTACTCGACCAGGCTGGTTGCGCTGTCGAGGTAGCGCACTGCTTTGACGTTGAGTTCTTCGCGCAGTTCCGCCTCAAAGCGACGCAACCCTTCAAGCGCGGCGGGGGTTGGGGCGCGCACCCACATCTCGCGCAGCGGTTGACGCACTTTGATGCCAGCTGCGCGCCGCGCCGCGCGACCGACCGAAACGGCTTTCAACAGCACTTCCGTATCGTCCACCAGGCGGTCATCGAGGAGCGCCTCGTTGACGACGGGCCATGCCGCGAGGTGAACGCTCTCCGGCGTATCGGGGGAGGCTTCCTGTGCCTCCAGCCCAACCAGGTTGCGGTAGATCGCATCTGCCACGAACGGAATGAATGGCGCCGCCAGTTTTGCGACGGTGAGCAGACAGGTGTAGAGCGTTGCATATGCTGCCTGCTTGTCACGGTCGTGCTCGCTCTTCCAGAAGCGGCGCCGGTTGCGCCGCACGTACCAGTTCGACAGTTCATCAACGAAATCCTCGATGGCGCGCCCCGCCGTCGTGACATCATAGGCTTCAAAGGCGGCGGTCACATCGCGCACCAGACTGTTCAGCCGCGCCAGCGCCCAGCGATCGATCGGAGTGAGCGTCGCCGGATCGAGGTGTTCCGCAACGCCATTGTTCCCCGGAGTCCAGCCATCCAGGTTGGCGTAGGTCACAAAGAACGCATAGGTATTCCACAGCGTCAGCAGGAACTTGCGTAAACTCTCAGCGACCAGCCCTGCCGAAAAGCGTCGCGGACTGCCAGGAGGCGCAGCGGTGAACAGATACCAGCGCAGCGCGTCGGCGCCATGCTCGTTCATCACCATCCAGGGATCGACGACATTGCCGCGCGACTTGCTCATCTTCTGTCCTTCGGCGTCGAGAATGTGCCCCAGGCAGATGACATTCTTGAACGCCGGGCGGTCGAACAGCAGGGTTGAGAGCGCGTGCAGCGTGTAGAACCATCCGCGCGTCTGATCCACCGCTTCGCAGATGTAATCCGCCTGTTTCGCCTGCTCGTAGATCTCGGCGTTCTCCATCGGATAGTGCCACTGCGCCACCGGCATCGCGCCTGAGTCGAACCAGCAATCGGCGACGTCGGGAATGCGCCGCATCAGACCGTGCTGCGGATCAACCCAGGTCAGTTCATCGACGTGGGGGCGGTGCAGATCGATACCGTTCAGGCTGCGCCCCACTTTTTGCTCCAGTTCCGCCAGCGAGCCGATGCACTCGGCATAGCCGTCCTCCGCTACCCAGATCGGGATCGGCGTTCCCCAGTAGCGCTCGCGACTCACCGCCCAGTCGATGTTGTTTTCCAGCCAGTTGCCGAACCGTCCTTCGCGAATGTGCTCTGGCACCCAGTTGATCAACCGGTTGTTCGCCACCAGACGATCCTTCATTGCGGTGGTGCGGATGTACCACGAGCGTTTGGCGTAGTAGAGGAGTGGCGTATCGCAGCGCCAGCAGAAGGGGTACGAGTGCTTGACGCGCCCGCTCTTCAACAGCAAGCCGCGTGTCTTCAGGTTGCGCGTAATATCCGGGTCCGCCTGTTTGAAGAACTTGCCAGCGAAGCCGAGCGACGCAAACTCCGGCAGCACATTGCCTGACAGGTCGACCGAGAAGAGTGTCGGCAAGCCGTACTTCCTGCCGATCTCAAGGTCGCCATAGGCAGGTGCGATATGCACGATGCCGGTACCATCCTCCAGCGACACAAAATCATCGGCGACGACGGTATAGGCGCGCGACCAGTCGACCGTGTCGCCGGGAGCGGGTACGCCATCAAACAGGTTTTCGTAGCGTGTTCCCACCAGATCGGCGCCACGGAATGTCTGCTCAATTGTCACGCCATCGCCCAGCACCGTGTGGACCAGCGCCTCCGCCAGCACCAGACGCTCGCCGTCAAACGAGGCGATTACATAGGTCGCATCAGGCTTGACCGCCAGCGCCACGTTCGCTGGCAACGTCCAGGGCGTTGTCGTCCACGCCAGGAATGCCGCGCCGCGCAGCGCCTCCTGGTTCGTCTCGCGCACACGGAACTTTACCCACACACTCGGATCATCGACGTCGTCCCTGAAACCGAGCGATACCTCGTGATCCGAGAGAGATGTTCCGCAGCGCGGGCAGTGCATCGATACCTTGTAGTCGCGGAAGAGCAATCCACGATCCCATAACTGACGGAAGATCCACCAGAGCGACTCGATATAGTCATTCTCATATGTGATATAGGCATCGTCACTGACCCAGTACGCAATGCGGCGGGTGAACTGCCGCCAATCCTGAATATACTCCCAGACGCTCTTGCGGCACTGTGCGTTGAACTCCGCCACGCCGTACTTCTCGATATCGGGCTTGCCGCTGAAACCGAGTTTCTTTTCAACCTCGATCTCCACCGGCAGACCGTGGGTATCCCATCCTTCGCGTCGTCCAATGATCCGGTAGCCTTGCATTGCCCGGTAGCGACAGATGACATCCTTGAAAATGCGCGAGATTGCGTGGTGGATGCCGGGACGACCATTCGCCGTCGGCGGACCCTCGTAAAAGACAAACGGTTTATCGCCAGACTCCAGGCTTCGCTCGACGATCCGCCTGGTTTGCCACAGGTCGAGCACCTGCTCTTCGAGTCGCGGAAAGTTGACCCTGGTATCGACAGGCTGAAACGCCATGCGCAACCTCCTTGCCAATAAAAAATCCCCGCCCCCAGACAGGGACGAGGTGAAGAACCCCGCGGTACCACCCTGATTCAGCCGATGCACCGTCGGCTGCACTCATCGAGGCGCCAGTACGCCTCCGCCGGAATAACGGTCGGCGCGACCGGGGCAGGCTACTGACGCGCTGATTGTCCAGCCAGCGCGTTCACCTCCCGGCTCAGGAGTGATATTCGGCGACCGAACTCAGACGCGCCTCTCACCACTCGCGCGCTCGCTGACCGGTTCACTGTCGCCTACTCGTCTCCGTCACAGCCTTTGACGGGTATTATATCACAGAGAACTGAGAACCGGGAACTGAGAACCAGGAACCAAGAACTAAGAACCAGGAACCAAGAACTAAGAACCAGGAACCAAGAACTAAGAACCAGGAACTGAGAACTGAGAACAACGTGCAACCTTCCAACCTTCAACCTTCAACCTTCACCGCCTCCGGGTTCCGGTCCGGTCGCTGCGGGACGTGCAGGATCGCGCGACCAGTCGCTCCAGGAGCCTTCGTAGAGCAGAACGTTCTTCCAGCCAGCGCGTTCGAGCGCCAGGATGGTGTGTGCTGCGGTAACGCCAGAACCGCAGTAACACACAATGGTTTCGGCGCGATCGGCGCCAAGCGCCGCATAACGCGCCCGCAGCGCGTCTGCTGGCAATAACCGTCCATTGGCATCGATGGCATCGGCGTAGGGTGCGGAAACCGCGCCTGGAATATGACCGGCGCGCGGATCGAGAGGTTCGGCAATCCCCTGGTAGCGCTCCGGCGCACGCACATCGATGATCAGTGCGCGTGGATTGTGGCGCAGTGTCTCCACCGTATCGGCATCGACAACCATCGAGCGATTAGGGCGTGGGACGAATACTGTCGGCTGTGGCGCCACATCACCTGCTTCGACCGGGAAACCGGCGGATGTCCATGCTGACCATCCCCCGTCGAGCAGTGAGACCCGTTCGTGCCCGAAATAGCGCAACAGCCACCAGAGACGCGCAGCATAGGCGCCGCCAACGCTGTCGTAGGCGATAACGTGGGTTGTGGGTGCAATCCCGGCACGTGAGGCGGTTGCTGCGAATGCTTCTGGTGACGGAATGGGATGGCGACCCGGTCCCTGAAACGGCGGCGCCGCCAGGTCGGTGTCGATGTCGAGATACACGGCGCCGGGGATGTGCGCTTCCAGATACTCGATGCGTCCACGTCCAGGTTCGAGAAGATACCAGCGCAGATCGGCGATGCGGATGTCTGGATCGTTCAGGTGCTCCAGGAGCCATGCAGGAGATACGAGATGGTCGATGGTCATACCGGTGTACTTTCTTCTGCTTATCGCAAATCACCGCGGATCTCGCGAGCGCTGCGCAGATACCAGCGGTTGACATTCACAAAACGCCCCTCGCGCCCGATCAGCAGATGGGGCGAAGCGGCAGCATCCGGCGGGACGGCAATCGTGTCGCCGAGGTCGGCAACTGTGGCGTGGAACAGGATCGGTTGATAGAGAATGATCCCCGGCGCCAGTTCGACCCAGCGTTCCTGAAATTCATGGTAGAGTTCGGCGCGATCGGCGATGTCGTAGATTTTGCGTGCACTGGAGAGAAGCTCGTCGATAGTGGCATCTTCGAGACCTGCATAATTGCGTCCACGATCCGCCTGACTCGAATGCCAGAGTTCGAAGACGTCGGGATCGGAGCCGAGCCGCTGCCATCCGTGCAACGCGATGGTAAACTCGTGCGCTTCCAGCCGATGTTGCATTTCGGTCGGTTCGACCGGTTCGATAACGACCTGCACCCCGATGGCGCTCCACTGACGGGCAATCTCTTCTGCAACCGCACGCCGCGTTGGAGAGTTATCGGTCAGCAGCGAAAAGACGAGCGGTTGACCGTCCCGGACACGGACGCCATCGGCGCCTGGAACGTACCCCAGCGTGTCAAGTTGCGCCATTGCGCGGGCAGCGTCTGGCTCATACCACGCCACATCGGACGTTTCCGCCCACCATCCATGCAGAATCGGCGTATCGAGCGGCATCACTTTCCCCGCAAGCACACCGTCAATCAGGGCATCCTTGTCGAGTGCAGTCGCCAGTGCGCGTCGCACGCCGAGATCGGTGAGTGGACTGTCGCGCAGGTTGAAGGAGAGCGCCGTGTATCCATCCAGCAGCGCCCGACGTCGCACAAAGCCGCGCGGCAGGTTGACATCCGCCAGGGCGCTGGCGCCGGTGAATGCCAGACCCTGAATTTCACTGCGGGTCAGCGCAGCGAATGCTTCCTGTTCGGTGCGAAAAAAGCGCAGTTCGATCGTTTCGATGAACGGGGTCGCGCCGAAATAACGCGGATTGGCGCGTAGCAGCGCACGCTGTGCATCGAGTTCCACCAGGCGATACGGACCGGCGCCGACCGGCAGGCGGTTGAACGGATGCGCCTCCCACTGTTCGGGCGGAACGCTGCGCAGCAGGTGCGCAGGGAGGATTGGGAAACCGGTCAACCGCAGGAATGGCGCAAATGGCGCTTCCAGTCGGAAACTGACACTGCGTTCTCCAACGCGATCAACCAGGACGGTACGCCAGAAGGTGGCAATGTTCTGATCGCCAGCGAACGCCGGACCCTGCACGGCGCGCAGCGTGAACAGCACGTCATCGACTGTCACCGGCGCACCATCGTGCCATGTCACGCCGCTTCGCAGCGTAAAGGTGTAGACTGTCCCGCTCTCATCAACCGCCCACGACTCGGCAAGCGCCGGCATGGGTAGACCGTCGGGACCGGGTCGGGTCAACCCTTCAAAGACCAGGCGCTGGATGTCGGCGGCGACCGGATCGGCGGCTGGATCGGCGACCAGGGGATTGAGGTGCACTGGCGCGCCGACAACCCCTTCGATATAATCGCCTCCTGTAAGCGGGCGCGCAACCGATGCGCGGGTGAGCGCCAGGTAACTCATCAGGAGCAGCACCGTCAGGGCGCTGATCGACGCAATCAGGATTTGCCAGCGGATGCGACGTGCCATAGATGTATCAGCGTGGAATGCACAAACGTCGCTTTACTGCTGTGAAGCGGCGCCTGCTGCATTCAACACGCCGTTTACCAGATTGGCAGGCTGGCGATCAGCGCCAGCAGGAGAAACACAACCGCCAGCACAATTGTTGCCTGATGCATCGTCTTCTCGATGCCGCGCTTCGTGCGGTAGATGGTGTCGCGCTGTTGCAGACCGGCGGTGCGCCCCTGCACGACAACCAGAAAGGTCAGTGCTGCGCTGACAATGATAAGTGCGCTGTAGAGTGCGATTTTCACCCGTCCATCCTGTCTGTACGAACCCGAATCACGAGGCGATATTATAGCATCAGCGCGGTTGAATGCCAACCTCAGTATTTTGGCACGCCCGGATCGACCTCATCGGACCAGCGCAAGATCCCGCCTGCCATGTTCTTTACCTTGCGGAACCCTGCCTGGCGCAGCAATTCGACGGCGCGGGCGCTGCGAACACCGCTGCGACAGTAGACGACCATTTCGACCGCACTATCGAGTTCGTTCATCCGTTCCGCCAGTTCGTTGACCGAGATCCGCACGGCGCCGGGGATATGGCAGATCTCCCACTCGTTTGGTTCGCGCACATCGAGCAGGAAGGGCGGGTTGTCGCTATGCAGCCAGTCGGCGACTTCGGCAGGAGTTATCTCGATGGTCGCGTCACGGTGCGCTTCTTCGGGCGAAATGCCGCAGAACTGCTGATAATCGATCAGTTCGGTGACCGTCGGATGATCGCCGCACACCGGGCAATCGGGGTTGCGCCGCAGTTTCAGTTCGCGGAAGCGCATCGCCAGTGCATCGTAGAGCAGCAGACGACCGATCAGCGGCTCGCCGATGCCGCTGAGCAGTTTGATCGCCTCGGTCGCCTGGATCGTCCCGATCACACCGGGGAGTACGCCGAGCACGCCACCCTCGGCGCAACTCGGCACCAGACCGGGTGGCGGCGGCTCCGGGTACAGACAACGGTAACACGGTCCGCCATGCTTCGGCGAAAAAACCGTCGCCTGCCCCTCGAAGCGAAAGATCGAGCCGTAGACGTTGGGTTTGCCCAGCATCACACAGGCGTCATTCGTCAGATAGCGGGTGGGAAAATTATCGGTGCCATCGACGATCACATCGTATGGTCGGATCAGGTCAAATGCGTTGTCCGACGTGATCTGAACGTCGTAGGTGGCGATGTCGATATGCGGATTGAGATCGCGCAGGCGCATTTTTGCCGATTCGGTTTTGCGAATGCCTAGCGTGGATGTGCCGTGAATAATCTGGCGCTGCAGGTTGCTTTCGTCGACGATGTCGAAATCAACCAGACCGATATGTCCCACGCCTGCGGCGGCGAGATACAGCGCCAGCGGCGATCCAAGCCCACCGGTTCCGATCAGCAGCACGCTGCCCTGCTTGAGTTTGCGCTGCCCTTCCATGCCGAACTCGGGCAGGATCAGATGCCGTGAGTAGCGGCGGATTTCTTCATTTGATAGAGAAGGTAGAACCATATGACACCCCACAACTTCTGCGCTGAGGAAGAGACCAGGCGCATCTCGCCTGCTGATGCGCGTCCCGACGTTTGTGCCGCGCGCCGTTGTGCAGGCGACAAACCTTAGCGAGTCAGACGCCGCCGGCAATTGCCGGAATGATGCTCACGGTCTCGCCGTCGGGAACCGGCGTCTCGATCCCCTGCAGGTGACGGATATCTTCATCGCCGACATAGATATTGACGAAACTGCGCAGGGCGCCCTGTTCGTTGTAGAGATGCCTGCCCAGTTGCGGGTACTGCTCGCTCAATGCTGCCAGTATTTGACCCACAGAACCGGCTGCAAGCGAAACGCTGGCATTGCCGCCGGCGTACTGGCGGAGTGCGGTTGGAATGGTAACGGTAACTGCCATAGGTGTGACCTCTTTTGAGAACCGAGAACCAGGAACCAGGAACCA
>Ga0209018_1002539_pt1 | contig 12678 bp, 6 predicted proteins | sample YNPBryBLVA2012_FD_185814 | JGI IMG/M metagenome (GOLD analysis project Ga0209018, IMG submission 185814) | Anoxygenic and chlorotrophic microbial mat microbial communities from Yellowstone National Park, USA - YNP Bryant BLVA 2012 (SPAdes)... ...
CCGCCGAAGGCGCACCTGGGCAACGCCCCCAACCGGTGCCTTGCACCCGCAACAGCGGGCCAGCCGCCCGCCCTCGCCCTTCGCGGTTCCCCACCCCCGCCCCACCTTACGCCGACCCGCGGTTCGGAGTACGGTCGTGAGTACCAATCGACGGTACCACCGTCGATCCGAGTACGGTCGTGAGTACGGATCGACGGTACCACCGTCGATCCGAGTACGGTTGTGAGTACGGATCGACGGTACCACCGTCGATCCGAGTACGGTCGTGAGTACCGATCGACGGTACCACCGTCGATCCGAGTACGGTTGTGAGTACGGATTGACGGTACCACCGTCGATTTTGAACGGATTAGTAGCTCATCGAGGCGGTTCCACGGCAACTTTGCAGCCAAAGCGAAACGGATGAGCCAGGCCGTGCGGGAGCGGGGCGAGCCAGGCCCGAGCCTTCCGGCGCGTCCGCCAACGCCAGCCATCATGGAGGGACCGCGTCTCGGCCGCGCCCAGGGCGCATTGCGCCGGCGCGGGTTCCTGCCCTTGCCCTTTCCCCTGCCCCTTCCCTTTCCCGACGCACTGGCAAGGGGATCGGGGCCGCGAGACGCCCATGCCTGCACGTGTCCGGCAGAAGTGGCAGGGTCGGCTCCGTGGCGGTGCGTCACCTACGCGCCCCATCCCTACCGAACACAGCAGGATCGGCACCAGCTTTGGACTCAGCGACGCCCGCTGCACGCTGCCCGCACGCGATCCTCGGTCCGTGCCAACGCCGCGCCGGGCACCGAGGAGTCCCGGTGTAGCTCGCCCAGCAAGCGAGACAGCGCCTGGCACGCAGGCTGAGACCCGTGGCTCGTCGCCACGTCTTCGATGAGCTGCATGGCTTCGCGTGATTGACCGCTTTGCTGGTAGGTCTTGGCCAGCAGCGACAGCATCGCGACCGTGTGCCTGTCATCACTGCCTGTGTCCCCGCTGTATCGTCGCAGGAAGTTCCATGCGACTTCGGGGCGGCCGGCTCGTGCGTAAGCCTGCACGAGGTCCTTGCGGGCTTCTCGCACCAGCGCAGACGTGCCCGGGAGAGTCGGATACTGGCTGCCAAACTCGACGACCTTGCCGAACTCGGCCAGGGCCGTCGCGAAGTCGCTCAGCTTGAAGTACACCCAGCCGAGCTTGTAGTGCGCGTAGCCCCACACCGTGTTGTCCGGCGGCGGGTACTTACTCACTTCCAGGTAGGATAGCTTCGCGAGCGCCAGCTTGCTCGGGTCCGACGCTGCCTCCTCGAAAACCGATCGCCGAATCCCGCGAACGCATTCGGTAGCAGCTTGGACCGGGGAAACTCCTGGATGAGCTCGAACCAGGCCTGCGTGCTCCGTCGCGCTCGCCGAGCGCCAGATATTCGCTGCCCAGCGAGTACAGGGCGTCGTCCAGCCCGTTGAACGACGGAAAGTGATTCTTCAGCGTCGTGTAGCGCTCCACGGCCTTGCGGTGCGCGCTCTGCTCATCTGCCGCGCGGCCGTCCAGGCCGAACGCCGCCGCCAGCTCCGCGTACTCGTCTCCAAGGGGTTTGAGAATCACCGGTCGATCCGGCGCCGTGGATTGCGTGGCTGTAAGCAGCCGCTCGAGCGCCGCCACCTCTGTCGCGATGACCGCGGCCGACCGCGGCTTGCGTGCGCGCACCGACCCTGGCAAGGGGGGCGTCACGACCGCTTCAGGGCGTTCCGGCTCGGCCGCGACCTGCTCCGACGACCCGGGCTCGGACAAGTCGATTGGGGTGCCCCGTGGTGGCCCATCAGGCGCGGCCATCGGTTCGGCGGGGGCCACGACCGCGGCTGGCTCCGGATGCGACGCCGGCGTGGCGGATGCGCATGCGCTGAGCACGGCAACGCCGACCCCTGCCGACCACCAACCCGCCACGCTCACCTGCCAAAGTGGATTCATGGACGGCAGGATAGCAAAGGTGCGCGAAGCGTTTGATGGAGCTTCGCGAGCGGCCATCCGCCACCGCCGCCACCACGACCTCGCAACCCGAGCGCGAGGCCGAGCGACCGCGCAAGCCCACCGGCGACCCGTCGTGGCTGCGAGCGTCCCGTCGACCCGCTGCAACGACGCCGCACAAGCCCCCGCGTGGTGGCCGAGCGCATCCGCCGGGCGCTGGACGGAGCTCTTGCGGCGCTGCCTCGCTCCGTGCTGCCCGCGCCGCCCTCCCTCCCGAGCGAGAAGGCGAAGGGCTCGGGGGGCGAGGTGCCCTGGTGGGCGCAAGCGAGGACACCGACGCGACGGCTCGACGCATGGGAGGTGAACGAGAGGCTCGAGCGCCCCGAGGACGACCTCTTCGTCGACCGTGTGGCATCGAACGACCCCTGGACGGCGTTCCGACCCGCGCGCCGCGTGCGCCTACGCAACGGGCGGCCCGATCCGAAGGAAGCGGAAGCGTCGCTCTTCGCCACCGAGGAGACGGTCCAAGGGAGGCACTTGTTCGCCGAGGTAGGTGGCTCCCCCGAGAACATGAAGCAACTCGCGGGCAATCTCGCGTTCGTTCTGAACGGGCTGCGTTGGCTTCGCAACGGTCGCGCTGGCGCGCCCGTTGAGGCTGTTCGGCTCGCATGGTGCGGTGCGCCCTTGGTCGCGAAGTGTCCGATGCAAGACGCACTGCAATCCGAAGGGTCAAGACGTTCGCGCCCCGAGTGCCGCTCGCTCCGTCGCACGCAAAGCTGCGACGTCGCCCCTCGAGCTGCGACGTCGCCCCTCGAGCTGCGACGTCGCCCCTCGAGCTGCGACGTCGCCCATCGAACTGCGAGCTCGCCGCTGTTCCGGTGGATTCGGTCCGCCGGGCTTCATTCCCATCGGCTCGATGCCGAAAGGTTCGCCCGCGCCAACGAGTCCTGGCGGTGCCCCATTGGTTGCCGCGGCCGATGCGGGGCGCCGCACGCATCGGGGCGCTCGAGCTTGGCCCGGCCATCCACCCAGGCACGGAAGGGTGCATGGCGTCGGCCCGGGTTCTGATCCCCTGCCCCTGCCCTTTCCCCTGCCCGAGGTGCCGAGAGCTTGGCCGGCCGACTGGTCGAGATGAGCAGCGCACGCTGGCTGGGCAAGCTACGGCGGTGGTGCAGATGGGCTGCGAGTTGGTCGATGCTTCGCGGGAAGCGGGGCGTGTGCGTGCGGCGGCCCAACCCACTCGGAAGGCTTCGAGCCCAAGTCGTTCGTCATGCGTTTCGGGCGCGTGAGCGTGATGCGGCGTCGGCGCGGGTGCGACGCCTCTGGCTTGAGCGAGCTGGCGTTCGACAAGGCGTCGTCGCTGCCCGATGGCGAATTGGCCGACGATGTGCGGGAGGCCACCGAGCGTTTGGTCTGCCGGCACGGCTATGCCGAGGGAATCGAACAGCTCGACAAGCTCTGGGGGGTGGCGCCCAAGGCCAGCCGTACGGCCCAGCGTTGGGTGGTGCAGAACTCAAGACCCGCGCGCCCCGTAAAACACGACGCAGCCAGCCCAGCAGCCACACCCTTGCCGGTGCGTCGGGAAAGGGAAAGGGCGAGGGCAGGAACCCGGGCCGGCGCGATGCGCCCAGGCACAGAGGAACCTCTTGCGCGCAAGAGCCGTCTCTAGGTACTGTGCTGCCACTCGATGGGGAGCGCGTTCCGACCATGAGCGACACGCCCAGCCCCGCGTGGACGGTTCGGCAGGTGGCCGAGTACCCGAGCGTCGACGAGCGCGCCGTCTGCCGGATGGTGGACCGCGGCGAGTTGTGCGGCCCTGAGGTCGGCGCGATGGGCCGGTGCCGATGGGATGGCATCGACTCGTGGATCGAGCAGCAGCAGCGAGAAGCGGCGGCAGCGTCGCAAGGAAGGGGAGGCCAAGGAAACGATGACTGGTAGCAGCCTGAGGAGGACCGGCGATCCGCCGGCGCTGGACGTCTTCGCGCTCCGCGACAGCGTCGTCGAGGAGTACAAGCACTTCGCGACCTCATTCACGACGATCCACGCGCAAGACATCCGTGAGCAGGTCGCCGCCATCTACGCCGAGGAACGTTACTGGCCGGAGCCGCTCATCCAGATCAATCCGAGCTACAGGTGTTCGACCAACGTGCAAACCCTGGTCGAATGCGGCGTCCTCGATGCGCGTTGCGCCGACATCTTTCGCGCGAACGGGCAGCCGCTCTCCCTCTACAAGCACCAGGAGGAGGCGATCGCGCTCGCGGCGCAGGGCGAGAGCTTCGTTGTGACCACGGGCACGGGCTCCGGCAAGTCGCTCTGCTTCTTCATCCCCATCGTGAGTCAGGTGCTGGCTGCGCGCCGAACGGACCCGGTGCGACGCACGCGGGCGATCGTGGTCTATCCGATGAACGCGCTGGCGAACTCTCAGATGGAGGAGCTCGGGAAGTTCATCGGCCAAGTTCCTGGCGACCGGCCGGTCACGTTTGCGCGCTACACGGGTCAGGAGGACGGAGACGAGCGCAGGCGCGTGGCGGAGGAGCCCCCGGACATTCTCCTCACCAACTTCATGATGCTCGAGCTGCTGATGACGCGGCAGGACGAGCTCGACCGCCGGGTCATCGGAAACTGCGCCGGCCTTCGCTTCCTCGTCTTGGACGAGCTGCATACGTATCGTGGTCGCCAAGGTGCGGATGTCGCGCTGCTGGTGCGTCGTGTCCGGGAGCGGCTCCAGCTCGAAAAGCTCCTCTGCATTGGGACCTCGGCCACGATGGCAAGCGAGTCCTCGCTCGGGGACAAGAGCCGCGTGGTTGCGGGCGTGGCTTCGAAGCTGTTCGCGACCTCGATCGCGGAGAGCAACGTCATCGTCGAGACGCTCGAGCGCATCACGACGTCTGCCGCCACGGCGGATTCGGTCAGGCCCCAGCTTGGCAAGGCGATCGATGACGGGGTATCGCCACGGATCTCCGACGAGGCGCTTCGGGAGCACCCGCTTGCCATCTGGGTGGAGACCCGGCTTGGTGTCTCGTTCTCCGAAGTCGACCAACGCTGGGTTCGGGCCAAGCCCATGACGGTGACCGAGGCCGTGGCGGCGCTCTCCGCCGAAGCCGGTCGCCCCGCGCCAGCCTGCCGCAAAGCGCTTCGCGACCTCCTGCTGGTGTCGAGCGTTCCGGAGCGGGTGCGAACCGGGAGTCCCGGTGCAAGCCAGAAGAGCTTCTTCGCCTTCAAGCTCCACCAGTTCATCTCGGGCGCCGGTCACGCGTACGCAACGATCGAGCCGCCTGGCGCGCGCAAGGTGACGGTCGATGGACAGCAGTTCCTCCCCGGCCATCCGGACAAGCGCCTGTACGCCGTGCACTTCTGCCGCGAGTGCGGCCACGAGTATCACCCTGTTCGGTTGGTCGAGCAGGAGGGTACCCGCGTTTTCCTCGCGCGAGAGATCGATGACGCCCCTCTGACCAAGAGGGACGACACGAGTGGCGAAGGACAGGAGGAGCAGCCCGAGGGCGAGATCTTCGGTTTTCTCACGCCGCACCCGCCGAGCGATCCCTCGTTCACCTTCGATGATCGCGAGGAGGACTATCCGGAGACCTGGCTCGAGCTCGACGCGCGCGGCAATCCGCGCCTCAAGCCCTACTACCGCAACGCGCGCGCCCAGAGCTTCATGGTCGCGCCCGACGGTCGTGTCGGTTCTGGAACGCGCGTGTGGTTCCTTCCCGGCAAGTTTCGTCTCTGCCTTCGCTGCGGGGGCACGCAAGGCGGTGCGGCGCGCGATCGAACGCGCCTCGCGTCCCTGTCCGCGGAAGGCCGCAGCTCGGCGACCACGGTGCTCGTTGCGAGCGTGCTGCGCTGGATGCACGGCGCGGAGTCGGGCTTGGACCTGTACACGCGCAAGCTCCTCGGCTTCACCGACAACCGCCAGGATGCCGCCCTGCAGGCCGGCCACTTCAACGACTTCCTCTTCGTGAGCCTCATCCGCGCGGGCTTCCTCGGCGCGCTCCAGGACGCAGGATCGAAGGGACTGCGGAGCGATGAGCTGGGGGTAGCGCAGCAACGCACGCTCGGCTTCGACCGGCCGGACCCGCAGATCCGTGCCGAGTGGCTGCTGGAGCCCAGCCTGCGTGGGTTCAACCTGCAGGAGGCGGAGGGAACGCTTCGCCAGATCCTCGCCTACCGGGTCTGGTTCGATCAGCGACGCGGCTGGCGGTACACGAACCCCAACCTCGAACAGCTCGGCATGGTTCAGGTCGACTACCTCGGCTTGGCGGAGCTAGCCGAAGACAACGATCTGTTCGCGGGCTCGCATTCCGTGCTGCGGCAGGCCAGCCGCGACGTCCGGATGGCGGTCTACCGCGCGCTGCTCGACCACATGCGCAAGTGGATGGCGATCCGCAGCCAGGTTCTCGACGCCGCCGTCCTGCAGCAGCTCGTGGCGAAGTCGCACAGCCGGATCCGTCCGCCCTGGGGCTTTGGTGCCGATGAGAAGCCCCACGGCGCACGCTGGCTGATGATCGTCGCGCCCACTGGTCGCGCGGGCACGCTCCGCGACATGGACCTGATCGTGCGCTGCGGATCCCGGAGCGGTTTCGGACGAACGCTGCGCTCGACGAGCCTTTGGGGCGGGGACGCCGCCATCCGCGACCTGACGTCGAAGGAGCTCGACCAACTCGTCGGTGATCTTCTCCGCGCCGCCGCGACGCACGGTCTCGTGTCGGAGGAGAGCACGCCGTTCGACCAGCCCGGGTGGCGCCTGAACGACGCGTGCGTGGTGTTCCGGCTCGGCGACGCATCCGCGGAGGCGGCTAGCTCCAAGCAAAATGCATTCTTCCGCGACCTCTATGAGAACCTCGCGAGGATGCTCCGCGCCCCAACGCATCCGCTCTTCGGATTCGAGGCGCGCGAGCACACCGCTCAGGTCGACCCGGACCACCGGGAGATCCGCGAGAAGCGCTTCCGCTTCGGCGACCGCGAACGTCAGGAGCTTGCGGCAAGCGAGAAGAGGCTTCGAGATCTCGGCGAGGCCAACCGATTCCTGCCCGTCCTGTTCTGCTCACCCACGATGGAGCTCGGCGTCGACATCTCAGCGCTGAACGCCGTTCACATGCGGAACGTGCCGCCGACGCCTGCGAACTACGCGCAGCGCAGCGGACGCGCCGGCCGTGGCGGCCAGGCCGCCCTGGTCATCACGTACTCGTCGTCGCAAAGCCCGCACGATCAGTACTTCTTCCGCGATCCCAAGGCGATGGTGCATGGTGAGGTGCGTGCGCCGCTGCTCGAGCTCGCGAACCGAGACTTGATCGACAGCCATCTCCAGGCCGTCTGGCTGTCGTGCGTCGAGCAGCCGCTCGACCCGTGCATCGCGGAGCTGCTCATCCTCGGCGATGTGGGGCGCCCGCTCAAGCCCGAGATCGCCGCCGCCTTGCGCGACCCTCGCGTCGTGCAACGAGCCAAACAGCGCATCCAAAACGTGCTGAAGCTGATCGAGGAGGAGCTCACGGCCGGGTCGGCGCGCTGGTACACGGACCGAGATGCCTACGCGGACGCGGTCGTGGCATCGGCGCCGGAGCGCTTCGACAGGGCCTTCAACCGGTGGCGTGACCTGTTTGCCGCCGCCGAAGAGCAACGCGACGCGGCCCGCCGGACGATGGACGACTACTCCCTCCCGCAGCAGGAGAAGCGGGCGGCGCAGACCCGCCACGCGCAGGCGATCGACCAGCTCACCCTGCTGCAGCGCGGCACGAGCGCCCTTTCGAGCGATTTCTACACGTACCGCTACCTGGCCACGGAGGGCTTCCTGCCCGGGTACAACTTCCCGAGGTTGCCGCTGCTCGCGTACATCCCGACGAGCCGCGACGGCCGGGGGCGTCAGACCTATCTGCAGCGCCCACGGTTCCTGGCGCTCGCCGAGTTCGGGCCCCGCAGCCTCGTCTATCACGAGGGGCGAGCCTATCGGGTGGTGCGCGCACTGCTGTCCCTCGGTCATCGCGAGTCGGCGACCCCTGACGCGCAGTTGCCCACGAAGTCCGTGCGGATCTGCATGAGCTGCGGCGCCGGCCACTTCAACGATCATGCTTCCACGTGTCACGGCTGCGGCGCGCCGTTGGCGACCGCGGACATCGTGCGGAACGTCTTCCGCATCGAGAACGTCGCCACGCAGCCCGCCGAGCGAATCACGGCGAACGACGAGGAGCGCCAGCACCAGGGCTTCGACCTCCAGACAACGTTCGAGTGGGCGATCCGCGACCGGGAGCCGGACGTCCGGCATGCGACAGCGTCCGACGAGCATGGAGAGATCGCCCGCATCGCCTACGGCGCGGGGGCGACGATCACCCGTCTCAACAAGGGCCTGCGCCGGAGATCCGACAAGAAGATCCTCGGCTTCCGCGTCGACCCCGTGTCGGGGTTCTGGGCCAAGAACGAGGACGAGGACGATGACGGGCTCGATCCCACCGCCTCACCTCGGCAGTGGATCGTCCCGAGCGTGCAGGACCGCAAGAACGCGCTCCTGTTTCAAACCCACGGCGACTCCCTCTCGGCGGTCACGCTGGCCACCGTGCAGCACGCGCTGCTGCGGGGCATCGAGTCGGTGTTCGAGCTCGAAGAGGGCGAGATGCTGGCGGAGCCGATGCCGACGCGCGACGTCCGCAAGGGCTTCTTGCTCTACGAGGCCACCGAGGGCGGCGCCGGGGTGCTCACGCGGCTCGTCAGCGAAGAGACAAGCCTCGCCGCCGTCGCCCGCCGCGCGCTCCAGATCATGCATCTGTCCGTGGACGGCGGTCCGCTGCCGGACTCCGCGGGAGACCTCGCGGACCAGCCGGGAACAGCCTGCGTCGCGGCCTGCTATCGCTGCCTGATGTCCTACTACAACCAGCCCGATCACGAGCTGCTCGACCGCCGTGACGCGGTTGCCCGCCAGATCCTGCTGCGTCTCGCACGCTCGCGAGTGGCGAGTGGAGACTGGAACGTGGCGAGTGCAACGTGGCAACCGGCCACGGACCCCTCCCCACTGGCCGCCGCCTGGCTCGCCGAGGCATCGAGGCGCGGCATTCCTGCCCCGGATCCGCAGCCGCTCGCGGCGGCCGGCTGCTCCGTGCCCCGCGTCTGGCGCAGGTACTACGTCGCGGCCGTCATCGAGGAGGCTGACCGTCCTGCCGTCCAGGCGCTTTCAGACCTCGGCTTCGAAGTCATCCTGTTCGAGGATCCGGCAGGCTGGAACGCTGCCTTCGCGCGGCTGGCCTCGGCGCTGGGGTGTGCGTCATGACCGACGTCGTCTACGCTCCCGGAAGCTTGGTCAGCGCCCGAGGGCGCGAGTGGATCGTCCTGACGGGGAGCACGGCCGAGACGCTTCGGGTTCGTCCCGTCACAGGGTCGGATGAAGACCAGACGCTGATTCACCTGCCGCTGGAGGTCGAGCCGGTCCGCGAAGCGCGCTTTCCCCTGCCGAGCGCGCGCCAGCTCGGCGGGCACGACTCGGCCCTTCTTCTTCGCGACGCCTTGCTGCTCTCGCTCCGACGTGGTGCGGGGCCGTTCCGCAGCTTCGGACAGATCTCGGTCGAGCCGCGCGCCTACCAGCTCGTGCCCTTGCTCATGGCGCTCAAGCTCGACCCGGTGCGCCTGCTCATCGCCGACGACGTCGGCGTCGGCAAGACGATCGAGGCTTTGCTCATCGCCCGGGAGCTGCTCGACCGCGGCGACATCGATCGCACCGCCGTCCTCTGTCCGCCGCACCTCGTGGACCAGTGGGTGACGGAGCTCGATGTGCGCTTCCACGTTCGCGCTGTCGCCGTGACCGCCCAGAGCGCAAGGCGCCTCGAGCGGGGCATTCCACCCGGCGTGAGCATCTTCTCGGTGCATCCGCACACGGTGGTCAGCCTCGACTACATCAAGACCCGGGAGAGACGCGACCACTTCCTCCAGGCATGTCCCGACTTCGTCATCGTCGACGAGGCGCACACGTGCGCTTCGGCCGGCCAGGGCCGGCACCAGCGCCACGAGCTGCTTCAATGCCTGGCCCGGAGCCCGTCGCGTCACGTCGTCCTGCTCACCGCGACGCCGCACAGCGGAGACGACGGCGCGTTCTACAGGTTGCTTGGCCTCCTGCATCCGGATTTCGAGCGCCTCGCCGAGCTCACGGGCGCCGAGCGGCAACGTTTGCGCGAACGCCTCGCGAACCACTTCGTCCAGCGAAGGCGCCCCGACATCACCGAGTGGCAGGAGGGCGACGTCTTCCCGCGCCGTGAGACGAAGGAGCTAACGTACGCTCTGAGCGGCGCTTGGGAGGACTTTTTCAACCGCGTCCTCGACTACTGCGCCGAGGTGGTGGAGGCAGGCGCGGGTGACGAGCTACGGCAGCGCCTCACCTTCTGGGGAACGCTCGCGCTCTTGCGCTGCGCAGGCTCCAGCCCGCTGGCGGCCGTGCTGGCCCTGCGCGCGCGCGCTGGCGAGGAGCTCGGACCGGAAGCGCGCGAGGATCTGCTCGATCGCATCTTCGACGGCGACGTCGACGCGCTCGTCGAGGATGACGTCGAGCCGCCCGTGGGCGGCGAAGATCCTGCGCTGAAAAAGCTCATCGCGCAAGCGGAGCGCCTCGCGGGACAGCGCGGCGATCCCAAGCTCAAGGCCGCCGCCGACCACGTCGGTGAGCTGGTCCAGGCCGGGTTCAACGTCGTCGTCTTCTGCCGCTTCATCGCAACCGCCCATTACGTGGCTCGTCACCTTCGCGACGCGCTCTCGGCCGCAACCGTCGGCGCCGTCACCGGCGACATGCCCCCCGACGAGCGCGCGGAGCGCGTCGCGCGGATCGGCACGGCCGAAGGCGCTCGGGTTCTCGTCGCAACCGACTGCCTCTCCGAGGGCATCAACTTGCAGGAGTCCTTCGACGCGGTCGTGCACTACGACCTCTCGTGGAACCCCACGCGCCACGAGCAGCGCGAGGGCCGCGTCGATCGCTTCGGCCAGCGTAGCAAGATCGTGCGCGCCACGCTCCTGTACGGCGTCAACAACCCGGTCGACGGCGCGGTGCTCCAGGTCATCCTGCGCAAGGCCGCCCGCATCCGCGAGGAGCTGGGTGTTCCGGTGCCCGTGCCCGACGAGGGCCACACCCTCACGCAAGCGCTGCTCAAGGCCGTGCTCCTCCGGCGGCGAGGCGGGGCCGGCGCCATCGAGGCACGCCAGCTCGAGCTGTTCGAGACCCAATGGGAGGACGCGAAGGCGACGGCCAAGAAAAACCGGACCGTCTTCGCCCAGCGGCGCATCAAGCCCGACCAGGTGCTGCCCGAGTGGCACAAGAGCCTCGCCGCGCTGGGCGGACGCGACGATGTCCAGCGCTTCGCGAGCAGGGCGTTGGCTCGCCTCGGCTCGGGGATCGAGACGCTCCGACACGGATACAAGGTCCCCACGGCGCCGCTTCCCCCCGAGGTCCGGGAGCGCCTCGAAACAGAGGGCATCGAGGGCACCGTCGCGATCGACTTCGCCTATCCGCCAGCGCACGGGTGCCGCCCCGTGCAGCGCAGCCATCCCCTCATCGCGGTGCTCGCCGAAACCTTGCTCTCGCGCACGCTGTCGGGCAACGACGACAACGCCTCAGGCGACGACCCCTCGGTCCTCGGGCGCGTGGGCTGCTGGGTCTCGGAAGGCGTGCGCGCGCGGACCACGATTGCGCTCTTGAGGCTGCGGCACCAACTCTTGGTGAAGCGGCGAACAGGGAGCGGCGAACAGCGAACAGGGAGCGATGTGGACCATCCGCCATTCGCCATTCGCCATTCCCCATTCGCTGTCCTGGTCGAGGAGGCGACGGCGCTCGCCTGGGCTGGCGGTGGTGAGCCGCTCGCCGGGGCCGAGGCCCTCTCGCTGCTCGCGCTCCCTCCGGTGGACGACCCCCCGAGGCACGTCCGTGAGCGCGAGGTCACGCGCGCCATCGCCATGATCGACGAGCGGGCCCAGGACCTCGAGGCGTTCGCGGCCTTGCGCGCGCGCGCGCTGCTCGACGACCACCTTCGCGTGCGCGAAGCGAGCAAGGCCACGGGGAGCACCACCGTGCAGGCTTTGCCGCGGCCCGACGTCATTGGCATCTACGTGCTCCTGCCGAGGGTGGGTTGACATGCTGACGCGCCTCGTCCTGCGAAACTTTAAGCTCTTCAAAGAAGTCGACATCGAGCTCGGCCAGCGCGTCGTTTTCGTCGGTCCGAATAACTCGGGCAAGAGCACCGCGCTCCAGGCGCTCGCCCTCTGGAGCACGTGCGTGCGCCGCTGGGTCGAGAAGCGTGGTGGCCGACCGACGCCGAAGGAACGCGCGGGAGTCACCATCAACCGGCGCGACCTCATCGCCTTGCCGGTGCCGTCGGCGAACCTCTTGTGGCGAGACCTGCATGTCCGCGAGGGACGGCGTGACAGCGGCAAGACGAAGACGAGCAACGTGCTGATCGAGATCGAGGTCACCGGAATCGACCAAGGAAAGGAGTGGCACACGGCCATCGAGCTCGACTACGCCAACGAAGAGTCGTTCTACTGTCGTTCGAAGATGGACCCTTCAGGAGAACGTCTCGAGATTCCGGAAGCGGCAGCGACACTCCGGGTCGCCTATCTCCCGCCGATGTCTGGCCTGGCTGCGAACGAGGTTCGCCTCGACGAGGGCGCGATCGCCGTCCGCATCGGCGAGGGACGCACCGCGGACGTCCTCCGCAACCTCTGCTGGCGTGCGCTCGAGGCAAACCGGGACCAGTGGAACGCCATCCGCGATCGGATGCGAAATCTCTTCGGCGT
>Ga0209018_1002546_pt1 | contig 12668 bp, 12 predicted proteins | sample YNPBryBLVA2012_FD_185814 | JGI IMG/M metagenome (GOLD analysis project Ga0209018, IMG submission 185814) | Anoxygenic and chlorotrophic microbial mat microbial communities from Yellowstone National Park, USA - YNP Bryant BLVA 2012 (SPAdes)... ...
CCGTTGTTGCTGGCAAGCATCGGCCAGAGCTCTCTGGGGAAGGCCATATAGGCCAGAACTTCGCCTTCCGCTTCGTCCATCAGCCGGGACACCTCGGGATGCGAAGCCCGAATGACCTGTCCCCCGAAAACGAGTCCGTATCGAATGTATTCATCTCCCCGTCCCAATCGAGGAGACAAGAACGAAAGGCAAACGATACAGCGAGGATCAGATTCTCTCGATCTTGCGAAAGATCGAAGAGGGAGCAGGCGTAATGGCAACTTGCCGCAAGCACGGCGTGAGCCAGGTGACGGTGTACCGCTGGCGCGGGAAGTACGGCGGGATGAGCCGCTCCGAGCTGATCCGGATGAAGGAGCTTGAGCGCGAGAACTTGCAGCTTCGGAAGATCGTCGTTCTGGAAGAGGTTTCAAAGGGAAAGTGGCAAGCCCCGAAGGCAAGAGAGCCGCAGTCCGGCATGCGGCGATTCGGGGCCTTTGCAGCGAGCGTTTCGCCTGCCGGGCTCTGGGAGCCTGGCGCTCGACGGCCCGCTGCGTCTCGGCCCCGTCCTCCGAAGAGAAGGCTCTGAGGCGGAAGATCCCTGAGCTTGCTGAGCATCATCCTTCGTACGGCTTCCGCCGCGTTTGGGCTCTGCTGAAGCGCGAGGGGATGCTGGTGAACTTAAAGCGCGTTCATCGCCTGTGGAAGCTCGAGCATCTTCAGCGTCCGAGGCGCAGGCCGAAGCGCAAGGCTCCCGGTCCAACTCTTCAGTCGGTGCTTCGTGCAGAGGGTCGAAACCATGTTTGGACCTACGACTTCATCGAGGACCGGACCGAACGTGGCAACAAGGTCCGCATCCTGTCGGTTCTGGACGAGGGGAGCTGCGAGTGCCTTGCTCTCCGTTGCGAGCGCAGCTTTCCTCTGAGAAGGTGATCGACACTCTGGAATGGCTGTTTCTGGTGTATGGAGCGCCATGCTGTGTTCGCTCGGACAACGGGCCTGAGTTCATCGCGAAGTTAGTTCGGGACTGGCTGGAGGCAAAGCATACCGAGACGGTTTACATCGAGCCCGGCTGTCCTTGGGAGAACCCTTTCGTTGAAAGCTTCCACGGAAGCCTGCGCATGGAGTGCCTGAACCGGCATCTGTTCTTTAGCGGCGCTGAGGCTCAGGCCATACTTGACGATTGGCGCGAGGATTACAACGAGTTCCGTCCGCACTCGTCGCTGGGTGGCAGACGCCATCCGAGGCGGCGGTGCGGATGTCTCTGTTCGGTCGGGCTTCGCCCTCCCTCACAGAGACATCCTCTGACTTGATATTCGAGGTGCATGCATAAAGGGTGGTATCGAAAACGGGGACCCGTCAACTCGCAAGTGTTCCCATTCCCAATTTGAATCAAACGATTCGATGTCAGAGTCGCATTAAGTCATCATGTTCGTCATTTGCCATCTCAAACAGTTCTACTATTGAACGGCCTTGATGGCACTATTGTTGATTGACCGTGCTCTGCCGGATTGATCGTTGACAAATTTGGATGCATTGGGTGAATACAGGGTATTTCGACGGAGTGAGACGCGACCCCTGAAGTTTCTATCAATCCACATGGCGGTACTGCTTTTAGTTTGAACCGTACAATTTTGCATGTTAATGTATAAATTGGAGGCCTTCGACAATATGTTGATCGGCACATAACCTGTTTTGTTGATGATGTTGCATTTGACTAGATTGATCGTGGCACCGAGGTTGTCTAACCTGATAGCGTTACCCCAATCGTTTCTTGTATTTTCGATTTTGCAGTTCACGAAGGTCAGCGTGCCTGCTTTGCCACAATCCCACAACACTGTATAACTCGTATTGCTGGCTATGTCGCACTTACTGAATAGAATGGCATCCGGGAATCCGCCTGCTGGCTCAGCAGGGTAGGCCGTCGTGCCGGGCACTGTGTTAAATAGTCGAACGCCACCGATTTTGCTGTTAGTTACTGACACTTGGGACACATTTGGGTGAAACTCGATTTCGGGGACTTCGCACGACGACACGAGCACGTCTTTTGCGCCGCCAAGCCAGGCATCGTTGCCAATATTGATGCTGCCGACGCATCGGTTGAATTGGACCCTTCTTTCATCGTAGCCATGAAGGTCGAATCCAGCATCCATCTGGCAGTCGCTGATCGAGACGTCTAAAGTGCCTGAATGTAAAATCAACCCATGTCTCATGTTTTGGTCTGAGCGACAGTTCTTGATCGTTACAAACCTAGAACGGTAAATGGTGAATCCGTAACCGTTTCCAGGGTCACCGGCTATGGCGCCGTCAATCTTGCAACCTTCGATCTCGACATTACGGCATGTGGTCGTCATAATGGCTTCCGTAAAAAAGTTGCTCACTTCAAGGTTCTTGAGTTTCAAGCCGTCAGTAATCCCAGCGCCAACAATCCCATTGCTTGCAGATGAACCACAGGCGCCATTGAAACCCATGTCTGAGATTGTCAGGTTTTTGCAAACCTGTCCGCCCATAAAGGCGAGCTTAGGCGTGACGCTGTATTCCCGGCCCACGGGCACATCCAAGGTGGCTATGCGCGTATTCGGGTTATAAGACAAAACCTGGACAACTTCAGCATGATTTAGGTTATTCCAAACGTTCTTGGCGCATTTGATGTTGTAGTTGTCCCAAAGAACATAGTAGCCGGGCTGAAGCGGATTTTGATCCGGTAGTAGCTGAACCTTTTGTGCGCCCGTGCGGACGGGCGAAACGTTGAAGTTCGGTTGATTGGCAATTCCCCAGTTGTTCCAGATGATTGGGATAACGCCAACTCGAAAAGCGTGTGAGATCTGTTTGTTGGGAGTCCTTAATACGGTTTGTGAAGCCCCAGCTCCACGAATAGTAAAATTGCTCGTTCCTGGTGGGATCACGATCGGGTTGTCCAGCACATAATCGCCTGCAGGAATAACGTACTCAGACTGACCCGCGTTGATGGCGTTCGCAATTTGCTGGGTCAGCCAAGCGCTGTCATCCGCATACCCTCGACAGAACGCAAAACAGCAGGCTGATACCGCAGTGACTGTTCGATAGATCATACGTCTCATAGAAGGCTCCTCCAATTTGTGGCACTATGTGATGTCTTCCGTTGCGAAGTTTTGTTTGGCCCAGGCAGGAATTGCAGGTTAATCTTCTAATCTGACTGGAGGTTCCAATTTCGTTTGACAAAAGCCGAAATGGCAAAGGCACAGGGAGCTGTGAAGTAACCGTCGAAGGTATTTCCCGTGTAAGAGGCAATGGCAATAGCCGAAACAACGATGAGTCCGGTGAAGGCCATCGATTCATACTTTTGGGCGATGCTGTGCACCACTTTTGATAAACAGACCAAAGCAGACAGTGATAAACCTACAACCAAAGCTGACAGGCCGACAATGCCATACATGGCTTGAAACAACTTGTAGGCGCTCTCCATAACGCGTCCGATTGGAACCCATTTATCTTCAGGGCCGGTTCCCAGCAACAACCCCGAGCTTGGCCCTATTCCCGTTATCGGAAAGGCCTTGGCGATCGGGTCCAACTGGATCCATATGTTTCTTGCTCGGAATTGATAGCTAGCATCCTCGGACAGGGAAGTGCTCTGCAACATGTAACCGAGCCGATTCTGGCCAACCAAAAGAGCCACAATTGCGAGCAGGGCACACCATACTGTGACCATCGTTGCCATTTTTGGATAGGATCGCGCAAGAAGCGCGATCACAACAAGCCAACAGACGGCCAGAGCAGGCAGCAAAGCTCGGGCTTGTGAGAAGACGATTGCCCCAGAAAAAAGAAACAAAACGGCAAAATCGATCTTTGCGGGGGAACGCTTCGCGAGACGGGGAATGTAAAGGGCAAGTGCAAAAAGACTCTGGATGGCAAGAATGACCGGGTGGAAGGTTAAGCCTACGGCTCTCAAGCCCGCGGTCCCATCCCAAAAATCGATGTCCTTGTATGTGTAATACCGAGCAAGAAGGGCACCGGGGGGGACCTTGAAAAACTGTAGCCAAGCGATGAAAGCTGAAATTGAAAAAGTGATGATGGCTAACTTTATAAACTTTTCCGTAGCCTTTGGATCAAGATAAATTAAAGCGTTTGCAATAAAAAACGGCAACAGATGCTCCATCCAGAGCAGTTCCGCTCGGCCGAGGTTTGCATTTCGACCTAGGTTGTAGGAGGCCCAAATACTGGTGAAAACGCTCCAAACCTGAAGAAGCAAGGCAAAGCAAACAGCAATATTCAGAGTCACCTTAACCTTGTAGTGAGTATAGGCAAGCAAGCACCAAACTATTGCAAAACAAGAGGTTATAATTCGTAGAGTAGGCGTAATCAATGAAGGCGAGATCCACCAAAGAAAATAGCAGCCAAGGGTTAACCAGCCAAACCATACACGACTGCTAGAAAGGTTTTTGCCTTGGTGTAGGGCGACTCCGTTCGATTCGTAGAAGGATCGTTGTTGTTGTGTAAGTTTCAAGGTTCTTCGTTTAGTTGCGATTGAAGACCAAGGAATTGAAAAAGGTTTATACGCCATGGCGGCTCCTCACAACTCGAGCTGGAACACCAACAGCCGTCGAGTCATCTGGAATAGAATGAACAACAACAGCACCGGCGCCTATTTTGACACCGCTCCCAACAATCACTTTTCCAAATATGGTAACGTTGGCACCGATCATCACGTCATCACCGATATTAGGGCTTGACATATCTGAATCAGCTGCCAAAAGGACGTTGTTGAAGAACACACAATTCTTTCCGACGACAGATCGTGGATTAATGATGGTAGTTCCGTAATGAAGCAAGACAAGTCCTGGGCCTATTCGGGTTCCAGGAAGCAACTGCACACCTGTTATCGCCCGGACAAAAATAAACCCAATCCAATGCAAAGATAAAAGAAAATGTTTGATTAGGGGCACAGGAAGCCTTTTGCACCAGTTGCCAAACCGGAACCACATTAAAGCCAATATAGCCGGGTGGGCTATTAAACTTCGAAACAACACGAAAGCCAGGTTTTGTCCTGGGTAGCAAAATCTTTGATAATGTCTTAGGTCTTCCAAAAAAACCATCAAATCATCGGTCCTTAAGGCTCAATGCCAAAGATCTGCCAAGACACTTGAATAAGCGAGGATCAAAAAAACGATCCAAGCATAGAAACAAGAGGTGGATGGATCTGGGGAACTTTGAATGGTCCAGGGTATTGAACATCACATGGCACCAGAAGCGGCGGCGGTGCCAGTAGGGTAGAAAGGGAAGGCCAGCGAGCAGGGTTCGCATGTTCTCCACCACGCGTTGAGGGTTGCGGCTCAGCGATTTGGGGTTCATGAAGTAGTTGGTGCAACTCGTGCCCAGCACCCAAGCCGGGCCCTTCAGGTGCGACAGGCGAACCCAAAAGTCCAGGTCCTGTTGGCTCGTCAGCTCTTCGCGGAACAATCCTGCCTCCATAGCCCAGTCGCGCCGGAAAGAATACGTCGACCCCCCATACCAGAATGATCGGCAAGTGAAGTCCGTGTACTTTACCATTCGATTGACATGCCGCGAGCTAAGACCCTTCATCTCGCCGCTCGGACTGATCCAAGTGCCAGGATCGAACACCAGCGACCAAGAGCCCGACTCGTGCGCCTTGACGTGCGCCTCGATCTTACCCGGCATGAACCAGTCGTCGGCGTCGCACATCAGAATCAGGTCGGCCGAGGAGGAGCGGATAGCCGCGTTCCGAGCCACGTTCGCGTTCGACTTCGGCACTTCGATCACAGTCGCGCCGCAGGACGCGGCCAGTTCGGCGACGCGGGCGTCGGGCCCGTCTAGGGACACGATCACTTCGTCCGGCGGGAGTGTCTGATCAAAAGCCGCCTTGACACAACGCTCGATGAAGGCCTCCGCCTTGTATGCCGGAATGACCACCGCCGTTTTCATGCGTTCGAAGCCCTCTTGCCCATGACGTACGACAACGCCGACAGTAAGCCCACCCATACGAGCGACGGGTAGGACACGAGCAGCCGCAAAAGGCCAACCTTGCTCTTCGATTTGCCGAAAATCACCGAGAACAAGATACGGCGGCCCAGCTCGAAGCGGCCAAATTGGCGATCGATGAAATAATGCCAGCTTGAAGGGGCGTAAGCCGCGCACTTGCGGTGCACGCGGGAAGAGGCGTCCAGCATGACGGCATAATTCGACGACATCTGACCCTCGGAAAGCCGGTAGTGCACCTGAACCGTCGGGTCGTACGCGATCTTGTAGCGCGAGGCCACCCGAATCACGAAGTCCCAATCCTCGCACGAGCGGAGCAGGGGGTCGAACCCGCCGCACAACTCGACGCAACGGCGACGGAAGGTCCAACCTGCCGGCGGTCCCCAATTGCGACGGACGGCCTGGCGGAAAGCCGGCAATTGGCCGATCCTTCGCAGTTCGGGAATCCGGGGTCGCAGTTTGCCTTCGGCGTCGATCTCCCGAAAGTAGCCGGCCACCAGCCCCACCTCTTCATCCCGAAGCAGGGCAACCCGGTTCGCCACGCAATCGGGCAGCAAAACGTCATCTGCGTCGAGAAGAGTAATCAACTCTCCCGAGGAAGCCCCAATGCCAGCGTTGCGTGCCGCGCTCAGCCCGGAGTTCGCCTGCTCCACGTAAACGATGCGGTCGCCGTAGGAACAGGCAATGACGCCCGAATCGTCCGTGGACCCGTCGTTCACCACCACAACTTCGATGTTCGGGTACGTTTGATTCAAAGCCGAGTCGATCGCCTGGCGCAAGTATTTAGCCCCATTGAAACAGGGGATAATCACCGAAACCTTCGGCGCATCAATCAAGGCCTATTCTCCATTTCTCAGGTTCAATTCCTACGAACAACTCAATCATGGCACGCGGAGTGCCTGTCTTTAGTCCAACAGACTTAAGGCACATTCCGTGCCATGTCCTAGAGAATAATGGAGAAAAGCCAAGTATTTATGCCAGGTGCCTTATCGAGGGCGCTTTATTCGGATGCTTCGCGTGCAATATGAAATACCTTTTTGTAAGCTTCTTGACAGGGATCGTTGTTCTCGGCCTCGTTGGCTGCGGGGGCGGCGGGGGCGGTTCGTCCACCGTCACGACGGGGCGGGTTAGCGTTTCCATCGACTGGCCTGGAAGGTCCCGGTACATCCCCCCTTACGCCAACAGCGTGGTTTGCCGAATTGAGGCCGGCCCTGGAAAGATCTTTTCGGCAACGCTCAACCGCACGGGGGATTCGGCTTACCGCGGAACGGCGACTTTTGCAGAGGGCATTCCCGTTGGCAACCAGACCCTTTCGCTTTCGGCCTATTCTGAACAGAACGGCAACGGTTCGGTCGTTGGCCAGGCCCAGGTTGGGCTGTCGGTCACCGCTGGGCAGACCACTGAGGTCAACGTAACGGCGGATATGCAGACCACGATCAATCGGATTGAGATCAACGGGAAGCCACTGTCGGTCAATTTGGGAGACACGTTAAGCGTCTCCGCTCGTGCATTGAGCTCTTCCGGGGCGACCATCCTTTTGCCGAGCGGCGCGTTGAGGTGGAGCGTGGTTACCGGAACGGGTGCCATCGACGCAACTTCCGGCCTGTTCACTCCTGTCTCCGTGGGAACAACGAGAGTCCGAGTCACTGAGCCGGGGCTTTCGCTAAGCGATGAAGCCGACATTGCGGTCATTGACGCCAGCGCCGGGGGCACCTTGACCGTCAACGTCGATTGGCCTGGCCGGTCCCGGTACGTCCCGCCCTATGCCAACAGCGTTGTCTGCACTTTGACTGTCCGTCCTGGCGAAACCTATTCCATCACAATTAACCGTTCCGGCGACGGAGCTTCTACGGGAAGCGGAACCTTTGGGCAAACCTTCGATCCAGGCACCTATTCTCTAGCCATCGTTGCCAAGACGGAGACAAACGGATCCGGGACCACCGTCGCCAGCGCCACGGTCTCGGTCACGATCCAAACAGGACAGCAGACGACTAGGAACGTCACCGCGGATCTTCAAACCGTGATTCATCGGCTGGTCATCGACGGTCAGCCTCTGACGGTTGAGATACCCAACACCCTGCAAATCACGGGACACGCCGAGGACGCTTCGAACGCCGTCATCCTGCTTCCGTCTGGAGCCCTTGTGTGGGACATCGCCTCCGGCGCGAGCTACGGGTCGATCAACACAACGACTGGGCTTTTCACCCCGCTGAGCCCGGGTACAGCCACCGTTCGCTTGCGAGAAGTCGGAGCCAACAAGAGCGCCACGGCGACGGTAACCGTGACGTCCGCGCCGATCGTCACCAAAATCTACGTCGCCGACAGCAACAACCTGCGAATCGTGCGCATGACCGACATGGCCGGCACCGACTGGACCGTGTTCAACGCCTCCACAGGTTCTGTCTCAGCGGTGGCCTTCGACTCATCCGGCCGAATGTACTGGGCCGACGAAGTCGAGTGCGCGATTTACCGGGCCGATCCCGATGGAAGCAACGTGGTGTCTTTCGGGAGTTCGGGGAGCGGCAACGGCGAGTTTTCCGGGCCTTGCAGCGTGGCCGTCGATTCCAGCAATCGCATCTACATAGCCGACCGGTTCAACAACCGCATTGTCCGCATCAACGACATGTCTGGTTCGGGTTGGACGGTTTTGGGCGGGTTCGGTTCGGGTGTCGGCCAATTTTACGTGCCAGAGGGCGTGTTCGTCAGGGGAGGGAAGCTTTACGTCGCGGACACGGGCAATTGCCGCATCATTGAAACCGACGGGATCACCACGTCCAATTGGACCGCGCTCGGCGGGACCCGTGGCTCCGGCACGGGCGAGTTCGACGGGCCGACGGCGGTTTACGTGTCCTCGTCTAGCTCGATCCTGATCGCTGACTCCATGAACAACCGGATCGTGAAGGTGGCGGACATTTCGGGAGCGGGCTGGACAACCTTGGGCGGCCCGGATCCCGGTAGCGGGACAGGGCAGTTCGACTACCCGAGTGGGGTTTCGATGGACTCAAGCGGTCACATCTACGTCTCGGACCAGTACAACAACCGAATTGTCCGGGTCTCGGACATCGGCGGCGGAGGGTGGACGGAGCTGGGCTCCTTGGGTTCGGGCACCAACCAGTTCGACGAGCCCAGGGGCATTACGGTGAAGTAGCCGCCCAGTCAACGGCCTTGCTGGCTCTTGAGGGAAGCGGTGTCTTTCCTCAGGGTGAGCAGGGCCCTTGTCAGGAACACGGGGTTGCCGATCACATATCGCCCGAACATCCGCCTGGGCTCGATCATCAGACGATAGGCCCACTCCATGCCGATGGAACGGAAAGCCTTGGGGGCGCGCGGTTTCATGCCCGATAAGAAGTCGAACAGACCGCCCACGCCGATCGCCAGCTTGCAGTTCAGTTGGTCGCGGTACTTCATGATGAACAGCTCCTGTTTCGGATTGCCCTTGGCCACTAAAACCAGATCGCTTTGCGATTCGGCGATCATCTTCGCTGCGTCATCGTCGCTCACATAGCCGCCAAGGTTGCCCACGCAATCGAGGAACGAATATCGAGACGCCATTACCCGGACGGCGCCGGCGTTGGATTCCTCTGTCGCGCCATAGAAAAACACCCTCAAGGGGTAGTCAAGCTCTTCAAAGAGGCGGGGTATTAGGTCGGTGCCGTTGAAGTTGTATTGAATCGGAACCCCTCGCATTTGGCTGGCAAGCCTGAACCCGATCCCATCGTTCAACACCGCATCCATTGATCGTAGGCAGTTGCGGTAGGAGGGCTGGCTATAGGCAATGTTCAATGTATGGGCATTTGCCAGGCACAAGGCCAAATTGAACCGGCCCTCCGACTTCATAACGCGCTCGAACCAAACTTTGAAATCGTGGTATGGCGGGTTCCAAGCAGGTATGCCGAATATGCATACGTCGGGGCGAACGTCTTTTAGAAGATCCTCGCGGCTGGCCAAGGTCAACGGCTAAATCTCCTTGGCCAGTTGAAGTATATCGAGTCGGCCATCGATTTCACGCCAAAGGTCTATGCCGGCTTGCTCAGTGGTCACGTCTCCCGTCTGCTGGTTCGTCAAGCAGATGACACGCACGGCGATGCCTCGAGTCGATTGGCCGCGCAAAGCGCGCTTGATGCCCTCCAGCTTGAATCCTGAAGACATGTCGGCCACCACATCGTCCGGCGTCTGTAGCCAGTAGTACATGTAGACCCGGTTCGTTTCTTTTTCGAACAGGACGGAGGTGATTCGATTCGTCAAGCCTGAGGAATTGGCCCAATTTACGTCGATCTCCTTCTGATTGGCGATGCGGTACCCGGCTCCGGTCATGCAGAACCGGGGATCGTGGGCATTTTGCGTATTGTTAATCTGCACGAGCAAAATTTGCACCGCATCTCCGGTCTTGGCGTTCACATATATGCGCTGGGAAGCCGCAGGAGTGTGTAATATCTGCTTCTCGTCTTCAGTAAGCTCGACGTTTCTCCCAGTCCAATCGCCGATAAACTCGGGAAGCGACTCTGAGCTGATCACCGATTTTGCCGTGCTTTGCTTGTAGTTTTCGTAGTACTGATAGGCTAGGGCGGGTAGGAGCATACACAGCACAACCACAGCCCGGGTTAGGATCGTTGACTTCACCGGTCGATTCCCTCCTTAGGTTCGTTGCCGTCCTGCTGAGCTGGACAATCAGAGCCATGGTCCTTCTCGTGGTAGTGCGCGAAAGACGGCATGTAGTCGTCGTAGAAGTTCATCGCTTTCATTCGCCACTGGAGGACAATGAGAAGAACGACGGCAATAACAACTCCGATAATGCCGCTTGGATCATGGAGCTTGTCGGCAAGATCGGTGCCGCCGTTGTTGCCGATGAGCCCGATTATCGCAATGCGAAGCAAGTTGGCAAACATGCTGATTGGGACCGACAGAACGATCACGGAAAGCTTCGTTCTCATCTTGGCGTCGACCATCATCATGTTGAGGATCGCAATGGCGATCACGGGGAACACGATCGTCAACCCGGAACAAGCCTTGGCTACCTCAAAACTGTAGTTGTCCAGAACCACGCGGGTGCCTTCCAACTGGCTGCCTTGGCCCAAAAGGTTCAGCGTCCAGTTGGCCGCATTGGCGCTAAAGTTTTGTGCCGGAACCAAAAAGATCGAGGTGATTTGGTCGGGCCACGGAATCATCGTCGCCGAAAAAGCTAGCGGCCCCCAAATCGTTTTGTAAACCTTAGGGCCCCACAAAAAGGCCGGGATCGCCATAAGCATGACGAAGAAGGCGGCGTTCAGAACCAAGTTGATCGATGTCCGGATGCCGATGTACAAAATGAAAAGACCGAAAAACAAGGCGGCGATGGACGTCCAGTGGCCGGCCTCGATCGGTTGCTCGCGAATGCGCCGACGCTTGCACCAAAGGAGGTAGAGAATGGTTGGCGGCACCAAGTATCCGTAGCCGAACGGGGAATGCGGGCGGTTCCATTCCGTCCAAAAATACTGGAAAGTGGGAGCGAACAAGACGCAAAAAGCAATCAGCACAGCCCAAACCATCATGGCGGGCAACTTAATACGGCTTTGCGAGTTCGCAAGGGTGGCAGCAGATTCGTTTTGCGTCAAGGCTTGTCCTTTCAACTAGATAAGCTTTACGATGTTACCGTATTGTGCGGCCAATCATGACCACCTGGAAGCTGGTTGCATCGCCTAGGTGCCGAGCAGATTTCGTGCCATTGGCCGTCGTCGGGCAACTTTGCTAACATTCAACGAGATTTGCGAACCTAGCGGTAGGCCTGCTTAGGCCCTTGAAGCGAAAAGGAGAAACAGACCCGTTCGCCAAAGGTAGCCGGCGACGCCGGCGGCCGGACAGTCTAAGGTCGCCCTGCCCAAATAGAGACCTCTTGAGAGAACGCTGCGTTCGACCGTCGAACGTGGATTCCAGCCGACCCCTCGGATGAGTTCGTCGGTTTCGACCGTTACGCGGTCGTTCTCGACTGCCATATGGAGGCAGACTTGGAGGCAGAGGGCTGCGTCCGGTCCGAGGCGTCCGAGGAATTCCCGGAGGTTGTCGTTTGAGAGTTGGAACTGCCACCACTGGAGCATTGGGGCCCCGGTGAACTTGGTTTGAAGAAGCTCCTCCGGCGCGTTGTGAATAAGTGCGATCTCTCCCTCGGACTCGTTCCAGTTCTTCCCTTGCGGCACTTCGACAAGGGCATGTACGAGGGCGCGAATCTCTAAAGAGGTCCGGTAAGGAACCTCGTCGCCTAGCTTTGAGAGCCCGCTATCGTCCTTCTTCGTCGCGGTGTAAAAGGCCTTGAGAGTCCTCTTCGCGGCCTTCTGAACCGACGCTAACCGGTGATCGGCAAGGAGAAGAAGGGCCTGGAAGACTTCCTTCGGGTCTTCGACGGATTCGATTCCGGACTGCTTGAGGGTGACTTCGAGGCCCGAGAGTTCCTCAAGGATGGCGGTCCGCTCCTTCTCGGCATGGCGGTACAGGGCTTCCCGGTTCCGGGCTAGGCTCTCCTGGGGGTCCCGAAGGACTTCGGACCGTCTTTCAGGGGTGTCCTCTGGTAGGTTCTTCTTGATCTCCTTGAATGTCGGCATATATCCCTCTCGCGGGGGTCTCGCATGGGGTGGAAGAGCGGGCAGTAGGGGTCATGTCCCGGGATGTGGTGTAAGAAGTCTGCATTCTCTGCGCTGACTGTTTCATTCTAGATCCCGGCTCCCCGCGCAATCAAGGCGTCCTCTCGA
>Ga0209018_1002547_pt1 | contig 12667 bp, 9 predicted proteins | sample YNPBryBLVA2012_FD_185814 | JGI IMG/M metagenome (GOLD analysis project Ga0209018, IMG submission 185814) | Anoxygenic and chlorotrophic microbial mat microbial communities from Yellowstone National Park, USA - YNP Bryant BLVA 2012 (SPAdes)... ...
CGGGCGTGTGCGGGAGCACAACGAAGACAACTTTCTCGTGGCGGACCTGACGCGAAAGACACGAACGCTGCGAGAGGAGGACCGGGAGCTGGTCGTCGGGCCGAACGGTCTGGTGCTAGCCGTGTGTGACGGCATGGGGGGTGCTGCAGCGGGCGAGGTTGCGAGCGCGCTGGCGATCGACATCCTTTTTGAGAAGCTGACGGAAGGACAGCCACCGGTCGATCACGATGAGCTGGCGCGTCGGCTGGTGAGCGCGGTGGAGGCAGCGGGTCTACGGATCTACAGCGAGGCCAAGCTCGACCGGCATCATCGGGGCATGGGCACGACGGCCACGGCGGCCGCATTGATGGACCGTTGGATGTTCTTCGCGCAGGTCGGCGACAGCCGCGCGTATCTGCTGCGAGAGGGGCGTCTGGTGCAGGTCACGCGCGACCAGTCCCTGGTCAACCAGCTCATCGAAGCGGGCCAGCTCACCGAAGCGGAAGCCGAAAACTTCGAACACAACAACATCATCCTCCAGGCGCTTGGCACCGCGGACTCGGTGCAGGTCGACCTGACGTTCGTCGAGCTTCGCCGTGGTGACACGATCATGCTGTGCTCGGACGGTCTCAGCGGCATGGTGCGCTTCGACGACCTGCGCGAGGTGCTGGTGAGCACGCCCGAGCCTGTGGATGCGTGCCGCGTGTTGACCGAGAAGGCGAACGAGGCGGGCGGGCATGACAACATCACGTGCATCGTGGCGAAGTTCGACGGCGAAGGGCTTCCTCCGGTTTCGCCGGATGAGCAGCCGCCGCGGTACGCGAAGTACCAGCTCTCGGAGGACACGGCGCCCGAGCCCACGGTGCCGGCCCGCAGAGCGTCGGTCAAGGAGCTCAACGAGCCCAAGATCGGGGCCGAGGTCAAGCAGCGCCTGACGGACCACGGGCCGAGCAAGTACAAGGTTGCGCAGACCATGGTGGGCATGCAATCCCCGCTCGCGGAGATAGGTTTGCCCAATAATGCGTCATCGAACCGTTCGAAAGCGCTGGACGACGAGGTTGTGTTGCCGGTCGAGAGCACCTCGCTGTGGGTGCTGGGCGCGATTGTTGTCATCGTGTTCGGCGGCATCGTGTTGGCGGCGTACTTCTTTATCATCAGGACCTGAAGTCCTACGGGGGCGCTCCGGATGTTGCGCTATGCGCTTCGCCGGGTCTTCTGGATCATCCCGGTGCTATTCGGGGTGACCATCGCGCTCTTCGCACTGCTGACGCGGATTCCGGCTTCCGGCCCGCGCTCCGCGGCCTCGTTCTCGCAACCCCCACTTCCCACCTTCGTCAACCTACGCCCACGCGATGTTCGGGCGTTGTCCGCGGATGCCGTCGGTCGGATGGTCGCCCAGCGCGATGTCGACGAGGCCGCCGCGTCGCTGTGCAGGCTTGGTGGCGCGGCCTTCCCGTTTGTGTTGCCCCAACTCGACTCGCTGGACCCGGCGGCGCGCGAGCGGGTCGCGCTTGCGCTCGCCCCGGTCGCTGCACGCATGGGCCTTGCCGCCACGGAGTCGCTTCGTAGCGGCCCCGATGCCGTCACGTTCTGGACGCTGTACTGGCAAGAGCGATCGGCCGACTTCAAGCCCAGTGTAGTGCGGCGCGCCGTGCGCAGGCTCGCCACCCAGGGGTCCGACGCGCGTCGTACTGAGCTCGTAGAGCTCGACACCTACGCCCTGGGCGAGTTGATGGATGCGTTGGGAGAGGTGCAGACGACCGATGATGTTGGGCGGGTATCACGCCTGCTCGATGTTGCGTCGCACGTGACGGCGCGTGATGACACCATCGGTCCGGGAGCGTCCGTGCCGCAGGCCCGTGCGTGCGTGAATCGCTGGCGTGAGTGGTGGCTTGCCTCGCGCGTGGACTACGAGCCGCTGACAGGGCCGTCGCGCGTGGCTGCCATGCTCGTGGAGACACGCTATGGGCACTGGGCGTTGCGCGCGATCACATGGAAGCTTGGCAACACTACGGACGGGCAGCCGGTGGTCGACAAGCTGCTGCACGAGGCGCCGCGCACGCTCGCGCTCGCGATTCTGGGTCTGTTTGGTGCACATGGCATCGGGTTGGCGCTCGGGTTGCTGTCGGCATGGCGTCGTCGCGCCTGGATCGGATGGGTGGCGACGCTGTTCGCAGTGATTGCGTTGTCCGTGCCGGCACCGCTGATCGTGTTGGCGGTGGCGCGTGCGACCGGTGGAGCGCTGCTCGCCGGCGCCGCTGGCATTGCCATTGCCGTGGCATTTGCCGGCTCGCCGAGTCGTCATCAACGCCTTGCCGCGCTCGACGCGTCCCTTCGCGACGTGACCAGGTATGCCCGTGCGCGGGGCGTGTCGGACGCGGCGTTGCTGCTGCGCCACATGCTGCGTCCTACCGTCATCACCGTACTTCCCCTGTTTGTCGCCGATTTTCCGCTTGCCTTGTCCTGCGCCTGCGCCGCGGAGAAAGCGCTCGGGCTCCACGGCATCGGCCTCGCCATCGTACGTGCCACGCTCGACCACGACGTAGCCTTCCTGATGGCCGTGGGCGTCGGCTTCACGGGCATCGCGACGATGATGCACGCTGCAACCGACATGGTCATCGCGATGATGGACCGCCGGACCATGCGTCACCTGCTGCAGGAGCGCGTATGACCCCGATGCGCTTCGATCTGCGACGCGTGCCGGCTTGCGCGTCGTTGGTCGGAGCGGTGATGGTGGTGGTGGTCCTGGCCGGTTGCACGTTGCTTGCAGATCTCGTTGCGGACCACGCCCGGGTTGACGCCGACGCCTCGGTGGTGCGGGTCCTGGTGCGTGGTGCGAGGTCGACGGTGGTGGTGGCGGGGGTCGCTTCCGGGCTGTCCGTATTGCTCGGGGTGGTGATGGGAGCGTTGGCCGGGTTCCTGGGGGGCGTGGTGGATCGGGCGCTGACGCGTGGTGCGGAGCTGGTTGCCGCGTTTCCGGCGGTTGTGATGGTAGCGCTGGTGCGGTCGATGTCGCCCGCAACGGGGCTACTGGTGACGGGGGCGGCGATCGGCGCGCTGCGATGCGTGGAAGTCGCGCGGCTCGTGCGCGTGGAGGTGATCGCGTGGCGCAGCTCCGAGTTTTCGGTCGGGGCGATGGCGATCGGTGCACCGGCGGTGGGTTCGTTGGTGCGTCATGTCGGCCCGCGCCTCGCGCCGTTGGTTGCACAGACGGTGGTTTCGGGTGTCGGCGCGGTCGTGGTGATCGACATGCTGGTCGAGTTTCTCGGTCTTGGGGCTGATGGTATCGACGTTTCGCGCTCGTGGGGTGCGAGCCTGGCGCGCGCGGTGTCGTCGGGCGACGGGACCGCGGTGGCTGCGTTGCTGGGGGCGAGCATCATGACGGTGGGCGCGGTGCAGGTGCTGGCGGAGCGCGTGCGAGAAAGGCTAGACCCCCACGGCAAACGTGCTACCCCTTGCGACCTGCGGGGCTGATGCACAAATGGGCCCCGTTCAACAAGAGAGGTACCATGGCGACCCAGGCTGCATCGACGATCCCCTTCGTCGACGAACGCTCATTCGAACGGGAGGTGCTGTTGAGCGAGCTCCCGGTGATGGTAGACTTCCAGGCGGACTGGTGCGGACCGTGCAAGACGATGGCGCCAGAGTTCGAGGCGCTGGCACGGGAGCTTCAGGGTAAGGCAAAGTTCGTCAAGGTCGACATCGATCGGTCTCGGATGCTCGCGCAGCAGCTACGCATCCAGTCCGTTCCGACCACGATGGTCTTCGTGGGGGGCCGCATCGCGGGGGGCAAGGTGGGCGCCATGCGAAAGGCGCAGCTTCGCGAGATGATCGAGCCATACTTGCCGCGGGCGGAAGGGTCGGTCACGCCGAGCGAGGCTGCGGAGCTCCGCAAGCAGGGGCAGATCGTGTTTGTCGACACCCGCGACGAAGCCACCTACGGGCGCGCACACCTGCCGGGCGCAGTCAACCTTCCCGCCGAGCAGATCAGCTCTCGTCTTGCGGAGCTGCACATGCTCCCCGGAGCGCCGGTGCTGTACTGCCGGGCTGGCGACAAGGCGAAGGCGCTGACCGAACAGCTTGCCAACGACGGCATCCAGGTAGCCTTCCTCGAGGGTGGAATCCTCGCCTGGGAGGCCGAGGGGCTACCGATCGAGCGTCCCTGACGCGGCCAAGTTTGCTAGGCTTCGGCTGGCATCGCTCCCATGCAGCGCAAACCAGCCAACGTCCTCGCGGCTGCTCTGACCGCAGCGATTGTGTCGGTTGACCCGGCGGGTGCCCAGACGCGTCCTACGCTCAGCGGCACATGGTCCGCCTCGCCGCTGGTCGAGCGATGGAACATCGGGCAGTGGGGTGACAAGTGCGGCCCGAAGCCGTCGCCGCAAGGTGCGCCCGGGGGCACGGTCACGATCACGCAAACGGGAAACGAACTGACGATCAGCGGCGCAGGGCGATCGTACAGCACGACGAACTGCTGGGAGCAGATGCCCGGCCTGTCGCGCACCTCGCATTCGGCGTCGTCGCGCGGTTGGTCGAACCGCTGCACCACAGCGGCCGGCGACCCGCGGCAGGCCACCGTCGTCACGACGATCTCCGCCACCGACGACAGCATCTCGTTCGATGAAACGGGTTCGTACGTGTTCGTGCTCGAAGGGCAGAACTGCACGGCCGCGGTGCGTCGCACGCGGTCGTTCAAGCTCGTCCAACGGCTGGGCGAGCCACCGCCTGCAGAGACAGCGCCGGCGAGCGCGACGACGACGCCACCGCCGCCACCAGCGACCGCGACGGTCACGGAGGAGCCTGGGCAGTGTGACTCGCCAGGTGAGCCTGCGCGCATCGAGGTCCGCCCCGCTCGCAAGCTGATGCGCCCGGGCGAGGAGTTCGTTTTCCGCGCGCGTGTGGCAGACAGCGCGGGCTGCACGCTCAAGACCGTGCCCACATGGCGCGTCGCGGCCGGTTCGGCGAAGCTCCGTGTCGAAGCCGACGGCAAGGTCGTGGTCGCCCCTGATTCTCCCGAGGGGAAGAGCGAGCTAGTCGTGTCGATCGGCGGCCAGAACGTCAAGGTGACGGTCGAGGTAGCCACGGCGGACCACTACGATGCGCTGTTGGCGTCCAGCGGCCTGAACGCGCGGGGCGAGACGGACGACGCAGCGGTCGCAGTCCTTGCCACGGGAAGCCTGGGCGGTGGTGCCTCGGTGGCGGAAGATAGCGCACGCAAGCGCAAGTGGATCTTTGCCGGCGTGGTAGGCAGCCTGGCCACGGCCCTGGCCGTAGCGGGTCTGGTACTGCTTCGCAAGAGCGGGCGTAAGCGGCCGGCACCTGCCGACGACGATGGTGATCGGCCTGCGCCCGGCCCTGCCCGGGTGAGCGTCCGCAGCGAGCCCGGTCGGCCGAGGCAGCGGTTGGACGTTTCGGAGATGGCTCGTCCGGGTGCGGCCATGGAGGTTCGTTGTCCGCTGTGCGGCAAGGAGTTTCCCTCCGGTGGGCTCTATTGTCCGCATGATGGCACGCGCCTGGTGCGGGCGACAGCGGTCTCGGACCCGTCGCGCGCACCCGGGGGGGGATTCTGTCCGACGTGCGAGCGAGGGTTCCCGCCCGAAGTGAAGTACTGTCCAGAGCATCATGAGGCGCTGGTGCCGGCCCCGCTTTTCCGTGTCTCGACTTCGCGCAAGCAGCAACCCTTCGCCGAAAAGAAGGGCAAGATCTGTCCGACGTGCGGTGCCCGCTACGACGCAGAGGCCACGTTCTGCGGCAAGGACGGCACGGCCCTGGTGCTGGTGAATTGACGTCCCATGACCCGCCCGTTCGCCCGGCAACCAGCAAGACGCAACTGGCCTGGCAACGCGAATGCGAACGGGGAATGCTGGTGCTTCGCAAGCACCGCCAAGGCACCCGTTTCCAGTATTGAGTTCCTCGGTTGCCGTGTTGCATGGGGTCAGTTGTCCAGGAGCGGCGGCGCGGGCTCAGGTGACTTGGCGGCTCGCGGATGACGGCACGACGCACGGTCGTCGCGGTCCAGCCCTTGCCATGTCTTGCGTCCAGCGCTTCGCATCTTCGCGTCGGCCGGCTGGCGTCGTTGGACGGCAGCTTCCCGCCAGGGCCGCCGTGCAGACCGTTGCGGTCCTGCGTCTGGATGGTGCCGTTGAGGGCCCGGGACTCGAACGGACCGGTTCCCGCTTGCAGGGCAGTGTGTCGAGGGCCGTACGAAGATCGGCCTACCTTTCCTTGCAAGCCTTTTCGCCGCAGGACTTCCATAGCGTACGTCGGTACCCCTCCACTTCGCCGAGCCCACGCTCCCAAGGAGCCTGCAGCCTCTGATTGATTCCGGGACCGGATCCATCTCCCTCGAAGACCCGGTAGCACTCCGGAAAGGTCTTTTCGAGCAATCGCCGTGTCGTGCTTCCCTGGTAGTACCAGCGATACATCTCCGCCCAGTTCTCGGTGCCCGATTGGTAGCCGAATCCCGTGCAGTACGCGGTGGCGCAGGGAGCTTCCCTCGCGGGCTGGTCGAGCCGATCGCAGGCGCCCTGGTCGCCGCACATCCGCGCGCAGGGAGGACACGTCGGATCGCTGGCCGAACCGTTGACTACGTTATAGTTGACCAGATGTCCGATCTCGTGCAGCAGCACGGGGCTGAACAGGTCATGGTCCGCGGGCTGCCCGTCCACCGTGACTCCATCGCGCTGCACATGATATCCCCAGTACCTCCCGTAGTTGCCTGGGGCCCAGTGATTGACACCTTCGAACAGACGCTCGTGCAGCCAGATCGTGTGCCCGTCGCGGGCATCGTCCGCGGGCGCCTCGCGGCTGAACGGCGCCACGCCGTGCAGGAGCGGGCGGTCGTCGATCACGATCGCGCGGACCTGCTGCAGGTGCCACCACGGAATCCGCTGCAAGGTGCGCTCGATAAGCCGGTACCAGGCCGCGTCGATACGACCGGCCACGTACACGCGGTGGTGATCGCTATTCCTTTCCCCAAGCGGGTGATAGACGCGTACGCAGTGCAGACGCTCCACGCCGTCGATCTCGCGGGTGATGCGCACGTCCCTGTAGCCGTATCCGTCGTAGCCGAACGTGCGCTTGGGGCCGTGAGGATCCGTGTACACCGACAACGTGTAGTCTGAACGGTAGTCTCCGCAGCTCTCATCGCTGTGCAGCAGGTCCGACCAGTGCTCGCCATCCGACGCGACCGTCACCTCGGCTTCGCTGGCCTCCAGGGCGCGGGAATCCACGACGCCCGCGTCGCAGCCGAGGCCTGGCGGTACTGGTGCTGGAGCCGACACGCTCTCCGGCGCGACAGCGGTGGACGCGTACGACGGAGAAGGGGCGCTCGGGAGCCCGGGAGGGGCTGTGCACGATGTGAGAATCACCATCAGCAGGCCGAGCAGACCAGGGGCCGAGGCGCGCACGTCCATGTCGATTTACGTGCAGGCGGCTCGCCGCCGGCGGACCAGCATCAGCGACAGCACGGCCAGCGCAGCGGCAAGATGCTCCTGCGAAGGACCGTTGGGGGTGGATGTCCGGCAGGCGCATCCGCTCGGAGCGTCACGGGAAGGCGCCGCGCCGGGTGTGCCGGCGGATCCAGCGGATCCTGCCCACGAACCTCCTGCACCGCCGGCCGACGCGCCCGCGCTGCCGCCGGCCCCTCCCGCTCCGCCCGCTCCACCGGCGCTGCCCGCAGTCCCGCCGTCACCACCCGTAGCACCGCCACCTGCGCCCCCGGCCGTGCCTCCGGTGCCGCCCGAGCCTCCTGTGCTCGCGCCGCCCGCGCCGCCTGCGCCGCCCCCTCCCCCGCCTCCAGCCCCTGCGGCGCCGCCAACACCGCCACCGTACTCGTAGGCGCCGATGTCGATGGTGCCCACCGTCACCCTGCCCTCTGCCGAGGCAGGGTGCACGTACTGGAACAGCGGGGTGAGATCGTAGCTCCCCACTGTTCCGGGCGCGCTGCCCTGGTCGATGCAAGGGGATCCCGCCTGGAGATGGTAGTCATACATCGCAGCGTTCACGAAACCAGGGTTCCCCTGGAAATTCGACTCCTGGATGGCGTTGTCCTGGGTGATGACAGTGCCCGGTCCCACGAAGATATTGTTGCGAAGCACGACCGGGCCGGCGACGGACCCGTCGATGTGGAAGAACGTGCCGCCGCCGGGTCTGTCGTTGACGAAGGTGTTGTGGACGGCGACGAGCTGGTGCGACGGATTGGCCGGATGGGCACCTTCTCGCTGATAGGAGACGATGCTGGAGTTGTCGGTGTTGGGGCCTTGCTGCACCAGGTTGCCAACGAGGTATGCAAGCCCACCGTTGGGCAGGTCGATCTCGTAGCTGTCCGTACCATCCTCGCCGGTGAGACGGTTGTAGAGCACGTAGTTCTCCGCCGCGCGCGATTTCAGCAGATGGCCTACCTTCGCGTCGTGGGAGTAGTTGTGGCGGAAGATCAGCCGCGCGACGTGATTGACGTACAGGTTGTGCGTGTAGCCGTCGCCGAAGCCGTTGTTCCCGAACTCCGTATGCTCGATGACGATCTCGCTTCCGGCTTTGTCCCCTGCCAGGATGCCGTTCTCGTTATCGTGGAAGTAGCACCCGCGCACGGTCAGGTTCACGCCTTCCTGCCGGATCCCCGCTCCGTTGCTGTCCGGCACCGTCGCGCCGGACAGCTCGATGTTCTCGACCGTGGTGTCGTTGCCCGCGATGACCCAGATCGCCTTGCCCTGCGCATTGTGCCCGGCGGCGTCGATGTGAGCCCGCCCGTTCACCCCGCGGATCGTCAAGCCGTTGCGCGTCCACCCGCACACATCGCCGTCATAGCTGCCCGACGCATCCACCTCGATGACATCGCCATCCGATGCAGCCGCGATGGCGGCACAGGGCGTCGGGAACGTCTTGCCCGGCCCCACCTGCACCGTGTCTGCGCTGGCGGTCGATACGACGGCAACGCCCCCCAGGACCCAAGCAGTAGCGATTCCTTGCTTCACACCATCCTCCGGATGCCTGACACACAGGCGCAGGCGACACGGTCGCACCCGCTCGCCACCGCGTCAAGCGCTTCCCGCCTGGCGGCGAACGGCAGTTTGGGCTTGTGTTCCGGCCCGTTTGGCTGCATGCGGGGGAGGCCTTGTCCAACAACGCTTCTGCCGTCAAGGTCATTCAAGGCCTCGCATGGACGATGACCACCAGCATCGGCGTGCGTGGTCTCCAGGTCGTGGGCACCCTGCTGCTGACCCACCTGCTCATGCCCGACATCATGGGCGAGGTGGTCAACGCCGCCATCCTGACCATGACGATCAATCGGTTCGCCATGGTGGGCGTGCCCAACTACATCATCACGCGCCAGAAGCTCGACGAAGGTCTGGTCTGGCACGGCACGGTCGCCGTGTTCATCATCGGCGTCGCGCTGATCGCCCTGTCGTTCGCCGCGGGGCCCTGGCTCGGCCCTTTGCTCGTGACCTGGCTCAAGTCTCCGAACCTGGTCCGGTACATCCCGGGTCTGCTGCTGAGCGCCATGATGTTTCGGATGGCTGTCATCCCTGAGCGCCTACTGCAACGCGACATGAAATTCCGGACAGTCAGCCTCGTACGCGCGGTGTCCGAGACGTCGTACACCGTGTCGTCCCTCGCTTTCGCCTATGCCGGCGCTGGGGGCATGGCCATCGTGTACGCGAACATCACGCGAACCGCCCTCGCGCTGCTGCTGATGGCCCGCGAGGTGCGCACAGCGGACTGGCTCAAACCGCATCCCCTGCGTCGGGAAACCTTCCGTGCCATGTTCGCGTTCGGCGTGCCGCTCTCCCTCGCCATCCTGCTCGCCTATGCCTCCCGTTCATGGGACAACCTCGCCATCTCCGCAATCTTCGGCGCCACCGTCGTAGGCATGTACAACCTCGCCTACAACCTGGCCGACATACCGGCCACCCAGGTGGGCGAGCAGATCATCGACGTGCTGACACCGTCAATGTCGCAGATGGATGGCGAAGCCCGCAAGGACGAACTGGTGCGCTCGACCGCGTTGAGCGCGCTGGTGGTGTTCCCGCTGGCCGTGGGTCTTGGTGCAATCTCGGAGACGCTGGTTCGAAGCCTGTTGAGCGAGAAGTGGGCCGGCGTCGGTCCCATGCTCACGATCCTGTCAGCGCTCGCGGTGGTCCGCCCAATCGGGTGGACGATTGGCATGTACCTGCAAGCGACCGATCGAACAAACGCGAATCTGTGGCTCGGCTCGCTGCATGTGATTGCGCTCTTCGGGTCGATTGCCGCTTTCGGGTTGACCCTCGGTCCGCTGTGGGCTTGCGTAGGAGTCGGCGCGAGCTTCGCGCTGCATGCGGCGGCAAGCGTGTGGTACGTGGGACACCACGACGGCATCGGTGCACGGCGGTTCGCCAAGGGCTTCTTCCTACCGCTTCTGTCGTGCGTACCGATGGTCGGCGCGGTGCTCGGCGTGCGCTACGGTCTAGCGGCGCTGGGCTTCTGGGTCCGCGGCGTGAACCTCGCCCTCGAGTTCGTCGCCGGAGCCTTGAGCTATGTACTGGCCGCCCTCACCATCGGCCGCCCCATCTCCCGCGAACTCATCTCTCTCGTCGGCGAGGCGATGAGGAAACGCAAGGGAAAGCGCAGCGCGCCGTCCGCAGCCTGAACGACCACACCGCGCGATATCCCCTCAGTCCACGCAAACCGACGGCGCACGACCAGGCAGCGTTTGCGGCGGCTGCTTCGACGCGCCCGCCTCGATTCTGGCGTAGCAGCCGAACTTCATCCGGAATTCGCTGCAGCGCCCAACCGGCACCCCCAGCCCCAGCGTTCCCGAGCAGCCCGACGCTCCGCACACCGGCCCGCTTGCCTTGCGGACGACCTCGAAGTGGTCGAACAGGCAGATGCCCTCGCAGTCCACGCCGTCGCGGCATGGCTTGCCGGCATCCCCGGTCTTGCAGTTGCACCCTTCGACCCCGCGCATTCCCCATTGCCCCCACTGCCCCTGACACGCCGCGCATGCGGCCAACGCCGCTTCCCTCTTCGGATTCGACACGCGAAATCGTGTCTCCGTCTCGAGCAACGGACCGCCACCAGAGAGCTGGTAGTGCGTACGCGCAACGTACTCGCCGTCACGCCAAACGGGGAGCTCCACCCGACACGCCTCGTCTGGCCTCAGTATCGCAGGATTCGGATCGACCTGCATCGCTGCGCGGTCGCCCAGCCACACGTCGATACGGTCCACCGCGACCGGGCTTCGCGCACAGTTCACAACCATGACAGGGATCGTCGCGGAGCACTGCAAGAACTCGTCCGCGCATGCCAGTTCGCTATCGGGGATCGACACGGACAGGTCACCCGCCGCTTCACAACGGGGAGACCGCCCTGGCGTCGTGATCCCGGAAGCCGCCGCCGGCGTGGCAGACCTCGCAACGCATGCGTCCGTGTCGCGTGGCGTTGTCGTTCGAGGCGACGGAGCAGCGCTGCACGCCGTCGCGCAGGCTACCATCATCCAAGGGATCGAACGGGAGCCAATCATCTTCTGTCATGTTAGCATGCGCCGCGACATGCGCCCAGAAGCCCTGTCCTCCACGGTTCTCGCCGCAGTCTGTCTGCTCGCCGGCCACTCCTGCACGGGCACGCGCGCCAGGCCCGATCCTTCCCCGGCGACGTCTGCCGCAGCACCCGCCGCCGTGACAAGCGAGGCTTCGGTCGCGACCACAGCGACTTCGGCGACCCCCGCAGAATCGGTTGCAGCCAACCCGATCACCTCCGCGCCGCCGCCAGCTTCAGCGAGCTCGGCAGGATCCGCCTCACATCCTTCTCCCTGCCCACCTGAGATGGCGCCTGTCGGCCGGACTTGTATCGACCGATGGGAAGACCACCTCGTCGTGGGGGACAACGGTGACGAGCGTCCATGGCCCCACTACGAACGGCCGCCGGACCGGCAAACCTACCGGGCGAGGTCGGCCCCCGGAGTGTTCCCCCAGGCGTACATCAGTCGCATCGAGGCCGACCTGGCGTGCCGCAACGCGGGAAAGCGGCTGTGCACGCTGCCGGAGTGGTACCGCGCCTGCCGTGGCAAGCAGGCGACGCGCTTCCCCTATGGTCCGCGCCTGGACAAGACCCGATGCAACCACTACAAGCCGCACCTGCTGTCGAGGCTGTTCGGAACCAACCCGCGTGCCTGGAAATACGAGCAGTTCAACGACCCGAGGCTTGCCCAGGAGCCTGGATTCCTCGCCCAAACTGGCTCCTACCCGCACTGCCGGAGCAGCTACGGTGTATTCGACATGGTGGGCAATCTACACGAGTGGGTGAGCGACACGGTGGACGCATCCCTGCCCAGCAAGGTTCCCTTGGAAGAAGGAGTCCACAAGAAGCTCGAAAAGAACTTCGGGCACGGGATCTTCATGGGTGGCTTCTTCAGTACGACGGCGGAGCATGGCCCGGGGTGCGAATTCACCACCATAGGCCACGAGCCTCGGTATCACGACTACTCCACCGGATTCCGCTGCTGCATGGACGCTCCGCAATAGGGGCGCGCCCTGACGCATCCCCTCATATTACCCTGAAGACGTCAGTGCAAACTCGATGCTCGCGGATGATTCGATCGTAAGCCGCGATCAGGGGGCGGAACCAGTCCATGCGCATGGTGGGTATGCACTCGTACCAGTACTTGCCCTGCCGGTAGAGCGAGTGCGTCCGGTGTTTCACCGTATTGGCGCGC
>Ga0209018_1002549_pt1 | contig 12663 bp, 7 predicted proteins | sample YNPBryBLVA2012_FD_185814 | JGI IMG/M metagenome (GOLD analysis project Ga0209018, IMG submission 185814) | Anoxygenic and chlorotrophic microbial mat microbial communities from Yellowstone National Park, USA - YNP Bryant BLVA 2012 (SPAdes)... ...
AGCGTGGTTTGCAAAGCAATCTCCAACGAGCGAAGCGGACACTGCGCGGCTTGCAATGCCAGCGGGCTGAGCAGTTACGGCGGAAGTTTGAATCGCCTTGGCTGGTCTCTTGCCCACGACTAGACCGATTGAGCCGTCGCTCAATCGTACGAATGAACCGATGGATACGGCACCTGGAACGAGGAACCTCACGAGCGCGCGCGATCTGCCGCGCCACTCGAACGCGCCCTTTTCATCGCTCGTCATTCTGCGCGCACTCGTCATCGGTACGCTCACGGCATTGATCCTCGCGGCAATCTTCGCCTTCCGCGCTACCGCCGAACCCTTGCGCCTTGACGTGGGCAAACCCAGCCCCCAAACTATCCTCGCTCCCGAACGCGTCACCTTCATCAGTCCTCTTTTGACGGAGGACGCGCGCGCCCAAGCCCAAGCTCAGGTGAGCGACGTATATGACCCACCCGACGCGAACCTCGCGCGCCAGCAAGTCCGCGAAGCCAATCGCATCTTTGACTATTTCGATTCCGTTCGCCACGATCCCTACAGCTCACCCGAACGCAAACTGGAATGGGTCCAACAAATCCCCACGCTGACCTTGCCGTCGCTCGTCTTGAGCCGCACCCTTGCGTTGGACGAACCGACCTATCAGCGCATCGTGAGCGAGACGCTCTACGTCCTCGATTTGACGATGCGCAACGCGATTCGCCCCAGCGACCTCTCCGCCGAGTCCGCCAAAATTCCCGCGCGCGTCAGTTTGGCTTTCTCCACCGAGCAAGCCGAATTGGTCACCGCGTGGGTGCGCGTCTTTGTAACGCCCAACAGTTTCTTCAATCCGATTCGGACGAACCAAGCGCGCGACCGCGCCCGCGACCAAGTGAGCCCGGTCTATCGCGTCATCGAAAAGGGACAGGCGGTCGTACGCGAAGGCGAAGTGGTGACGCCCCTCGCGTTCGAGGCGCTCTCGGAAATCGGCATCCTGCGTCCTGACCCCTCCACCGCCGATTACATTGGACCTGCTCTCTTGGCGGTTTTGCTCATCGTCCTCTTGGCTTTCTTCATCATTCGGCTGCATCCCGCGCTGATTGCGCAACCGCGCGCGCTGCTGCTCATTGCCTTCATCATCGTCACCTTTGCCGCCGGCGCGCGCCTCTTGGGCGATCGCCCTACCTTGCTCCACTATCTGTTTCCCATCAGCGCGGCTGCTATGTTGCTCGCCGTCTTGCTCGAACCCAGCATCGCGCTCGGCGTGAGTACGTTGCTCGCCATCACGCTGGGCTTTCTCGTTCACGGCTCGCTCGAACTGACCATCTATGCGTTCGCGGGTTGCCTTGTCGCCGCGCTCTCGCTGGGACGCATCGAGCGCTTGCCCGCTTTTCTGTGGAGTGGCTTGTACGTTGCGGTGGCTAACGCGGCAGTCGTCGCCATCTTTCGCGCGCTCGCGCTCGAACGAAATTTTGTCGTTTGGGGAACCGCACTCGCCGGCGCGGTGGGCAATGGCGCGCTTTCGGGACTGCTCGCGTTGGGCAGTTTGTTCCTGCTCGGCAAACTCTTCGGTATCACCACCTCGCTCGAACTGCTCGACCTGGCGCGCCCCACCCATCCCCTCTTGAAGAAATTGCTCGTCGAAGCGCCCGGCACCTACCACCACAGTTTGATCGTGAGCCAGCTCGCCGAGCAAGCCGCGCAACGCATCGGCGCGGACGCGCTGCTGGTGCGCGTCGCGGCGTACTATCACGATGTCGGCAAAACGTACGAGCCACAATCGTTCGTCGAAAATCAGATGGATGGAATCAACATCCACGATGCGTTGGCGCCGCAAACGAGCGCGCGCATCGTGATTGATCACGTCGCGCGCGGACTCGCGCTGGCAAAGAAATACGGCATCCCCGAACGGCTGCGCGAATTCATTCCGCAACATCACGGCACCACGCTCGCGGCATACTTTCATCGCAAAGCGTTGCAAACCAACGGCACTGCCAATCCGATTGATGCCAATGATTTCCGCTATCCCGGTCCCAAGCCCCAATCGCGCGAAGCCGCTATTTTGATGCTCGCCGATGGCGTCGAAGCCACAATGCGCGCTGAACGCCCCACCTCGCCCGAACAAATTCGCGCCATCATTGACCGCATCGTCAACGAGCGTTTGCGCGATGGACAACTGGATGCCAGCCCACTCACCTTGCGCGATGTGCAAGACATCAAAGAAGCGTTCTTTGGTGTTCTGCAAGGTCTGTACCATCCGCGCGTCCGATACCCCGAACCGCCGGGAGGCGAGGAGAGTGAGCCAGTAGGGACAGTGAGCCAGTAGGACAGTAGAACAGTGAGCCAGTAGGACAGTAGAACAGTGAGCCAGTAGGACAGTGAGACAGTGAGCCAGTAGGACAGTGAGACAGTGAGCCAGTAGGACAGTGAGGCAGTGAGGCGGTAGGACGGTGGACAGTCAGGTGGAGATTCGGGTCAAGGCAAAATTTTCTTCGCGAGTCGCGCGGGCGCGATTGGCGCGCCTTGCGCGCAAAACGTTGCGCGCGGAACGCGCGCGCGCGACCGTGACGATCTACGTCACGGACGACGCGGAAATCCGCCGCTTGAACCGCGCGTACCACGCTACCGACGCGCCAACTGATGTGCTGGCGTTTCCCACGCGCGCGACGCGGGGCAAGGGGCAAAGAGCATCGCGCGAACATCACGCCGCGCCACTTGCGCCGTATGACGAACTGGGCGACGTGATCATTTCGTACGACCGCGCGCGCGTGCAGGCGCGTCAAGTCGGTTGGCGCATCGCCGATGAAGTGGATTTGCTCGCCGTTCACGGCATCTTGCATCTACTCGGCTACGATGATCGCACCGCACATCAACGCGCGCGAATGTGGCAACGCCAAGCCGACATCCTCGGCAAGCCGATTCCACAATGAGCCAAAGTGCCAATGAACCAATGAACCAATGAGCCAATGAACCAAATGTACCGGTGAGAGTATCTGTCGTCTATCGTCTGTTGTCTGTTGTCTGTCATCTGTCGTCTGACCTCTGACCTTTCACAGGAGAATCAATGGATCGAATTGTCGAATGTGTTCCCAACTTTTCGGAAGGACGTCGTGCCAACATCGTAGATGAAATTGTTAATGCGATGACGATGCGCGGCGTCAAGATTCTGGATCGCGAGATGGACGCGAATCACAATCGCAGCGTCATCACACTCGCTGGCGATCCCGATACGATGGAGCAAGCCGTGTTTCGCGGCATTGCCTGCGCCGCGCGCCTGATTGACCTCGACACGCATCGCGGCGAACATCCGCGCATCGGCGCGACCGACGTGGTACCCTTTGTCCCAATTCGCGGCGTGACGATGGACGAGTGCATCGCGCTCGCGCGGCGGCTGGGCGAACGCGTGGCGCGCGAACTCGAGATTCCCGTGTACCTGTACGAACGCGCTGCCACGCGCCCCGAACGTCGCGACCTGGCGTACATTCGCCGCGGCGAGTACGAGGTGTTGAAGCAAGAAATCGCCACGAATCCCGACCGCGAGCCGGACTTTGGGCCCAAGCGAATCGGCAAAGCCGGTGCAACCGTCATCGGTGCGCGCCCCTTTTTGATTGCCTACAACGTCAATCTCGCGACGAGCGACGCGCACATCGCCAAAGAGATTGCGCGCGTCGTGCGCGAACGCGGCGGTGGCTTGCCCAGCGTCAAAGCGTTGGGATTCGAACTCAAAGATCGCGGCATCGTGCAGGTTTCGATGAACCTCACGGATTTCAATGTCACCGGTCTCCTCAAAGCATTCGAAACCGTGCGCGCGGAAGCCGAGCGGCGCGGCGTCACAGTGTTGGAAAGCGAAATCGTTGGCTTGGTGCCACTGGAAGCATTGACCCAACTTGCCCAGCACGCGCTCAAACTACCCGTCTTGCACACGAGCCAAGTCATCGAGATGAAATTGTTCGGCGAGTAATTTGTGATGGAACATTGGTTGAATCGTTTGACGCGCGCCAACTATCCGAGCGCGTGGGTCATCGGCAGTTATGCCGTTGGGCTAGGCATCTTGACGATAGGCATCGTGGCGTACAACCTGCCCGAGCAACTCTTGATCTTTTTGCTCGCGCCGATTATGTGGGCGGCAATCAACTATCCGCGCCGCGTGTATCTGTTGATGGCGGTGCTTTTGATCGGGGCGGCAGGCATCACCGCGTGGTTGGTTTCTGCTCACTGGACTTCTTCCCTGATTACCCTGCTCGCACTCGTGCTAACTTTTGGCATGCTGGCTGAACTGGCGCATCGGTTGATGCTGACGCAGCAAAAGACCCAAGCCCAATTGCGCGAGAGCGAGACGCTCTATCGGATGCTCATCGAAAATCAAGGCGAAGGTTCGGGGTTGGTGGACGCTCACGAGAATTTTCTCTTTGCCAATCCCGCGGCAGAACAAATCTTTGGAGTGCCGCGCGGCGGACTCGTCGGTCGCAATTTGCGCGAGTTCACCACGCCCGCGCAGTTTGCCATTTTGCAAGAGCAAACCAAACGCCGCCGCGCCGGCGAAAAGGGCTCGTACGAATTGGAAATCGTCCGCCCCAACGGCGAAACGCGCACCTTGATTCTCACCGCCACGCCACATCTCGACACACGCGGACAGTTCATCGGTTCCTTTGGTGTTTTCCGCGACATCACCGGACGCAAGCGCGCTCAACAAGCCCTCGCGCGGCACGATGCCATTCTCGACGCGGTCACCTTCGCCGCTGAACGATTTCTCCGCACATCGTCTTGGCGCGATCACATTGACCAGGTGATGGCGCAACTGGGTCAAGCCACCCAAGCCAGCCGCGTGTACATTTTCGAAAATCACTGGGAGCCCGATGGTACCCTCGTTTGGCAACATCGCTACGAGTGGGACGCGTCCTACGCCACCCCACAGCTCCAACCGCTCGAAGTTCGTATGTGGCGTCCAACTGCTGCAGGATTTGAGCCGTGGGTCAAAACGCTCCAACAAGGCAAATGGATTCAAACCCACATCAAAGATCTTTCGCCGACCGAACAAACCACGTTCATCTCACACAACATCCGTTCGATTCTCCTCGTGCCGATTTTTGCGCAGACGACGTGGTGGGGTGTGATCGTGCTAGATGAGTGTCTGTACGAACGTACGTGGTCATCGTCGGAAATTGACGCGCTGGTGACTGCCGCCGATACGCTTGGCGCAGCGATCGTCCGCGAATGGATTGACGTCGAGTTGCGCACGCGCGCGCATCATCTCGAACTCCTCAATCGCATCACCGACGTTGCGATTGCCGCGCCGAACTTGACGCAGATGCTCCAGACCATCGCCGACCGCTTGGGCGAACTGTTGAACGCCGATGGATGTTACATCACGCTGTGGGACGAGGCGCGCCAAACCGCGCTCCACCAAGCCGCCTATGGCGCGCTGCGCGAAAAATATCTCGCCGAATCCGCCGAACCCGGTGTCACGATGACCGAATCGGTGCTGAACGCAGGACACGCACTGGTGGCAGAGGACGTTTTCAATTCTCCCTACGTCAATCCGCACGAAGCCATCAAATATCCCACGCGCTCTTTGTTGGGCTTGCCGCTCATCGCGCACGGCAAGAAATTGGGCGCCGCGCTCATCGGCTTTAACCACACGCATCACTTTACCCCGGACGAAATCGAACGCGGCGAACAAGCCGCGCGTCACATCGCGCTCGCCATCGCCCAAGCCCAAGCGCTGGAAGCCGAACGACAACGCGCCACCGAATTGGAAGCACTCCACGCCACCGGACTCGACCTGACCGCGACGCTCGATCTCTCCACGGTGCTGGATAACATTCTCCAGAGTGTCTTTCGCCTTTGCCCAGACGCTCAAGACGCGCACATCTACTTGTATCAGCACGATCGCTTGCATTTTGCCGCGTCTCTGTGGGACGATGGTCGAAAAAATCAAGTCGCCGAACCGCGTCCCGATGGCTTGACGTACACTGTCGCGCGTTGCGGCGAGATGGCGGTCATCGCGGATCTGGCGACCCATCCCTTGTTTACGAACGCGCCATCCGATTGGCGTGGTGCCATTGTTGGCTTGCCGCTCAAGATCGGCGCGACGGTCGTTGGCGTGATGAACGTGGCATACCACGCGCCGCGCATATTTTCCGCAAACGAATTACGCGTGCTAGAACTGTTGGCGAACCAAGCCGCCATCGCCATCGAAAACGCGCGCCTCTTTGACGAAACCAAACAGCGCGCCGAACGAATGAGCGTCCTCAATGAAATTGGCCGCGCCCTCACCTCCACGCTCAAACTGAATCAACTCTATCGCTTGATTCACCAGCAAACGCGCCGCGTCCTCACGACCGATTGTTTCTTTGTCGCCATCTACGACGAGACACACAATCTGATTCACTTTCCCTTTCTGTATGACAACGCGACTGAACTCCCCAGCGAGGTGCATCCATTGGGGGATGGTCCCGTCGGTCACGTCATCCGTACGCGCGCGCCGTACATCATCAATCATCCCAGCGATCCGATCTTTGCCGGCGGAACGCATTTCGGTTCATCCAATCGGTGCGCCGCCTCCGCGCTCTTCGTGCCGATGATGCTGGGTACGCGCGTGTTGGGAGTCATCTCCACGCAAAGTTATCGCGAAGATTCGTATTCACCTGATGACGCGCAGGTGTTGCAGACCATCGCCGCGCAAGCCGCCATCGCGCTGGAAAACGCGCGACTGTACGACGAACTCCAACAACTCGCCATCACTGATGAATTGACCGGCTTGCTCAATCGGCGCGGGCTGTTCCAACTGGGGCAACGCGAAGTCGAACGCGCGCGCCGATACGAGCGGCCGCTTGCTGTGCTGATGCTCGACTTGGATCATTTCAAACAGGTGAACGATACCTACGGGCATCTGGCAGGCGATCGCGTGTTGCGCGCGTTGGCGGAACGGTGCCGTGAGAACACGCGCGCGTTCGATCTCGCCGGGCGTTACGGCGGCGAAGAATTCGTCTTGCTACTCCCCGAAACGACGCTCGACGAGGCGATGATTCTGGCGGAACGTTTGCGGCGTAGCATCGAACAAACTACTGTCCTGCACGAACAAACGCCCCTGACCTTCACCATCAGTATCGGTGTGGCGGCAATGACGCCCGATGTGTCCCACCTGGCGACGTTGATCGAACGCGCCGACCAAGCGCAGTATCTCGCCAAACAAACCGGGCGCAACCGCGTCCAGAAATACGAATGACCCAATGGCTCACTTTGAATTTCACATCGCGCGTCAAGTCCGTGCTACCTATCAATGCGACGACGCGCTCTTTACCCTGAGCGGCAACGTCATTCTGCCGAACATTCGCGCCGCGCGACACTTGGCGGAGAAACTTTGCGCCGCGCATCCCGCGCGTCCCGTTTCCGCCGGACAACTGTACGTGATGGGCTTGATTGACGAATTGCTCCACTATGTTGCCGCGCAGTATCGTCAACACATCAACCCGCGCGCAATGGCGGACGCGCTCGCCGCGTTGGAACGCGCGCTCGGCAAAGACGCGGTGGACGCCACGCTACGAACATTCGCGGAGGAATTTCCCAACCTCGCGGTCTATCGCGGCGAAATGGACGCGGCGCAATTTCTCGCCGGCGCGACCGACGGCGTGCCGCATCGGCAAATCATTCTCGAAGAACTGTTGCTCTTGTGGCTCGCCAACGAAAACCCTGCCTTTGCGCCTTTTCTGGAATTGTTCGACGATACCGCGCTCGAACAGTCCACTGCCTATCAATCTCTCATCTCCACTCTCTATGCTTTTTTCGAGACGCAACCGCGCTTTGGACCCGACAATCAAAATCTCATTGACCTGCTCCGCGCGCCGGCGCGCGCCGCGCCGCACTCGCTCGAAGGGCAATTGGAATTCATCCGTACGCGCTGGCTGGGACTGATTCAACCCTATCTCCATCTCTTGCTGCGCGGACTGGATCTTCTCAGAGAGGAAACGCGCGCGCGCGTCTTGGGCGCGGGTCCCGCGCGCGCGCCCGATTTTCGACGCGGCGCGCGCGGTGTCTACGATGGCGAGTATCCCGAAGAAGAGCGCTTTAGCCGCGATCTCGATTGGATGCCGCGCCTCGTTCTCATCGCCAAGAGCGTGTACGTCTGGCTCGACCAACTTTCCAAACAGTATCAGCGCGCCATCACGCGACTGGATCAAATTCCCGACGAAGAACTCGATACGCTCGCGCGACGCGGTTTCACCGGACTGTGGCTCATCGGCATTTGGCAGCGGAGTCCGGCATCGAAACGCATCAAGGAATTGTGCGGCGCGCCGCACGCCGAATCCTCTGCCTACGCCGTGGACGAGTATCGCATCGCGGACGATCTGGGCGGCGACGCCGCGCTCGAAAATCTGCGCGCGCGCGCGTGGCAGCGCGGCATCCGCTTGGCAAGTGATATGGTGCCGAATCATATGGGCATTGATTCGCGCTGGGTCATCGAACATCCCGATTGGTTCATCGCGTCCGCCGAGTCTCCGTTTCCGGCGTACTCGTTCAGTGGCGAAAATCTTTCGCGCGATCCGCGCGTCGGCATCTATTTGGAAGATCACTATGTCAATCGGAGCGATGCCGCCGTCGTTTTCAAGCGCGTGGATTTTGCGACGGGGGATGTGAGATACATCTATCACGGCAACGACGGCACCAGTTTTCCGTGGAACGATACGGCGCAACTCAATTTCCTCAAGCCCGAAGTGCGCGCGGCGGTACTCGAAACGATTCTGCGCGTCGCGCGCCAATTTCCGATCATCCGACTCGACGCGGCGATGACGCTGACCAAGCGTCACTATCAACGCTTGTGGTTTCCGCAGCCCGGCACCGGCGGCGATATTCCCTCGCGCGCCGAATTCGGAATGACCAAAGAACAATTCGACGCGGCGATGCCCAACGAATTTTGGCGCGAGGTGGTGGATCGCGTGGCGGTCGAAGCGCCAGACACCTTGTTGCTCGCCGAGGCGTTCTGGCTGATGGAGGGCTATTTCGTTCGCACGCTGGGGATGCATCGCGTTTACAACAGCGCGTTTATGAACATGCTGCGCGACGAGGAGAACGCCAAGTATCGCTCCGTCATCAAGAACACGCTGGAATTCGACCCGGAAATTCTGAAACGGTATGTCAACTTTGTCAACAATCCGGACGAACGCACCGCCGTTGATCAGTTCGGCAAAGGGGACAAGTACTTTGGCGTCTGCGCGCTGATGGCTACGCTGCCCGGCTTGCCGATGTTCGGTCACGGACAAATCGAAGGGTATGCCGAACGGTACGGGATGGAATTTCGGCGCGCGCTGTGGGATGAACAACCCGATACTGCGCTCATCGAACGACACACGCGCGAAATTTTTCCGCTGCTGCATCGGCGCGCGCTGTTCGCGGGCGTAGAAAATTTCCTACTGTACGATTTCTTCACACCGAACGGCACCGTCAACGAAGATGTGTTCGCGTACTCGAATCGGCTGGGTAGCGAACGCGCGCTCGTCGTCTATCACAACAAGTACGCCGAGACGCGCGGGTGGATTCGTATGTCCGCCGCGTATCTGGACAAAGCCAGCGGGCGCCTCGTTCAGCAGAATCTCGGCGAGGGACTTGCGCTGGCGCGCGACGAGAATGTGTTCGTAATCTTTCGTGATCAGGTCACGCACCTGGAATACATCCGCCCCGCGCGCGAACTGCACGCGCACGGTTTGTACATCGAACTAGGCGCGTATCAACGTCACGTCTTTTGGGATTTTCGCGAGGTGCGTGATGACGCGCGCCAAGCGTACGCGCGTCTCTGCGCCGCGCTGGGTGGACGCGGTGTGCCAAGCATAGACGATGCCGCGCGCGAGATTCATCTGCAACCGATTCATCAGCCGTTCCGCGAACTGATCAACGCAGAAACGCTACGGCAATTGCTGGACGCGGAAATGACGAAGGACAAAAGCCGAAGGACGAATCTCGCTGTTCGGCAATCGTCCGCTCGAGCGCGCGTCAGCGCCGATGCAATAGCGGCGGCAACGCAAAAATATGCGCGACTCGTTCGCGCCATCAAACAATTCAGCGGCGGTACCGGTAACGAGGTGGAACTCGTTCTGCAAATGCAGCGTGAGTTGGAGGCGGCGTTGGCGTTGGGCAAACCGCTGGGGCGCCAACGACCGACTGCGGCGGTGCGCTATTTGCGCGCGCACCTAAAAGACGAGATGACGCGCGCCACGCTGATTGTGTGGGTGTTCGTCCACGCGCTCGGACGCGCGCAAGAGGAACGCGAGTATGCCACGCGCAGTCGCGCCTGGTTGGACGAGTGGCTTTTTGGCAAATTGATTGCGGAGGCGTTCCAAGAACTTGGGGCGAGCGAGGCGCGCGCGTGGCGCGCCGTCAACATCCTCAAAGTAGGGGCGGAGTCTCCCCGCCCAGAAGCGTGGTTCAGCGATGACGCGACGCGCGAATATCTCGGCGTAAATTTCTACGCGGGCGTCTGGTGGTTCAATCGAGAAGCATTCGAGGAATTGCTGTTCTGGACGTACGCGTTTGCAGCGGTGGCATTGCGCGCCGACGCTGCGCGCACACACAAGAAGCTCGCGATTGAGCTCGCCGCGTGGTACGATGGGGTCAAAGCATTGCGCGCCGCCGCGCGCAAATCGAAATATCAGGTAGAGCGATTGCGCGCGGCGTTCACACAAGTCAGTCCCACACCATCATCCACCATCCCGCGACGCAAAAAAACGGACCGTACGGAATCGCAGCGGTCAGTGCGACGCGGCGATGCCTGATGAGTTGGTACGCCAGAAATGCTACCGCACCGACACCGCCGAGCAAGATCGTGTACAAAATCGCGGGGAACACATTGGGAAAACCGACGACCAGTCCCATAAACGTCGCGAGTTTTACATCCCCTTGTCCGAACGCGCCGCCGGCAATCTGCAACTTGCGCGCGCGCGCAAAAATTTCGGCAAAGAGATAAATCCCCCAGACCAGCACGAACGCCACCGCGCCGCCGAGGAGCGATAATTTCCAACCCAGCGCCGAGAACGGACTCGCCAGCGCGGCGAACAATGTTGCCGGCAAAATCACCGCGTCGAAAATCAAGCGATGTTCCAGGTCGGTGACGAGAACGACGAGGAAGACGAACGTGTACAGCGCGGTCAGCGCGAACTGAATCGTCACGCCAAACCGCACGGCGAGCAGCGCGAACGCCAGCGCGGTCACCAAAGGCATCGCCGGCGCGCGCCAACGCGATGACGCGTTGGGCAATCCGCGCGCGGCGATCAATCCATCCGCCACACGATTGACCAACATCCCAACGAACAAACCCAGCAACGCGCAGAAAAAGATTTCCATCGTTTGACAAAAACTCCTTCGCCGATTAAGATGCAAGCATGCTCGAATCATCTGACTCGACCGCCCGGCGACACGCGCCGTTGGATCGGTTGAGCTTGTTGACCAGTCTTGTGCTAGTGGGCTTGACCCTCACCCTCATCCTCGATTTGCCCTCGCAGCGCATCGCCTTTTCATTTCTCGGTTCGGAAGCCAGTATCACCGTTTCGGGAACGTGGCTCATCGCGCTGTTGCTTGCCGCGCTCACTGCCGCCGGTGTCAATTCGATTGCGCGCCAGCACCCGCGCGTGCATCTTGCCGATACGCGCTATGTGCTGATTCTGTGGATTCTGCCCGCTGCTATCGTTGTAACCGCCACGCTGTTGCTTTCGTTTGCCGATGTGCGCGCGTACGGCGTGTACGCGTTGATGCTCGTTGGACTGGCGGGCGCGTTCCTCGTCGTCACGATTCTGGGGCAGTACATCACCATTGATTTGAACGATCGCGCGTACAGTGCGGCGCGCTTGGGCGTGAACCTCGCCGTGTATCTCGTCGCGCTGATTTTGTTCGCTGCCGTCTACAGTCTCAAAGTACGCACGCTCTTTTCCGCGCCCGCGCTCGGCATTGCCGCGGGCTTGCTCGCGCTCGAATTGTTACGCAGCAGCGAAGCCGAGTTCGGGCGCACGTGGCTGTACGCGCTGCTCATCGGATTGCTGATGAGCGAAATCGTGTGGGCGCTGAATTACTGGAATCTCTCTGGTTTGATGGGCGGCGCGCTCCTCTTGATTTTTTTCTACGCGTTCACCGGCGTCGCGCAACAATATTTGTGGAATCGCCTCAACCGCATCGTCCTCATCGAGTTTACGCTCATCGTTGTCGGCGTGCTGGCACTCTTGACGTGGCTACGTCCCGTTCGGTAAACTGAGGAGTGCCGCGGCGCCAATCACCATCAGCCCACCCACCATTTGCCACGGCTCCAACCGCTCGCCCAACAGAAAGAACGCCAATCCACTCGCCAGCACCGGTTCGAGTGTAGCGAGGATGCTGGCGTTGCTCGCTGGAACGTAACGCAACCCCGCGGTGAAAAAACCGATGGCGCCGAGGGTGGGACCCAGAACGAGCGCGAGAAGATAGAGCCACGCGTGCGGAAATTCGAACAGCGGCGCGAACGATTCGATGCGTTGGAACGGCGCGAGAAACAGCGCACCGAAAACGAGTTGATAGGTCAGCAGCGTCCCTAGGGCGTAGTGTTTGACCGCGCGCTTGCCGAACAGTGTAAAGAGCGCGTAGGTCAAGCCCGCGCCCAGCCCAAACAAAATGCCCGCGCCATTCGCGCGCAGTTGCGTGACATCGTACGCGCGCGCCACAAGCGCG
>Ga0209018_1002550_pt1 | contig 12651 bp, 9 predicted proteins | sample YNPBryBLVA2012_FD_185814 | JGI IMG/M metagenome (GOLD analysis project Ga0209018, IMG submission 185814) | Anoxygenic and chlorotrophic microbial mat microbial communities from Yellowstone National Park, USA - YNP Bryant BLVA 2012 (SPAdes)... ...
ACGGTGCAGAACCTGACGGCGATCCTCGACGCCGCTTCCGCCATCGCCACCGTGCTGACCATCGTGCTGATCCTGATCTCGGCCATCGCGCTTGTCATCAGCGGCATCGGGATCATGAACATCATGCTGGTGACCGTCACCGAGCGGACGCGGGAGATCGGCATCCGGATGTCGCTGGGCGCGTCGCGCCGCGTGATCCTGCTGCAGTTCCTGTTCGAGGCTCTGCTGATCAGCACGGGCGGGGGCATTCTGGGAATCCTGTTGGGCGTGAGCCTGCCGGTGATCGCCAACTCGCTGCAAAGCGAGGTGTACATCCCGGTGTCGAAGCTCTCGATTGTGGTGGCCTTCGTGGTTTCGGCCGTGGTGGGTGTGGCGTTCGGGCTGCTGCCGGCCAACCGTGCGGCGCGGCTGAACCCGACCGAGGCGCTGCGCTACGAGTAACGCCCGGCCCGGGATCGCCGAGGCGGGCTACGCTGTGGAGTATCAGCCATGCGAACCTTTCTCACTGTTTGCCTGATGATCGGACCTGCGGCGGCCGCGCCGAGGATTCTCACGCTGCGCGAGGCGGTCGAGCTCGCCGAGCAACAGAGTCCTGAGGTCGTGCTCGCCCGTCTGGAGGAACAAAGGGCCGCCCTGGAGATTCGGGCGGTGCGCGAGCCGCTGCTGCCGCGGGTGGTTGCAGGCAGCGGGCTGGCGTATTCCAGCGGCATGCCGATGTCGATCGAGGGCGCCACGCCCGCGGTTTTGCAGGCCAAAGGCGTGCGGACGCTCTGGAGCCGTCCGCAGGGGTATCAGGTGGCTTCTGCCCGCGAGAGTGCGCGCGCCGCCGCCGCGGCCTCTGCCTCGGCGCGCGAGGACGCGGCGCTCCGGGTGGCGGCTCTGTATCTCGACCTGGAACGGCTGGCACGGCAGGAAGAGGCGGCGCAGCGGCAACTGGAGCATGCGCAGAGGATCGAGGCGGCAGTGCGGCTTCGGGCCGCAGAGGGCCGCGAGATTCCCCTGGAGGCGCGGCGCGCGGCGCTGGAGACGGCCCGCGCGCGGCTGAAGGTGCAGCAGCTGGCGGGACAGCGCAGGTCGGTGTCGCAGGCCATGGCTTCCGCGCTCGGGCTGGATCCCGCGGAGGAGATCGTCCCGTCGCCGGATGCACGGCCTGCGCCGGAGATGCCGCCGGAAGAAGAGGCCTCGGTGGCTGCCGCCCTGCGTGACGATCCGGAGATCCGCCGGCTGGAGGCGGAAGCGGCGGCAAAGAATTTTCAGGCGCGCTCTTTCCGGGCCATGCGCCTGCCGCGGATCGATCTGGTGGCGCAGTACGGGCTGCTGGCGAGGTTCAACAACTACGACAAGTTCTTCAACCGCTTCGAACGCCATAACGGCCAGCTGGGGGCGTCGATTCAGATTCCGCTGTTCGCCAGCAGCCAGGACAGCGCGCGCGCCGCGCAGGCGGAGATCGAGGCGCGGCGGTTGCAGGAGCAGATCCGGCAGCGCCGCCGGCGCCTGGAAAGCGACGCGCGGCAGGCATGGCAGAAGATCCGCGACGCCGCGGCAGAGTACGAGCTGGCGCGCATGGATCTGGAGCTGGCCCGCGAGCAGGTGTCTGTGACGCTGGCGCGGATGGAGGAGGGACGGGCGTCTCTGCGCGAGCTCGAGCAGGCGCGCTTCCAGGAACAGGAACGCTGGATCCTGTTTTATGACGCCGTGCACGACGTGGAGCTGGCGCGGCTGGAGCTGCTCCGCCGCACACACTCGCTGACGGCTGCCCTGCGATGACGGGAAGCGGCGGCGTGTGATGAACTGGAGGGCGCCGTGATGGACTCCCCGCTGATCTTCCACGCGATCCAGTTCGCTTCGGCGGCGCACGCCGGCCAGTACCGCAAGGGCACGCGCATCCCGTACCTGATCCACCCGCTGCGCGTCGCCGCAATTCTGCTGGAGGCCGGCTGTGCGGAGGATCTCGCCGTGGCCGCCGTGCTGCACGATACGGTGGAGGACTGCTTCGTCAGCCTGGAGCAGATCCGGCGGCTGTTTGGGGCGCGGATCGCCGATCTGGTGGCCGGCGCAAGCGAACCGGACAAGAGCCTGCCCTGGGAGGACCGCAAACAGCACACGATTGACTTCCTGCGCACGGCCTCGCCCGATCAGCTGCTGGTCTGCCTGGCAGACAAGCTGGACAACATCCGGTCGATCCGCGAGGATCTGGCGTTGCATGGGGAACTGGCGTGGCTGCGCTTCCGGCGCGGGCGGGAGAAGCAGCAGTGGTACTACGAGAACCTGGCGGCGGTATTCAGCCAGCGTTGCGGCGAGGGGATCGGGGCGCGGATGGCTGCTATTTTCGAGGCGGAGGTTCGCGCTGTGTTTGCCTCCCCGGCCGGGACCGCTCCTGAGAACGCCGAATAGGGATGTCCGAGCTCCTGCCGGGAGGATAGATCCTGCTTCGGACGGGGAGCCGGGAGGAGCGGCTGGAGTGTGCACCGGGCCCGCCGCAGCATCGCCGCTGCTCCCCTTGACTCCAAGGTTGTTTCGGCGTACCTAGAACCTAGGACGGGAGGCGCCGCCATGGTATCGGCGAAGCTGGTTCATCAAATCGAAGATCATTGGGAAGCCATCACCGCCAGGTTCCTGCGCCGTCTGAGGCAGCAGCAGGGATTGCCGCACATCAGCCGCATGCCCGAATCCGAGTTGACAGAGAATTGCAGAAAACTGATGAGGAATCTCGGCCACTGGCTCGTGTCGAGTTCCGAGGAAGAGATTGCGACCCTGTACGAGAAGGTGGGGCGCGACCGTTACACGCAGGGCATCCCGCTGAGCGAGAGCATCCGTGCCGTGCAACTTCTCAAGGAGGCTGCGCTCGACTACATTCGCGACGAGGCCTTCGTACAGACCAGCGTCGATTTGTATGCGGAAGAGGAGCTGGAACTCCAGCTCGGACGGTTCTTCGACCTGCTCATCTTTTATCTCGCCCGCGGCTACGAACGGGCCTGCGGACTGGCTGCCGGCAGCGCGTGAGAGGGGCGGACGGAGTCTGCGGGGTGAAGGCGGAGGGGCTGGTTTTGCGCCGGAGACCGGCAGCCTTGCCCGGCGGGCGGGGCAGGGGCGCGGGGGATGTTCCTGTGCTATCCTGAGGGAGTACAAAAAGGAAGGTAACCCAAAGGAGCGCAAGGAAATCGAATGGCCCTGGCCCCGGAAGCCAAGAACGAGCTGATCGCCAAATATCGTCAGCACAAGACCGATACGGGTTCGCCGGAAGTGCAGATTGCGCTGTTGACGCGGAACATCGCCCAGCTGACCGAGCATTTCAAGGTTCACAAGAAGGACCACCACAGCCGGCGCGGCTTGTTGACACTCGTCGCCCGCCGCCGTAAATTGCTCGACTATCTCAAGCGGAAGAGTCCTGAGCGTTATAAGGCGCTGATTCTCAGCCTCGGGCTGCGCCGTTAGGCGCCGTCCCGATCATCCGCCGTCCTCCTCGCCCATCCCTGGGCGGGAGAGGGCGGTCCAGGATGCCCGCTCATGGCACATCTCATCCGGCTCCTCTGCATCACACCGCCGAAGTGTGTCCAAAGCCGGACCGGGATTGAGCCTGCTCCAGTTCTGCCGGTCAGTCCTGAGCCCCTCCGGGCGGCCCCTCCAAAAGTTCCCAACCCTGCAAACACACACGGTTCCGGCTCGATTTGCGTGCCGGAACGAGGAGACTCACTGAAATGAAGCACATCGTACAAGTCGACCTGGATGGTCGCATTCTGACACTGGAAACCGGCCGCATGGCCAAACAGGCGCATGGCGCCGTCGTCGTCACCATTGGAGACACTGTCGTCCTCAGCTCGGCCTGCTCGAACACCGAACCCAAGCCCAACGCCACGTTCTTCCCCCTGACCGTCGACTACCGCGAATACACCTACGCCGCCGGGCGCATCCCGGGCGGCTATCTGAAGCGTGAGGGCCGCCCGAGCGACCGCGAGATCCTCACCGCCCGCCTGGTGGACCGCCCGCTGCGCCCGCTGTTCCCCGAGGGCTATTCCTGCGAGACGCAGATCATCAGCCTCGTGCTGTCGGCAGCGCCGGACACCGACCCCTCGGCCATGGCCATCGTCGGCTCGGGCGCGGCCCTGGCCATCTCCGACATCCCGTTCGGGCACGTCGTCAGCGGCGTGCGCGTCTGCCGCGTGGGCGACGAGTACGTCCCCTTCCCGTCCTACGAGCAGCAGAACCAGTCGAAGATCAACATCGTCGTCGCCGCCACCGACCAGGGCATCGTCATGGTGGAGGCGGGCGCCACGGAAGCCGCCGAAGAGGAAGTGCTGGCCGCGATCGACTACGCCTTCGAGTGCTGCAAGAAAATCAACGGCGGCATTCGCGAACTGGTTCAGGTGGCCGGCAAGCCCAAGCGCGAATTCGCGCCGCCCGAGCGCGACAAGGAGATCTACGCCAAGGTCGAGCAGCTGGTGGGCGAGCGGCTCTCTGACGCCCTCAACACGCAGAAGTACGGCAAGACGGAGAGTTACGCCCGCATCGACGCGCTGGAAAAGGAAGCCGTCGAGTCCTTCACCGAAGAGGCCGATCAGGCGGAGGCGGCCGCCTGCTTCGAGCTGCTGCGCGAGCGGATCTTCCGCCGCGAGATGCTCGAGCTGCGGCAGCGCCCCGACCGCCGCGCCTTCGACGAGATCCGGCCCATCACCATCGAGGTGGGCGTCCTGCCCCGGGTCCACGGCTCCGCGCTGTTCACCCGCGGCGAGACTCAGGCGCTGGTCACCACCACCCTGGGCACGAAGGAAGACGAGCAGCGGCTGGAGACCCTCAACCTGCTGGAGACCTCCAAGCGGCTGATGCTGCACTACAACTTCCCGCCGTTCTCGGTGGGCGAGGTGGGCTTCATGCGCGGTCCCGGCCGCCGCGAGATCGGCCACGGCGCGCTGGCCGAGCGGGCCATCTCCCCCATGATCCCCCCGGAGAGCGAGTTCCCTTACACGCTGCGCATCGTGAGCGACATCCTCGAGTCAAACGGCTCGTCCTCGATGGCCACCGTTTGCGGCGCCAGCCTCTCGCTGATGGATGCGGGCGTGAAGATCAAGGCGCCTGTGGCAGGCATCGCCATGGGGCTGGTCACCGACGGCGAAAAATACGCCATTCTGACCGACATCGCCGGAGCCGAGGATCACTACGGCGACATGGACTTCAAGGTCGCGGGCACGCGCCAGGGCATCACCGCCCTTCAGATGGACATCAAGGTCCAGAACGTCAGCCCGCAGATCATGCGCGAGGCGCTCGAGCAGGCGCGCCGCGGGCGGCTGTTCATCCTTGACAAGATGGACGAGGCCATCTCGGAGCCGCGCGCCGAGCTGAGCCCGTATGCGCCGCGCATTTATACGATCACGGTTCCCACCGAGAAGATCCGCGAGATCATCGGCCCCGGCGGCAAGGTGATTCGCGGCATCATCGACCAGACGGGCGTGAAGATCGACGTCCACGACGACGGCACGGTGAATGTCTTTGCCTCCGACGGCGACTCCGCGGCGCGGGCGTTGAAGATGATCTCCGAGATCGCCGCCGTGGCCGAGGTCGGCAAGACCTATCTCGGCAAGGTGGTCCGGATCGCCGATTTCGGCGCCTTCGTCGAGATCTTCCCCGGCACGGACGGCCTGCTCCATATCTCCGAGATCAGCGAGAACCGCGTGAAGAACGTGCGCGACGAGCTGAACGAAGGCGATCAGGTGCTGGTCAAGGTGCTCGCCCTGGAAGGCAACCGCATCAAGCTGAGCCGCCGCGCCGTGTTGCGCGAGCAGCGCGAGAAAATGGGGATCGCCGCCCCCCGCGCGGCGGACGCCGACGAGCCCGCCCCGAGAAAGTCCGAATCGGCGCGCCAGCCCCACGGCGGATCGCGCAACCGCGGCCCACGCCGCTGACAGTCCCGCAGGCGGCGCCCGCACGAAGTTGCCCATGAAGAAACAGGCCGCCCCGCGAGGCGGCCTGTTTTCTCGCAAGGCTGGCTGATGCCGTGAGCGGTTGCACGCCGCGGAGGATGAAAACCGGCCAAGGAGAGGGGATTCTCCTGCCCGCGACAGGCAACGCGTGGCTTGCAGGCGTTCTTCCGCAGTGTCCTCCGCAGCCCTGCGAAGGGGGGTGGGTCAGGCTGGCCCCCTCAGCCCGATCCGAGGCGGGCGATTGCCGAGACTGCCGCGTTGATGCCGCCGGCGGTCGAAGGCCTTCCCAGCCCCCGAAGGAGCCAGCCGACGCTGTTGACTTCATCCCTTTTTCCGGGCAGGCGCACGGCCTACAATAATAGCGGCACACGGCGATGACGCTTGCGGAAGAACTCGCCCGGCATGTGCGGGAATCGCCGCTCGTCGAGCCGCTCGGCGACGGCCGGATCCGGTGCCTGGCCTGCGGCCACCGCTGCCCGATCTTCCCCGGCTTGCCGGGAGTCTGCAAGGTGCGTTTCAACGACAACGGGCGGCTGATGGCGCCGCACGGCTACGTCAACGCGCTCCATGTGGACCCGATCGAGAAGAAGCCCTTCTTCCACGCCCTCCCGGGCGCGCGCGCGCTGAGCTTCGGCATGCTGGGCTGCGACCTGCACTGCGACTACTGCCAGAACTGGCTGAGCTCGCAGGCGCTGCGCGATCCGCGCGCGGACCTCTATTTCCAGCCCATTCCCGCCTCGGAGATCGTGCGGCAGGCCCTTCTGAGCGGCTCGCAGTGCGTGGTCAGCACCTACAACGAGCCGCTGATCACCGCGGAGTGGGCTGTGGACGTGTTCGGCGAGGCGAAGAGGCAAGGGCTGGTCACCGGCTTCGTCTCCAACGGCAACGCCACGCCGGAGGTGCTTCAATATCTGCGCCCGTGGCTCGACCTGTTCAAGGTGGACCTGAAGTCGTTCCGCGATGCGACCTACCGCAAACTGGGCGGGCGGCTCGAGCCGGTACTCGACTCGATCCGCCGCATCCATGAGATGGGCTACTGGCTGGAGGTAGTGACGCTGGTGGTGCCGGGGCTGAACGACTCACAGGAGGAGCTGGACGACATTGCGCGGTTCCTGGCCTCCATCTCGCCGGACATTCCCTGGCACGTCACCGCATTCCATCCGGACTACAAGATGACCGGACTGTCGCCGACCCGCGTCGAGGACCTGATGCGCGCCGTCCGCGCCGGGCAGGACGCCGGGCTGCGCTACGTCTATGCCGGAAACCTGGCCGGCCGCACCGGCGGCTGGGAGAACACGCGCTGCTGGCAATGCGGGACCACGCTCATCGAGCGGCACGGCTTCCGCGTGCTGTCGAACCGCCTCGCTCCCGGCGGCCGCTGCCCCGGCTGCTCGGCGCCGGTGGCAGGCTTCTGGGAGCCTCCCTCCAGGGCGGCGGAAAAGGAGGAGTCATGAGCACGGCCTTCGCCACGCCGTTCGCGGGAACCTGGTATCCGGCGGATGCCGCTGAACTGGAACAATTGCTGGATGAATTGTTGGAAACATCGGAGGCCAGAATTGGTGCGGCCCTTCCGCCGGGCGCCGTAGCCGCCGTGGCGCCCCACGCAGGTCTGGCCTACTCCGGCTCGGTCGCCGCGGCCGCCTGGCGCTGCCTGGCCGCAGCGCGCCCGGCAAGGGTCGTGATGCTCGGCTTCCTTCACTCCGGCGGGCCGCCCGAGGTGGTGATGCCGCGCGTGGCCGCCTATGAGACCCCGCTGGGCCGCGTGCCCGTGGATCCGGGCGGCTTCGATTTTCCCGCGCTGCCTCCTTCCCACGCCTGCGACCACTCGCTGGAGATCCAGCTGCCTTTCGCCCAGCGCCTGCTGCCGGGCGTGCCGGTGGCGCCGCTGTATGCCGGCTCGGCCTCGGAACGCGTCCGCCAGGCCGCCGCGCGCTGCATCGTGGAGGCTTTGCGTCCCGGCGATGTTCTGCTGGCCAGCACCGATCTCACCCACTACGGGCGCCGCTTCGGCTTTGCGCCGTTCCCCCTCGATGCCGAGACCGCCTCGAACCTTCACGCGCTGGACCGGGAGGTGATCGACGCCGTCTCCAGCCTCGATCCCTCCTTCTTCCTCTCCGAACTGCGCCGCACCGGCTCGACCACCTGTGGCGTGGCCCCGGTCAGCCTGCTGCTGGAGATCCTCGGCCTGCTCGACGGCGAGGAGATCTTCCAGGCGGAGCTCGATTACATGACCACCGGAGACCTGAACGGCGACTACTCGCTTTCGGTCGGCTATGCCGCTCTCGGCTATTTCCGGGCGAGTTCGTTCTATCTTGACGAGGCTGCGCAGCGCGAGCTGGTCGGCAGCGTGGAAGCCACCTTCGCGCAGCTGCGCGAGCGGGGCATCGAACGCCCGGTGGAAAGCGAAGCGCCGCTGGAGGCCCTCGACCGCCGCGGCGGCGTCTTCGTCAGTCTGCACCGGAAAGGCGAGCTGTTCGGCTGCATCGGCCGAATCGGCAAAGAGGATTCCTACCGCACGGCCGTGCCGGAGCTGGCGCTTTCCGCCTTGCACGACCCGCGTTTCCCGACGCGCGCCACCGCGCCGCCGGATCTCGAGATCGAGATTTCCATCCTGACCCCCTTCAAGCGGCTGCCCCGGCCGGAGCGGCTCGAGCCGGGCGTGCATGGCGGATTTCTGGAAGGCTGGGGCCGGCGGGGTCTGCTGCTGCCGCAGGTCGCGCGCGAGCGCAACGCCACGCGCGAATGGTTCCTGGAGTCGCTGGCGCGCAAGGCAGGGCTGCCCGCAGGCGCATGGCGCAACCCGGAGTCGAAGCTCTGGGGCTTCCGCGCGCAGGTGTTTGCCGCCTCGCGTCTCAGCTGAGGCCCAGCTCCCTCCGCAGCCGCGAAAAATCATAGGCCGGGCGCCCCTCGCGCCGGTCGTGGGCGGAGGCATTCGCGAAGTCCTCAAGCAGCCGCTCCACCTCCCGCCGGCCTGATGCCGTGCGCACGGCTTCGCGCGGCGTCTTGCCTCCCAGCGCCGGCAGAGCGACATCCGGCCAAGTGCTGTAGTGATGCTCGAGGACCTTCTCGATCATCGCCTTCTCGAGTTCCGGGGGAACCGGCTCCTCCTGCCTGTTCGTGTCCGGCTTCGCCGCCTGCCGCTTCAGCTCCTCCAGGGAGGTGATTTTGTCGCCCAGATGGCGCAGGCGGGCGCCTGCCGCCTCTTGCAGGAGGGCTTTGCCCCTCTTCATGCGGGCGCTCGAGTTGCAGGACACTTTCAGCCTTCCCCCCGACAGGCTCAGACTGCCGAGAATCGTGTTGCCGGGCTCATCCGGATTGCCGCGCAGCCACACCCACGCCCCTTCGCCTGACTCGTGGATCTCCTTGCGGCCCGCCAGTGCCGCCCTCAGTGCCGCCTCGTCCTGCACTTCGTAAATGGCATCGTGCAGTTCAAATGGCTCCCCGTCGGAGTTCGTCAGGCGCATTGCTTCCCAGGACGCCCTGACGCTTTCGAAGATGAAACGGCGGATGTCAGGCCAGTGATGCCGGAGAAAGTCCTCCCGCTCCAGCCCAAGCCTGCGCTGCTCCTCCTGCATCCATCCGGTCAGCTCCTCCGCAACGCCCCGGGGCAGCCTCAACCCGTCGGCATTGAACACGAAGCCTGCATCCTCCACCACGACGCGGCTTAACAGGTAGTCCCCGCGCACCAGCTGGCGAGAGGAAGAAACGTCGTGCACGAACAGCCTCTCCCCGGTCGCCTCCCGCTGCAGGTGAACGCCTTTCCCCTCTTCAACTCCCTGAACCTTGTACAAATCGATGACCGCCCGGGCCCAGGTCTGCAGAGCTTCGCGCACCGGGGCGGGCAGCCGCCGGCCTTCGGAATCCGCATACTGCTCGATCAGCCTCTTGCCGCCCCGTGACGGCTGCCAGTCGAAGATCAGCCATTCCACAAAGGCGGGGATATCCTCTTCGCGCGCCTCCATCGCCGAACCGAAGAACTTGTCAAAGGCCGCCTGTCTCTCCACGCCGCGGACGGCCCGCTCCGCCAGCCTCACAAGGCTGCGGCGCACTTCCTCGAACGGCCCGCCGCCGGACACAGGCTGCGCGCTTCGCGCGTTCCGCTCCTCGGCTTCATCCTGGGCCAGATGGCACACTTTGTATTTCTTTCCGCTGCCGCACCAGCACGGGTCGTTCCGCCCGGTTTGGCGGATTCTGTCTTCCGCAGCCACCGCACTGCCCTCCTTGTCGCCCTCTTCGATCGTTTCCGGCTGGTTCCGCCGACGCTCCGGCGCCATTTCCGTATCTGCGGGACTGGAGCGTCCGGGGGATTTTCGCGAAGAGTCTTCCGCTCAACGGCGATTGCTCCCGGCAAATCTCCCATCAACCGCCGCGCCTAGTGGCACCGAGGATCTCCCGGCTTCCTCCTGATTCCCTCCAGCTGTTCTTGCGCCGCTCCCCAACAGAGGCCGGTCGCCCTTCGCCAACCCGAAAACCTCCGCGCGAGCCTCGGAACGCCTTGCATCCTCGCCAGTCTCTCCGTCTCTCAGACGGCTCACGAACCCCGGTGCGTGTTCCGGCGCCGCCGCAATCTGCATCCGTCCTTCCCTTGCCAGTATGTTGATCATGCGCCGCGCCGGCCCGCACCTGCCAGCCAGGCTCAGGCCGCCGTGAGCCCCGCGATCACGCCGCGCATGTAAGCGAAGCTGCGGTGCATGCCCGGGAGCGGATTCTCGGCGTTGATCTCGTACTCGAGATGCACCACCCCCGCGTAGTTCATCTTCATCAGCAGCCGGAAGATCTGCGGCACCGGCATCTGGCCGTCGCCGACGTCGCACTGGCTGCGGGCTTCCTTGAGGTTGCGGAGGTCCTTGATGTGCATGTCGAGCAGGCGCGGGCCGGCCATCTCGATCTCCTCGAGCACGTCCTTGCCCGTACGCGTGGTGTGGCCCACGTCGATGCAGACGCCCATGCGCGGATCCATGTCTTTCAGGAGTTTGAGGGCGTCCGAGGGGGCGGGGAAGTGCTTGTCCTCGGGGCCGTGATTGTGGACTGCGATCCGGATGTCGTATTCCCTGGCGAACTTCTCGATGATCGGCAGCGTCTTCGCCGTCGGGCCCACGTTCATCATCGGCAGCCCGAGCCGCTTCGCATACTCGAAGTAGAACTTCACGTCGTCGGGGTCCTCCTTCTGCATATAGACCGTGCCACCGCCGGTGAGCGTCAGCCCTGCGGCGGCGAACTCGCGCCGGGCGCGGTCGAGCTCTTCCGGCGTCGAACGGTACAACGCGTGAAATTCCTTGATCGTCAGCAGCGAGATGCCCAGCTCCTTCGTGTAGCGGATGCACAGGCGCCGGCTGAACTCGCGGAAGGAGTAGCTGGCGATGCCTAGCCGGATGCCGCCCGTGGGTGCGGCTGCGCCGGCCTGCGGCGCCGCCGCGGCTGCGGCCGTGGTGGCGGCGGGGATCGCCTGGAGGAAACTTCTGCGGCTGGTCTCGGATATCATGCTCCGATGATATCTCAGCTATCCGCGTTGCTGGCCCTGTGTCTGGCGGCCGCGCCGCCCGGCGTGGTTATCGACCACTGCCCCGCCGTCACCGGCCAGTACATCGGTTCACCGTCGATCGCGATTCTTCCCGACGGGCGCTACGTCGCCTCCCACGACTTCTTCGGCCCGAATTCCGGACACAGGACAGCCGCGCTCACCCGCATTTTCCGCTCCGCCGACCGAGGCCGCTCCTGGCGCCTGATCGCCGAAATCCGCCCGGCCTTCTGGTCGACGTTGTTCGTGCACCGCGGCGCGCTCTACCTGATCGGGACCACGCACGAAAACGGCGACGCAGTGATCCGCCGCTCCCTTGACGGCGGACAGACCTGGACGATGCCGACGGGAGAAAAGACCGGCCTGTTGCTGCGCGGCCAATACCACTGCGCGCCGCAGCCGGTGCTCATCCACGGCGGGCGCCTCTGGCGGGCGATGGAGGACGCCTCGGGGCCCGGCGGATGGGGCCGCCAGTTCCTTGCATTCATGATGTCGGCGCCCGCCGGCGCCGATCTGCTGGACGCCTCCGTCTGGACCTTCTCCAACCGCCTGCCCAGCGACCCGTCCTGGCTGGACGGGAAAATGCGCGGCTGGCTGGAAGGCAACGCAGTGTCCGACCCGGAGGGACGCGTCTGGGACGTGTTGCGCGTCGACGTCCCGCATGGCGGCATCGCCGCGAGGATCACCATCTCCCCCGATGGCCGCCAGGCGAGCTTCGATCCGGCGAGCGGATTCTTCGCCTTTCCGGGCGGAGCGAAGAAGTTCACCATTCGTTATGACAGGCGTTCCCGGCTTTACTGGACGCTGGTCAACTGGGTGCCGGAGGCCTTCCGCGGACCGCACGCCGCCACGGTGCGCAACACGCTGGCCCTGGCCTCTTCACCCGACCTGTGGCGCTGGACGGTGCGCAGCATCGTGCTTCAGCACCCGGATTCCGAAAAGCACGGCTTTCAGTACGCGGACTGGCAGTTCGACGGGAGGGACATCATCGCCGCCGTCCGCACGGCCTTCGAAGACGGCCAAGGGGGGCGCCGCGCGCGCACGATGCCAACTTTCTCACCTTCCACCGCATCCGGCACTTCCGCAAGGCGGGGCGAATCGAGGAGTTTGCGCCAGCGCCGCCGCGGTGAGCGCGGTTCACTCGTGCAGCGGGTCCTCCAGCACGCAGACGAACTCTGCGATGGTGACGTAACGCTCGTCTTCCCGCAGGTCCCAGTC
>Ga0209018_1002552_pt1 | contig 12645 bp, 13 predicted proteins | sample YNPBryBLVA2012_FD_185814 | JGI IMG/M metagenome (GOLD analysis project Ga0209018, IMG submission 185814) | Anoxygenic and chlorotrophic microbial mat microbial communities from Yellowstone National Park, USA - YNP Bryant BLVA 2012 (SPAdes)... ...
ATGCGCGCGTCCTTGGCCCAAATGGGCTTGCCGGCCAGCAGTCCCGCCAGCACGCCCACGAGCACCGCCGCCGGATAGGCCACGACCGCGCTCATCGCGAGTACGTCAAACCCTCTCAGCAGCGCAGCAACGACTCCGCCGATGAGTACGCCGAGCACGATGCCCCACAGAAGGCGAAGCATGCGGCCAGCCTAGCCCCGTGTGAGCCGCCGTCAATCGCCAGCTCCCCGCCTCGCTGTACGGCCGTACGCCGCGCGACACGGCTTCGCTCAATCGGTAGGGTTGGGCGAATGCAAGGCCCTGGTCGCAAACGCGAGGAAGCGCTGGCAGGTTCGCGCTACCTGCGCGAGCCGCGCCCCTTGCACTTCCCCTCGGAGGAGGTCGTGCCCAAGAACAGGCGGCACATGATGCTGCGCAGCGCGCTCTTCCAGATGATTGCGCTCGCGCTGCGGGGCAAGGCCGCGATCGGCTCCGACCAGTTCGTCTACTGGAACGCCCGGGATCCGAACCGAAGGTTGGCGCCGGACGTGTTCGTCTGCATGAGGCTGGCCGACTTCGTGTTCGATTCGTGGAAAACCTGGGAGTACGAGGCTCCCGACCTCGCCGTGGAGATCGTGCGCGCCACCGACGCGGGGCGGGGCGAGTGGCAGCGCAAGCTCGACCGGTACCATCCAGCCGGCATCCAGGAGTTGGCGATGTTCGACCCGGCATCGCCCGAGGGCACGCGCCTTCGAGTGTGGGACCGCGTGGAAGGCGACCTGGTCGAGCGACCGACGGAGGGAACCGGACGCCGTGTGCTATGCTGCGCTGGGTGGTGAAGGACGACGCGAAGCTCGGGGCGATGCTCCGCTTGACACGCGACGAGGCTGGCCTTGATTGGTTGCCCACCCTCCAGGAGGCGCACGAGAGGTTGCAGCACGAGCTTTGCGAGGTGCGCGCTGGTGGATGGCGGTCCAGGCTGCGCCGCCATCGCACGAACCCCGAGAACGATCGTACGGGGGCATCGATGGGACGACGGACGCACCGGGTGCACGCTGCGCCTCGCGCGTGCAACCGGCCGCCGCGGCTCAGTCCACCCCTCCCGTTCGCCGTCCGAGCGTGCCAGCATCATCCTTGATGACAACCTCGCTTCGCGTCGTTCTCGTTGCTCTGCCCATCGTCGCGGTGGCCTGCGCCGGGGCGGACGCCACCGCCATGGTACGCGCTCGCGCAGCCAACGACTTGGTGTGCGCCGAGCCAACGATACGCGTCGAGCACCAGATCGACGGCAACTACGCCGCGATCGGATGCGGCAAGCGTGCCACCTACCGGTCGCTGTGCGAAGGTACGCGGTGTTCGGTCATCCGCGTCGACGGTCCGTAGGGGAGCCTGCGCTTGCGCGGGGGCGATCCTCGCTTCAGTGTGTGCGCGCAACGACCTCGCATGCAACCGCTTCGGTGAAGACATGAACGCAAGACTTCTTCTTGGCTGCCTCCTGAGCGCTGTGGCCTGGCCGACCGCCTCCTGCGGCGGTGATTCCGCGGCCGACTCCCCTCCAGCGACCGGCGGCAGCGCTGGGTCCGGCGGGTCGACGGCCGACGCCGCAACAGGCGGAGTCGGCGGCAGCGTTGGTCCCGACGCCGACGGGGTGGACCAGCACGCTCACGACGCGCCTGATGCGGACGGCGCTGGGGGTAGCCCTGCTGTTTGGCAGGTGCCCGCCTGCAGTGCGGTGAAGGGAACGTGGGCTGTGACGTTCACCACCGACGACGGTGTCACGGTGGCGCCTGGCGAAGGCACGCTTTCGGGCGTGGCCTACACGTACGGCCTCGCGGCCAGCGACACACCGAACGTGCTGATTGCGGAGCATGCAGGGCGTCTGCTCCGCTCGGAAGATGCTGGCTGCACCTGGACCGACATCGGCGCGGCTCCAGCCACGACGGTGAACCTCACCGCGGCGCGCGCAGGTCGCGTCTACGGCTACCAGATGAACAGCAACACTCTGTTCCGGCTCGACGGAACGACCGTGACATCCCTCGAGTTCTCCCCGCCGATTCACGGGCTGGGCGTGGATCCTGCCGACGGCGATCACCTGATGATCGGTAGCGAGGATGGCCAAATCTGGGAATCCACCGACGCAGGCGCATCCTTCGATCCGGTCGGCAACCCTGCCCCTCATGGCTGCTTCTATGTCGTCGCTTTCGATCCCACGAACCTGAAGCACATCGTTTGCGGGACCATGACGGAGGGAACCTTCGTGACGATGGACGGCGCGCAATCCTGGGTGGCGTCGGAAGGCGACGCCACCTACGCCAATGTCAACAGCGTGGCGATCTCGCCTGCAGATCCCCATGTGGTGTGGATCGAGGGCTTCCAGCTCGGCTGGCACAACGGGCAGCCAATCGGCCCCGAGGGAAGGCGCATCTGGCGATCGACCGATGGTGGGCTGAACTTCACGCCGGTCATCGTCGAGGAAGAGACCTCCGCGCACCTGTTCAACGGCAACCTGCTTGCTGCCCATCCCCTTGACTCCGACGTCCTGTACTTCACGTTCGGAACGCCGCCCATCGCGGGCATGCCGAGCGAGTCGTGGTTGTACCGCTTCGACGCGTCCACCTCCGAGCTTGTTGCGCACAAGCAAGACGATATCGACGGCTACGATGCGCTGGTCTTCTCGCCTGCCGACCCGAACGTCATCTATCTCGGCAAGACGTCGGAGCGTCCTGACGGTCCCTGACTTCCATCGTGCGGACACCCTGGATCGATGGTAAGCCGCAAGGACGGATGACGAGCGACCGAGAGAGCTGGCCGGCGTTTGCCCGCGAGTATCCGGACGATCCGGAGCTGCGGGCTCTCGTCCGTGCGTTCGAGCACGGCAACTACGCGCTCGTGCGCAAGCAAGCGCCCGAGCTCGCGGCCAGGGCGACTGACCCAGCCGTGGTGGAAGCTGCGCGTGAGCTTCGACGGCGCATCGATCCGGAGCCTCTCGCGCGCAACCTCTTGCTGGCTGCGATCGCGCTGCTCATCATCCTGGCAATATGGGCTTTCCGCTATCATCACCACGCGTCATGATGACGCCACGACACGTTGCAACGATGACCGCTTTGGTTGCGGCTTTCGGCGCGCTCGCCGCGTGTGGCGGACCGCCTGCCGCTCCGCGCGAGCCCGCTGCCCCAGCCGGGCTCGAACGCTTCCTTCCGCTTCATGACAAGGACATCTACACCTACGAAACCGTGCGCGAAGACACCGGCGCCCGCGACATGTTTATGGTGCGTGTGCAGCGCCGCGACCCCGGCACCGCCGAACTCCTCTCCGGGTCCAGCGTCCGTAGCCTCGTGATCGAGCCGTCTGCGATTCGGCGGCGCGAAGGCGGCTTCTTGCTCAAGCTGCCCCTGCGGGTCGGCTCCGAGTGGCCCGGTGACAACGGCGGTCAGACCCGCGTGATCGACACCAACGCCTCGGTCGATGTCCCGGCTGGCAAGTTCCACGGCTGTGTCCGCACCGTCGAGGAGATCGCCGCCGGCGCCAAGGGGCGCATCACCACCACCTACTGCCCGCTCGTCGGGATCGCCCAGATGATCGTCGAGGAGGAGTCCGAGGGCGACCGCGTGACGCAGCGCGTGTCGCTGCGCGCCTACGGCGCCCCCGTGGACCTCGGCGTCCGCTGATGGCTGCCCGAGCTGACGGCGTCCGGCGAAGCGTCTTCCTCCGGGAACGGAAGCTCGATGGATACGTCGATCGTCTCGCCTGCACGCCAGATCCTGCCGCTCACCGCATACACCTTGCGCCGGTACGCCCCGGCCACGGCTGCGATAACCTCGTCGACCGACGACGGCGGTCCGCCACCGAGGCTCACGATGATGTCGCCGTCGCGCAGGCCGGTGCCCGCCGCGCCCCAACCGTTCACGAGCAACCCCGCGGGATGCTCGCTGGTGGCAGCGACCGGTGCGGCGCTCGGACGAATCCCTCGTTGTACTGCTGCGGAAACCGCTGCGCGGCGCACGAGGATACCGCGTCGCGCAGGGGCTTCAGCAGGCTTGCTCCGGCGCACCGTGGGGGCAGCCAGCTTGCCGGATGCCTCGCGAATCGGCTCGACCCCGGCTTCGTCATCGGGCGAGGCTTCGTGTTCCGAGTGCCTGCCGGATGGCGAAGGTTCGCGGCACCACGCAACGAACGCGGCGGCGTGTGCCGCGCCGTGTGCGATGGCTGATGCAGCATCATCAGCCGCCGCACGCACCAGCAGCCAGGCACTCAGGGCAGGCAAGACCGCCGAGCCGAGCAGGAGCACACGACGCCACGACACGCGATCAGGCGTAGCAGACGACGGACGGGCGGACAAACGGGGCTTGTCAGTACACGCGCCATCGACTCAACAGCAGCGCGAGGATGCCGGGGGCGCCGACCAGCCACGGCGCGAGCGTGCCCATGCCACGATCGTACAGCAGCGCGGCGCCAGCCGGCCAGACAAGCAAGATGGCGCCGGGCAGGAGGAACAAGGCCGAAACCGCCAGCGCAGCGGCGCGACGCACCCCAGCGGATGCAGCGAGCGCGACACGCGCGATCATCAGCGCCGACATGGTCATCGTCACACCAAGCGCGCGCATGACCAGCCTGTCGTGTGCGAGTTGCTCGGCGATCGTACGAAGCAGCGCAACACCAACCGCAAGTGCACAGATGGTCACCCCCACCATGAGAGCTAGGGCGGGCAACGGTGCGGCGCGCCGCGGTTTCGGTCCTGGAGGAAGGGGAGCGTCCACGAGATCGTCCGGCGATCAGGCTTCGTCACCGTCCTCGTCGTCGTCGTCGTCGTCCTCGTCGAGATCCTCCTCAGGCTCTGGCTCGGGTGGGGGCGGTGGTTGGCGCCCTTCGGCGATGGCTTTCTTGCGCTCGGCTTCGAGCTGCGCCTTGCGCTGCGCTACCTTCTGCATGACCGCCGGCTTGGGCGTGACCAGGACGGTCATCGTGCGCCCTTCCATCGCCGGCCGCCCGTCGGCATTGGCGATGTCCTCGAGCTGCTGGATGAGGATCTCGAGCTGCTTCTGCGCGCGGTCCGGGTGCGCGAGCTCGCGCCCGCGGAAGCGCACGACGAACTTGACCTTGTTGCCCGCTTCCACGAAGCGTCGCGCGTTGCGCAGCTTGAACGACATGTCGTGGTCGTCGGTCTTGGGCCGAAGCTTGATCTCCTTGATGTCGACCACCGTCTGTTTGCGCTTCGCCTCGCGCTGCTTTCGCTTTTCCTCGTACTTGTACTTGCCGAAGTCCATGATCTTGCAGACCGGCGGATCGGCCTTCGGGTTGACTTCGACCAGGTCGAGCCCGCTCTCCTGCGAGAGGCGGATCGCTTCGCGGATCGACATCACGCCCAGCATCGATCCATCACCGCCGATAACGCGGACGGGATCGGCGCGGATGCGCATGTTGATTCGGATCTCGGGCTCTCGGCTTCTTCTCGGATCGAATTGGGGTCTCGGCATCTTGTTCGGCTCTAACGGCCTCCTCCCATGACGGGTACTGGTTGCAGTGCAGCGTGCGACGAGGTCTCCGACCTCCCCGCTTGCCGGGACCCACTCTGACCCGGCTTGCAGGCAGGAATCAACCCTGCTTTTTGCTCTTGTCGCCAACGCCCTTGGGAGCAGCCTCCCGGACGACCCGGTCGGCGAACGCTTCCAGGCTCATCGGCTCCAGCTCGCCAGCCTCCCGCGACCGCGGCGCAACCGTTCGGTTCTCCACTTCCTTGTCGCCGAGCACGGCCATGTACGGATACCGGCGCATGCGCGCGTTGCGGATCTTGGCTCCCAGCTTGTCCGCGCTCAGGTCGGCGACAGCCCGCACCCCACGCGCTTGCAGGAAAGCCAGCACTTGCTTGGCGTAGGCCTCCTGCTTCTCACTGACGGTCAGCAGGATCACCTGCTCCGGCGCTAGCCACAGTGGGAAGGCCCCAGCGCAGTGCTCGATCAGCACACCCATGAACCGTTCGACCGATCCGAGGATGGCGCGGTGCAGCATCACCGGGCGGTGCATCGCACCGTCGGCTCCCACGTACTCCAGCCCGAAACGCTCCGGCATCGAGTAGTCCACCTGGATCGTCCCGAGCTGCCAGCTCCGCTTCAAGGCGTCGCGCACGTGGAATTCGAGCTTCGGTCCGTAGAACGCTCCCTCGCCCGGTGCGAATTCGAACGACATGCCCTCTTCGCGCAGCGCCTGTTCCAGCGCGTGCTCCGCACGGTCCCACATCTCGTCCGTGCCCATGCGCTTCTCGGGACGAGTCGCCAGCTTGATACGGACGTCGTGGAACTCGAACGCCTCGTAGACGGTCACCAGGAGCCGGTTGAAGCTGCGGATCTCGGCCTGTACCTGCTCCGGCGCGCAAAAGATGTGGGCGTCGTCCTGGGCGAACGACCGCACGCGGGCGAGCCCATGGACCACGCCGCCACGCTCGTAGCGATGGAGCCGCCCAAAGTCCGCCACACGCCAAGGCAGCTCACGATAGCTGCGGCGCCGGTTGGCAAACATGAGGCAGTGCCCCGGGCAGTTCATCGGTTTGGTGCCGGCGAAGCGCGTGTTCATCACCTCGCGGGTGAGGAACTCCTGGCGCAGCACCGCCGGGCTGACCGCGTTCGTGGCCCGCTCCGAGGCGAATTCCGCATACGTCCGCAAGATCGTGTCGAGGTCGTCCCACGGGATCGCGAAGTACATGTCCTCGCGGTAGTTCTCCAGGTGCCCGCTCATCTTGAAGGTGCGCGTGTCGTAGATCTGCGGGGTGATGACCTCTTCGTATCCGTAGTCCACGTACAGGTCGCGCAAGAACGACACCATCCGGTTGTAGACCGCCGCGCCGCGAGGCAGAAAGAACGGCATGGCCGGCGCCCACTCGTGGAACATGTAAAGGTCCAGTTCCTTGCCGAGCTTGCGATGATCCCGCGCGCGGGCTTCCTCCAGCAGCCGCAGATGCTCGTCCAACGCCTCCTGCGTCGGAAACGCCGTCCCGTAAATCCGCTGCAGCATCTTGTTGCGCTCGTCGCCACGCCAGTACGCACCCGCCACGCTCGTCAAGCGTACCGCCGCCAGGAACCTGGTCGACGGCACATGCGGGCCGGCGCACAGATCCGTCCACTCCTTGCCCCTGGCGCCGTGCGTGTACAGCGAGATTTCCTCTCCCTCCGGGATGCCGTCGATGATCTCGACCTTGTAGGTTTCCCCCATCTCCAGGAACCGTCGACGAGCCTCCTCGCGTGACACCAGCTCCCGCCGGAACGGCGAGTCGGCCTTCACGATCTCGCGCATCGCCTTCTCGATCTTGCGCAGATCCTGCTCCGTGAACGTCCCCTCTGGCCGATCGAAGTCGTAGTAGAAACCGTCTTCGATCCAAGGCCCGATCGTCACCTTGGTACCAGGAAACAGTCTCTGGACCGCGTCCGCCATGACATGGGCGGTCGAGTGCCGGATGACGTCCAGCGCCGCGGGATCGCCGATGCGGATCGGCTCCAGCCTGGCATCGGGCGCCACGAGCGTATGCAGGTCGACGACCTGTCCGTCGAGACGGGCCGCAACCACGTCATCGCCGAGCAGACCGCTTGCGCCAAGGATTTCGGCAACCGTTTTTCTTGTCGGTTCGGGGCTCATGCCCCGGGATGCCTACGGTGAAAGCCGGGACAAGTCAAATGTCACATGACTCGTGGGCTGACAGGGCGTTGCGTGCCGTGCGGCTGTCCGCTGCGCCGATGACGTCGTGGCTCGCCCTGCGCGGCTTTTCGTTCCTGTCCCCGTTGATCCGACGAGGAACGCCGTGGCCCAGACTCACGCGACCGGAAGCCAGTCCTGGCCAGGGTGCGCACCCCATCCCAGAAGCTCCGCCCCGATTCGGTACCGTGCGCCGGGAGCCGCCACTGCCACGAGGACCGGCACGCCGGACTGCCACGGGCGAAGCCGGCCCAACTCGCTGACGTCTGCGACCCGGTGACCCAGCGCTAGCCGTCCAATCTTGTTCGGGTCGAGGTCGTGGACCGAGTCGGGGCGGACAGCTTCGCGTTCGAGCGCACTAATCCATGCGCGGCCGGTCTTGCCGGCTCCCCAGATCACGCACCGCCCCCGTGCGCGATCGCGCAGCTCCCGCGCCAGCCACGTCCCGCGAAGGCGCATCATCGACGAGGACGAGTAGCGCGGATCAGCGACCGTCAACGTGCCGCCGCCCCGGTTCCATACCAGCCCGGGGTTCGCGATCTTGGCGAATCGTCCCCCGCGGGACATCGCGCGCAGCCACAGCTCGTAGTCCTCCGCAAACGGACCTTGCCGGTATCCTCCCCACTCGTCGAGCTTGCGCCTGCGGAGCAGCACGGTCGGGTGAACCACGGGGGCGTCCACGAAACGCTCCCGCGCGTGGTCCTCTGGACCCTGCAGGCGGTTGCTCCAGCACACATGGCGAATCCACCCCGCGTGTGCGGCCCCTTCGAGACACACCGGGGTTGCCGCCACGTCCACGTCCGACCGCGCCTCCAGCAAGCCCACCTGCTGCTCGAGCCGCCAGGGCGTTGCGATGTCGTCCGCGTCCATTCGGGCGACCAACGGAGCATCGCTCTGCTCGAGCCCGGTCGTCAGCGCCGCCGTGATGCCTGGCGAGCGGGTCGCGCAGATGGTCACACGGGGGTCGCGAGCCGCCGTGTCATGCAACCATCGCTGGCATTCCGCCGTTGCCCCATCATTGATGGCGATGAGCCGCAGGTCGCGCAGCGACTGGCCCAGCACGGACGCTATCGCGCGCTGGAGAAGCGGGAGGGGCAGCGAGCCCACCGGCAGCAAGACGTCCACGAGCGCCATGAGAGAGACGGCCGGGCTGTGGCGCGGGTGGCGGTGGGTGTCAACCGCGCCGGTCGGTTGGGTGGCGTTGGGTCGGGCTGGGGTGCCAAGGAGCCGAGGCTGGTCCTGCCGATGGACCGCCCACGCGTACGAACCACGGTCCACCGCAGGACTCGCCGCGTCCCCGTCGTGCGCGTGCGTGTGCGGGGCAAGGATGGGGGGCATGTGCGGCGAGCGAAACGAAGACCAGGGGGAACGAACGCACCCGGCGGGTGGTGGCGCGTGTTCTCTGTTCAGGGAGCCGGGCTTGCCTTATGGTTCGGAGCGTCTTCAACCAAGGATGGGTGGATCATGAGCGAGACAGGTGCGCGGCTGGGAAGAGACGTGTTCATGGCGCTGGCTGCGATCGGCTGGGCCGACGGCAAGCTCGATCAGGACGAGGCCGACGCGATCGTGCGAACGGCGTTGGAGGAGGGGTTCAGCATCGAGGAGATCGAGGAGATCGAAGCCGCGACGAAGAGCCCGATCCAGCTTTCGGACATCGACCTGTCCAAGCTGACCAAAGAGGATCGGCTGTTCATCTACGCGGTGGCCACGTGGATGAGCGGGATCGACGGGATGGTGAGCGGTCCGGAGAAGGCGGCGATCGACAAGCTTGGCGACTTGCTCAAGATCCCGGAGAAGCCGCGCCAGCATGCGGAAGCGATCGCGCGTGAGGTAGCGGAATCGGCCACCGGCAACGGCGTCGTGTTCTACGATCTGCCCAAGGTGCGCAAGATCATCACCGAGCGGCTGGCTGCGGCCCGCAAGGCGAAGGAAGCGGCTGGCAAGTAGTACGCAACACGCAATCGTCCCACAGTCCGCACGCTTCGGGTGACTGCCAGCGGTGCCATGGGAGGGCCTTGACCGGTCGAGACGCTTCGCTTGTCTCCCGGGCACACACGCCATAGGCTGCGCGCATGAATAGACGTGCGTTGCGCGACGGTCTGGTCGCTACCCTGTCGTGGTTGCTTCTCGCCTCTGCCGGCGATGCATCCGCCCTCGACGTGCCGTTCCAGAAATACGCGCTTCCCAACGGCCTGACGGTGATCCTCCACGAGGATCACACCCTCCCGATGGTCACTGTCAACGTGGTCTACCGCGTGGGTTCCCGCTACGAGGAGCAAGGGCGCACCGGCTTCGCGCACCTGTTCGAGCACCTGATGTTCATGGGTACGCGCCGCGCCCCCACGAAGATGTTCGATGCGTGGATGGAAAAGGAAGGTGGCTGGAACAACGCATGGACCAGCGAAGACTACACCGACTACTTCGATGTCGCGCCCGCCCATGCTCTGCCTCTGCTGCTCTGGCTCGAAGCCGACAGGATGAGCGCCCTCGGCCACGAGATGACGCTCGACAAGCTCGATGCCCAGCGTGACGTTGTGCGCAACGAGCGTCGCCAGACCTCCGAGAACCAGCCCTACGGCAAGGTGGAGCTTCGTCTGCCCGAACTGCTCTTTCCGCCGGATAGTCCTTATCACCACCCGGTCATCGGGTCTCACGAGGACCTGCAGGCTGCCACGGTCGACGACGTCAAGTCGTTCTTCGGCCGCTGGTACGTGCCCACGAATGCTTCGATGGTCGTGGCCGGGGATTTCGACCCGGCGCAGACCCGTGCGCTCATCGAACGGTCGTTCGGTTGGATCCCCGCGCAGGCACCGCCCCAGCCGCCACCCATCCCACCCGCGCGGCTCGATCACGTGGTGCGTGAAACCATTCAGGACAACGTGCAGCTTCCCAAGGTGGTGATGGCCTGGCCGAGCCCTGACCGCTACGCCCTGGGTGACGCCGAGCTCGACCTCGCGCGTGTCATCCTGGATGAGGGCAAGTCCAGCCGCCTGTTCAAGGCGTTGGTTTACGAGCATGACCTGGCCCAAGAGGTGAAAGTCTCCCAGAACTCTCGCGACGGCGGGTCAGACTTCGAAGTCGAGGCCATCGCTCGTCCAGGTGTCTCGCTCGAACAGCTCGAGACCGCTATCGATGGCGAGCTGCGCCGGCTCGCCTCGGAGCCGGTGCCGGCGGAGGAGCTTGCACGGGCCAAGACCCAGTTCGAAACGAAGTTCGTGCAGCGGCTCGAGTCGTTGGTCGAGCGGGCGATGGTGTTGAACCTGTACCAGGCCACGAAGGGGGACCCGGGTTACGCCGAGCGCGACTTGCAGCGCTATCGCGCAGTCACGCCAGCTTCGCTCCAGCATGCGGTGAAGTCTACGGTACGGCTCGACGCCCGCGTGGTTCTGCACGTCGTGCCAAAGGAAAAGGCCGCAGGCGAGGGAGGTGCCCGATGAGGCCCGTCGTGTTCCGGCTTGCGTTGGGGGCGCTCTGCCTGTCCGAGTTGTCCGCGTGCGGTGGTGCGGCCATCGTCGGGACAAGTCCACCGCCTGCTCCGGTTGCGTCCGCTCCCGCGGCTGCACCGCAGGAAACCGATCGCCTCGGGCCGCGTCCCGCGCTCGGCGCTGCCCGAGACGTCCGCGTGCCACCGCCCGTCGTGTTCAAGACCGCGAACTCGGTCACCGTGTGGCTCGTGGAGCGACACGCGCTACCACTTGTCTCGGTGACGATTGCCTTGCCCGCGGGGTCTGCGTCGGACCCTGCCGACCGACCGGGGCTTGCGCATCTGACGGCCGATATGCTCGACGAAGGTGCGGGAGACTTGAATGCCATCGCGCTGTCTGCGGCCGTCAGCGATCTGGGGACCACCCTGTCGATCGACACCGGCGTGGACGCGAGCACGGTGTCGATGACCGTTCTGAAGGGCAACTTCCCCAAGGCCATGCGAATCCTGGCCGACGTCGTGGCGCGACCGCGCATGGAGGCCAGAGATTTCAAGCGCGTATCGGACCTGTGGATCAATGGGCTGGAGCAGCGTCAAGACGATCCCGACGAAGTTGCCCGGGTGGTGATCGGCGCTGCCCTGTATGGTGCGCGGACGCCTTACGGACACCCGCGAGATGGATACGTCGCGGATGCGAGGAAGGTGAGGCTCGCGGACGTCAAGAGGTTCTACGCGAACCAGTGGCGCCCGGACCGCGCCGTGGCGGTCGTCGTGGGGGATGTCACCCGCGCCGAGGTCGAATCGGCCTTGGGTGCCACGCTGGGGAGCTGGAAGGCGGTCGCGACCCCTGCGCCGCCGGAGCCCGACCTTTCTTCGCTCGTGCCTGCGGCGCAACGGCCCCGCCTGGTCGTGGTCGACCGGGCTGACGCGCCGCAGTCGGTGATCGCGGTTGTTCGCGACGGAGTCTCGGCGGGCAGCCCCGAGGCTCCGCTGCTGGACCTGGTCAACACGGCGCTGGGTGGGTCGTTTACCTCACGGCTCAACCAGAATCTGCGCGAAGACAAGCATTGGACCTACGGGGCATTCACGGCGTTCACCCATCCTCGCGGCCAGGGGGCCTTCGTCGCCAGGGCCTCAGTGTTCGTGGAAGTCACCGGCAAGGCCCTGAAGGAGATGCTCGGCGAGCTCGAAAACATCGCGGCGCGAGGCATGACCGAAGAAGAGCTGTCGAAGGTCAAGGCCCAAGACCGTGCCGACCTGGTCCAGACCTATGAGATCGTCGGCGGCACCGCCCAGCGTCTCGCTCAGCTTTTCTCGTTGGGGCTGGACCCGTCGTTCGACGTCAAGGCGAGCGTGGTGCGGCAGGGTGCGACGCTGCAGGTGCTGGCGGAGCAGGCGAAGGCGCATATCGACGTATCCAAGGCGACGGTGGTGGTGGTCGGGCCGAAAGACAAGGTCGTGCGCCAGCTTGCCGAGGCCGGCCTGGGGGATCCGGTGTTCTGGGGACCTGAGGGGCCGATGCCCACAGCCCGGGCTGTGCGGTGACCGGCCGCTCCGGACCC
>Ga0209018_1002554_pt1 | contig 12633 bp, 13 predicted proteins | sample YNPBryBLVA2012_FD_185814 | JGI IMG/M metagenome (GOLD analysis project Ga0209018, IMG submission 185814) | Anoxygenic and chlorotrophic microbial mat microbial communities from Yellowstone National Park, USA - YNP Bryant BLVA 2012 (SPAdes)... ...
TAAGATTCCAACGAATAGGTTGGAATGAAGTAATAATTTTCTTTTTTATAGCCCACGTTTTAAATTCTTTCGTGAGCCGCCTATTTTAATTGTAGTTTTTTATTTTCCTTCTGTCAATAGAGATTTTTTTATTTTTTTAGGTTTGGTTCGAACACCAAACCAACCAATTCCGTCGAAGATTTTTTCAATTAACAATTTATAGCCATCAAAAGCTTTTTTTATTGCTTTTTTTCTTATTTCCTTTTCCTTTAACCTCATTTTTATTCTGTAAACTTTTAATCTTTTTTTCTATCTCATTAAGTCTTTCTAACCTTTTTTGAAGCCTTTTGTTTTTTTCGTCTAATTCCGATAGGTAAGTGGTAAATAGTTTTTCTTTTTCTTTATTCTTTTTACTGAAGTAAAAATAAAAGAAGATGATAATTATTAGATTGGTTAATATATTGATGGTAATTGCTAAATAAACATTGATCATAATAAAATGATACTACTTTTTTATCAAATATTTCTTAAGTTTGGAAGAACCGCTTCATTTAGGTTATAAATAAAATCATTTATTGCTTTTAATACTTTTAGGTAATCAAATCTTTTATCTTCGGTTAGTTTAAACTGTTCTATTGCTTTTTTTATAATCTCAATGTAGTTTTTTGGTGGTATATGTCTATAGGCAAATGGATGGCGGTATAACATCCCTTCTTTAACAACTTCATCGGCAATATGAACATAAGTCATTGTTGATTTTATATCTTTGTGTCCTAATACTTCCTTAACCAAAGCAACATCCCGGGTTGAGAGATATAAAAGAGTGCCATATGTGTGGCGAAAAATATGAGCGTGAACACGTTTTTTTATTCCTACCTTTAAAGCCGCTTTTTTTAAGTCGTTGCTAAAGTCAGTTGCGTATATTTTCTTTCCCCTTAAGTTTTGAAATACCAACTCATCTTGATTTTTGTTTTCTATTAATTTTTTTATTCTTTTTACCAGCGGTTTTATAAGATAAACATTTCTTGGTTCACTATTTTTGGTATAGCGAAGTACTGCTTTTTGATTTTCTAAATCAACAGATTTTACCTCCAAAGATGCTGCCTCTTCAAATCGACAGCCGGTATAGGCTAAAAACATTCGAAGAGTCTGAAGGGTAAACTGAAGCTTTTCTATTTTTTCACCTTTATATTTTCTACTTGTTGTGTCAGCGTTTATTATTTTTTCAACCTCTTTTTCGCTTAAGATTAAAACTGGCGGTTGGTATTTTTTAAACGATCTTATTCCCTCAAAAAAATTATTTAAAATCCCCCGGTGAAATAAATAGTTTCTTAATTGTCTTAGCGCGTATACATAAGTGTTTAAGGTGTTGTTATTGGTGGTTTTGTTTTTAAGAAAGAGAAAAAATTCCTCCGTTGATTTTTGATTTAATTCTTTTTTATTTTCTTTTAACCAATTTAAAAAAATCTTTATCCTAGAAATGGCGTGTCTTATGCTATTTGGTTTTAATCCCGATTTTACGGTGATGTATGTTTTAAAATCATTAAAATCAATCATTTTTTATTGGTATTATAACAAAAATTAATATCCTCTTGACAAATTAAAAAACTTATGTTTTAATTAATTTTAAGAGGTTAAGGAGATTATAGTGAAGAAGATTTAGCCTCATTTTTTCCTAAGGAATGTGGGGATGTCAAACTCTGACTCTTCTTCAATGAAATCTTCATCTAAATTGGTTGTTGGTTCAGTCACTTTTTCTTCTAATTTTTCTTCTTTTTCCTCTAACTTTTGTTCCAAAGATGAATTTTCTTCTTCTTTTTTAAAGCGAAAAAAACGCATTCGCCCCTCATCAAAACGGGTGGCGATTAAGGTAATCTTTATTTGATCCGTCATCTTATCATCAATCACTGCCCCAAAAATAATTTCTGCTTCAGGATCTACCGCATTTTTAATAATTGTCGCTGCCTCATCAACCTCACTCATTGTTAAATCCGGCCCACCAACAACATTCAGCAATACACCTCTAGCACCATCAATATTAATATCTAAAAGTGACGAAGAAATCGCCTGTTTAATTGCGGCCATCGCTCTTTTTTCACCACTGCCAGTTCCCAAACCCATAAGAGCCGTTCCTGAATTTTCCATTATTGACTTTACATCAGCAAAATCAACATTAATTAAACCGGGTGTTGTAATTAAATCGGCAATTCCTTTTACGCCTTGATATAAAACCGAATCAATCTTTTTAAACGCCTCTAAAATTGGAGTTTTTTTATCAACGACGCTTAATACTCTTTGATTCGGAACAACAATTAAAGTATCAACCTTTTCCCGAAGATTTCTTATTCCCTCATCAGCAACAATTTTTCGCTTACTGCCTTCAAAATCAAAGGGTTTTGTTACCACTGCCACTGTTAATGCGCCTGTTTCTTTAGCAATTTCGGCAATGATCGGAGAAGCGCCGGTACCAGTTCCGCCACCCTCGCCACAAGTAATAAAAACCATATCAACACCACTGATTTCTTCTTTTAATCTTTCTCTTGATTCTTCTGCTGCTTGACGCCCAATCTCAGGATTTCCTCCAGAACCTAAGCCTTTGGTTAAATTTTCACCAATCTGAATTTTAATCTCTGCCTTATTATTAAGTAATGCCTGCGCGTCAGTATTAACAGCGATAAATTCTACTCCTTTTATCCCACCATCAGCAATCATTGAAGAAACGGCATTGCCACCACCACCACCAACACCAATCACTTTTATCGTTGCTTGTTGTCCTGCTCTTGGTTTAACTAACATGTTTTAATTATAAATTTTTAAGGAATAAATTGCTTAAAAAAATTTTTTAATTTAGAAAAAGAAAAACCGTCTGTAAAACTTCGCCAAACTTTAGTAAAATTTTTAAAATCAATTTCTCCCCTAACTAATTTATTTTTCGCTAATAAAATTAAACCAACAGTAGTCGCATATGACGGCTCCATTATCTCATCTACTAAACCGCTAATTTTCCCCGGCAAACCTAGTCTTACCGGTAAACCAACTATTTTTTTAGCCATTTCAATTATTCTTGCGGTTTGTGAAGCGCCACCGGTGATGACTAATCCCGCCGGCATCTTTTCAGTTAACCCATTTTTTTCAACTTCTTCAAAAATTATTTTGAAGATTTCCTCTAATCTTGGAGTAATAATCTCATTAATCAAAGTTGGAAGTGAAATTTCAGATAAATTCTCCGCTAAACCTAAATCTTTTAGATTAATTTCATTCATTTTCTTTTTAGTCGACGGCGTGGTCAAATTTTTACTTAAGTAAATCTTAATTTTTTCTGCCGATTCTAAAGAAACTCGTAAACCAACAGCAATATCATTAGTGATATGACGACCACCAATAGGAATCGAAGAAGAATAAATCAACGAACCCTCATGATAAAAACAAAGATCAATCTTACCTCCACCAATATCAACCAATAAAACACCCAATTCTTTTTCGGTATCGGTTAAAACCGCCTCCGCCGATGCTAAACCGGAAAAAATATACCCTTGATTTTCAACGCCTAAATTAGAAAGACAGTGATCAATATTTTTTAAATTAGTTTGTGAAGCAGTAATAATATGAGTATCAACTTCTAATCTCACTCCCGTCATACCTACGGGATTTTTTATCCCGCCTTGACCGTCAACAATAAAATCACAAGGAACAACTTCAATAATTTCTCGTGTTGAAGATAAAGAAATCGCCCTCGCCGCCTCAATCACTCTGTCGACATCATTCTCTGAAATTTCTTGATTAGGATTGGTAATCGCTACCAAACCATGAGAATTAAGCGAAGAAATATGTGGGCCACCAACCGAAACAAAAGCTTTTTCAATCTTATAACCAGCCATTTTTTCCGCGCGATCAATACTTTTCTCAATTGCTTCAGTGGCCTTATCAATATCTACTACCAATCCTTTCTTTATGCCTGAAGAAGAAGATGAGGCAAAACCAATCACTTTCGGTAGCTCATTCACTTCTTCATCAATCATTACCACTAAAGTAGCTATTTTACTACTACCAATATCAATTCCGCAAATTAATTGTTTTTTCATTGATAAATATCATATTAAAACTTAATTATTGGTTTGTCAAAACGAACATCAATTCGCTTAAATTTTCTTCCTTCAACTTTTAGTTGTCGCAAAATTATTGGAATCGGGAAAAACTGCTTTTCTACCTCTTTTTTGCTCGTAAAAACTATCTCTTGATTATCATTTAAATTAAATAATATCATATCTTCATTTTCAATATCAACAGTATTGATTTTTAAATTAAGATCTTCCATTTTTTTAATTAATTTTAAACTAACTTTTAAATCGTAAAAATCTAACCAGTCGCCAGTTTTATATACCAAACTGTTAATCAATTGATAATAATTAATTGTCGGCAAAAGAACCCTCTTTTCCCTAACTGTCTGTAATATTCGCCCATCAGAAGACAAAATAAAAAAACCTTGACTGTTTTTAATTACTGCCATCGGTGAATAAAATTTAATCTGGACAAAAATATTATCAGGAAAACTTTTTTTAATAAAAACTTCTTCTACATAAGGGTAGTTATTTTTTATTTTTTTTTCTTCTTCTTTTTCCGAAAGAAAAAGCAAATTTTTATTTTTTAATCTATTGGCTAAAACTGATTTAAAATCGATCAAAGAAAACTCTCCTTCAATTTCAATCACTTTAACTTGAAAAAAATGGTAAATACAAAGAAAGGAAAAAAGAAAAAGAAAAAATAAAAAGAATGAACTAATCTTTTTTAACAAACGAAAAAATGACTGAAACAATTTTTTTTGTCGCATCTTTTCGATACAAATCTTTTAATTTCTCTAAATTTTTTTTATAAAAACTAAGATTATTTATCATTTTATCAATTAAGTTTAAAAGTTTAAAGCTATCATCTTCTTGATTAAAAATTTCTCCTGCTCCATTTTTATAAAATATAAACGCATGTTTTTTTTGTTCATCAGATGCAGAAAAAGGAAGAGGAATAAAAATCGCTGGCTTTTGAAAAGCTATTAATTCAAAAAACGTATTGGCCCCAGCTCGACTAATAACTAAATCGGCTTTTTCATAAATTTCTTTCAGTTTTTCTTGATCAATGTGGGTAAATAAGAGGTAATTGGGATCCTTAAACTTTTCTTTTAAACGAGTAAAGTCATTAAATTGACTAATATTACCAACTTGGTGAATAATCGTATACTTTTTTAATAAAAATGGAAGAATATTTTCTATATGAGTATTAATTACATGCGATCCTAAAGAGCCACCGGTAATATAAATTATTGGACGAGCAATAATATTTTTTTCCTTTATTTTTATATCACTCTGTTTTGATTTTATAACTTTTTGGTATATACCTACCGTAGCCCCCGGGGCAAAGGGGTATATCTCTGAAAAACGAATAGGATTACCGACAAACAACGTTTTCTTTTGATTAAAAAATTCTTTTGCCTGAGGAAAAGCGAGTAAAACCTTTTTAGCAAAAAAACCAATGATTCGATTAGCCAATCCGGGAGAAACTGTCTGTTCATGAATTATAATCGGAATTCGAAAAATCCACGCCCAAAAAGCAATTGGAAAACCCAAATATCCACCAAAAGAAAAAACTAAATCTGGCTTTTCAATAATTAAAATTTTTAATGACGTAAAAAAACCTTGAATTAATAAAAAAAAATTGATAAAAAAATCTTTTGAGAAATAACGAACCAACTTACCTGTTTTTAAATCTATAAACTTAATTCTTCTTTTTTTAATTTCTTGATATTCAAAAGAATAATTTTTTTCTTTGATTAAAGGATACTTTCTCCCAACAAAAATAATCTGAATATTTTTATATTGTTTTAAACCGTCAATTAAAGCCAAAGCCGGGGTTGGATGACCGCCAGTAATAAGAATTTTCATATTTTTTTAACTCTTTTTTCAATATTTAACAAAATCCCAACAAAAGCAAAAGAAACTATTAAATTTGAACCGCCATAAGAGATAAAAGACACAGGGACACCAGTTAAAGGTAAAAAATTGACAATCCCCGCCAAATTAATAAAAAACTGCCAGTTAAAAAAAGCAAAAATACCCGAGGCTAAAAGCTTTCCCAAACGATCAGGCGCTCTCCCAATCAACTGAAAAATCTTGTAAGAAAAAATAAGAAAAAAAATAAGAATTAAAAATATACCAAAAAAACCGAGTTCTTCAGCAATAATGGCAAAAATTGAATCGGTATGAGCTTCGGGTAAAAAAAGATATTTTTGACGAGAAGCGCCAAATCCTAAACCGAAAAGCCCCCCATTTTGAAGTGAAATAATGATTTGATTAAGATGATAAGAAATTCCTAAAGGATCAACTGAGGGATTTAAAAAAGTGATTAAACGAGCAATCCGATAGGGAGAAAATTTAATCAAAAGTAAAAAAATAATCAAAGTTGGGGGAATTAATAATAAAATATGCCAGATATTAAAACCGGCTAAAAAATACAAACTAATACTTAGAAAAAAAATAATGATGGCGGTTCCCATATCGGGTTGTAAAATAATCAAAAACATTAAAAAACCAATTAAAATTAAAAACGAAAAAAATCTCTTTCTCTCCTTATGAACAAACCAAGAAGAAAGATAAACTACTAAAGAAAACTTGGCTAATTCAGTTGGCTGTAAATTAAATAAACCCAAATTTATCCAACGCCGAGCGCCACCGGCATGTTGACCAATTTGGGGGACCAAAACCAAAACTAATAAAAATATCGTCGAAAGCATTATTATAAAAGCTAAATGATAAAAATTATGATAGTCAAAAAAATTCAAAAAAACCATCACTAAAATACCTAAAATAATCCATAGAAATTGTAATTTTGTATAGTAAAAACTGTCGTTAAAATAATTAAAACTTTTGACCGCGGAGGCTTCAAAAATAAAGAAAAGTCCCAAAAACGAAAATAAAATAGGAATGGTTAATATTGGGAGAAACGTTCGATTTTTTATTAAAAATTTAAAAAACATAAAAAATCCAACTATAACTGATATACCACCTTATTAAACTCTTCGCCTCGATGAAACTCATTATTAAACATTGAAAACGACGTTGCCCCAGGAGAAAATAAAACTACGCTTCCGTTTAAATATAGCGCTATTTGATAAGCTTTTTCCACTGCGCCTTTTAAATTATCAAAAGGACCAATTAATTTTTTTCTATATTTATCTTTTAAAATTGGTAAAATTTCTTTGGTAAAACTTCCTTCTAGTAAAACAATTTTTTCTACCTTGGATAATTTTTTAATTAAATCGTCATAGGGTAAATTTTTTGAATTTCCGCCTAAAATTAAAACAATTTTTTTTCTTGAAAAAATATCAATCGCTTTAATTGTGGCAATTGGCGTGGTTGAAGTGGTATCGTTGATAAAAGTAACCCCATTTTTTTCTTTTATTGTTTGTAGGCGAAATGGTAAACCAGAAAAATTTTCAATTATTTTAACTGCTTTTTTTCGATCTAATTTTAAAATATCAACGACTTTCAAAGCGGCCGAGGCATTTTCTAGATTATGATCGCCAGCGAGATATTTTAACTTACCAGGAAAATCTTTTTTTGTATAGTAATCTATCTTACTGAAAACTTTGTATCTTTCAATTAATGATTTTAAATCGTGATTAGCAATCAAATAATCATCTTTTTTCTGATATAAAAAAATGGCCGCTTTATCATAAAAATATTTATCTAAATTTTTATAATAATTTAAATGATCCGGGTAAAAACTGGTAAAAACAGCAATATGAGGACTAATTTTTGATTGATGAAACCCTGATAAAGACCATGACGAAAGCTCGGCAACGAGCCAACTATTTTCTGATGCTGTCTTTAGATATTCAACTGTTGATATCCCCGGTAAACCTCCACCAAGAAATACCTCATCTTTAAACTCTTTTAAAAGAGAGTAAATCATTGAAGTGGTGGTTGATTTACCCCGAGTGCCAGTAATTCCAATGATTTTTCCTGGAAAATATTTAGCCACAAATGCCATCTCCATTTCAATCGGAACACCTTTTTTTTGGGCGGCAATAATTTCTGGTAAATCCCATGGGACTGATGGGCCTTTAAAAATAATATCCGCCTTAATAAAATCATCCCAATAATGACCACCCAAATGGAAATTGACATTCTTAAAATTCTTGAGTTTCCTGATTGATGAGAGAAGTTGTTTTTCAGTTTTCTTATCAGTGATTGTTACATAAGCGCCTAGTTTAGAAAAAAATTGTGAGATCCCTAAACCGCCGCCCAAAAGCCCTAATCCAATCACTAAAACTCTTTTCCCACTATATTTTTGCTTTAGTTTTTTATAAACTGACGAAATCATAATCTTATTTTATCAAAAATCTACTTCATGAAAGCAAACATCAAACCAAAAACTGCCAAAATGATTGAGGTTAACCATAAACGCATCACAATCTTTGGTTCTTCCCAGCCTCTAAGCTGAAGCCAAAGATGAAATGGAGCCACAGGTAAAACTTTTCTTTTTAAAAATTTTTTTCCCAGAAGTTGAATTAATGAACTTGCGATCTCAATTACAAAAATTCCACCAATAATAGGCAAAACAAAGGCCTTACCTAAAAGTAAACCAATGACGGCAAAAGTGGCCCCAAACGATAAAGCACCAGCATCACCTAAAAAAATTCTTGCTGGGTAAATATTAAAATACAAAAAAGCAATTAATCCTCCTAACCAAATTCCGATAAAAAAGCTTGTTGGCATATCTAAAATTGATCGAGCGATGACCCAAAAAGAAGTTAAAGTAATCATTAGAACCCCAGAAGCCAAACCATCTAAACCATCAGTAATATTGACCGCATTAGCAAAAGCCACAATAACAAAAGCCGCAAACAAAATATAGAAATAAGATAGATCATAAACCCCAAAAAAAGGAATGTGAACAATACTGATTTTTAACTCTGAAAAAAGCCAAAAAGAAGAAATCAAAGCCAAAATAATCTCAAAAATCAACTTGTGACGTAAGCGTAAACCAAAAAAATTAGTTTTTTGCCAGAAAAAAATCTTATTAAGATCATCATACAAACCCAAAAAAGAAAAAGAAATAAAAGTAAAAAGAATAATTTTTACCTCAGAAACAAAAGAAGGATAGTTAGAATAAATTTTTTTACCAAAAAAAACAAGCGACAAAAGAAAAACCGTATAGATAAAAATAGTGGTAAAAATAATTAGAATTCCTCCTCCCACCGGCGTACCACTTTTTTTTTGATGAAAACGGTCAAAAATCGGGGTTGGTTTATTAAAGGCATCCTTTGTTTTTTGTAAAGCTCGTTGAAATTTAAGTTTGTATAAAAAATTAATAAAAGGAATAATCAATAAAGAGTTAAAAATAAATGCGATTATAACCGCAAACAGATAAATTGCCATAAACTTAATTAACTAATAATAATAACTTTATTTAAAAAAAATTAACAATTTTGGAAGAAAAATTAAACCAGCAATGAAAATCGATCCAAAGGCAAAAATAAGCATCACCCCAGCCGCCATATCTTTAATAATTTTAATCTTTTCATTCCAACTCTCATTAATAAGATCAGCTGTCTCTTCAATTATCGTATTCAAAGATTCAATTGCTAATCCAACAATAATTAAAATAATAATTATTAACCATTCGTAATAACTTATTTTCAATAAAAAACCTAAAAAAATGGCAATAATTGATAAAAAAATATGAATTTTAAAATTGGCTTGAGTTTCTAAAATAAAAGATAAACCACTAAAAGCGTTTTTAAATGATAGATAATGTTTTCTAATCATAAGTTTTGTAATAAAATTTTAGCCAATTTATCTGAATCATGACGCAGTAGACTTCTTACTTTAATATCAACGAATTTCTCATTTTGACTCTTACCATAAAATCGGCTATCTAAGATATCTCCTCTTATTATTTTAGCGGAAAAATTAAATTTTTTTAAATCATTAATCACCGGTTGTTCTCCTTCGCTTTTATACCAATCAATTATATCTTGAGGAATTTTTTTATTATTGATCAAAACAATATTTATCCTTTTTTCTAAATATTTTTCTAAGTCAAAAAGATGATCACTGGCTTTATAATTGGTAGTTTGCCCAGACTTAGTCATTAAATTCATTATATAAATAATCTTTGCTTTAGTTTTTTTAATCGCTTTTTTAATTCCATTAAACTTAAAAATTGGAATTACACTGGAATACAAATCTCCAGGCGCAATAATCAAACTATCCGATTTTAAAATCCTTTTTTCAGCTAAAATATTTGTTTTAGCATTTTTTGGCTTAATAAAAACATCAATCACCCGACTTTTCTCTTGATAATTAGTATCGATATTTTTCTCACCCCAAACTATTTGGTTATTGGCATACTTAACTCCAATCTGCACTTGTTCATAGGTTACGGGTAAAACCTCACCTTTTACTTTAAGAATAAAAGCTACGGTTTTTAAAACCTCATTATAGCTACTAGAGTTTTTTTCTAAAGCCGATAAAAAAATATTGCCAAAATTATGACCAGCCAAATCACCTTTATCAAAACGGTAGGAAAAGAGCTTTCGCCACAAAATTGGCGCTTCTGACAAAGCTAAAAAACACTGCCGAAGATCTCCGGGTGGTAAAACACCCAATTGATCGCGCAGTCTTCCAGTTGAACCACCTGAGTCCATCATTGTCACAATTACTCCTAAATCAAGAGGATATTTTTTTAAACCACTCAAAATAACATAAGTTCCAGTCCCGCCGCCAAAAACAGTAATTTTTTTCATATTAAATTATTCTTTAGTTGATTATTAAAAATAAATTTATTATCAGCAATATCCTTTTTTATTACTTCACCCGGTCCAATAAAACTTCTACTCCCTATTTTGACTCCCGGTAAAGTACTGCTATTGACTCCCATTTTGCTTTCAGCACCAATTATTGCTCCAAATTTCAACAATCCAGTAACCACTTTTTTCCCATTAACAAATGAACTAATTGGCTGAGCATCAAATCTAAAATTGGCTAAAATTGTCCCCGCTCCCAATAGAACTTTATCAGCTAATACCGAATCACCAACATAATTGCGATGCAAAAAAACTTTATTGCCTAAATAAGAACGGGTAACCTCGGAATAGCCACCGATTAAACAGCAATCACCAATATGACTTTTATTAACTAAAGCATAATCAGCAATTATAGAATTTTTTCCTATAAAAGTTGGACCAACTATTTTCGCATAATCACCAACTTTTACTCCTTCTGAAAAATAAACTGGGCCAATAATGGTTGCTTTTTTCGATATAAAAACATTTTTTTCAAAATAATTTTTTTTAATTTGTGAAAGAAAATAAGAATTTAAATTTAAAACTTGCCATGGGTATTTTAATGAATAAAAATCATCTTGATAGTTAAATACTTCAATTTTCTTTGCTTCTTTAATTAAAGAGCTTAATGCTTTTTCATATAGGTCATCACTTTTTTCTTTAAACTGATTAATTTTTTCTATTAATAAATGAAAATTTAAAAAATAATCAACTACTAATTTAACTAAAGAAGACGGTTTTTCATCAGGAGGTGGTTTTTCGATAATAGAAGATAGTCGTTTATCCTTATCAAATTTTAAATATCCGCCAGGAAAATAATCGTCCATCTTTTTAGCGGTAATGATTAAATCAGGGCCGAGTTCAATCTTTTTTACAAAACTCGATAAAAAAGAAAAGTTCAATAAATCACTCGCATTGATAACTAAAACTTCTTCATTTCCAATAATATTTTTTGCGGCCAAAACTGCTCCCGCCATTCCTAAATCAATTTCTTTTTGGGTGATAACTAAGGCTCTTTGACCAACAGTTTTTTTCAATTTTTCTTTGATATTAGGGTGAGAAACAACCATTATTGAAGAGGCATAAGAAACTACGCCCTCGATAATATAATCAATTAATGGTCTGCCGAAAAAAGGGAAAATCACTTTATCAGTTAAAGGCCAAAAACGGGTACTATCACCGCCGGCAAGAATCAAAATATTTTTTATTTTTCTCATAAATTAAATAAATTAAAAATTAAACTTCACGAATTTCGCCCCCCAGAGATTTTATTTTTTCCACAAATTTCTCATAACCGCGTTTTAAAATTGAAGCGCCATTGACTATTGACTCTCCGGAAGCCAAAAGAGCGGCAACAGCCAAACTTGCCCCAGCTCTTAAATCGGTAATATTAACAACCCCATTATGAAGCTTTACTGGTCCATCAACAATAATTGCCTGCTGATAAGAGCTTTTTATATCATAGTTAAAAAAATAAAAATCAGTTGGGTTATCAACATTAAAATCAACAAATTCAATTTTTGCCCCAAGTTTTTTTAACTCCTCAACATAAGCAAAGCGATTTTCAAAAACCCGCTCAACAATCATCGATTTCCCTTTTGCTTGAGTCATTAAAACAGTCCAATTTGGCTGCCAATCGGTCATAAAACCCGGATGGGGTGAAGTCTCAATATTTGTTGCTTTTAAAATTGGTCCATAAGAATGGTAAAAAAAGCTTTTGTTCTCTTTAATAACTGAAACGCCGGCTTCTTTTAATTTTTGATTAAAGGTAAATAGAGATTCTTCATCTATCGCTTTAACTTTTATTTTTCCAAAAC
>Ga0209018_1002555_pt1 | contig 12629 bp, 7 predicted proteins | sample YNPBryBLVA2012_FD_185814 | JGI IMG/M metagenome (GOLD analysis project Ga0209018, IMG submission 185814) | Anoxygenic and chlorotrophic microbial mat microbial communities from Yellowstone National Park, USA - YNP Bryant BLVA 2012 (SPAdes)... ...
CAGAAGAGCGAGCACATACAGCGTATCATCGAGCAGGAACAGCAGCGCCACGTACCAGACCGGCAATCGTCCGGTCGAGAATCCATCGGTCAAACGCTCGGCGCCGGTATAGTTGATGCGGAACAGATCGATGAACTCGACCAGCGACTTGTGGACGAATGCAAGCGGACGATCCAGGATCAGGCACAATCCCTCACGAACCATCGCCGCCTGACGCGCCGCCTGGTCGGGTTGCACACCGGGGTGCGGCAGGCAGGTGTCGGCTGGCGCCGTCACGCGTCGGTTGGGAAACATTGCCAGCACAAAATCGCGCGTGGGAGCGTCTCGTCGTGTGCCATCATGCGCCGACCACGCCCCCAGGAGCAGGTTAAAGGCGCCGCTGGTATCGACCAGAATCAACCCGCCGTAGATCCGCGAGTTGTAGACCGTCCACGGCGCGATGACGAGTGCTGCAATCGACAGAAACAGGAGCGTCTGCAACAGTGCGTGGCGCAGAGCGTGCCGCCCCGTATATGCCAGCCACCCGGCAATCACCGGCAGAAACAGGAGTGTCTGGCTACGTGTCAGCGTGGCAAGCCCGAAGAGCGCGCCAGCAATGATCAAGCCCCGGCGTGGCGGCAGCGTTCGACCAGCCTGATTGGACGGCGGTGTTTCGGACAATGAACGGGCATTGCCGGGACGGACTGCAACCAGCGCCAGGATGCCGCCGGATACCAGCGTGATATACAGTGTCTCGGAGAGGAACAGTTGCGGATATACAGCGAACGGCATGGAGATGCCAGCCAGCGCAGCAGCCAGCGTCGGCGCCGCTCTCAGATCAGGCGGCGCGAGCGTGCGGGCAAGCGCATAGATCAGAACGATGATGACCAGACTCAGCGCGGTTTGGGTGACAATGATCGCTCTGAGGTCATCACCAAAAAAATGGAGATGCGCCGCCAGAAACAAGGGGTAGAGCGGCGCTCGCGTCCACAGATACTCCTGATGCCAGTTGAAACCGCGCCCGTGCGCCAGCCACCAGGCGGCGGACAGATATTCACCCTCATCGGAAACGAGACCCTGGCGCGGCAGAGCATCCCACAATGCAAAGCGGAAGAGCGCGGACACTGCCAGAACCATCAGGAGCGGCAGGTACGCACCGGGGCGCCAGGTTGAACGATGTTGCAACGAACGGATCATAGATGCCGGGATTATACCCGACATGTGACTGTGCGTGTCAGACTGGAAGGTGATCGGTCATTGCCAGCGCGGTGTCGATCACACTTCTCAATTCGTATGACGTGAAAGGTTTTTGCAGAAAACCGCTCAAACCGAGGTGAGCAAACCGTCGACTCGCAATCTCTTCCGGGTAGCCGCTCATCAGAACGATAGGCATATCACTGCAAACCTGTCGCAACTCTCCAACTGTTCGGTCGAGATTGTGATCGGGCGGCAGATCGAGCAGCACACACGCAAGATGTTCACGGTGCTGTCGGGCGAGAATGACTGCCGTCTCGGCATCGTCGGTTGTGAGCGCCGGGTGACTCATCCATTCCAGCATACGCGCTGCAACGGCGCGCGTACTTTCTTCATCATCAACCACCAGGAAGATGCGCGAGCAATCAGTGCGTGCGATCGACATCCGTGACGATGGCATAAACGTTTCGATACGGGCAGATGGCGGGTGGACTGCTGACAGAAAGACCATGACCGTTGTACCTTCGCCGGGTGTGCTGGTCACACGGATTGCGCCCCGATGACCACGCACAATCCCAAGGGTAGCCGGTAGACCCAGACCACGCCCGATGAATTTTGTCGTGAAGAAGGGATCGAAGATCCGCTCAAGCGTTGCGGCATCCATTCCGCAACCGTTGTCACTCACCGTCAGCACAGCATATGCGCCTTCCTCCAGACCATCGCTGCCGATGGCTGTCGCCAGGAGAGCGCGATCAACGGAACGAACATCGGTAGAGATAACCACCTCGCCAGACCGATCACCGATCGCCTCGGCGGCATTGATCGTCAGGTTGAGTATCACCTGGCGCAATTGCGCTGCATCACCTTCCACCAGGGGATCGGTGTCGCTCAGGCGATAGATGAGTGCAACGCTCCGGGTGATCGACGCCTGGAGCAGTTCCTTCATCTCTTCGATCAGATCATTAAGGCTGAGCAGGGTCGTTTGCAGTGGGCTATGCCCGACATAGGTCTGCATCTGACGGGTGATGACGGCTGCCCGGCGTCCGGCGCTGACAATCGCTTCGACCGAGAGGCGTTCCGGTGCATGAGGATCAAGCGTTGCGAGGGTCAGTTCAGCATTGTTCAGGATAATGGCAAGCAGGTTGTTGAACTCGTGCGCGATGCCCTGCGCCATCACTCCCATGCTTTCGAGTTTCTGGCGATGCTGCATCGCCGCTTCGTGATGCCGGCGTTCGGTTATATCGCGCAGGATCGCAAGGAACGACTCGATATCACCGTTCGGACCGAATTCTGGCACAATGCGCGCCTCGTAAAAACGCAGCCCGAGGGGTGTCGGCGTGCTGAAAGCGATGGTCTGCACGGCGCCGGTCTTCAGCACGGCCTGCAAGCATGCATCCAGCCTGTGCGCAATATCTTCAGGCGCACCGATGTCACGGTACGTTTTTCCGATGACAGAATCGCCGGTCAGTCCGGTCGCCTGCTCGAATGCCGGATTGACATACAGATGGCGTTGCTGAAGATCATAGCGGATAATGAGGTCTGGCGCATTTTCGGCAATAGCCTTGAACTGTCGCTCACTGCGAAGCACATGCTCTTCGGCGCGCTTGCGTTCGGTCACGTCACGTCCAACCACCTGATACCCGATCAGGCGGTTGCCATTGTAGAGGGCGCGGGTGGTCCACCGTTGCCAGCGGATTTCACCGTCCGGCATCAGCGTGCGATGTTCGCTCATGCGCGCAGGCGCTTCCGGCGTGAGCGACGCCAGATGGCGATTGAACAGCGGAACATCGTCGGGATGGATGAACTGTCGCAGGTTGTTGCCAATAATCTCGTCGCGTTTCAGCCCCCAGGAGCGGCTGCCGGCGGGATTGATCAGAGTCACTGTACCATCGGGTTCGGCGCGGCAGATCAGTTCCGTATGATCTTCAACAATCGAGCGATAGCGCGCTTCACTTTCGCGCAACGCGGCATTGACCGCTTCGAGACGCGCCAGCGTTGCGCGGAGGCGCGAGCCGTAATTCCAGAGCATTGCCGCCAGCAGCGAAATGGCGACGATCATCGCTGCCGCGCGGATCGCCGGCGCAAGCGGGTCGGTCGAGACAAACCAGGGGTGCGCCGTTTCACCGATAACGGTCAGCGCAACCGAGACGAGGCTCACAATGGCAATCAGGGGTCCGATGTCCCAGGAGCGGAGGTGTTGCAGCGTCGTTATCAGGATGAGCGGTGGAACGAGCACCGCCACTGGCGTGCTTGCCGGTTCGATCCAGACAGTTACAACTGTGCCGAGCGCGAGCGTGGTTGCGAAGATGATGATTGCCGCATACCGATGCTCACGCAGCGCCAGGTGTCGCGCGAGCGCGAGGAACAGTGCCGCGCATGCGGCAATGACTGCAATTGCGGCGCCTGTCAGATCGCCGCTCACGAGGAAAAGCGTGATATTGACCAGCGCAAGGAGGAATGCAAACACCAGCATGAGGGTGATCAGCGATGCCAGCGAGGGAGTGTCGTGGGACAGGTCGTTCGACCGTTCGGGTTCACTCATGGTTCTCCCCTTTCCAGGGAGAGGCGTCCCTTGTCGGTCCGCATCATTGCGGTGCAATGGTCTCCTGGTGTACAGCATACGCCGTTGGATGCTGGATACGTCCGGCGGCACAAGAACCACTGCCCCGATTACGTGCATCGGGTCGAATGTCAGAGTGCCTCAGCGGTTCGCTGCTGATACGTGCTCTCCGGTGAGGATGAAAGCAGTCATGTCGGGCGATGGTGTATCGCCTTCAGGGAGTCGCCTTCGATTATAGCACGTTTACCCGGTGACGCAACCGGGATTGCTGCCTGAATCGTTCCAGAAAAGGTGTGAGAGACAGGAACGTTATCCTGAGGAGGTGGGTATTGTCGAAATGTGCTCACTGCCCTGGCGATTTTCCAGCGCCTTTTCCATCACAACGCTGGGCCACGAAAGCATGGCGCGCCAGCCTGAAAGACGCCAGATAGCGGTGTAGCCGAGACGTTGATAAAAACGCTGCGCCCCGGTATTCCACGCCAGTACCTGCAACCGCGCACGGGCATAGCCATGCTCACGGATCGTGCATTCCAGGTCGTGCATCAGAATTGCCCCGGCGCCCCGGCTGCGCTCGCTCCCGGTCACCACAACCGTGTGGATCAGTGCGCTGTGCGGGTCGGTATGGCGGTAGACGCCGAACAGCGTGCGCGCAACGGCGCTGAACAATCGCAGTGCCGGGAAAACGCCCAGTGTGCGAAACGCGGTCGCCACAGTGCCATTGGGAGCGCGCTCGAAACGCCCATTGCCGGGAAATTCAATCATGCCCGTTCCGATGACCATGCCGCGTTCGTTGCACAGGACGTAGCGGTGATGCACGGCTTTGTCGTCGTTGGCTTCCAGGGTGAAGCGCAACAGTTCTATCTGTTTCTCGACAGGACCGGTCAGCACGCCTGGCATTTCCGCCTGATACAGTTCGACAATCAGACGGGCCAGATCGGGAATATCCGCTTGCGTTGCAGGACGAACGGTGAATGCCATTGTTTAAGCCTCCGTTACGGATCATCAGTTTCATGATGCCATACATGGCGCAGCGCGTCGAGAGGATTGCCGGTTGCCTTGACGCCATTCTCCGATACCGCTATACTCCCCGCCTGGTTGGACGAGGAGGGAGCATGGTGCGCGTCCTGGTGCATGGTGTGGTGATAGGCGTTCTGACCGGTGCGCTGGCGGTGTGGACCTGGTTTGACAACGAAGTCAACCGTGGGGTTACGTATGAGCCGCCTGCAACGCCAATTGCATGGACAGATGTGCCGCAGATCGGCGTGAATGCGTTCAACCTTCAGTTTGAACCTGATGTGGCGGATGTCACCCGCACCCTCGAACTGGCGCGCGATATGGGTGCGCGTTTTGTGCGTATCCAGATGCCGTGGGACGATGTCGAAATCCACGGCAAGGGGGATTTCGTTGATCGTCGCAATCCGGATCGGGTGCGCAGTTCGTGGGAAAAGTACGATATCATCGTTCAGGAGGCGCAGCGTCTGGGGCTGGAGTTGATCGTCCGCATCGACCGCGCACCGGTGTGGGCGCGCCCCAACGATAATGCCGATCCACGTTTCCAGGCAGGTCTGGCAGAACATGCCAGTTCGACCGGTCCGCCGGAGAACTATGCCGATTATGCCGATTTCGTCGCTGCAGTTGCGGCACGGTACCGCGGGCAGGTTCGATTCATCCAGATCTGGAATGAACCGAACCTGGCGTATGAGTGGAGCTGGCGGACACCTGAGCCGGAGCGTTTTGTCGAACTGTTGCGTATGGCGGCAGGTGCAGCGCGCACTGCCAACCCCGACGTGGTGATCCTGTTTCCCAGCCTCTCGCCAACCGACGGGAAGGAACCACGCATCGCGCCGATGAGCGAACTGGAGTATCTCGACCGTGTGTACCGCGCTGGCGGCGCGCCATACTTCGATATCATGTCGGCGCAGGCGTATGGTCTGGGTCAACCACCCGACGAGAACCGTTATATCCGGTTGCGCTGGCGACCGGATGCGCCTCTTCGCGATCTTGACCGACCGATCGATTCGCGGATCGATGTTTCACGCATTGTGATGCTGCGGGAAGTGATGGAACGTCACGGTGACGGCGCAAAAGCGGTGTGGATCAGCGAATTCGGCTATAACAGCGCCCCAGACCACATCCCGGAACCGGCGCGCAGCACATGGGGTCCGCCCGTCTCCGAGGAAACAAAGGGCGCCTACCTGGTTGGACAACTGGAACGCGCCCGCCGCGAGTGGCCCTGGGTGGGGGTGATGAATATCTGGTTTCTACGCTGGGGTGGCTACCGTGAACCAGACCCCGCCGACCCGACCCCCTACTTTGCGCTGGTTGATCGCGATTTCCGTCCACTGCCCGCTTATGATGCAGTGCGTGCTTACGCCAATAATGGCTCAATTGCGGGTGTTGGTGCGCATGCCTGGGATCATCCAGCGGTTGAGTCTTCCGGCGAAGGGGAGTGGCGGCTGCGTTTTACCGGGCAATCGCTTGCTATTCGTTTCAATGCGCCGGCTGAGGTGACGCTCGATGGCGGGTTGGCGCTGCGCTTCGATCCGTCAGGCGATGGCAGTCTGGCGCGAGTTGCGTCGGGGTTAACCGACGGCGTGCATACGTGCACCATTCGGAGCGCCGCTGCGCCGGATTCCTTCGTTGTCGGTCGTGAGCGCCCGCTTCCGTGGGTGTGGACGCTGGTTCCTGCCTTGCTGACAGCAGCGCTGGCATGCGCCGGTGCGCTGATGATGCTGGACATCGGAAGGAGCGTTGCGCGGCGGTGAGGGACTGAATCATCATCATGCCAGGGTTTCTGTTCGATCTCTATCAGCGCACCGTGCGCGCAACGTTTGTGCCGGCGTCCCTTTTCATGGCGCTGTGTCTGGCTGTCTTCTCCACCGGCGGGTTGCCGCTCGCGTTTCGCCTGACAGGTCTGCTCCTGTTTGCGGCGCTGGCGCTGGTGCACCCGGCAGGCGGTCTGGCGTGCGTTGTACTGACAGCGCCACTCTACCTGATGCCAGCAACGGTCGATATTCCGACGCGAACGCTGTTGCTTCCGCTGCATGAAGTCGCGCTGCTGATCACGACTGCTGCCGTATGCTGGCGCTGGATCGGCGGACACATTCGAGATCGCCGTATGCCCGATGCAGGCGCTGCCCTGCAACGTGTGCGCGCAATGAGCGTTTCCCACGCTCCGGAAGCGTTGCTGGCGCTGGCGGGGATCATCGGCGTGATGCTGGCGGTTCCGGAGGGTCGAGGCGCTGCGCTGCGCGAGTTTCGCTGGTTGATCGTTGAGCCGTTACTGTTCTATGGACTCGTGCGCACAATCAGAATGTCGCGCGAAACCCTGATCGGCGCCCTGGCGCTCAGTGGCGCATTCGTGGCAGTGATCGGCGCATTCCAGTTCGTCGGACTGGACCTGACGCCATTGATCGGCGAGAAACGCGCCTTCAGCGAAAACATTATTGTTGTGGATGGGGTGCGACGGGTAACCTCGGTCTATGGGCATCCCAACAATCTGGGTCTGTATCTGGAACGGGTCTGGCCCCTGGCGGCGGCGATGGCGGTGTGGATATGGCATGCGCGGCGTGTGGACGGGGCAACCGGCGCTCTTCCCGCCGTGTCGGAAAGACGATCAACCGGCGCTGCCTTCTTCTTTGCCGCCTGTGCGCTGCTGTCGCTGACGGGGGTTGTGGTTTCCTTTTCGCGCGGTGCGTGGCTGGCGAGCGTGATTGCGGCGGTTGTGTTGGGAGCAGGCTGGCTGCTGCACCGGTCACTGCATCGACAGGCGGTGCGCTGGTCGGCGCTGGCGCTCGTCGGGGCGCTGATCGCGGGAATGACCGGACTGGCGCTGACGTTGCGCGGCGGTCCCGGTGGCGGAAGCGTCGATGCGCGTCTGCTCCTCTGGCGCGAGGCGCTGGTCTATCTCCGGCAGAATCCGCTCGGGTTGGGACTCGACCAGTTCTACTACTACCACAATCCGGCATTCGGGCGGAGTGCAATCGATCCATCGCTGGTCGGCACGAGCGAGGAATTTGCTGCGCATCCTCACAATCTGCTGCTTGATGCCTGGGTGAACGTCGGACCTCTGGGGGTTCTGGCTTTTGGTCTGCTGCTGGTGCGTTTCTATGGCAACGCTCTGATCGCTCTGAGGAAGCGGCGTGAGGTGGTGATTGCGGGGGCGCTGGCAGCGATGACTGCCGCACTCTTCCATGGTCTGGTCGATCGGTTCTATTTTGTACCGGATCTGGCAATCGCATTTTGGGTGCTGATGACTGTTGTGGAGAGAAGTGAGAACTGAGGACCGACACCTGAGCCGGGTTGCTATGATTGTGCGTTGGTACTACAATACGTGCGCTGAATGTCGCACTGCGTGTGCGATCGCCGGTATCGCGCAAGGAGCGCTCTGATGACGACGGTGAACCCTGCCATCTTTCGCGCATACGACATCCGCGGCATTGTTGATCGCGACCTCTCGGAAGAGGTGTATCGAACGCTAGGGCGCGCCAGCGGCACTTTTTTTCGGCAGCACGAACGCCGTCGGATCGTGGTGGCGCGCGACGCTCGCCTGACTTCGCCAGCGTATGCCGCAGCGTTAATCGAAGGTCTGCGCCAGAGCGGGTGCGATGTTGTTGATATTGGCATGGCGCCAACGCCACTCATGTATTTTGCAGTTTCCTTTCTGCACGCCGACGGCGGCGCCGTGACGACCGCCAGCCACAACCCGCCGCACTTCAACGGTCTGAAGCTGCGCCTCTCCGATCCGGTGTACGGCGGTACGCCGCTGAGCAGTGAACAGATCCAGGAAGTAGGGCGGATTGCTGCCGGTAGCGCATTCGCTTCCGGATCAGGCGGGTACGAACAGTACGATGCAGTGGATGATTATGTGCGCGATGTCGTCCGTCATATCGCACTCAAACGCCGACCGAAGGTTGTGCTCGACGGCGGGAACGGTGTGGCGGGACCATTGGGCGTGCGCACCCTGGAAGCAATCGGCTGTGATGTGGTTCCCTTGTTCATTGAACCCGATGGAACCTTCCCCAATCACCACCCCGATCCACTCAAGGAGGAGAATCTTCAAGACCTCATTCGTGCAGTGCGCGAAACTGGCGCCGACATGGGCATCGGGCTGGACGGTGATGGCGACCGGCTTGGTGTTGTCGATGGCAACGGCGAGATCGTTTTTGCCGACCAGTATCTGATCGTTCTGGCGAAACAGGCGCTGGCGCGCGGACCGGCGCCGATCGTGTTCGATGTGAAATGCAGCGCGGTGCTGATCGATGCCATTCGCGCATTTGGCGGGACGCCGGTGATGTGGCGAACCGGCTACTCGAACCTCTCGGCGAAGATGCGTGAAACCGGCGCTCCGCTGGCGGGCGAGTTGAGCGGTCACGTCTTCGGCGCCGTCGAACACCATTTCCATGATGACGGCATCTTTGCCGGATGTATGCTGCTCGATGCCCTGGAAAAAAGCGGACAAACCCTTGCCGAAGCGCTGGCGCCGTTCCCGCCGCTGCCATCGCTGTCTGAAGGGCGTCTGCCCTTCGATGAAGAAACGAAGTTCAAAGCGATTGAATTCGTGCGCGACTACTTCGCCGCACGCTACCCGGTTATCGATGTCGATGGCGTGCGCGTCGATTTTGGCGATGGCTGGGGCATCCTGCGTGCATCCAACACCGAACCGGCAATCACCACCCGTTTCGAGGCGCGCACCATGGAGCGCGTGCACGAAATCCGCGATACGATGATCGGTAAACTGCGCGAGTTTGCGTCTGCAGATCATGGCACGAGCGCCGTCGGGCGCAATGAGCGCGGATGAAGCGGCGGTCGGGTTCCGGCTATGCAAACCGTGCGATACACGTACTGTTGGGAAGGCGCAGTTGTTGCCGATTTCACACTCGACGCAGTCCGTCGCCGGTATGCGGCGCTTGCTGATCTGTTCAATGCGCGTGGATGGCGGTGTCTGGTCGCATACGATACACGCTTTCTTGCCGCACAGATTGCCGCCGATTGCTACCGGGGATTGCGCGCGTTGGGGGCGCAGGTGTCGCTCAGCGCAACGCCATTGCCGCGCCCGGCGGTCGATGTTGCACTCGACCAGCGTGTTGCCGATTGTGCGCTGATCGTGTCTGCCGGTAATCGGGAGTACTGGTTGAATGGATTGATCCTGATTGCACCCGCGCCGGGGTTGAATCCATTCATCGATGGGGCATCGCCTTCCGAATGGTCGCCATTCCCTTCGGATACGCCGGACGCAAACCTCATCGATGTGCGCCGCGTCTATATCGACAGCCTGCGCGATGTGATCGATGTCGAACTGGTGCGTCAGACATCACTGACCATTTTTGTGGATGTAATGAACGGCGCGACAGGCGGCGTCATTCCCGCGGTGATCGGTGACGACGCCCGCACCAAAACGATCGAAATCAACCGCGAACAGGACGCCTGGTTTGGTCGTCAGACGCCGCATCCGCACAGCGCCTCGCTTGTGCGTCTACGCAAACTGGTGCGCGAGAGCGACTCGCACCTTGGAGTTGCGATTTCGGCGGATGGTCGGGCGCTTGGAGTGGTGGACAGCGAAGGTGAACTGGCGTCATCCATCGAGATTGCGCTATTGCTGGCGCACTACCTCAATCGCCAGCACCGTCAGCGCGGGCTGGTTATCGTTCCCGCTTCCGCAGCGGCGTCGGCGCCATGGATGCGCGTCTGGGAAACGCAGACCGGTTTGAGTGTCGAGTTTGCCGAACAACCGGCGCTGCGCATCGCCGAAGCGCGCGCTGCACATCAGTTGCTGATCGGTGTGACCGAGGACGGGCAACTGACCTTTGGACGTGCTGGCGGTATTGGCGATGCACCGCTGGCGGCGCTTATGCTCGTCGAACTGGTCGCGCGTCGCGGTGTGAAACTGCGTGTGCTGCGTGAAAAGTTGCGTCAACCGCAGGGGACGTGATACAGGCAGAGGAGAACGCTATCACCATGCAACCTGTTGTGCAACGTCTGAGTTCGTTGCGTCGATTGCTCCGTCCGCTGGCATTGGCATTTGTGGGCATTGTCCTGCTGTCGCTTGGTGTGGCATATTTCTTCTTCTTCATTTACCGCACGGCGACGTTGCCGCCAGTGTTCTCATTCATTACGCTGCAATTTCTGCCCTTATGGGCGCGCGGGCTGGTATTCGCGGCGTTGGGGCTGATTGTACTCGCCATCGGCATCTGGCAACTCAGCGGCGTCGCGGTCATCTCGCTCGATGCGCGCGACACGAGCGGCGAAGTGGTGCTCGCCTATCAGCGCGATCAGATGCATCCGCGGATGACGGTCATTTCCGGCGGCGCAGGGTTGTTGATCACCGCCAGCCTTGGTCGAACGGCTCAATCGTTGACCTGTATCACGCCGGTTCAGGATCCGGTCGAGTACTACTACCGCGCGTCCAGTCTGTTCAACTTCGAAAATGTGGTCTTTGTGGTGCCGACGCTTGAACCGCATGAGGTGTTCGTCGAGCTCGACGATGGTCAACGCTTCAATATCAAGCACAATATCGCCCACGATGAACGCCTGGCGCAGCGTCATGTCGTCAACATCTACATTGGCGACGAACACGGACCCATCACCACGCCGTTGCAGGTCACCCGGGTTGCGCTTGATGCGATCGCCTCCGCCGATGTCATTGTGTTCGGTCCCGGCAGTCTGTATGAAAGCATCCTGCCCAACCTGCTCATTCCCGACCTGCGCGACGCCATCCGTCGCAGTAAGGCGTGCAAAATCTACATATGCAGTCTGATGACCGAACCTGGCATGACCACCGGCTACAGTGTTGGTGATCATGTGCGCCAGATTGTGCGCTTCGGCGGCTTCACCCCCGATTATGTCCTGGTCAACGCACCGCGTATCGATGCAGAGGTGCGCCGGATTTACGCAGCCGCCGGGCAGATGCCGGTCTTTCTCACGCCCGAGGAATACGAAGAAACCGCAGTCAGCACGACCGATCGGCTGACGACGCGGGATATTCTCATCGAGGGCGCAAAAGTTATCGAAGCCGATCTTGCGACTGCGGTGGTCCAGTTAACGGCGTCACTCGATCATCCCGGCGAGGGGCGCACGGTACGCGTGTTGCGTCATGATCCCGAAAAACTGGCGACCGCGATTATGGAAGTGTGGAAGCGGCGGTAACCTCTATCTATGCCAGGTCTGCTATGACTGATGAGCCGATTGTTCTCTTCGAAGATGAAGGATGCCGTACATTTCTGCCATTGACGCATACGCGACCTGTTTGTGACCTGCGCTGCGGCATCTTTACCCTGCGCGAGCGGGTGCGTGTGCTGACGGGCATGACGCCAGCGGTGATCTGCCGTTCTCACCTGGCGCGGGCATATGGCGTCGGGCGCTGGCCCCTTACGCTGCTCAGTCGGAGTACACCGCTCACCTTTGTGAATGCGCGTGCGCTCGATGCAAGATGGGTCCTTGATCTGCTTGATGAACCGGCGGGAACGGTGTACCTGACCGATGCAGGGCATGCTCTGATCGGCAGTCCGGTTCTGTTGGGGGCGCGTCTGACCCCGTGGATGGCCAGTGCGGTGCTCCCCTACCTTCTTGAGCAGCGCGGCGCGGCGGCGCTGGCGGAACTGCGTCGTATCGGGCGTCTCGTCGAGATCGAGACGCGCCTGCTCACCTTCCCCTGGGACCTGATCGCGCTGAACGGCGAACAGATCGTGCGTGATGTGCCGCTCGTCGTCAGGCAGGACGGCTGGATCAGCGCGGCTGACCAACCGCCTGCCCATCCATCGATTGTCGTCAGCAACCCGGCGCACGTCTTCATCCACCGCGATGCGCGCCTGGAAGCGCCGCTGGCGCTCGATGCGCGTGATGGTCCCATCGTGATCGATGCCGCGCGGATTGAACCGTTTTCGTTCATCCAGGGACC
>Ga0209018_1002556_pt1 | contig 12625 bp, 6 predicted proteins | sample YNPBryBLVA2012_FD_185814 | JGI IMG/M metagenome (GOLD analysis project Ga0209018, IMG submission 185814) | Anoxygenic and chlorotrophic microbial mat microbial communities from Yellowstone National Park, USA - YNP Bryant BLVA 2012 (SPAdes)... ...
CCTGCGGCGCCGTCGCCCCCGCCTCGCGCATGTGATAGCCGCTGATGCTGACCGTGTTCCACTGCGGCATGTGGTGCGTGCAGTACTCGATGGTGTCGATCACCAGCTTGACGCTCGGGGCCGGCGGGAAAACGAACTCGTTCTGGGCGTGGAACTCCTTCAGAATGTCGTTCTGGAGCGTGCCGCGCAGCCGCTCCAGCGGCACACCCTGCTCGCGGGCGACGCAGATGTAGAACGCCAGCAGAATCGCCGCCGGCGCGTTGATCGTCATGCTCGTGCTCACCTCGCCCAGGTCGATCCCGTCGAACAGCACGCGCATGTCCTCCAGCGACGAAATCGCCACCCCGCACTTGCCCACCTCCCCCAATGCCAGCGGGTCGTCAGAGTCGCGCCCCATGAGCGTCGGCAGGTCGAACGCCGTGCTCAGCCCCGTCTGCCCGTGCTCCAGGAGATACTTGAAACGCTGATTCGTCTGCCGCGCCGACCCGAAACCCGCGAACTGCCGCATCGTCCAGATCCGCCCGCGGTACATGTCCGGATGGATGCCGCGCGTGAACGGCGGCCGGCCCGGCTCGCCGACCTGCGCCGCGAAATCCATGCCGGCGATATCCTGCGGCGTGTAGAGGCGTTTGATCGGTATGCCTGACATGGTGGTCGGATCGCCGGCGGGCTGGGGCTGGGCTGTCGCATCGTTTCTGCTGCCGCGCTGGGGACGCGGGGGTCGGCAAGACGCCTGGGCGCTCATGCTAAGCTTCCTGGTAGCTTGGGGTTAGCAGCCGCGACGGCAGGGCTGCCACTGCCGGGCGGACTCGACTGTTCAGCCATTGTAGCACAAGTGCCCCGGTTTGGGACGCACGCCGCCGGCCGCCTGCGGGGCATTTGACTGGACCGTCTGAGATGCTGATGCCGATAAGAGCCAGGGAACCAGGTGGCGCGCCGCGGCCGCGTTCCGCCCCGTGCCAGGGCCGCTGCGGTCTGCGCGGGTGCGCTGGCGGTGCGCGTCAATCTGTGAGGGTGACGGAGCACCCGCTCGCCCTGCTCCGCTCAAGGAAAGGAATCGCGATGCGCACCTCCAGGCTTCTGACGCGGCGTGTTGACACGCTCCAGGTCCTGTTCCGCGGCGCCTTGGCCGCGTTCGCGCTGTCGGCCGGCCTCGCCGCCGCCCGGGCGCAGAACACCGTCGGGGACCTCGTGTGGCTCGATGAGGACGGCAACGGCGTGCAGGATGCCGGCGAGTCGGTCGTCGCCAACGTCGACGTCCGCATCTACGACGCGACGACGGACGAACTCATCGACGCCACGTTCACGAATGACAGCGGCAACTACTCATTCAGCGTGCCCGACGGCGCCTACTACGTCATCTTCGACGCGCCGGCGGGGCTCGACTTCGCCGCCCGCGGCCAGGGCGACGACGACTCCGCGGACAGCAACGCCGACGCCAGCGGACGCGCCGATGTCACGGTCAGCGGGGCCGACGATACGACCATCGACTGCGGCCTCATCGAGCCTACCTCAGTCGGCGACCTGATCTTCGAAGACGCCGACGGCGATGGAATCCAGGACGACGATGAGGGCGGCCTGGCCAACGTCACCGTTCAGCTCTGGGACCCCGGCGCCGACGGCAGCCCGGGCGGCGGCGACGACACGCTGGTCAACACGACCGCGTCCGCCGCCGGCGGCGCCTACGAGCTGGGCAACCTCGTCGCAGCCAAGGACTATTTCCTGAAGCTCGTGCTTCCCGCCGGCTACGCCGTCAGCCCGCAGGATGAGGGCGGCGACGACACCGCCGACAGCGACTTCGACCCCGCCGCGCTGACCAGCGCCGTCTTCTCCGTCGCTTATGGTGAGCAGGAGCAGGACATCGACGCCGGCCTCTATGCCACGATCACCGTCCGCGGCCGCGTGTTCGAAGACGCCGACGGCGATGGCGTCCGCGAGAGCGGCGACGGCGACCTGCCCGCGGCGGCGACCGTCAAGCTCTACAGCGCCGGCGATGACGGGGAGATCGGTGGCGACGACGATGCCGAGGTGGACACGGCCGACACGACCGGCACCTACAGTTTCGCTGACGTCGGCCCCGGCACGTACTACGTCAGCGTCACGGCGCCCGCCGGCTATGACTTCGTCCCCCGTGACCAGGGCGGCGATGACGACGTCGACAGCGACGTGGACGCCGACAGCGGCAACACCGCCGTCTTCACCGTCGCCTCCGGCGACGACGACTTGACCTTCGACGCCGGCCTCAACCCCTTCGGTTCGATCACCGGACTGGTCTTCGCGGATGAGGATGAGGACGGCGTGCAGGACGCGGGAGAGGACGGCGTGGAGAACGTGCTGGTGGCGGCGTACAAGCCGGGCGACGACGGTGAGGCGGCCACGGACGACGACGAGTTCGTCACGGCCGCGGTGACCGAGGACGACGGGACGTATGCGCTGCCGCGCCTGCCGGCCGATGACTACTACGTGCTCTTCGCCGCCCCGCCCGGATACGCGTTCAGTCCGCAGGATCAGGGCGACGATGACACGGTCGATTCCGACCCCGATCCGGCGACCGGGTTGACCGACGTCTTCACGGTGGCCGAAAGCACCACGGTCGCGGACGTGGATGCCGGCCTGCTCGCCGACAGCGACAGCGACGGCACGCCCGACAGCGAGGATGACTGCCCCGACGACGTGAACAAGACCGAACCGGGCGAATGCGGCTGCGGCGAGCTGGACAGCGACACCGACGAGGACGGTACGGCGGACTGCAACGACAACTGCCCCGATGTCGCCAACGAGGACCAGAACGACTTCGACGAAGACGGCGTGGGCGACCTGTGCGACAACTGCCCGGCCGTAGCCAACCAGGATCAGGACGACGAGGACGAGGACGGGATCGGCGACGCCTGCGACCAGGAGGTCGATGAGGGCGACGGCGGCGGCGAGCCGAACCAGCCCGCCGAACCCGATACGTCCGAAGAGCCGAATGAGCCGAACGAGCCGGAAACCGCCGGCCAGCCACCGACCTGCGCGGCCTGCGGCGCGCTGGGCCTGAGCGCGTACGGCCTGACGGCGCTGGGTTACGCAGCGTTTCTGGCGCTGCGCCGCAAGCGCTGAGCGCGTTGCCGTTTCTTCGAGGAGCACCGCGGCCGCGAAAGCGGGACACAGAGGTGTCCCAATCGCCCCGCTGCGGCTGCTGACGTCGGGCCGGGAGCTGCCAGCGGTCGGGCGCCATTCTGCAAGCCACTTCGCAGCGACGATCCCGCCCTCGCGACCTGGAGCCGTCATCCGCTATGACAGCGTTTCCGGTGCAGCGGTTGCGCCCGGTGACCGAGTCGCGTATCATGCCCGGGCAACTGCCGCAGGCGCAGTGCCCGCTGCCTCTGTCAGGGCTGCCCGATGACCACGACCGGCGCGCGTCTTGTCCTGCTCCCGCCTCTGTGCGTTCTGACCGTCGTCACTTGCTCCCTTCCCGCCGGCGCGTCAGAACGGAACACTGTCGGCCGGCAGCCCGCTCCGGCCGGTCCCGTCCGCTGGCTGGTGCTGGACCGCGTCGGGCAGTATGGTCGGGCGCCGGTACATACCGACCCGCTCGAAGCCGACATCATCGCCGGCCGCTGGAATGTCCCTCAGCCCGGCGACCCCGTGATCGCACTCGACGGCTCCGTGAGAAGGTGGCAGGAGGCCACGCCCGCTGCCGACGGCTGGCTCCAGCACGAGGCCCTCCAGGGCGGTTACGCGTGCATGCTGATCGAGGCGGACGCCGAACGCGTCATGCTCCTCGACGCCGCCGGACACGGCCTTGTCTACGTCAACGGCGTACCGCGGGCGGGCGATCCGTACGGCGCGGGCTGGGTGCTGCTGCCGGTGCGGCTCAAGGCGGGGACGAACGCCTTCCTGTTCCACGTCGGGCGCGGGCGGGTACGGGCCCGGCTGCTGGAGCCGAAGGCCGACGCTCAGTTCAACACAGGCGACGCGACGCTGCCCGATCTGCTTGCGGGCAGGTCCGTCGCGCATGACCCTGAGCCTGTCTGGGCCGCTCTGCCCGTGATCAACACGACCGACGCGCCCACCGCCGATCTGCTGATCGAGGCGGCGCACAGCGACCAGCAGCCGCTGCGCACGGCGCTGCCGCCGATCCCGCCGCTGAGTACGCGCAAGGTCGGGTTCCGCGTTCGCCCCGCCCTCGACGCGCAGGGGGGCGAGGTGACGCTGAGGTTGCGGCTGCTGCGCGTGGCCTCGGGCCGCAGCGACCAGTTGCTGGACGAGACGACACTGAAGCTGCGGGTCTGCGCGCCGACCGACAAGCACAAGCGGACGTTCATCAGCGCCATCGACGGCAGCGTGCAGTACTACGCGGTTACGCCCGGGCGCCTGGCGGCTGAGGGCGCCCCGGCCGCACCCGCGCTGTTCCTGACGCTGCACGGGGCGGGCGTCGAGGCGACTGGCCAGGCCAACGCTTACGACCATAAGACCTGGGGGCACATCGTCGCACCGACCAATCGGCGACCGTACGGTTTCGACTGGGAGGACTGGGGCCGGCTCGACGCGCTGGAGGTGCTCGGACTGGCGCAGCAGCAGTGGCAGACCGACCCGCGACGCGTTTACCTCACCGGACATTCCATGGGCGGCCACGGCGTCTGGCACCTCGGCGCCACGTTCCCTGACCGCTTCGCCGCCATCGGCCCCAGTGCCGCCTGGCCCGACTTCTGGTCGTATGCCGGCGCTGCCGAATACGAGCACCCGACGCCCATCGAGCGCATCCTCGCCCGGTCCGTCGCCCCCAGCCGGACGCTGGCGCTGGCGCGGAACTATCTGCATTACGGCGTATACGTTCTGCATGGTGCGGCGGACGACAACGTGCCGGTGGAGCTGGCGCGGAAGATGCGAACGCAGCTCGGCGGGTTCCACCCCGATTTCGCCTACTGCGAGCGCCCCGGCGCCGGGCACTGGTGGGATTCTTCGCCGGACCCGGGCGTCGACTGCGTGGACTGGCCGCCCATGTTCGACTTCTTCCGTTATCACACCCGGCCGACGCCCGAATCCGTTCGGCAGATCGAGTTCTGGACGTCGTGTCCGGGCGTTTCGGCCTCGGCGCACTGGGTGACGATCGAGGCCCAGCGCCGCCAGCTCGAGCCTTGCCGCGTCACCATCATGCTCGATCCGCAGACGCGGAAGTTCTCCGGCACGACAGACAACGTCGCGCGCCTGGCGCTGGATCTGACCGCCCTCAGCAGGCCGCGCGCAGACCTGGCGCCGGACACGGCCCAGGGTGCGCCCGTGCTGCCGCCGGGCGAGCCGGTCACGATCGAGCTGGACGGGCAGACGCTGACGCGCGTGCCGTGGCCGGCAGAGGAGCTGCGCATCTGGCTGCGCCGCGAGGAGCAGCGGTGGACTGTGAGCACGCGCCCTTCGCCGACCGAGAAGGGACCGCAGCGCTACGGCCCGTTCAAAGAGGCGTTCCGCAACCGCTTCACGCTGGTGTACGCGACCCGTGGAACCGCGGAAGAAAACGCGACAGCCTGCAACAAGGCGCGGCTGGACGCGGAAACTTTCTGGTATCGGGCCAACGGCGCTGCTGACGTCGTGGCGGATGTGGACTTCGATCCGGCCCGCGACCCGCAGCGCAACGTCATCCTCTACGGGAACGCCGACACCAACGCCATCTGGCCGGCGCTGCTGGCGGACAGCCCCGTGCAGGTCCGGCGTCGCCGCGTCGCCGTCGGCCAGCGCGAGCTGAGCGGCGACGACCTGGCGGTGCTGTTCCTGCGACCGCGCCCGGGAAGCGAGCAGGCCCTCGTGGGCGTGGTGGCCGGCAGCGGTCCGGCGGGTATGCGGCTGACGGAGCGGCTGCCGTACTTCCTCTCCGGTGTCGGGTATCCGGACTGCATTGTGCTGGGCCCGGAAGTGCTCACCCGCGGCAGCGCCGGCATCCGCGTTGCGGGCTTTTTCGGGCTGGACTGGCAAGTCGAGACCGGGGACTTCGCCTGGGCGGAATGAGTCGCGCCGCGCCGCTCAGAGCCGCGCGCGTCCGCGAGCCTGCCCCGCCCGCTGCGGCGCCGGAGCCGCGCGTGCGGCGCGGATGCGGTGGCGACCGGAACGGGGACCGGTGGACAAGCCGCCCGCGGCACCGGCCAGCGGACGGAAAGCGGTTCCGGCAGCAGCCGGCCGGGAGCTACGGGGGCGAGGCCTCGGGCTGCGTCGCCGCCTCCTCGCCGACGTAGCCCAGGCTCCTGAGCTTCTCCAGCAACTGCTTCGGCAGATCGGAGATGGCGGGCGCCGGCGGGTGGCGCGCGCGGAACAGCTCGAGGAACCCGCGCGACCACTTCACATCCTGCCGAGCTGCCACGACGGCGGGCGCGTTGCGGTCGGTCAGCGGCGCCAGTTCGCCCGGGTCTGCGAGCAGATCGAAGACCACGCCCTTGTCCAGCGCCACGTGCCAGATGGTCTTGCGTTCCAGGCGTCGGAACGCTTGCAGCTCGATCCCCATCGACGACAGCTCGCTGATGGCCGGGTCGTCGCGCGGCAACTGGCCGCCGGAAAAGAGCGCTGCCAGACTGTGCCCCATGACGGTGCGGTAGTCCCACGCGGCCCCGATCAGATCGACGATCGTCGGCAGCAGGTCGATCATGCGGACCTGCTGTCTGATGCGCAGGCCGGGGGGGATGCGCGGCGGCCAGCGGACCAGCAGCGGGATGCGGATCACCTCGTCGTACAGAGAGTTGCGGTGCCCCTTGAGCTGGTGCTCGAAGAAGGCCGTGCCGTGGTCGGCCGTCACCACCAGCAGGCTGTTCTCAAGCAGCCCCAGCGCGGCCAGCTCGTCGAGCAGTTGACCCAGATGGGCGTCGGTCCAGGCGATTTCCCCGTCGTACAGCGCGATCAGGTGATCCAGGTCGCGCCGCGGCATGTCCTTGTTGATCCGGTCGTCGACCAGAAAACCCGCCCCGGTGATCGGCCCCGCATAGCCCGGGTCAAACAGCGTGTCGTACGGCGGCGGGGGCAGAAAATCGAAGTGCACGTCCCACATGTGCACGAACAGGAAGAACGGCCGGCGCCTGTTGTCGTGCAGCCACTGGCGCACCCGGGCGACCACGGTCGGATTCGTCACGTCGCGGTGCATGGCGTCCCAGATCGCCTCGCCCTCGACGGTGCCGCTCTCCGCGGCGGTCCGGTCGCTCAGTTCCGCGTAAGACGTGCAGTCCACATACGTTTCGAACCCCTGGTTCAGCCCGAAGACCGGATGCAGGTACGGGCCGGAGAAAAAGCCCGCTGTCGCATACCCCGTGTCGCGCAGCCGCTCGGCCAGCGTGTAATGCTTCTCATGCAGCCGGCGGTCGGTGTCGGTGCACCCGTGCACCGAGTCGCACAGGCCGGTAAACAGCGTCGCGTGCGCCGGCAGCGTCCACCCCGAGCTGCTCACCACGCACTCGAACAGCGCGCCTTCGCCGGCCAGCCGGTCGATGCGCGGACTGGTCGGACGCTGGTAGCCGTAGCAGCCCAGGTGGTCCGGCCGCAGCGAGTCGATCACGATGAGCACGACGTTGGGCCAGGTCCGGTCCGCCAGCACCCGCGGGCGCTTGGCCGCGTCCGCCGGGTCGGGCCGATCCTCCTGCCCGCAGCCGGCCGGCCACAGGGCGGCGGCAGACACGGACAGAGCAAGCACTAGCCGGGCGTTCACGCACACCTCCGCTTCGACACGCCGCCTGCTGGCGTCACGCCTCATCCTACCATGTGCCGGGGCGTTCGGAAGGTCGGCGGATCGCGGCGGCCGTCGTGCTCCATCACGCCAGCACGGCAGACAGCCAGGTGATCGCCGCCCCCGTGATCAGCGGGATCGCCAGATTGTCATCGACTTTCCAGGCCCCCAGGCGCAGCGGCAGCGCCTCGACCACCGTGCCGACCAGCGCACCGAGAACGGCCACCAGCGGCGTGTGCGGCAGCACGCACCACGCGATCGCCACCGCCGAGACGAAGAAGGCGGTGCTGCCGGCCAGACTCTTGCCCAGGAAACGTGCCCGGCCGAAGCGCAGGCCGACCAGCGACGCCAGCGCGTCGGAGACCGCCAGGAACAGCAGCACGGTGACAGCGATCGGCTTGTCGAACAGCAGGATCGCCAGCAGCGTCCCGAAGGTGACATACGTGGCGCCGGCCAGCGTGTGGGCTTCGGCAGCGCGCAGGACGCGCCCCAGCACGCGGTCCAGCAGGGCCCGGAAGCCCGGAAGCGTGTGGCGCAGCACTTCCAGCACGACCGCCAGCAGCGCCAACGGGATCAGCACACGCAGCATGAACGGGCGGTCCGTGTCCCAGTACGCCAGGGGAAACGCGGCCGACCCGAGGTGAATCAGTTTGCGCCGCACCTCGTCCCGGTAGGTCATGCGCGGATTGTAAGGGCCGGCGCCGGGCCTGTGCCCACAGACCAGGTGCTGCCCGGGCGTGCGGAGCGGCGCTAGTTCCGCGGCCGACTGAGCGGCGCTGTTTGAGATGCGGCCGGCTGCGCGGCGCGCCCCGGCACTTCACCGAGCTGAACACATCGCAGGCGCTCATCGCTGAGGTCGAGCCGGTACATGATCTGGTTGTAGTCGTAGCGCGGGGTGGGGACTCTGGTGCCGGAGAAGGCCATCGTGTACGTGCCTTCCAGGTAGATCAGGCGCCCGCCCTCCTGATCGAAGAACGGATGGTGGGCGACGTTGTAGAAGGAGTAGTCGTCGTGCGTGATGATCTTTCGCGCCCGGCCCCAGGGACCGGTCAGTGCGGGCGCCTCCCCGTACCACACTTCGCCGCACAGCGACGTCCCGAAGCCCTCCTGCACGATCATCACCCACGCCCGGCGGTAGGCGTTCCAGAACACCGTCCCCGAATGTCCGAGCACGGGCTTGTCCGTCTCCACGTCGCGCAGGCCGATGAGCGCCTCCTCCGGCCGCATCAGCCCTTTCTGGATCAGCTCATTCTGCTCCTTCTGAAGGATCGCGCCCGTGTCACGCTTCCAGCCGTACACCAGCCGCCCCGACGCATCGCGTTCCAGCCGCGGCCGCTCGGGATCGTAGCGCGCCCCGGGCTCCAGGCACGTGTACGCCTCGTACTGCGTCACGTCCAGCAGGCTCCTGTATTCCGCCCGGCAGCGGGTGAGCGGAAACGGCGTGGCGAAGTACCAGTACTCGCCATCGGCTTCTTTCACGCGCACCGGCTGGCCGCGCATCATCAGCGGCGCGTCCAGCGGGATGCGGCACAGCGGTTCGAAGATTTCCTTTTCGTCGTTGTATTGGGCGATGCCCTGCTCATACATCTCGCCCAGCGACTTCATCCGCGCGAAGTGGCACAGCAGCCGCTCCCGTCCGGTCTCGTCGGCGCACGTCACCAGCCCGTCGCACCAGACCGGCCCCGGCTGGCCCTCGATCGGGCACATCGGGCGCGAGAATCCGTCCGGTCCGACGAAGTATGTCAGGTCGATGCCGACGGACGGGTCGAGCCCGCCGCCGCCTTTGTCCAGAGGCAGTTCCGACACCGCGCCCGACATGGCGAAGTTGCCCAGCGGGTAGCCCGGGCGGCTGGTATCGCCCCAGAACCAGTAGATCTTCCCCCGGTACAGCGCCGTCTGCACGCTGTCCTGACCGAGCACCTGCCCGTTCAGCAGCGGCGCGCGGATTGGCGGCTCGTCCCCCAGAATCACGCTGTCGCGATAGATGCCCCCGCCGGTGATGCGGTAAAGCCGCTCCGCGATGTTCACCCGGTCGATCTTGAGCGTGGCCGATCCGCCCGGCGTCACGTGCAGCCGCGTGCCCGCGAAACCGAAGCCGTCCTTGGGAAACGCGTACCCGTGGCTCCTGACCGTGAAGAACACCTCCCGGTTCATCAGGCCCGGTTCATCGAACGCCACCACACCTGCGCTGTCCGTAACACAGACGATCCCGTTGACCGTCGCGAGCTCCACCAGCGGCACGCCCCGCCCGGTCTGCGAATCCACCACCGTGATCCGGAACGGCACGCGCGCCGGCGCACCAGCGCCCGGCGCGATCGGCTCCGGCGCGCCGTCCTGTCCGCCGCCCGCCGCCCTGCCCACGGACAGAAGAAGTACCACGCACATCAACCCCGCGCGTCTGTCACCTGTACGCATGCCGGACTCCTGCCGCATAAGCAAGCCGCCTGCCGTGCCGGCTTCCCCACCGCCGCGCCGTGATCGAAAACGACCTTCCGCGACTGATGATACCAGCGCGGCGCGCCGCCGCGTCGAATACGCGCGCCGCAATTCGCCGGCCGCGGTCGGCGACGCCAGGGGGCCGGTGGCGTGCTGCGGTGGCGAGCCGCGCCAACAGAAGCGCCGTCGCGTTGCCGCAAGGCAAAAACCGGCGGCACGGACACGTCTGCCGCGGCGTCAGCCGACCGATGCCTGCGTATCGGGTATACTCCGGAAGGCCGGGCGGGGCGCCAGATGTTCGGCGGAGCAGCCTGGCGGATGTCGGGCCGGGGCTGGCCGCCGGGTCCCGGGCGGGGCAGACGGTAGAACGTCTGCGGGGCCGGCCGGTGGAGAAGTGCACGTGGCGACGGATCGGCTGGTGATTCAGTCGCAGCCGCGGCTGCGCGACGGACAGATGATTCTGGCCTTTTCGGGCTGGATGGATGGGGGCAGCGTTTCGACCGGCACGGTGGAGTGGCTGGGCAAGAGCCTGAAAGCGCGTCCGGTGGCGCGCATCGCTCCGGAGGGGTTCTACATCTACAACTTTCCCGGTTCGATGGAGATCTCGGCGCTGTTCCGTCCGCACACGGAGATCCGGGACGGGCTGATCGCCACCTACCAGCCGCCGGAAAACACGTTTCTGTGCAGCGACCAGGCCCGGCTCGTGCTCTTCAACGGCCGCGAACCCAACTTCAACTGGCACGATTTCGCCGACTGCATCTTCGCTTTCGCGCTCCAGAGCGGCGTGACGGCGTTGTACTTCGTCGGCAGCTTCGCCGGCACCGTCCCGCACACGCGCGAGCCGCGACTGTGGAGCACGGTCTCGGACGCCAGGCTGAAGCCGCAGTTGGAGAAGTTGGGCGTGCGCTTCACGCAGTATGCCGGCCCGGCCAGCTTTTCAACGCACCTGCTGGCCCACGCCGCCGAGCGCGGGCTGGCGATGGCCAGCCTGGTGGCCGAGATTCCGGCCTACGTGCAGGGCATGAACCCCAAGAGCATCGAGGCCGTGGTCCGCAAGCTGCTGGCGATCACCGGGTTGCAGGTGGGCCTGGACGAGCTGCGGGCGCTGACGACCGCCTGGGAGGAGCGGATCGGCGAGGTCCTGGAAACCAAACCGGAACTGGCCGGCTACATCGAGAAGCTCGAAGCCGACTACGACAACGAAGTCTTCGATACGCAGATGGCCGACCTCAAGGAGTGGCTCCAGCAGCAGGGCATCCGCCTGGACTGAATCGCCGCCCGTGTTCCTGCGACCGGCGCCAGAGCACGCAGCCGGCCGCCCCGGCGGCCCTGCGTGCTCTGTTGCGCGCCGCTGATGCCTGCACGGCGAAGCGCTCCCACCGCCTGCTGCTCAGCTCCCAGCGCCGTCGCCGCGACGCGCCCCGCGGCCGCGCCCGCCGCGCAGGCGGCGCGCTACGCTACGATCCGTACACGCTCAGCAACATCGCCAGGTCGGACAGGTCGACGCAGCCGCTGTCGTCGAAGTCGCCGGCGCCGTTGTAGCCCGGGTCGCCCGTGCAACTGCCGTAGGCCGCCAGCAGCGCCGCCAGGTCCGCCAGGTCGACGTCGCCGTCCGCGTCCAGGTCGCCGACGCGGGTGCCGATCCGCAGCACGACGCCGCTGTTGCCGAAGGGGACGCCGGTCGCGTTGGCCAGCACGTACAGCTCACCCTGAGCGTCCTGGCCGAAGCCCAGCAGCGACAGGCCGAGCTCGGATTGCCCGACGAGCTGGAACTCGCGGATGGCGTTGCTCCCGTCCAGGTAGAACAGCCGACCGTCGTTGTTGAAGGTGCGCGCGAAGTCGCCGAACACGTAGCGTCCCACCAGGGGCGGGATCTTCGCGCCGCGATAGACAAAGCCGCCGATGACCGAGACGCCCTCATCGTGGTCGTACTGGGCGAGCGGGTCGATCAGGCCCGCGGGCACGCTCAGCGGCATGTCGGTGACGTAGCCGGGCTGATTCCCGTTGAAGACGAAATAGAATGACCCCTCCTTGTGGCGCCAGCCGTAGTTCCCTCCGGAGATCACCAGGTCCACCTCTTCGATGTCGTTCTGGCCGACGTCGCCGACGTACAGGTCGCCGGTCTGCGAGTCGAACGAGAAGCGGAACGGGTTGCGGAAACCGTAGGCGTAGATCTCGTCCAGCCCCGCGGTGCCGACGAACGGGTTATCCGGCGGAATGCCATACTGCCCGTTGCCGGAGTTGTTGCCGCGCGGGTCGATGCGCAGCAGCTTGCCGAGGATGCTTTCGATGTTCTGCCCGTTGCCCTGGCAGCCGTGGCCGACGATCGGCACCCCCAGCGACAGCCCGTCGTCGCGGTCGTCGCGTCCGCCACCATCGCCCAGTGCGATGTACAGCATCCCGTCCGGGCCGAAGTTCATGCAGCCGGCGTTGTGGTTGAACTGCGGCTCGTCGATGCGCAGCAGCTCGCGGGCGCTGCCCGGGTCCACCACCGCGCCCGGATCGGCGGGG
>Ga0209018_1002557_pt1 | contig 12622 bp, 12 predicted proteins | sample YNPBryBLVA2012_FD_185814 | JGI IMG/M metagenome (GOLD analysis project Ga0209018, IMG submission 185814) | Anoxygenic and chlorotrophic microbial mat microbial communities from Yellowstone National Park, USA - YNP Bryant BLVA 2012 (SPAdes)... ...
GGTACCGTCGATCCGTACTCACAACCGTACTCGGATCGACGGTGGTACCGTCGATCCGTACTCACAACCGTACTCGGATCGACGGTGGTACCGTCGATCGGCACTCACAACCGTACTCGGATCGACGGTGGTACCGTCGATCGGCACTCACAACCGTACTCGGATCGACGGTGGTACCGTCGATCCGTACTCACGACCGTACTCCGAACCGTGAGTCAGCGTGGGGTTGGGGAGGGCGGTGGACTCGATTCAAGCGGCGCGCTGAGCACCCACTGCCGCAGTGGCACGTCGGGCAACACGCGATCCGCCAGGTTCGCCACCGTCTGGCGGTGACTTGCCCAAGCACCGTCTTCTCGGCTTCGTGTCGCTTGCAGTGTCCGCGCATCGGCGCGTTTGCGGGAACCACCTCGGCTGGGCACGTTGGCGGGGTCGTCGCGTGTTGCACGAGCCGACGTACAGAGCGAGCGTCGTGCCGTTACTGCTAGCGCTTGAATGCAGGGGTGGGCTCGACGTTGCGACCGCCATCTCACGCGCGGGTCCGCGACGTCGCGATGCCCCGGACAAGGAGCGCGAGATGCTCGTCCGACACGGAGGACTTCTGGTCACGGTCAGAGGCCGACAAGCTTCAAGAACCCGCTCGGCGCGCGGGCTTGTCGTGAACGAAAAGATCGAGACCCTGATGCAGCAGCACGCGCCGTTGCCAATCTGGGAGACAGGAAGGCTCCGGCGGCGGTTCCGGCGCAACCGGATCGGCGATGCGATCGAGTTCGTCGGCGGTCGCGGTGGAGATGCGCCGGCGCATCTCCCGAAGCGGCATCGACTCGCCACGCATGCGCTGGATGGCGGAGATGCGCTGGTACGCCAAGCCACGCGGCGCGTGCACTGATCATCGAACGGACTCGTTCCGTCGCTCCCCCCGCAACACCCCTCGCTGGATGCTCGCGCTCGTGTTACACGCATGCCGTGAACGTTCGCACGCTGTTGGTCTGCGCCGGCCTGTTATCGTTGGGGGGCGCCTGCGACACATGCCGCGACAAGCCCCGTGCCGCGCTGCTCGCCGACGCTGCCCCGCCCCCATCGCTCGACGAGCCCATCGCGCAGCCCCATCCCCGTTTCGCCTCCCATCCCTTCTGGCTCGCTGCAAGGAGCGAGGACCCGCTCGACCTGGCCGCCCTCGCCGAAATCGAAGGCGCCACCGGCCTGCTCGAAGGCCTTGAGCAGGGTGGGCAGGTCGGTCGAACCGCCCTGCACGCCATGCAGTACGCCGACGACGCCGAGCTAGCCTACCGCCGTCTGGCTCAGATCGCGCTCCAGACCACCGACGAAACCCAGCTCGATGTGCTGCTTGCGCTCGAACACATTGGGAACAATGCGCCCCTCGCCGGTGAGCCCCTCGATCCGGACGGCCCGGAGTTCTGCATCCAAGCCCTCCTGACCATCGTCGGGGGAAGCTCGCCAGCCGCCAATCGTCATGTGGCGGTCGCCGCTCTCCACGCTTTCGCCCGCAGAGGTGCAGTCAATCCGGCCCAGATCCCGCCCGTGGACTAGGCCCGGCGTCGCTTGCCTACTCTCGTGTCGCTGCGATCGCGTAGTCCAGCTTGCAAGGAAGCTGCGCCGCTCCTGCCTGCGCCACGACCGCCGCGCAATCCGAGCCCTTCTCTTGGTCGTAGCCATACGTCAGGCTCCCGGTGAACCCCGTCACCTTGTCCACCTCAGCGCTGTCAAGCTCCCCGGAAGCCGTGTCCTGCCGGAACATGGTGCACCCGGCCTGCGCGCCCTTGCGCTCGCTCACACGCATCGTGAGCTGTTCGGAGAACGAGAACGTCTTGCCATCGTCCGCCAGCGATCCCTCGACCAGCTCGGTTCCGTTGTTCCAGTAGATCACCGACCCCTCACGCGCCAGCTTCACTTCGAATTCCCAGTCATCCAGCGCGCCAAACGCTCCAGGACCACAAGCGTTGCTCGTCAACGTCGCCCGTACCCGGTACGTACCCATCGATTGCCCAGGAAGACCGTCGTCGTCGACCATGTCCTGCATGCACCCCGGTGCGCATGCGCCAGCCAGCACCAATACGACCAGGGCCTTGCAACAAGAGTCGCCCATGCGCCACCGCTAGCGGATTCGTGTTCGACATGCCAAGTTCTCGGACCAGCCCATGCGCGTCACGCCCTACGATCGGGTCACCTTCGCACGCACCGCTGGATTCGGGATCGCCCTCTGCGTCTTGTCGCTGCTCGCGATGTGGGCAACCGACAGCGGCGCGGGCTGGAACGCGCGGTTGGCCCGCCTGGGCGCGATGGCGCCCGTGCTTGGCGCCATCGCGGTCGCCATGGCTGCCGCGCAGGCCCGTTGGCGGGGCGAGCCTCTCGCGCTATTCGCCATCGGCGTCTCCCACGCGCGCATGACCCTCGGCCCGCTGGCCGCCCTTGCCTCGATCGGAACGCTCGGCGCGGTCCTCCTCGGCTCCGTGCCGGCGGACTCCTCGGCTCTGTTTCCCTCGCTTCATGAAAGGATCTGGCTGCCGATCGCCGACGGCTGGCTCTCGCCCGCGGATGGCGTCGTGCTGCGCGCCGGCCCCACCGTCGAATTCGTCGAGCCGACTGGACTCGCTTCCGCAGCGCCGTTGCCGTCTCGATCGTCGCTCGCCGTCGTCGTGCTCGAAACCACCGCTGCGCTCGGGCTCTGGATGGCTTCGGATCTGCGCCCGGCCTCGCGCCTCATCGTTGGCGCATGCGCCGTGTTCGCAAGCCTCGTCGCCTTCCATCTCGTGGCTTCAGGGCGCGCTGGCCCGTGGATCCTGGCGTCAGGACCAGCGCTCATCGCGACGCATGCCGCGTCTTGGATCGCCAACAACGCATATCGCGCTGCCCGACCTTCGCCGGCTCGCGACCGCTGACACACACGACTTGCGATTGAAAAAGTGGAGGGGAGCGTCAGGCCTTGTCGGACGCGGGCTTGGCCTTGCGGTCGAGCGCGGCCTGCATGCCGACGCGGACGCGCTGGCAGCGCTTCAGGCGCGCCTTCTTCAGAGGCTTCTGCAGCCACTCATGACGCGCTCTCATGTTCCAAAGGGCATAATTCGCCATTACCGGATCTCCTCTTGAAGGCCGCGCAGTTTGCCGCACGAGACGGGTCTGGTCAAGGGGAGACCGTGCTGCCCATTGCCTGCCCGCCCCTTTTTACGTTACGCCCTCGTCGTGACTCTGCCCCCACGCCAGCAACGCGCCTTCCTCGCCGGCTTGCTCCTCGTCACCCTCGTGACCCTTGCCCTCGAGATCCTCCTTACGCGCTTGCTGTCCGTCCTTACCTGGTATTCCCTCGCTTTCCTCGTCATCGCCATGGGCCTGTTCGGCCTCACCGCTGGCGCCGTCCGCGTCTGGTCCCGGCCCCGGCAAGACATGCCCGGTACCTTCGCCTCTCTGGCCCGCGACGCCCGAACGCTCGCGTTCGCCATCCCGACCAGCTATGTCCTGCTGCTCATCGTCCCCTTGCGCGTGACGCCCACCCTCACGAACCTGTTCCTGTTCGTCGCCTTCGCTGGGATCATCGCGATTCCATTCGTGGCCGCAGGCCTGGTCGTTGCCACCGCGCTCACCCGCGTCCCGCTGCCCGTCGGCCTCGTCTACGCCGTGGACCTCGCCGGCGCCGCCCTCGGCGCCGCTGCCGTCTCCTCCCTGCTCGACCACATGAGCGCTAGCGCGGCAATCCTTCTCCTCGGGATCCTCGCCGCAGTTGCCTCGTTCGCCTTCGCATCCGTCGCCGGACAGCCCCATCCCCGCCGTGCTCTCGTCGCCGCCGGCTCCGTGCTCGCCCTGCTCCTCGTGCATGCATCCATGCGCAACGGACTCGTCCCCGTCTGGGTGAAAGGTCGTGCCGAAGACCGTCATCTGCTCGACATCGAAACCTGGAACAGCCACTCGCGCCTTCAGGTCTCCCGCCCCCTGGACATCCCTGCCGGCCTCTGGGGGCCAGGCGCCAGGTGCTCCGCTCCTGTCGTTCACCAGCGCCTCATCGTGATCGACGGCGACGCCGCAACGCCCGTGTTCTACCCTGCGCACGGACTGCAGGATCTGCGCTTCCTCGAGTGTGACGTCACCAACCTCGCCCACGCGATCCGGCCCGACGGCCCCGCAGCCGTCATCGGTGTGGGCGGGTCGCGCGACGTCCAGGCCGCGCTGATGGTCGGTCACAAGCCCGTCGTCGGGATCGAATTCAATCGTAAGCTCCTGAGCATCCTGCGAGGGCACGTCGGCCAGGGCACCTTCGTCACCGACAACCCGGATGTCACCCTCGTTGGTCAGGAGGCCCGAAGTTACCTCACTCGCACGCCGCAACGTTTCCGTCTCATCCAGGCATCCCTCATCGACACCTGGGCGTCCACCGGTGCCGGCGCGCATGCCCTGGGCGAAAACGGACTGTACACCGTCGAGGCCTGGACCACGTTCCTCAATCGCCTCGACCCCGATGGCGTCTTCACCGTCTCGCGATGGGCGAGCGGCGAAACCGCGAGGCTCGTCTCCCTCGCTGCTGCGGCCCTGATGGAGATCGGCGCCCAGGAGCCCGAACGGCATGTCGTGCTTGCACGCGGCGGTACGGTCACCACGATCATCGTCTCGCGGGCTCCCCTGTCCCAGCACGACACATCCACCATCCAGCGCGTCTGCACCGACCGAGGCTTCGAGCTCCTGATCGCGCCTGACTTGCCTCCCGCCCCGGGCAGCCTGCTGCCCTGGCTCCGCGCAGGATCCCGCGCCAGCCTCGACCGGTTGACGCTCTCCACCACGCTCGACTTCCGCCCGCCCACCGACGATCGCCCCTTCTTCTTCAACGTCGTGCGCCCCAGGGCATTCTGGCGCCCGCCCCCTCCTGGGGCTGCCGGCCTCATCGAGGGAAACCAGACTGCCACCGCCGCCCTCATGTGCGCATTCCTTGCATCAATAGCCCTGTCCTTGGCCGCCATCCTGCTGCCGATGCGCTGGAGAACACGCCTCACCCACGCATCCAACCCGGCACCTGTCGCCGCGATCGCCTATTTCGCCCTCCTTGGCGTCGGGTTCATGCTTGTCGAGATCGGCTTGCTCCAGCGTCTGTCCATGATGCTCGGGCACCCGGACCTCAGCCTGAGGATCGTCCTGGCCGCCATCGTGGGTTCGGCGGCCGCAGGAGCATGGCTGAGCGATCGTCTGCCCCTCGACCGCGCCCCCTGGTGCTACGCCTACCCGGTCGTGATCGCTGCAGTGGGGCTTGCGCTGGCGTTCGTCTTGCCAACCCTCACAGCGGTCGCAATGCCGATGCCCGACCGCGCCCGCATCGCGCTGTCCATCGCCGTTTGCTCTGCGTCCGGTGTCGCGCTGGGAACCGCCTTCCCGGTCGGGATGCGGCTCGTGCGCACGCGCCACGAGCACGAAAGCCCCTGGCTTTGGGGCATCAACGGCGTCGGCAGCGTCGTCGCAAGCAGCCTTGCGGTCATCGTCGCGCTCGACGTCGGCTTACACTGGCTGTTCATTCTCGCTGCGTGCTGCTACGCGGCGCTGCTTCCCCTGATCGCCTGGATGCGCGGCCGGCCATCCAGCCCGCTCCCCTGAACCTCGACTTCCGTCGTGGCCCCCGCACGACGCCAAACCATACCCAACCGGCCGAGCCATGCTCGCCCCTCATGAACGCCGCCGCCTGGCCTTTCGACGAGCCAGCAGAGACGCCCGCATTCGTCTGCCGTCACGTCCTCCAGCGCACCGCCCCCATCCTGGTCGGCGCGCACGACGGCTCCGGCGAGCAGCCCGAGGTCGTGTGTCTCGAAGACGTCCCCGCCCTCGACGCTGCGGTCGACCTGTTCGAGAGCTTCGATCATCCAGAGCCGGTCTGTTTCGGTCCACCCCCCGAACCCCTCGCCGCCTCGATCAATGCCGTGGGCCGGGCGGTGAGCGATGGAACCAGGTTCGAAGACGGCTCCATGTCCAGCGACGTCATCGAGGGCAATCGATGCGCCTTGCGCACGGTCCTCGAGCGCGCGTACCGAGAGTTTCTTGGCTATGCGATGTGGTATTGCGACGGCGACGACTTCCCTGTGGTGCAGGTGGTGCTGCCCGACCGCCAAGGGAACTTCCCGTGGGAGCAGGGCGCGAGCGAGGGCATGATGGCCCTGCCCGCGCTCTGGGAAGATCAAGAATGTCGAAGTGAGAAGCAAGCAAGCCCAAGGAAGGGTAGGGGATGCCCCCAGCCTTGCTACGCCGCGATGCGCTCACGCTGAAGAAGCCGCTCCAGACGGGTGCGGATCTTGTGCTTCTTCGAATAGACCGTCTTCACGCTGATCCGCATCCGACTGGCGACCTCTTCCGCATCGAGGCCCTGGTCGAAGTAGAGCATCACGAATTGTCGGTCCTTCGCGGAGAAGTCACGCAGCATGTCCGCGAGCACCTTCTCACGCTGCTTGCGATCCACCTCCGCAAACGGATCCGGACGCTCGCTCCACACCGACTCGGCCTCGCTCAACGAACCGCGATTGGGCTCTCGCCGCACCGTCCGCAGGTGGTCGTACGCGGCATTGATCGCCAGCATGCCGATCCAGGTTCCGAGCCGGTTGCCCCGCTCGGGGTCGAAGCTGCGGAGTTTGTGCATGTCGTTCGAGACGAGCTGGAGCACCAGCGTGGCGTAGATCTCGCGGATGTCTTCCGGCGAGACCATGCCCGAGAAGCGACCGGTGATCTTGGTGATGCAGCGGTAGATCAGCCGGGCGTAACGCTTGTGGAACTCGACCCAGGCCAAGTCGTCCGACGCCAGCATCGCCGTGACCAGTTCCTCGTCGGTGTAAGAAGAAGGAAGGCGCAGAGCATCGGTCTTGTCTCGGTGGGATGTGCGCGTTGGTTCAGCAGCAAGATGTCCCATCAGCCCAATCCTCCAAGGATGCCCGCGCTGCTGCACGGTGCGTGCCATGCGTCAAGGACATGACGCTCGGCGAATTCCCCCGGAAGTGACGGACCCGGCGGCCAGGAACCACGCGTAACACTGCCCCGGTCCGCGTAACGTTACACCCCGCTCGGCGTAACGCCTCCTTCGGTTGCGTGTTACGCCCTCCGCGTCCCTTCCTTCCCTCCTGCCCCCACAATCAGCATGCCGCTGCGCTACGATGGCTCCATGCTTGCCCGCGTCCATGCCGCCTGGTTGCTCGCCCTTTCATTGCTGCGCACGATCGGGCGTCGCGTGTTCCGCCCCAACAGTCACGGCCTGGCCTTGTTCCACAGCAACTACGCGCAGGACCGTCTGCTGCCTCTGACCACTGCGGATCGCGACGTGCTGCCAGCGTTCTCAGGCTGTGTCGCGTGCGGACTCTGCGATGTCGGCCAGGCCACGTCCATCGCTGCCTCCCAGGGCAGGTATCGCGGCATGATGGCGTTCGTGCTATCGGCTTCGAGGTCCATGCCAGACTTCGACGCAGCTCTCGACGCCTTGCGCCATGTCGATGTTGCGAGGCTCGAAAGCCTCGAGCGCGTGTGCCCATCCCATGTGCCGCTGCGTTCGCTCGCGGCCTTCGTGCAGCGGCATGCCGCCGCCGTGAGCTGAATGCTCTCCCTCGACGTCTCCCCTGCTACGCTGGCGCGTCGCATGTCGAACCATCACAACCTCGCACTTTCGGGATGGGCCCTCGTTCTCGGGGCGTCCAGTGGCTTCGGGGCTGCTGCAGCCCTCGCGTTCGCCAAGGCCGGCTGCGACATCGTCGGTGTGCACCTCGACCGCCGAAGCACCCTGGCCCAAGCCACACAGGTCGCCGAATCGATTCGCAACCTCGGACGCGAAGCCTGGTTTCACAACGTCAACGCGGCCGACCAGCGTCGTTGTGCTCAGGTGCTCGACGACTTTGCCAAACGCGTCACCGACCGCGCGGGTAAGCCGTCGTTCTCGATCGTGCTGCACTCGCTCGCTTTCGGTTCCCTCCTGCCGTTCATCGACGACGAACTCGACGTCGAAACCAGCCCGCAGCAGCTCAGCATGACCATGGGCGTGATGGCGCACAGCCTTGTGACCTGGACCCAGGAGTTGGTCCACCGCTCGATGATCGGGCAGGGATGCCGCATCTTCGCCATGACCAGCGCCGGCTCCACGTCCGTATGGCGCGGCTATGGCGCTGTGAGCGCAGCAAAAGCCGCGCTCGAGTCCCACGTCCGTCAGCTCGCTTGCGAGCTTGCGCCACGTGGCATCACCGTCAATGCCGTGCGCGCTGGCGTCGCCGACACACCCGCCCTGCGCAAAATTCCGTCCCATCAGGCCATGGTCCAGGTCGCGCTGCGCAAGAATCCGCACCGACGCCTCACCACGCCGGTCGACGTGGCCAGCGCCCTCGTTGCGCTCGCACGACCAGAAACGTACTGGATGACCGGCAACGTGATTGGGGTAGACGGCGGAGAGTCGATCGCCGGATAGGAATCCTCCTCCTAACCTTTCACCAGCGTGAGCTTCGCACCTGCGGAAAACGCTGCGATGTGCCCGCTTTCTTCGACGACAATCACGTTGCATCGTTCGTCCACGCGCACGAGATCCGGCACGAGGTCCGTCGGCACCTTCCCGATGATCTCACCGTCGTGGGGACGCACCACGTTTACCGTCTGACCAGGGACAAACAGCGCACCCGAGCGAAGCACCGGATCGATGTGTCGCGGCACGTCCGTGTCGAGTGCGCGCTCGTATCGCTGTCGCCACCTTGCTTGGCCCGTCCGTACGTCGAGCGCCGACACCTCCGAGTTCTCACCGTTCACGATCAGCATGTCATCCACGAGCAGCCACGCCGACGTTGCAGGCGCAAACCCCGGTTCCACCGTCCACTTGAGCAACGCCGTCTCCCGATCGTACGCGAGGAACCCGACGCCGCGATGGTCGTAGATCACCATGATGACCGACTCCCGGGCCACGAGCGGCGCCCCCAACGTGCGGCGACCTGCAGGAAGCTCCTTCTTCCAGCGCGTCACCCCCGTCCACGGGTCCAGCGCATGGAGCACCTCGTTCTGGCGTGTGTCCGGCGTGCTTTCCCCCGTCACCACGAAAAGGCTGTTCGCGTCGTACGTCGCGGGACGGCAGAATCGCTGCCGGTCGCGGATGCGCCAGACGGTCTCTCCCGAGGTGACGTCAAGCGCAGATAGCGTGGGCTCCGCCGACGAGACGACCAGCAACCTGCCCGCTCTTCGTACTTTGAAAGAGCGTCCGCGTCCGAGCGCATGACGCCAACGCACCTCTCCGGACACGAGGTCGACGGCGGTGATGTGGCGCTCACCCTCGCTGACCACCGCAAGCCTGGGCAAACCGGGGGCGTTGACCACCGCGCCTGCGGGCATGCCGCCCGTGCGTGCTGCCAGCTTCGCACGCAGCGTAAGCTCGCCCGTCTCGACCTCGTAATGGGCAAGTCCACCGTCGGCCCCGATGCGCAGCACGCCAGAAGGCGCCGCGACGCTGATACCGCGGTCCACCTGGCTCCGCCACACCACATGGCCCGATCCCCGGTCGATGCACGCCATCTCGCGCGCCCCGCCCACGACGATCCGATCGCCGAACAAGAACGTGGCATGCAAGTCGATGTTCGGCACTGTCGCCTGCCAGGCCGGCGCGAACCGCAGCCGCCCCACACCCCACGTCTCCGAAGCGACCGAACGATCCGACGATGCGCCGGCCGACGCGAACGCCCGATAGCTCTCCGGCGACTCGTTGTACTTCGCGTCTTCCCGAACCGCTTCGCGAAGTGCCTCGGCCACCTCCCGTACTGCTTCCCGAAAGGCTTGCATCCTCAGGTTGTTTCGCTGCGATCTGTCATGGCGGAGCAGCGGACGCACGAGCGCGCGACTGAAGGTGACCACCGCCTCGACGAACGCCGTGACCCGAACCGAAGGGAACGTCGAGCCCCTGCGCGCCCCCGTCATCCGCGGTCCCGCAAATCCCAGCGCCAGGTTGCCGTCCGAAGTCAGCCGGGTCGTCAACAGCACGCCACCGGCTTCCATCCGGTGGTTGATCGCGCGCCCGGCTTCCCATGCATCCAGCACCTCGGACGCTTCCCGCACCATCGCCTCGGCAATGAGGAAAGGATACGTCTCCGCCAGCTCCCTGCGAGCCTCGCCGACCCGGAAGCGGAAGGGGCCGCGCACCAGCAACGAATGCAAGTCGTTGCGCTCCACATCCGGCGCCCCCGATGCGTGCAACGGCTGAACCCGCAGCTTGAAGCTCGTCGAGAACGATACCTGACCATCGGTGTGCCCAACGTCTGCATCGACGACCTGCTCATCCGCGATCGCCGGTGTCCAGCTTGTGCTTGCAAGGATGCGCCGTGCTGCAGCCAGGTCAGCGGCGATCGAAGGCGGTGCCGACGAGCCAGCCACCACATCATCAATGGCGCTGAGCACGCCACGCACCAACGCATCGCCCTGCACCGCGCGCTCATGCACCGCGACCTTGGGCGTGGCCCCCCCCTGGAACACCGTGATGAGCACATGCTCTCCCACCCGCTCGAGCCCCAACGCCCACGCATCACGCTGGTCGTAGAACCGCAACGTCGCGCGCTTGTGTCGTCCGCAGGACAGATCCGCTGCTGCATACGCCAAATCCCGCAGCAGAGGAAGCGCGTGATCCTGGCCGATTCGCGCAGTTACGTTGGTTCCGTCAACGAGCACGTCGACCACCCCATGCAGGGTGGCGTACGCAGGAGGCACCGCTCGCAACGGCCGACGATCGATGACGATCTGGAAGGCCCGCATGGCTGGCGCAGATCGTAGGCAACGATCGTCGGAGCACGAACTTTTCGACACCAACCTCCATGGATTGGACAGGAAGCTCGCAACACGCTAGCCGGTCTTCCCGGATGCAGCGCGGCGTTCTTCAGGCTGCGCAGCTCGCTTCGGTGTGGCGTGCTGGCATGCGCAATCGACATCGATTGTTCGCCGCACTGCTGGGCGCTATGGGCGCCGCGGTCGTCCCGCTCGTGCTCCGAGGGTTCACGGTCGACGACGCGCTCATCTCGTGTCGGTACGCGCATCACCTGGCCTCGGGCGCGGGCTATCGCTTCAATGAATCAGGGCCCGTGACCGACGGCGTCACCCCCTTGCCATGGCCTTGGTTGCTCGCTCCCTTCTCTCGGGGTGGTCCGCTCGCTTCGCTCCTGGCGGCCAAGGTGCTTGGAACGGTGGCCTGGTTGGCAGCCGCCGGGGCCTTGACCTGGCATGTCCACGGGCTCGCGCGTCGTCGACTGGACTGGCCGCACCTCGGCATCGTCGTCATGAGCGCCACGCCAGCAGTCGGTGCCTGGGCTGTCTCGGGGATGGAAACCGGCCTTGCCACAGCCGTCGCATCGACCAGCCTGTTGATGACCGGAGCCCTGAGAAGACGAATGGCCGGCGCGATCATCGCCGGCCTCGCCTGCACGCTGCGCCCCGAACTGCTCCCCTGGGCCGTCGTTCTCGCAGTCGGCCACGCCCGGTGCTCGTTGCTCGATGACGGCAACGGTCGTATCGAAGCATTGTTGTTCGCGCGACGCCTGGTGACGTTCGTTTCCCTCGCATCCGCACCGTTCATCGTCGTGGCCATTGTGCGCGTGATCGCGTTCGGCCGGGCTGCCCCCCTGGCGGTGCTCGCCAAACCATCGGATTTCGCACATGGATGGGCATACGCCCTGGCAGGCATGCTTGCCACCGGTCCGTTCGTCGCGGTGGTCGCTCCCTTTGCATGGCTGAGGTTGCCGTCGTGGCCGAGATGGGTCTTGGCCGCAGCATGGGCACACGTCATCACCATCATGTTCGTGGGCGGCGACTGGATGCCGATATCTCGTCTGTTCGTGCCGGTGTTGCCGTCGCTCGGTCTGGTATTCGCTCATCTGGCGACGACCGCGTCCACTTGGTCCACGGTAGTTCGCTGGATGCTGTGCGCTTGCGGGCAGACCTTCGTGTTCTGGAGGGTGGGGGCCGACGCGGCCGCCGTGATGAATCGTCGCGAGGTGCTGATCGAGCAACTTCGGCCAGTGCTTACCGCCCAGGACCGCGTCGCGGCGATCGACATTGGGTGGGTGGGCGCCAGCTTCGATGGCACGGTGATCGATCTCGCCGGTGTGACCGACCCGGCGGTTGCCGGTTTGCCGGGCGGGCACACCAGCAAGGCGATTCCCGGTCTGTTCCTCGCCGACCGCGGGGCGACGGTGGTGGTGCTCCAACTGCCCGCCGGGCTCGACATCGCTGAAGCGTGGCGGTCGGGGCACTTCGAGCGTGCTGCGGAGTGTCGCCTGTCGCTGCAGCCCTGGGTGCGGGCGCATTTTCGTCCGTCGCACTGCCTGCGGTCCAACGACGGCCTTCGCTATGCTGTGCTGACCCGTGTGCGTGATGTGGGAGCCCCCTGAACGCGATTTCATGGGGCGCATGCTTCACAACACGTGCGAATGTCCCCCTGGCGACCCCACGGGGATTTGAACCCCGGTTACCGGCGTGAGAGGCCGATGTCCTAACCACTAGACGATGGGGCCTGATGGTGCGCAGGCCGGGCTTGTGGACCCGGCGCATGGGAACTGGCTGGGGGACAAGGATTCGAACCTTGATAGTCGGAGCCAGAATCCGAAGTCCTGCCATTGGACGATCCCCCAAAAGAAGAAGGAGAAGGAAACCCTGC
>Ga0209018_1002562_pt1 | contig 12609 bp, 6 predicted proteins | sample YNPBryBLVA2012_FD_185814 | JGI IMG/M metagenome (GOLD analysis project Ga0209018, IMG submission 185814) | Anoxygenic and chlorotrophic microbial mat microbial communities from Yellowstone National Park, USA - YNP Bryant BLVA 2012 (SPAdes)... ...
TTTCCCATACACGGCGACCGACGCGCCGTGCAACTGCCCGTATCCGCACGAGTATTTCATCGACGGCTGGGCCTACATCGACGGGGGCGTCAACGCCATGAAGCAGGCCATCATGGACTATGGCCCGATCTCGGTGGCGGTTTACGCGAACGCCGCCATGCAGGCCTACACCGGCGGCATTTTCAACGGTTGCGAGAACGGCATAGTGAACCACGCGGTGGTGCTGGTGGGCTGGGATGACACGCAGGGCAGCAGCGGCGTGTGGTTCATGCGCAACTCGTGGGGCAGCGGCTGGGGCGAAAACGGCTACATGCGGATCCCGTACAACTGCTCGCAGATCGGCGACTCGGCCTGCTACATCGTCTACGCGGGGGCGGCACCGCGCGTCAACTTCGAGTATCCGGACGGCATCCCGGAATGGCTCGACCCCGGCGTGAACACGATCATCCGCGTCAACGTCACGCCCGACACCGCCACGCCGGTCCCAGGGACCGGGTGGCTGCACTACGCGACCAACGGCGGGTCGTTCTTCGTAGCGGCGATGAACGAAACGGCCCCGAACCAGTATGAGGCGGTGCTGCCGGCCGCGGCGTGCTTCACCAGGTACGACTGGTACGTGAGCGTGGAGATCGAAGGCGGACAACGGGTCACTGACCCGCGGATGGCGCCGGCCAGCACGTACAGCGCGCTGGTCGCGACCGGGACGAGCGTGCTCATCGACGACAACTTCGAGACGGATCAGGGCTGGACGGTTCACGCCGGCGCCAGCACCGGGAACTGGGAGCGGGCTGCGCCGCAGGAAGTCGAGTACTGGGACTGGAACAGCTGGTCCTACGTCACCAGCCAGCCGGGCAGTGACCACTCCGCCAGCGGCACGCTGTGCTACGTGACCGGCCCGCTGGCCGGGTCGGACGCGGGCAGCTACGACGTGGACGGCGGACCGACGCACCTGACCTCGCCCGTGCTGGCGCTCGGTAACGCCGACGCCACGGTCAGCTACTGGCGCTGGTTCCACATCAGCACGCAGCTCGACGACCAGTTGCTGGTGCAGGTCTCCAACGACAACGGCAACAGTTGGGTGACGGTGGAGACGGTCAGCAACCGAGAGACCTGGACCTATCGGGAGTGGAAGGTCAGCGACTACGTCACGCCCACCGACCAGGTCCGCGTCCGGTTTTCGGTCAGCGACAGCCCCAACAACTCGCTGGTGGAGGCCCTGGTCGACGACTTCCGCGTCGAGGTCGTCGAGTGCGAAGCACCTTGCCCCGGCGACCTGAACGGCGACCGCACGATCGACATCGTCGACCTGTCGAGGTTGCTGAGCAACTACGGCGGCCCGGGCGGCCCGGAGCAGGGAGACATCGACGGCGACGGCGCCGTGGGGCTGTCCGACCTGGCGGTGCTGCTGGCCGCATACGGAACATCCTGCCCGTAGCCGGCGCACGTGCGGCGGGCACGCCGCGCGTTGTGTCGGCTGCGGCGGAACTCGTATAGTCCGGCCCCGTGCCCGGAGAAGCAGGACAGCCTGCGGGGTTGCGGGACGCGCGTGATGGAAGTGGCAGACAGGGCGGGCGGGCTATTGCGCCTCTGTCGCGGCGGGCCGGCAATCCCTTGCATTCGGTTCGGGGTCGGGGTAGAAAAGAACATTGGAGACGGCTTGCGCCCCGGGTCACATCCAGCGGAACCGGGGCGGCGGGCCGTGCGTACGGAGGTGGCCCAGCCCCCGGGACCGGGGACAGAAGCGCGAGCGCCACTCCGGCGTATGTTGCGGGCCGGCATATTCGCCTGTGGCGCATCGGTGTCGCAAACCAAGTCTCATTTTCCAAGGAGGACGTGCATATGGTGCGACTGTTGACAATTGCATGCGTGGGAGTGCTGCTCGGCAGCGCCAGCCTGGTCGCTCCGGCCGGGACGATCGACCCCGACCTGGAGGCCGCCCTGGCCAAGCCCGATGAGAAGGGCTTCGTGTCCGCTCTGATCTATCTGTCCGACCAGGTGAATCTGGAGGAGCTGAACCGCGAGTTCCGGTCGGTACGCCCGACGCGCCAGCAGCGGCACGAGGTCGTCGTGCAGGCGCTGCGGCAGCGCGCTGAGGCGACGCAGGCCGGGCTGCTGGCTGAACTGGCGACGCTCAAGGAGCAGAACCTGGTGCGCGATTATCGCGCCTACTGGATCGTCAACTGCTTCCGCGTCGATGCCAGGCCGGAGGTCATCCGGCAGATCGCGGCCCGCGCCGACGTCGAGGAAGCGTACCTGAACTACCCGATCGAGTTGATCGAGCCGGTTCCGGACGGTCCGGGCGCTGCGGTACCGGGCGGCGACCTGCGCAACCCGCTTACGCCGACCGTCGGCCTGGTGGCGGTCCGCGCACCGGAGGTCTGGGCCATGGGCTTCACGGGACAGGGCGTGCTGGTGGCGACGCTGGACACCGGCGTGGACGGCAACCACCCGGCGCTGGCCAGCCGCTGGCGGGGCGTGGCGGACCCGCGCTATGCCGGCCATCCCGAGTGGGCCTGGTTTGACCCCGTGACGTTCACCACGTTCCCGACCTCATTCGGCTCCCACGGGACGCACACCATGGGATCGGTCTGCGGCGGTCCGCCGGGGCTGGAGATCGGCGTGGCCCCCGGCGCCCAGTGGATTCATGCCGCCGTCATCGACCGGGTGAGCCTTGAGCGGACGGTGGCGGACGCGATCGCGGCGTTTCAGTGGCTGACGGACCCGGACGGCGATCCGGGGACGGTCTGGGACGTGCCGCAGGTGTGCTCGAACTCGTGGGGCATCGGGAGCTGGCACAACGTCCCGCCCTACAACCTCCCCTGCAACCAGGGGTTCTGGAGCTTCCTGGATGCCTGCGAGGCGGCGGGGACGGTGATCCTGTTCTCGGCCGGCAACGAGGGGCCGACGCCCAACTCGCTGCGGCGTCCGGCGGACCGGGCCACCGACGAGTATCGCACGTTTGCGGTGGGGGCCCTTGATGCCAATATCCAGTCCTGGCCGATCGCCGATTTCTCGTCGCGCGGGCCGACCCAGTGCACGCCCGACGGTTCGTGGGCCATCAAGCCCGAGCTGGCCGCCCCGGGCGTAGACGTTCTGTCATCGGTGCCGGGCGGCGGATACGAGCAGTGGGGCTGGAGCGGGACGTCCATGGCCTCGCCGCACGTCAACGGCGCGGTGGCGCTGATCTATGAGGCCTGCCCCGACCTCAGCGTGGAGGAGGTCAAGCAGATTCTGATTGAGACGGCCCACGATCTGGGTTCGGCGGGCAACGACAACGACTACGGCTACGGAATGCTGGACTGCTACGAGGCGGTGACGCTGGCGCTGAGCATGTGCTCCGGCGCGCCGCGCGCCCGCGACGGCTACTACGAGACGCCGGTCGATCAGCCCATCCAGATCACGCTGGTGGCGACCGACTACGACGGTCTGCCCGATCCGCCGGGCGCGCTCGTGTACCGCATCGTGTCGCTGCCGGCCACACCGGGCAACACGGTGACCGACGTCGGCAACGGCCACGTCATCACCCCCGCGGAACTGCCGTACGAGCTGGTGGACGGCGGCAACCAGGTGATCTTCACGCCGGGTGCAGGCTATTACGGGACGGACACCTTCCAGTTCCTGGCCAATGACGGCGGGGTCCCGCCGGACGGGGGCGACTCGAACATCGCGACCATCACGGTGCTGGTGCTCTTCGATCCGCCGCAGATCGTGACGCCGGGCTTGCCGGACGGGACGCTCGGCGTGCCGTACGGTCCGGTGCAACTGGAGGCGACGGGGGGGCAGCCGGAGCTGGTCTGGGAGGTGCTGCCGGCCGGCCAGTACTATGAGACGGATCTGGGCAGCAGCCAGTTTGCGGAGGTGGGCACGGCCCGCGGCTGGCACGCGGACGACAACAACTGGACGTACACGTTGCCGTTCGCGTTTCCGTTCTACGGGCAGGCGTACACGACGTGCTACGTGTGCAGCAACGGGTTCATCAACTTCGGCGGCCCGGACAGCAGCTACAGCAACAGCGACAGCGGGCTGATCGCCGCAACGCGTATCGCCGCCCTGTGGGATGACCTGCGGACGGACGGCACCGGAAACGACATCTTCATCGACGAGTCGGTGCCCGATCAGGTCACGATCCGCTGGGCCGCGGTGACGTACTCCGGCAGCTACCCGTGCAACTTCGCGATCACGCTGTTCGCTGACGGCCGGATCCAGTTCCACTACGGCAGCGGCAACACCGGCCTGACGCCGACGATCGGCATCTCGTCCGGCGACGGTGCGCATTACCTGCTTTCCAGCTACAACAACGCCAATTCGCTGACCAACGCGGACTCGCTGGAGTTCACGGCGCCGCTGACGCTGCCGGACGGTCTGACGCTCAGTCCGCAGGGCGAATTGAGCGGCACGCCGTGGGAGCTGGGCGTCTTCAGCCCGACGATCCGGGTGACGGACTCGCTGGGGCGCAGCGATCAGCGGCAGTACACGTTCGAGGTCGTCATGGGCCCGCCGGTCGCGCAGGACCAGCAGGTCTCGACGACGGCCAATGTGCCGCTGACCATCACGCTGCTGGCCGAAGACAACGGTCTGCCCGACCCGCCGGGCGCGCTGACCTACATCATCGAATCGCTCCCGGCTCACGGGAGGCTCGCCGACCCCGGCGCCGGCCCGATCGGCAGCGTGCCGTACACACTGGTGGCCGGCGGCAACCAGGTCGTCTACACGCCGGACTGGTGGTACGTCGGCGATGACAGCTTCACGTTCAAGGCCAACGACGGCGGCGAACCGCCCCTCGGCGGCGACTCCAACGTGGCCACGGTGTCGATCGAGGTCGTGCTGCCCCCGGCGCAACTGGTCTACGCGTTTCCGCTGGACAGCGACCCCGGCTGGAGCACGCAGGGCGCGTGGGCCTTCGGGCAGCCGACGGGCGGCGGCAGCCACGACCGCGACCCGCTCAGCGGGCACACCGGCAGCAATGTGTACGGCTACAACCTGTCCGGCGACTACACGAACAGCATGCCGGCGCGCTACCTGACGACGTCGGCGATCGACTGCGGCGATCTGGTCGAGGTCGAGCTGAGCTTCTGGAAGTGGCTGGGCGTGGAGCGGTTCGACAACGCGACCGTAGAGATCTCGACCGACGGCTCGAACTGGACTCAGCTCTGGCACAACCCGTCCGGACAGAACGTGTCCGACACGGCCTGGAGCCGGATGGTGTTCGACATCTCGGCGCTCGCCGACCGCCAGCCGACGGTCTTCGTCCGTTGGGGCATGGGGCCGACGGACGGGGGCGTGACGTATCCGGGCTGGAACATCGACGACGTGGAGTTCCGCGCGGTCGTGATCACGCCGTGCCCGGGCGACCTGGATGGCGACCTGGACGTCGATCTGGCGGACCTGTCGGTGCTGCTGTCCAACTACGGAACGCTGTCAGGCGCTGAGTATGAAGATGGCGACCTGGACGGCGACGGCGACGTCGACCTGGCCGACCTGAGCGCATTGCTGGCGCTGTACGGCTCGGGCTGCTAGCCGGCACAGAATGCTGGTCGCGCGGACGCCGCGGAGACAGGCTCTTCGCGGCGTCCGGCGCGCGCCGGGTGGCCGCGGTCAGTCGGCGCGACGGATCTGGAGGCGGGCGGTCATCTGGCGCAGGACGTGCACGGAGATGCCGAGCTGGGCGGCGGCCCGGGCGAAACTCCAGCCGTTCTCGTGCAGCGCCCGCGCCAGCAGCAGCCGCTGGGCGTAGGTCAGCGACGTGGCGGTCTCGCCGGCCTGCGGGGGGACGAAGCCGCCCACGATCTCCGGGGGCAAATGGCGTTCTGTGATCGGCTCGCCGCCGGACAGCAGCAGCGCCCGCTCCATGACCGACTGCAACTGGCGGACATTGCCCTCCCAGCGATAGCTGATGAGCAGGGCCAGGGCCTGGTCGGTGATACCCGATTGCCGGCAGCGGTTGTGCCGGGCGCTGGACTCCAGGAAGTGGATCGCCAGCGGGGCGATGTCCTCGCGCCGCTCGCGCAGCGGCGGCATGTGGATGGGAAAGACATTGAGGCGATAAAAGAGGTCTTCGCGGAACTGGCCGCGGCCGACCAAAGCCCGCAGGTCGCGCTGCGTCGTGGCGATGACACGCACGTCGCACTCGTGCGCCGCCGTCCCGCCCAGCCGCGTCGAGCGCCGCTCCTGAAGGATGCGCAGCAGCTTGGCCTGGGCCGCCAGGGGAATCTCGCCCACCTCGTCGATCAGCAACGAACTGCCGTGGGCGCGCTCGAACAGCCCGCTGCGGGCATGGACGGCACCGGTGAAAGCACCGCGCTCGTGCCCGAACAGCTCGCTTTCCAGCAGTGTCTGCGGCACGCCGTGGCAGTTGAAGACCAGCATCGGCTTGTCGCGGCGCGGGCTGTGGTAGTGGATGTAGCGGGCGATGACCTCCTTGCCGGTGCCGGTCTCGCCGGTGACCAGCGTGGTGGCCCGGGTGGGGGCGACGCGGCGACAGAGGTCGAGCACGCGCTGCATGGCGCGGCTGTTGGCGATGATCCGGACCAGTGGCTTCCCGTCGGACATCGAGTTTCAGCGCCCGGCAAGGTAGGGAAGGGTCACCGACAGACACATGGCATTGCGCGCTGGGACGGCACGACGCGGTCATATTGGGGCCGGCCGGCAGGTTTGTCCACCGCGTCAGGCCGGGCGCAGGCGCCCGTTCTCCAGGATGAGGATGCGGTCGGCGCAGGCGGCGACGCCCGGGTCGTGCGTGACCATGACGATGGTCTGTCCGTCGGCGTGCAGCCGGGCCAGGCTGGACATGATGTTGGCGCCGGCCTCGGCGTCGAGGTTTCCGGTCGGCTCGTCGGCCAGCAGGATCTGCGGGTGATGGACCAGGGCCCGGGCGATGGCGGCGCGCTGTCGCTCGCCGCCCGAAAGCTCGGTGGCCTTGTGCTTCAGCCGCTCTGACAGGCCCACGCGCTCCAGGATATCGAGCGCATCCCGGCGGGCGGCCGCCCGGCGCGCCGGCCAGTCGAAGATCCCCGCTGCGACCATCCGCGGCAGCAGCACGTTCTCCAGCACATTCAGGTCGGGCAGCAGGTGGTAGAACTGGAACACGAAGCCGAACTGCGTGCGCCGCAGGTGGTTGCGCCGGCGTTCGGCGTCGGAGAAGACGTCGGTGATGCCGGTGCGCAGGCGGCGGGCGGCGGGCGGAGCGAAGACCGCTTCGCCCTGGAAGTACACCTGCCCGCGCTCGGGCACGTCCAGCGCGCCGAGGATATGCAGCAGGGTGCTCTTTCCGCTGCCGGACTTGCCCATGATGGCGACGAATTCGCCGGGGGCGACGCGCAGCTCGCAGTTGCGGAGCACCTCGAGGCGTGTCCGTCCCATCGGGTACGACTTGCCCAGCGCTTCGGCGCGCAGCAGGGGGGCGCCTGCCGCCGGCTTCGGTACCTGGCTCTGCATTCCAGCCGCCACGCTCATTCCCCGAAACCCGGCCCCGGCCGTTCGGCGCCGCTGCGGCCCGGTCCGCGGTTCACCGTTCTCGCTTCGCTGCCGGCCATGGTGCTGTTCAGAACCCGCTACTCATACCGTATCGCTTCTACCGGCTGCATGGCGCCGGCCCGCCAGGCCGCCACCAGCGAACCCAGCGTCGAGGCGATGATGGCGACAACGACCACGAAGACGGCATCGCCCGCATCCACCTCACTGGGGATGCGGTCGAAGGAGTACACCTTCATGTCCCACACGCGCCAGGCGGGGTTGACCCGGATCAGGAAATCCTGAATCTCGTTGATGTAGGTCACAAACAGCGTGCCCAGGAGCGTGCCGAGAATGCTGCCGGCGACGCCGACCGCCGCACCATACAGGATGAAGATGCAGGCCACCCCGCCCGAGGAGGCGCCGATGCTCTTGATGATCCCGATGTCGCGCGTCTTCTGGAGCACGATCATGTAGAGGATGCAGAGCACGAGCGTGACGGCGACCAGCGAGATGATGCCGAAGAGGATCGTCACCAGGATGCGCTCCTTCTCGACCGGCGCGATCAGGTGCATCTGCGACTCCTGCCAGGTCAGCGCCTTGATCTCCGCGACCAGGCGTTTTTCGAACGCGTCCAGCCCGAAACGCGGGTCGTCGGCGAGCCGGTAATAGACCGCCTCCATGCGCCGGCACAGCGCCTGAATCTGCGGTTCCGTCAGCCCCCCGACCAGCCTGATCTGGATCTGCGAGCAGCGCGCCGGAACCGTTCCGACCACCTGACCGCTTTCGGGATCGACGCGCTCGGCGGCATCCATGTCGATGAGCTTCTGAAGCAGCTCGAAATCGCAGTAAACATGCTGCGAATCGATCTCGTAGATGCCGGTACGGGAGTCGTCGGCGTAGCGGAACGCCTGCCGCATCGGGATCGGGTCCACGTTTCCGCCCGCCGATGCCGCCCAGAGCGTCAGGATCACCCGGCAGCCGCGCGGCAGGTATTCGGGCCAGCGATAGCGCCCGTCGGACTCGCGTTCGGCGATGATGTCGCGACCGACGATGATTCCCGGCAGTTCGTTGCCGTCCAGGCGCGGAGGGTTTTCGGTGTCCACGGCGTAGACGCCGGGGATCGGCGGCAGGCCGATCCGCGCCAGCAGGCTGTTGAGGAAGGTGGGGGCCGCATCGTCGGCGGCGACGCCGGCGGCCTGCGACCGTTGCAGGGCCTCCTGATAGGCTGGCGGCAGGCGCGGGCGGACGTAGGCCTCCTCCGTCTGCGGATCGAAGACCACCGGGTCGTCGGGGTAGACGCCGATGATCGGCTGCTGCTGCGGCGCGAGCGTGGTCGTGCCGGGGTAGTGCTTCTCGTAGAAGAGACTGTCCTTGAACGCGTTGACCTGGTACACGTCGTGCAAGCGGATGCCGACCACGCGGACCGTGCCGTTGCGCGTCGTGTCCTCGAAGCGATACAGGCCGTAGGTGTAGATCACCGGCGTCGCTTTGACGATCTCGGGCCAGGCGCTGATCTCGTCGATGAACTCCTGATAGAGCGGGAATCCCGAATAGGAGGCGTTGTCCACGATCACGTCGCCCAGCAGCCCGCGGGCCCGCAGCCTCACCTGCTCCAGCCAGCCGCCCATGATCGACATCACCACCAGCACCATCATCACGCACAGCGTGACGGCGGCGATCGCGAAGTAGGCGATGCGACGTTTGCGCAGGTAGCGGAGCGTCAGGAAAAGCTTGTACAACTCAGGCCCCGATCCGTGGGGGTGACCGCGGGCGTCGCAACATCAGGCCGCGCCGCTCCAGGCGCTCGGCCGCACGTGCTGCCGCGGCCCGGATCCGCCGGCGCGGCGGGCGGCGCACCCGCTGCCGGGTCGCGTATTCGTATCACAAACCGGTCCGGCTGTCAGTTCCCGCCGTCGCCGACCGCAGGGCAGGCGGAACGCGCGGCCGGCCGCAGGCGGACTCTGCTCACAGGTCGAGGGCATACGCCGCCGGGTCGAACAGGTTGCCGTAGCGGTCGCGCACCCGCCCCAGGAGCCGCTCGCCGGCCTCGGGCAGCTCGTCGAACGATTGGCGCAGGCGCTCCAGCCAGCGACGCTCGCGCTGCGACAAAGCCAGCGCACCGTCGGCCACGCTGCGCTCCAGCCAGGCCAGCGCCGTCCGTCCGGCGGCCAGCGCCCGCCGATACGGGTCGGTCTCGGCCACAATCGCGCGGGCCAGGGCGATGGTCGCATCCGGGGTCAGGAGGGTCGCCTGGGCGCTGAGCCGGGCATCGCTGGCCACATGCAGGTCACGCAGCTCCCGAGCCGTCCCGCGCTCGAGTGCCGCATTGAACAGACGGCAGTCGTAGGTCAGCGATTCCAGCGACGCCACCGGCGCCGGCCCCGACAGCAGCCGCACGTCCGGCACCGACTCGTTGCTCCACAGGTCGGCGGCCGCGGCGGCGACGTTGCCGATCGGCGAAAGATGAGCACAGGTGGCGGACCGACCCTCCATGCTGATCGGGCAGCCGGTAATCGCCTTGATGACCGGGTTCTCGTAGGCGCAGTCCTTCGACGGACCGACGGCGCCGCACTCGTGCGCCACCAGCGTCCGTGCCGCGCACAGCGCCCGCACCAGGGCCGGCAGCACGTCCGGCAGCATGTTCTGTCCGGCAAGCTGCATCGCCGTGTTCGCGAAGCCGCAGGCGCTGTCGCCGCCGGCGACGATGCCGTACCTCCCGGCGACCGCGACAAAATGATCCCAAAGCCAGGCCATGTCCCGCGGCGCCAGCACGCCGAGCGCCAGCACGATGCCCGGCACGTCGGCGCGCGGCAGGGCGGCGTCATGCAGCTCCTTGCCGCCGGTGGACTCGATGGAAAGGATGTCCGCCCCGGCCGCGGCACAGGCCTCCAGCGACGCCGCCATGCGCTCCCAGGCCCGACCGGTGCGGCGTTGGGGGGGCCTGGCTTCATCGCGGAGATCGATGATGGTGACGCGGAGGGCGGACTTCAGGCCCCACTGCTCGTGCGCCTGCACCAGGTGCGACTTGAGCACTTGCGTCAGTTCGGCGCCCCAGGCGGCATCCTCGGTCATCGGCGGCAGGTGCTCGAACTCCACGACCAGCCCCTCGAGGGCCAGCGCCTGCGCCCGGCTCAGCAGGTCGCGTATGGTCGCCGCGTAAATCTCGCGCACGCGCTGCCAGGTGCCGGCGTTGATGAGCAGCGGCGGCAGGGTGAAGTTGATTTCGGGCCAGACGCGGCCGGCGCCGATCTCCAGGTCCAGGCCGCAGCGGACGGGCCGCGGCGCCCGGCCGAATACCAGAGCGTCGGCCCGCCCGATTGCCAGTCGGCTGTAGGTTTGCGCTTTATGCGTCACGTGTCATTGCTCCGGCGGCCGCAGTCGCCGCGACGAACCCCGGCCGCCCGCGACCGCTGCCCGGTCGCACGACCCTGCGGCTCGTCCGCGGTCGGCACGGGGCTCTGATCGCAGGGGCGGCTCGCGTCCCGTTCGCCGCCCGCGAAGTCGTCGTTCAGGCGAACTGACGGTATAATAGACGCTGTTCCGGCCGACCGTAAGCTGTGGTCGGACGGCCGCGAGAAGCGCCAGGTCCCCCGACTCCCACGGGACGGGCGACTTGGACACAGGTGCAGCTTGCGCCCGAGAGCCGCATGAGCCTGTTCGGATGTGGGACAGACATCAGAACGCAGGCACGCGCCACCGAAAAGGAGGCGCGGCCTGGGGGGGTTCCGAGGCCGGCACCTGCTCGTGTACGATGAACCGGCTGGCAGACCGCGAGCCCTGAAGATCAGAGCCGATGATGACCTCCCGTGAGCGCGTCGCCCGTACGCTGGCCCGCAAGGACCCGGACCGCGTGCCGATCTACGACAAGTTCTGGTTCGAGACCGAGCGCGAATGGCGCGAGCAGCTCGGCTGTCCGTACGTCTTCCACCCCGAGCGGTCCAAATACGACTGGGGCGCAACCTCGCCGGAGACGCAGAGCCGCACGCTCTGGGAAATCTTCGACATGGACATCTGCGAGGTCGCCTGGCCGGACTATCGCCTGCGCCTGGTCGAGCCGCAGGTGCTCGAGGAGACCGACGAGTGGATCCTGGAGCGCGACGGCAACGAGGCGTGCCTGCGCTGGTGGCGGCACAAGATGGGGACGCCCGAGCACGTCGGCTTCGGGATCAATTCGCCCGAAAAGTGGGCGCAGGTCAAGCATCTGCTGACGCCGTCGCGCGAGCGCGTGCGCTGGCACGAGTTCTGGCCGCTGTATCGGCGGAGCCGGGAGGCCGGGCGCTTCATCTGCTTCTGCACGGTCGAGCCGTTCGAGATGCTCAAGGACGTGCTGGGACACGAGATCATGCTCAAGGCGATGATCCGCCAGCCGGAGTGGATCCACGACCTGTACGACACGTACACCCGCGTGGCCATCCGGATGTTCGAGATCGTCGAGGCCGAGGGGATGGTCTGCGACGGGGCCTTCGTCTACGGCGACATGGCGTACAACACCGGGCCGTTCATGAGCCCGCGGCACTACCGCGAGTTTCTCAAGCCCTACCACAAGCGGCTGTTCGACGAGTTCCACAGGCGCGGCATGCCGGTGATATTCCACTCCGACGGCGACATCCGACTGGTGATCGAAGACCTGATCGACGCGGGTGTGGACGCGATCAACCCCATCGAGTGCAAGGCGACCATGGACCTGCGCGAGCTGGCGCCGCGCTACGGGCGGCGACTGGGCTTCGTCGGCGGGATCGACGTGCGCGTGCTGGGGACGAACGACCCGGAGCAGATCCGGGCGGAGGTCCGCTCGAAGCTGGCGGCGACGATGCCGTACCGCGGTTATATCTATCACTCCGACCACTCCGTCCCGCCGGGCGTCAAGCTGGAGTCGTACAGGCTGCTGCTGGAGGAGGTGCGGACCGTCGGGCGGTATGAGTAAGGGCGCCGGCGCCGCGGGAGCACGGGGGCGGGGCCCGCGCGGGGCGCGCGTGAAGTCGTCAGCGGAGCGCTGCGCGGTGCACGCACAAGGAAAGCTGCAAAACTGAATCTTCCACCCCGAACCCTGCCATGACCCGCAGAGAAATCGTCGAACGCGCCATCACGTTCAACAGCCCGCCGCGGCTGCCGATGAAATTCGACGTTGTCGGCGTCAACGACTGCTACGACGTCTGG
>Ga0209018_1002563_pt1 | contig 12608 bp, 9 predicted proteins | sample YNPBryBLVA2012_FD_185814 | JGI IMG/M metagenome (GOLD analysis project Ga0209018, IMG submission 185814) | Anoxygenic and chlorotrophic microbial mat microbial communities from Yellowstone National Park, USA - YNP Bryant BLVA 2012 (SPAdes)... ...
TACGGCTTCACCATAGCCAGGCTATCCGTTTGCGGTCCGGGTTGGGGGCGTTAAGGAAAGCAGCGATGAGCGCCAACACAAAAGTCATGGTAATTCTGGCCGACGAGCCGGAAATTCGCACGCAGGTGTTGGACCTTCTACAGCGGATCGGAGTGTATCCTATTCTGGTCAAAGAGGGTGCTGCGGCGCTGACCCTGCTGGACGAGGAGGGACTTGCCCCCTCCTTGATTATACTCGACCTGGCTGTATCGGGTGTGGACGGCTTTGAAATCCTGGAGCGTGTCCGCAAGATGCCCTGGATGGATGGTGTGCCCGTGTTGATCCTGACTGACAAGGCGGACCCCGAAGCGATCCGCCGGGGGCTGGATAGCGGAGCAGATGCCTATGTGACCAAACCCTATCTGGTGCACAGCCTGGTGGACCGGGTGCGCGTGCTGCTGGCTGCCGGACGACGCCAGCTTCCTCGGACACGCTTCTATGGGCGTACTTCCCCGCTTACCGAGACGGACGAAACTATTCCCTCGGATGAGTGATTGGCCGTTCAGCCAGGTGGATTGACGGTGATTTGGTCGATTAGTTCCGCATGATTCTCGCCCCCGGCGGTCGTTACACGCGCGCCACTGGTGGGGTTGTAGAAAGCCGCGATCAACCGGGCCGGGCCACTGTAGTCGCGCGCCTCGTCACGGAAGATCAGGCGATGCGGATCGACGATGTACTCGCCTGCGATCCAGCCGGTGGTGGGCCGTTCCCCGTTGGATGGGGCCGAATCGTGCTGTGCCAGCAGGATGTCTTCCTGACTCAGTAATTGCACCGTTACAACGTAGGGGATGTCCGTTGTTCCTGCTGCCTGCCAGACCAGGGTCACGTCGAAGGATTCGCCGCCTCGGATAGATTCGCCTGCCAGTGTGAACCCGTACAGCGTTCCGACGCCGGGAAAGTCGATCTCAAGCTGCCGTTGCACGTCTGGTGCGGTCATCCGGTGCTCCGGCGCTGCGATGGTGTATTCGGCCAGCGTGACGGGTGCGCCGCTGTTCGCCCAGACGATCAGGGCCGCCGGTCCTCTGGCATCCGGCGGGACGATCATCTCACGCCAGTCCAGGGCCAATCCATATTCCGAGGACTGTGCTGCGTTTGCAACCTGCCAGCCGTCCCCGACAAGGGCGACGGTAACTTCAGGATATTCGTTCTCGACCCACCAGCGCAGAGTCAGGCGCAGCGTGTCGCCCGGTGCAAGCAGTCCGCCGGGAGCAAGATCGGCAGCGTTAGTCAGCGTTAACCCCGGCGCAATGTCGAGAGTTCCTTCTAATGCAGGCCGCTGCCACATCCCTGCTAACACGGATACTGTGCCCAGTGGCGCGTCTTTGCCTATCGGCGCGCCGCTGACGAGATCGCGCACGTCAAGCCCGACCGGATTGGCAGCGCTGTAGATGCGCAGCCGTAGCGGATAGTTCCCCGGCGGTGTGCCGGGCGGCAGGCGGAGCAATATGTAGGCGCGACTCATCTGGCCTGGCTCAAGCTGGCTGGTGGGGACCTGCGCCGCAGTGAGGATCATGGCATCGTCACCTGTGAATTCCCAGCCGAAGGTGTTCAGCGCATTGACGGCCACGCGCAAATCTTCATGCACCGGTGCGGTCAGCGTGAAGTTGAGCGGCAGGCAGATTCCCGCGTCGGCGCGAAGCGGTTCCAGAGGAACTCCACTCACGTCCAGGCGCAGCGGGCCGAAGTTTACCGTCGTGGCTGCCTGCATTGCCGGGCGTGACAGTGGCCCGTCCGGGGTATAACGCGTGCTGATCATGCCGTATACAGAGAAGACGTGCGCCGGGGCGGGTTGACCGTGTTCCAGCAGGCAAGGGAGCATCCCCCGCGAGTCGGCGCGCTGCGTGAACCAGGTATTCAATTCCACACGGGCTGGGAACGCCTCTCCGAGCGCGTCGTTCACCAGCGTGATGATCTGTGCTTCCTCCGCCCCTTCCGGCAGTGTGACCAGCCGCGCCGTTGCGCCGAGTCGATCCCAGTAATACAGCAAGTCGTAGCGTTCTGCATACGACCATGCCAGCACGATGTCATCTGCGCCGAGTTCCTGCGCATAGTAAGCGACCATTTCCCGCGCCTGATCGTGCTGATAGGCCGGATCGGGTCGCCCCGGTAGCCAGAACCATGCCAGTGCTGCCCCGGACACGAGAAAAACACCAAACATGCGGGATATTCGCTGCCAATCTCTCCGTCTGACCACTGAGTATTGACTGCTGGGAGCTGACTGCTGACTGCTGCCCGCCACTCCGCCTGCCAGCGCAATCACGACCAGCGGCGCGATCATCACAAGATAGCGCCCGTGCATTCCGACGCCCAGCGCTGTCAGCGCGCCGAGGAGCGCAGCGTACAGCGCAGTGGCGAACCCGACTACCAGCCGTCCGCGTTGCATTCGCAGGATCAACAGCGCGGGGATGACGGTGGGCAGCAGCGCCAGTGTGGCCTTTGCCAGGCCGTCATCGCCGGCGCGAACCATTTCCCACGAACTGGCCCACAACGCCTGCCAGGACTGCCACAGCAGGGTAGGGGAAAGCTCCGGCGGTGTGGCGGTGGTTATATTCGCACTACCTACTTGGGCAAAGCGTGCCAGCAGTTCTGGTAGCCACAAGACAACGACGATCACCTGCCCGCCGATCCAGCGCCGGAGAAGATTCCCGCACACACGGCGGTGAACGGCTTCCAGCATCCAGGCGATCAGAAAGACGGCATTTACGGCTGCCAGCACGACCACGCCGGTGTTGTGCGTGTACAGGGCAGCTAGTTCTCCGCCCAGGAGCGCGATCCAGGCCCGACGGGGTGGCGCGCCGCCGTCCAGCAGGCAGACCAGTCCCAGCGCCGCGATCAACACGACCAGCGCCAGGGTGTTGTACATCCGCGCCTCCTGCGAGGCCCACCATAGCAGCGGCAGAAACGTGCCCAAAGCCGTCGCAAGGACTGCTGCGCCTGCGCCGAACCAGCGCCGTGCTGCTGCGCCGATCAGCGCCAGTAGCAGAATTCCTTGCAGCAATGAAAACGCTCGCAGCGCGAATTCAGAGTCACCGATCAGACGAACCCAGATGTGTAGCAGCAGGTAGTACAGCGGCGGGTTGGTCGGATCGCCATTCAGCGCGGCAATCGGGTTCGGCTGCATGGCGGCGTGCCAGGAAAACCCCTCGTCGAACCAGACGCTTTGCACATCCAGATTCCAGGCGCGCAGCCCGGTCGCCAGCAACAGGGATAAGACGATCAGCCAGCGGTGAGGGCGCTTCATTTACCCGTTAGCTTCCTGCGGTTTCCGCCCCACATAAAACAGATGTTCCGTTCCGCCAAACAGGGGATAAAGGTGGCGAAGATCAGGCTGATGATGCGGCATGCTTCACGCACAGCCTGTTGCCGCTTTTCCGGTTTGAGCAGATGACAGAGCGGTCCCATCAACAGGGCGACATTGAAACCCGCTGGCGGAAAGCGGGACAGATCGGTTGCTGTGCCATACTTATATCCCTCGTCTTCTACACCCTGGCCGTAGAACTGTTCGACTTCATCAGGCATCAGCCACCCGCTTTGTGGAATACCCACATTGTAGTAAAAAAGTGTAGCGGCGGATCGAATCCGCCGCTACCGATCCGCGCCTGTGATGGGCCTTGTGTTCAGGGGGTCAGGCGGTTCATGTCACGGGGGAAAAGCGTCGCCATGCGGATATTTTCTAGCCCCAAAAGCTGCGTCAGGAAACGTTCCAGGCCGATGGCAAAACCGCCGTGCGGTGGCATCCCGTGCTTGAAGGCTTCAAAGTATGTCTCGAAGGGCGCGAGATTATAGCCGCGTTCGGTCGCTGCCGCAATGTAGTCGTTGTAGCGATGGAGCCGTTGCCCGCCCGTGACCAGCTCCATGCCGCGAAACAGCAGATCGAAGCTGCGTGAGTAGCCGGGACGTTCCGGGTCGGGATAGGTGTAGAACGGGCGCTTGACCATCGGGTAGCCGACCACAAACAGATAGTCGCTCTTGAAGGTTTCCTGTGCCCAGCGACCTAACAGCCGTTCGTGTTCCGGTGTCAGGTCCGGCTCGCCGATGGCGTCGGTTACGCCATAACGATCTGTGAGCATACGTTGTGCATCGGTGATGTGGATGTGTGGAATCGGCTCGACCAGGGTCGGCAGTCCGGCATTCAGCATGTTCAGGTCGGCGGCGTGGTTGATCTGCAAGTGATCCAGGATGCCCCGGATAACCTCGGTCAACATCTGCATGACGGTGAAGTGATTCTCGATAAAGCCGAATTCCACGTCCAGGCTGACGTATTCGTTGATATGTCGGATGGTCGAGTGTGGTTCCGCGCGGAATACCGGCCCGATCTCGTATACGCGCTCGAAGACGCCGACCATGATCTGCTTGTAGAACTGCGGGCTTTGCGCCAGATACGCCTTCTGGCCGAAGTAGTCCACTGCGAAGACGTTTGCGCCGCTTTCGGTTGCCGAAGCGACCAGCTTGGGCGTCTGGATTTCCACAAAGTCTCGCGCGTGCAGCGTTTCGCGGAAGCCGCGCATCACGCCGGCGGCGAGCCGCAGAACGGCGCGCTGTTGGAGATGGCGGTGGCCGATCACGGCATGATCCAGAAAGACCGGCTGGCTGGCGCGGATACGGTTCTTGTGTAGCGAGAAGGGCAGGGGCGTTGTGACCGGGCTGATCACGTTGACCACATTGTGATACAGCTCGTAGCCGCCGGGCGCAGCAGTCGAGGCAACGACTTCTCCCTCTACCTGCACAACGGTTTCCAGTTGCAGGCCGTCCAGCGGCTTGAGGTCAGTTTCGGCGGTGACGGCCTGGATCAGGCCCGTGCGGTCGCGCACGATCAGGAAGTTTACATCCCCCATTTTGCGCAGGGCATGAAGCCAGCCCTGCACACACACCCGTTCCCCGACGTGAGCGCCAAGTTCGGCAGCCAGCGTTCTTTTCATCATGTTCTCCTGCCCTGCTAGTTCACCCTGGGCACGCACGGTTAAAGCGCCATTGCCCGGCGCGGTGAATCCCAAGCAAACGCCCCCGCGTCTCCAAGGACGAGGGGGCGCTCGTGGTGCCACCTTGGTTTGCCGACACCCTCACGGACATCGGCCTTACCGGGTCCCGCACAGCAGGGCAGGACCCCGGCGCGGTAACGGGCGCAAACCGATGAGCGGTTACTGACGGCAGAAAGCTGCGCACTTTCTCCGAGGTTCACCGTCATAGCTCCGGCGGGTCGCTCCAGGGGCGCAAGCGGGCGGCTTTCTCAGCCTCTAGCCGCTCTCTGAACCGCGCTTTCCCCTGTACCTGGCGCCATCGACGCTTCGGTGTGGGTAGCGAAGACGCCAGCCTGGGCTTCAGACCGGCGTCGTTTTTGCAGAGAGGCGACGGTGGGAATCGAACCCACGATGAGGGTTTTGCAGACCCTTGCCTTACCACTTGGCGACGTCGCCCGGATGGTTTTTAGTATAGCCGAAGGTCCCTTGTTTGACAAGGATTGATCCGCTTTGAGTGAGGCGGAAGGGGAGGCAAAGGACCTGCTGCCTCCCCGACGCAGATTTAAAAGAGCAGTCCTATATCCAGCGCGCGGTCGTCCGGCGTGATCGCCACGTAGCGGTTCCACAGGTGATCTGCCAGGACTTCGCTATCGATCTTCATCCCCTGTCGCGCGAAGTACTCGCATACGCGGCGGATATCGCGTTGCAAGATCGCGTAGGCGTTGCCGTTGGTACGGCAATTCGTGACCTGTGGAAAGTCGATCAGGGTGATCTGGCCTTCCCAATACAGGATGTTATAGGCCGACAGATCGCCATGAATCAGCCCGTGTTGAAGCATCAGGGCGACATTGCGCAACATTTCCTGGAACAACGGCGCGACCTCCTCGCGCTCCAGCCCGACATCGTTTAGCACAGGCGCAGCGATTTGGGCGTCGCCGCAGTAGCCCATCAGGATGGCATTTTCGCTCGCTGCGAACGGCTTCGGCACGGCAGCGCCTGCCACGTGGAGCCGTTGCAATGTGGTGTACTCGTACATCAGCCAGGAAGTATGTTGCACTTGCTGCCCAAACGCAGTCTTTTTGCCGACGGCGCGCATCAGGCGGTGATCGGTTTTCTTCACTGCGCGGCCCTCTGCCGTCAGGAACTCCCGGCCCTCGCGGTACATTTTGTCGTTACGCAGGTTGCGGAACATGCGTGGGCGATACACTTTCGCCGCCAGCAGCGTTACACCCGTTCGCGGATGTGCTGCGCAGCGATAGACACTGGCCTCTTTGCCGCCCTTGATCTGGCCCAATACATCGGTAATCAGCCCCTGATCGTAAAAGACGCGCAAGGAGTTCAACAGCCAGCCTTCCTCAAACAGGCTGGGCTGGTACGTTGGATTAAACCCGTCTTCCAGGACATCGGCCACGTCCACCACCTCGGTGATGGCCTTGCCCGGCGCTTTTTTAGGCGTGTGATGCGCCTGCGGCCTGCGGCTGCGCCGCGCTTTCCGATCGGTGCGCAGCGGATTGAACAGTTCTTCGTAGTGTTCCTCGTATTCGTCGGCATACCAACGTTGATTGGTCACGGTGGTGTTCCTTGTTTTCGCTTCAGGTGAAGATGTGTCCTTGCGGCACACCTTTTCAAGTTCAACTGTTCACTGCCTGACCGGACTGAGCCGGCTGGCACTGGGGATCAAAAGAGCAGCAGATGCTGTTTTCCCCGGACGGGCGCGGGGAGACCACCGTGCGCCGTCAAATCGGCGCTGGGGACTGGGAACAATATCCGGCACTGCTGTGCTGTGGGGAAAGCAAAAACGCAGCCCCCGGCAGGCACGAAAATTGCCTCATCCCGCTGTACACCGCGTGGATAGGTACGCCTGTAGGCTGCGTCGGCTTACGTTTTAGAGGTCAGAAAGCTGACGAGGAAAAGTCAAGCGCCGCAAAAAGCAGGCATACCCCACCCTACACGGACCGCAGTATCAACTTGGGACATACAGGTATGCCTCCTTTCAGGGGCTAAAAGTTCACCTTGCGTAAGATAGCACGGATTTGAGCGCGGTGTCAAGCAATCGGTGGATCAGAACAACAGCAGGCTGCCGAACGTGCCGCTGACTGTGAATTCTAACGGCTCGATAGCGCCGTCATAGCCAGGCGTGGTGTAGCGCCGCTCTCCGCGCGGCTGCCACCGCTCGTCCTGCACGCGCACGTCTAACATCGGCCCGCCGACAACCGTGACTGCTGCCTCGACTCCGTCGGGCACGGTCAGGTAGATGTCGCCCAGGGTGGAACGAACGACAATCGGCCCGGCTGGACTATCCGGCCCGATCAGGTGAATGTCGCCGAAGCCCGTCGTGATACGCGCCTGCCCGACGATCAGGCCGCACAAATCGATCTCGATCTCGCCCAGGTGCGTGCTGACCAGCAGCTCCCAGGGCACATCTTTCGCCAGGCCGAAATCCCAGTTGGCCAGCGAAAAGAACCAGGTGCGGCTGCGCAGCATCGTCAGGGCAGCGTGATTGCCATCGACCTGTAGATGAGGGCGCGAGCGTGCGGTGTACTGCCCGGCGATCAGGCGCCCCTCACGCTGGAGAGCATGAATGTGCACATCCAGTTCGCCGCCGTCGGCGCGCAGGCTTGCCGCTTCGACGCTGCCGCGTGTGATGCCAAAATGCTGCCCGGCCCAGCTAAAACCGACATCGCCTTGCAGCAAGGCTTGCAGCCCCAGCAGTACCAGCACCAGTGGCCACAATTGCAGCACATTGAAGTCCAGAATCAGGTAGTTGTGCAGCAGTGCCAGCACGCCCACGATCACCAGGGCGACGGGCCATACCCACAGGGATAATCTTTGCCGGGCCACCTGCTTACTCCTCGTACAGATAGTCGCGTAACAGCATGGCGGATGAACTGCGCAGTCGGTTGAGCGCCTGCGCTTCTAACTGCCTGACCCGCTCGCGCGTTACGCCGATCTCCTGGCCGACCTCCTCCAGTGTGCGCACGCGACCATCTTGCAGCCCATAGCGCAATTTGAGGATATACGCCTCACGCTCCGGCAGCCGGTCCAGCAGCGCCTGAACCTGCTCATGCAGCAGTTGTTCGGTCACGGCCTGGACCGGGGAGAGCGCGTTGACATCCTCCACAAAGTCGCCCAGTTCGGCGTCTTGCTCCTCGTTGGCCGGTTCTTCCAGACTGATCGGGCGGCGCGAGATTTCCAGCAGTTCTGACACCTTTTCAGGTTCCATTTCCATCTGCTCGGCCAGCTCCTCGATCAGCGGGTCGCGGCCAAGTTGCTGGGCCAGCATAGCGGAAATACGCATCAGGCGGTTGATCTGATCGCCCATGTGCACCGGGATGCGGATCGTCCGGCCCTGGTCCGCTACGGCCCGGCTGATCGCCTGGCGAATCCACCATGTGGCATAAGTGCTGAACTTGTGCCCGCGCTGGTACTCAAACTTGCGCGCCGCACGGATAAGGCCAATGTTGCCTTCCTGGATCAGGTCCAAAAAGTGCACGCCCCGCCCAACGTATTTCTTGGCGATGCTGACCACCAGCCGCGCATTGGCCCGGATCAAGTGCTCTTGCGCATCGTTCCCATCGTCAATCAGGGCTTCCAGGGCGGCGCGTTCCTCGCCCGAAAGCAAATGGCCGTATTCCTGGAACTGTTCTTTTGCCAGGTTGCCCGCCTCGATACGTCGCGCCAGCGCTACCTCCTGCTCAGCGGTCAGCAAGGGGACCCGCCCTGCTTCTTTCAGATACAGGCCGACAACATCGTCGTTTTCAAGGGCCTGCTGATAGCCGGCATCTTCAACAAGGTCCGTCGGTTCAATGGTAATGAAATTCTCGGTCTCTGCAACATCGCCTGCCCCCAGACCGATCCCATCCGACCCGGCTTCGCCGACCTCCGGGGCTTCGGGCAGCACGGAAATGCCGGCATCGACCAGACGTTCCAGCAGGTCGTCTAGACGGGAAACGTCGTCTTGTTCGGCAACAGGCAGGGCGGTCAGGATGTCATCGTAGGTCAGGAAGCCCTGTTCTTCGCCCTTAATGGACAGCCACTCGAAGGTTGAATCGTGCATCATCTCTCGTATCAGGGTGCGGCGCAGGCCAGGTTGGGCTGCCGCCCGGCGTAGGGTTAGATTATAATCATATCGAAGGGGATATGCACTGATCCGTCAGTCCTCGCAGGGTTTCAGCCGTCCTCTGTCCACACGAATTGTTACCCGGTTTTGTACTGAACGACCAATTTTATTTGACCTTACGCCTGATAACTTTGTATACTGATCACGGGTTACCCCCACAAACGGCCTTAGCTCCGCACAACTCATCGAAGGAACGGCAGCGCGATGAACAGGGTCAACTTCACCGGCGAACAGATCGGCCCTTATATCGTGCGAGAACGCATTGGTCAGGGCGGCATGGCCGATGTATATCGCGCTTATCAACCTTCAGTTAAACGGGAAGTGGCGCTGAAGATTATCCCGCTGCTGGTTGGCTCAGAGCATGAGGAGTTTCGCAGACGTTTTGCCCAGGAAGCGGAGATGGTCGCGGCGCTGGAACATCCCCACATCCTGCCGGTGTTCGACTATGGCGTCACCGAAAATCTGGCTTATCTGGCGATGCGCTTGTTGCGCGGCGGCACCTTGCGCGATCTGCTAATCCAAGGGCATATTCCTTTGGAACGTGCGGCGCAGTTATTCGGTCAGTGCGCACGGGCGCTGGGGTATGCCCACCGCCGGGGCATAATCCACCGCGACCTGAAGCCGAACAATATCTTGTTGGATAACGAAGGCAATGCCTATCTCACCGACTTTGGCCTGGCGAAGGTAATCGGCGGTACATCTCAGTTGACCACGACCGGCAGCATCATCGGTACACCTGCCTATATGTCGCCGGAGCAGTTGCGCGGCGACCCGGTCGATCACCGCGCCGACATTTACAGCATGGGGGTGGTGCTGTACCATGTGGTGGTCGGGCGTCCGCCGTTTGAGGCCCTGACGACATTTTCCCTGATTTACCAGCACGTTGAGAAGGATCCCCCTCCACCACGCGAAATTAACCCGGCGATTCCGGAGGCGGTCCAGATCGTCATCCTGCGCGCCCTGCAAAAAAGCCCTGCTGCCCGCTTTGAAACTATCGAGGAAATGGCAGATGCGCTGGACATCGCGCTGGGCCTCAAGTCGAACAGCGCCATCATCGAGCGCACACCACCGCCGGGCTTGCCGGGGCACGACGTTGTTCATGCCACTCCCTCGCCTTCAGGCACGCCGACGCCTTCCGCATCCGTGTCGCCTGCTACCGGCGGTGCAGCTTCGTCCCCGCGCACGCCGGATATGCACTTATCTTCATCTGGTGTGCACGCGACTCGGTCTCTGTTGACGAGGCCGGGGGTCATTGCCGGCATTGCTGCCGCCGTTGTGGCGCTGGTACTGCTCATCATCCTGGCAGGCAGCGGGCTGGTGGCACTGTTCCCGGCGCGGACGGTGACACTCACCCCAACACTGCCTCTTCCGACGGTTCTGACGGGCCAGCGAGGCAGTATCGATGATGTGACGGTTTCTGAAGACGAAGTGACCGTCGCCCGGCAGCGGTTGGGCAGCGATGGGTTCATTGCCTATATCGTCTGCAATCAGACGAGTGAGTACTTTGCTGCCCAGGCGCGCCTGATGCGCGAGCTTGCCGATCAGTATGGATTGGAATATCGACTCTACGACAGCCAGACCGATGCAAACCAGCAGGTCATCCAGATTGAGCGGGCGCGTGCTGAAGGGGCAAAAGCCCTGATCGTCTGTATTGTCGATCCCGAAGTTCCGGTCGAGGCGCTACAAGCGGCGCTGAATGCCGGCGTCCCGGTGGTGCTGCATAACGCCAGTGAGCCGCTGGTTGACGGGAGCGTGTTGGTTGGCAACGACGACTTTTTGCTGGGTCAGGCGCCGGGCCTGGTCGCTGGGCAGATCATTGCAACTGAAATGGGCGGTCATGCGGATGTTGTGATCCTGGATTTCCCCAGTTTGCCCGCGATTGTGGAGCGTGCTAACGGCCTTGAGGATGGCGTGCTGCAACTGGCTCCAGAAGCCAACATCGTGGGCCGTTATCTGGGGGGGACTGCCGAGTTCGGGCAACGGTCGATCAGCCGCCTGCTTGAAGAAGGGGTCCATTTTGACGTGATTCTTAGCATCAATGATGCCGGCTCCTACGGCGCCATTGCCGCGTTGGAAGCGGTGGGCGTTCCACCGGATGCCGTTGTCGTCGTCAGCGTGGACGCCGAAGCCCAGGCCCGACAATACATTCGCCAGGGATATTACATGCGCGCCTCAGTCCAGGTCAGCCGCGAGGCGCTTTCCCGCGCGACGATCAACGCCATCATCAAGTTGCTGGCCGGTTCTACCCTGCCAGAGTTCGTGCTGGCCCCGCCCGGCCAGGTGATCACCAGGGAGACATCAGAGCAAGGGAGCTAACGGCGACCTTGAAAAGAGTCTAGGCACATGGCAGACGCACCTTTGCTGCCGCTGCTTCATCCTGGTAGAATGCCCCCGCAATGAATGCAGAAAAAGCCTTCCGTTTCGTAGTTCGGGCCGCCGAGGAAGAAGACCTAGCGGCTTGTCTGGCGCTGGATCACTCGTCTACCAGTGATTATGTCTGGCAGATGGAAGTGCAAGAGACCCAGGGCCGGATCAGTTACGCTTTTCACACGGTGCGTTTGCCACATCCGACGAGTGTCACCTGTTCTCAGGATGCCGGGGCTATGTTGGCGGCCTGGCAAAATCGGGAATGTCTGCTGGTCGCTGTTGGAGACGGGTTAATCTACGGCTACCTGAACATGCGCCTGGATCGGTCGCACAGCCTGGGCTGGATCAGTGATCTGGTCGTGGATCGCCCCTGGCGGCGGCGGCGGGTGGGCACGGCGTTGCTGCTTCAGGCGCGTGAGACGGCCCGTTCGCACGGCCTGCGCCGCCTGATTGTCGAAACCCAGACCAAGAACTTTCCGGCCATCGCCTTCTGCCAGCGGCATGGATTGACGCTCTGCGGCTTCAACGATCAGTACTATCCCAATCATGACATCGCCCTGTTCTTCAGTCAGAGCTTACGTTGATTTTGTGGACGGTTTTTTGTGTGATGGACGCCTTGCTACAACTGACCAATGAAACGTTGAGTGCGGTCATCGTCATCGTGTCGGCGTCCATGCTGCTCTACAACCTGACCCGCAATCTGCACGCGCGTGTTGCCCGTGCCTCCAGCGCACTACTGGCCTGTGTGACCTTTGTCTATACGATAGATGCGTTTACCTCGCTTAATCCGACAACGGCTTCCCTGTCTGCCTGGTTGCGGGTGCAGTGGGTGGGCATTGCACTGGCACCTGCGGCGCTGTTTCACCTTTCAGATGCTCTACTGGCGACGACCGGCCTGGTCTCGCGTGGGCGGCGCCGGCGGGTTGCCCGGCAACTCTACGTTTTTAGCCTGCTCTTTCTGATCATGGCGGCCTTTTCGGACGCCCTGGTCTACGGGCTGGTCCGAGAGCCTGCGCCGCATTTGCTGCCGGGGCCGGTCTTCCCGCTCTACGTGGTCTTTTTCCTGCTGGCGACCATTGTCTCGTTCTATAATCTGGTGCGTGCTCGCCGTCGGTGTCGCACAA
>Ga0209018_1002567_pt1 | contig 12580 bp, 15 predicted proteins | sample YNPBryBLVA2012_FD_185814 | JGI IMG/M metagenome (GOLD analysis project Ga0209018, IMG submission 185814) | Anoxygenic and chlorotrophic microbial mat microbial communities from Yellowstone National Park, USA - YNP Bryant BLVA 2012 (SPAdes)... ...
TCGCGCTTTGTGAATGGCATCGTCGGTCAGCAGGGAATTTACACGACGAGCGCGCTGGAGAATTTTCTCCGCAGTATGATCATCGCCAAGATGACCGATTATCTGGGCGAGCAGAAAAAATCGGTGCTGGATTTGCCCAGTTTGTACAGCGAGATCAGCGTGGGCACCAAGCGAGAACTCAGCGACGATTTTGCGGCGCTCGGTTTGAATTTGAAAGCGCTGTACGTCAACGCCATCACGCCGACCGAAGAGACCGCCAAGGCGATTGACGAGCGCGCGGCGATGGGCGCGATCGGCGATATGGACAAGTACTTGAAGTTCAAAGCCGCGCGCGCGATGGGCGATGCCGCGACGAATCCAGCGGGCGGTGGCGCGGCGAATGGCTTGGGGCTTGGGGTCGGCTTGGGCGCTGGCGCGGGCTTGGGCGCCGGGCTGGCGGGGATGATGGCGCAAGCGATGCAAGGCGCGCAGCAAGCCAAGCCGGCAGCCGCAACAATCATCTGCCCCACGTGCAACACGGCGAACCCCGCCGGCGCGCGGTTCTGCAACAACTGTGGCACCAAGTTCGCGACCGGCACCGTCAAGTGTCCCACGTGCGGCACCGAGAATCCCGCCGGCGCCAAGTTCTGCAGCAACGACGGGACAAAATTGAGTTGAGCGTAAACAATTGTTTTGCGGACACAAAAACACCGGGTTTCTTTTGGAAACCCGGTGTTGAGTTTTTTATTGGACTGTAATTGAGCCAGTCATTGTGGGCGATGATTCGCTGTAGAAGGGGTAGGTGCCGGCATTACTAAAAGTAAAGTAGAACTTGCCGCCCGATGCGAGTGTTGTAGAGAAAAGTGTTGTGGGCGCGCTCGGCGCACCGCTGCGAAGCGTGTGACTGACGGCATCGTTGTTCTGCCACATCACTGTCCCACCGCGCGGAATGGTCAGCGTGGATGGAACAAAGGCATAGTTGAAGATGGCAATCACGCCAGCCGGTGTCCCCGTGAACGTCGTTGTCGGTGTGCGCGATGGACCAGGGCTTGCGGTGGGCGTGCGCGTGGCAGTTGGTCCGACAGTATTTGCGGGTCGCGGTGTGCTTGTTGGTCCCGGTGTGTTCGTAGGTCCAAGGGTGCCAGCGGGCGTAACGGTTGGCACATCGGGCCAAATCTGGGAGTTTGGGTACGGAATCACTAGATTTTGTCCGGCGTAAATCCAGTGCGGATTCCAAATCCCATTCGTCAGCGCGATGGCATAGATGGAGGTCTTGTAGTGAATGGCAATGCGGAAAAGATTCTCACCCGATTCGACGATGTGCGTTGGGAAAGGTGTGGGAGTCTGCGGCAGGCACGGCACGCGCAGCGTTTGTCCCACGCGTAGGTAAGGTGTGTACATATAGTTGACTTGCATCAAAATATAGTACGGCACACCATAGCGATAACCAATCGAATAGACCGTATCGCGATATTGCACCGTGTAGGTGCAATCGAAATTCGACGGCGTGGGGACAAGTGTGAAAGTGGGCGCAGGCGTGATCGGTGTCAGGGGGATGATGAGGCGTTGCCCCGCATAGATATAGTCCGAGGTCAAGCCGTTCGCTTGCATAATTGCTGGTACCGTTGTGCCATAGCGCATTGCAATCGAGAACAATGTATCGCCGTAGCGAACGTAATAGATGATGGGACCTTGTTGGGGTGGCTCGGCGCTGGTTGCCATCGGTAAGAGAGTTGCCAAGAGGGTCAATACGAACAGGACGCCCAAGAGGCGTTGCATCGCAAGTGAGCCGTACTTCATTGGAAACCTCCTTTGATTGGACGCGCGTGTTGGTTACACAAGGATTATACCACAAACTAGAGGGAATGCAAGAGGGGGAAAAAGTAAGGGACGGAACACGCGCAGGCGCGCTTCCGTCCCCCCGGGGTCAATCGCTCGTCATGATGAACAGAGGACGCATTTCGAAACTAGCGTAATTGGGGCGTAACCGTTCGGTGTTGTAGTACCTTTCGACGTTGACCACTTTCTTGGTCTTGGTGATCACGTCAATCGGTATATTGTCATAGCGTCCATTCTTCAAGACGACCAGGCGACCGTGAATGCGATTCAGAATCAAATCGAGCGCGAGGTTGCCGTACGCCATTGGCACGATCGAATCAATGGCGTCTGGATCGCCGCCGCGCACCAGATAGCCCAATCGCTGGTTGACGACGTTGATCGCTTTGCCGCGATTGTATTGCGCCGAGAGTTCGCGCAGCCGCGCCGAAACCAGATCGCCGATGCCGCCCAACTTGGCATGCCCAAACGCATCGGTGGAGGTGTCTTCGAAGACCATTTCGCCGCCTTCGAACATCGCGCCCTCCGAAACGATGACGACCGAGTACTTGCTGGGATTGCGATTGCGATCTGCCACCATCAGTTCGGTGAGTCGTTCGATGTTGAATTTGTGTTCGGGGATGACGCAACGATTCGCCGCGCCCGCCATCGTGGGCAACATCGCGGTAAAGCCGGCATAGCGCCCAAACACTTCGAGAACCAGAAAACGTTCGTGCGAGCCAGCTGTCGTTCGCAGACGATTGGCTAACTCGATGGTGCGGCTGACGCACGTGCTAAAGCCGATGCAGTAATCGGTGCCGGGAACATCATTGTCCATCGTCTTGGGAATCGCCACGACCTTGACGCCGGCTTGGTACAGACGCACGGCGAACGAGAGGGTATCGTCGCCGCCGATGGGAATCAAATAATCAATTCCCAACCAATCCAAATTCTTTAGCACCTCGTTCGTCAGATCGTTGCGCTCGGCGTTGTACGTGTCTTGGAGATGTGGCGGCACATCGCCTTTCTTCACGTTCGTCGGATTGGTGCGCGAGGTGTGCAAAAACGTACCGCCGGTCCGTCCCGCGCGATTGACGATTTCCTCGGTCAAGATTTGATAATTGTCCGAGTTGTCTGCTTTTTCGTCGCGCACGATGCTAATGGCGCCGCCCCAACCGTGTCGCAGACCGATGACTTGATAGCCCTCGCCCAGCGCGCGAATCGTCACCGCGCGAATCGCGGGGTTCAAGCCCGGCACGTCACCGCCGCCGGTGAGAATACCAATCGTGCCTTTCTTTGTGTTGATGTTGACCATAGTCAATGACTCCTTCGAAAAATCAATCTTGAAAATTATATGCGGATATGGTTTGCTGTCAAAGCGCAAGATGCGTAATTGCGAGAATTGGTGTAAAATGCAATCGCCAGTCAGCAACAAAATCACCCAATCACCCAATCACCTAATCACCTAATCACCCAACTATGCTTGCCAAACGAATCATTCCTTGTCTCGATGTGAAAGATGGACGCGTCGTCAAAGGCGTGAATTTTGTATCCCTGCGCGATGCCGGCGATCCGGTGGAACACGCGCGCGCGTACGATGCGGCGGGCGCAGATGAACTGGTCTTTTTGGACATCACGGCTTCGCACGAGCGGCGCGATATTTTGCTCGACGTGGTGCGCGCGGTCGCCGACCAGGTGTTCATTCCCTTTGCGGTGGGTGGTGGCGTCCGCACAGTTGAGGACGTGCGCGATATTTTGCTGGCGGGGGCGGACAAGGTTTCGATGAATACCGCCGTGGTGGAAAATCCCGCGCTCATCACTGCTGCCGCCGAAAAGTTTGGCGCGCAGTGCGTGGTCGTGGCGATTGATGCAAAACGACGGGGGACGAATGACGAACGACGAACGACGAAGGACGAAGGACGATGGGAGGTGTACACTCACGGCGGTCGCACGCCCACCGGCAAAGATGTCATCGCCTGGGCGCGCGAGGTGCAGGCGCGCGGCGCCGGCGAAATTCTGCTGACGAGTATGGATCGCGATGGGACGCGCGACGGCTACGACATCGAACTCACGCGCGCGGTGGCAGACGCCGTTTCGATTCCTGTGATTGCTTCGGGCGGCGCGGGACGATTGGAACATTTCGCGCAAGCCATTCTCGATGGACACGCCAGCGCGGTCCTCGCGGCAAGTTTGTTTCACTTTGGCGAGTTGACCATCGCACAAGTGAAAGAGTATTTGGCTGGGTGTGGTGTGGCAGTGAGACGATGAGCGGGAGACAAAACGTGAGGAAAAAATGAGCAGCGAAATCCACTGGGACACGAACGGGCTTGTGCCGGCAATTGTCCAAGATGTCAACACAAATCAAGTGCTGATGCTGGCGTATATGAACGCGGAATCGCTTGCCAAGACGATGGAGACGGGCTTGGCGACTTTTTGGAGCCGACGGCGCAACCGATTGTGGATGAAAGGCGAAACGTCGGGGAACGTCCAGCGCGTTCGCGAAATTCGCTATGATTGTGATGGCGATGCGATCTTGTTGCGCGTGGAGCCAGCGGGACCGGCGTGTCACACCGGCGAGGTGAGTTGTTTTTATCGTAGTCTGGGAACAGCGTGAATTTTAGATTTGCGATTGCCGATTCTCGATTGAAAAAGATACGTGGTTGTTTGCGCTAATCGAAAATCGCAAAGCAAAAATCGAAAATTGGAGTTGTGATGAGCGACATTTTGCATCAACTCTACGCGCGCATCGAATCGCGCAAGACCAATCCGCCACCCGATTCGTACACGGCAAAACTGTTTGCGGCAGGCGAAGACGAAATCGTCAAGAAAATCGGCGAGGAGGCAATCGAAGTTATCGTTGCCGCCAAGGGACAAGGCGACGCGCGCATCGTTGCCGAGACCGCCGATTTGGTGTACCACACGCTCGTCTTGCTTGCGGCGCGCGGAATCGAGTGGAGCGCGGTAGAAGACGAATTGGCGCGCCGCTTGCGGTGATCACAAATTTTAAGGCGCGCAAATATTGACACGCAACCCGGATGATGTTATATTCGGTGACGAAAATTCCTGACGAAACGCAATTGATGGACGACGAAACAAGCCAGTCGTGGCGGGAGTCGCGCTCCCGCTTCTCTTGCAACAATTTGCGCCAGCGAGGGTTCAAGCCACCCGATGCAACGGGAGGAGGCGAATCCTAGCGCGCGCGTTTTGTTTTTTCCCTCCCCCGTTGATGTGAGTGGGAGGATTTTTATTATCATCCATTTCAACCGTGTAGGAGGAAGGACTATGTCAGCCAACTGCCCCGAGTGCGAAGCCGAAATCACACTCACCAAACCCTTGAAGGGTGAAATCATCGTCTGCCCCGATTGTGGCGTGGAACTCGAAGTGATTAGCGAGAATCCCCTGGTGCTGGACCTCGCGCCACAAGAAGAAGAAGATTGGGGCGAGTAAGGTTAATCAACCGCGAACTTTGAACACGGGGGGAAGAATGAAATTAGGTGTCCTGTATTCCCGCGTCCGCGCCGAAGAGAAATTACTGTTCGATGCGCTGGACGCCCGCGGCATCACGTACGACAGAATTGATGACCGAGACGCGCAATTCGATTTGACGAATCCCGGCGCGTGGCGTGACTATGATGTGATCTTGGAACGCTGCATCAATCACTCGCGCGCGCTGTACGCGCTCAAAATCTTGAACGATTGGGGCATCCCTACGGTCAACACGGCGTACGTGGCGGATGTGTGCGGCAACAAACTGGTCACATCGTCGCAACTCGTCAAGCACGGCGTGCCTACCACGCGAATCAAAGTGGCGTTCACGCCGGAATCGGCTATCCGCGCCATCGAAGAGTTTGGTTATCCCGTGGTGCTGAAACCGGCGGTTGGCTCGTGGGGACGCCTCCTTTCCAAAATCAATGATCGCGAAGCGGCGGAAGCGGTCTTGGAACACAAAGAAATCTTGGGGTCGTACCATCACTCGATTTTCTACATCCAAGAGTACATTCGCAAGCCGGGGCGCGATATTCGCGCGTTCGTGGTGGGCGACGAAACGATAGCCGCGATCTATCGCCAATCGGAACACTGGATTACGAACACCGCGCGCGGTGGTCAAGCATCGGGCTGCCCCGTGACTCCCGAATTGAACAAACTCTGCGTCGCGGCGGCGCACGCCGTTGGCGGGGGCATCGTCGGCGTGGATGTGTTGGAAGATCCCCAGCGCGGCTATCTGGTCAACGAAGTGAATTACACCATCGAATTCCGCAACAGCATCGCGACGACCGGCGTGGACATTCCCAATCGCATCATTGACTATGTGCTAGCCGTTGGGCGGGGTGAAATTCAAGTGCTGTGATTTTCGATTTGCGATGCTGGATTTTCGCTGGCAGAACACCCTGTCGAAAATCGGCAATCGAAAATAGGAGAGGGCATGTCGCTAGAGTCGTTCAACATCATCGAGTCTACTTTGCGCGAAGGCGAACAGTTTGTGGGCGCGAATTTCACAACGGACGACAAACTGCGAATCGCGGACGCGCTCGACGAGTTCGGTGTCGAATACATCGAGTTGACCTCGCCCGCCGCCTCGCCGCAGAGTCTGGCGGACGCCAAGTTGATTGCGCGGCGCGGCTTGCGCGCCAAAGTGCTGACGCACATCCGTTGTCACCTTGACGATGCCAAACTCGCGCTCGATACCGGCGTGCAAGGGATCGATCTCGTCATCGGCACGTCGTCGTACCTGCGCCAGTTCAGTCACGGCTTGGCGATGGAGCAGGTGATCGCGCGTTCGGTCGAGGTGTTGACGTGGATTCGCGAACAAGCGCCGCAGGTCGAATTGCGGTTCAGTACCGAGGATTCGTTTCGCAGCGAAGAAGCGGATTTGTTCCGCGTCTACCTTGCTGTGGATCGCGTGGGCGTGGATCGGTTTGGGATTGCGGACACGGTGGGCATTGCCACGCCATTGCGCGTCTATCAACTCGTCAGCGGCTTGCGACGCCTTGTCCGCGCCGGTATCGAGTTTCACGGTCACAATGATTCGGGCTGCGCGATCGCGAACGCGGTCACCGCGCTCGAAGGCGGCGCCACGCACATTGATACGAGCATCCTCGGCATCGGCGAGCGGAACGGCATCGCACCATTGGGCGGTTTCATCGCGCGAATGTACGCCATCAATCCCGCGCTCGTGCGCAAAAAATACAAACTCAAAAAATTGCGTAAACTCGACGAGATGATCGCCGCGATGGTGGGTGTGGGGATTCCGTTCAACAACTATATCACCGGCGTCACCGCGTTTACGCACAAAGCCGGCATTCACGCCAAAGCGATTCTGAATCAACCCGAGACGTACGAAATCTTGAACCCCAAAGATTTCGGCATGACGCGTTACATCAGCATCGCACACAAGTTGACCGGCTGGAATGTCATCAAGGATCGCGCGGAACAGTTAGGGCTTGCGCTGGACGACGAACAAATCAAGCAAGTGACCGCGCACATCAAAGCCCTCGCCGATCAAAAGAAACTCGACCTCAACGATGTGGACGAGTTGTTGCACCGCTGGGCGAATGGCGCAAACAGTGAGCCAATCGCCAAATGAGCCAAACGCAATACGCAATACGTGAAACGTGATGCGTGAATCAGAAATCGAAAATGGGAAAAACGTTTGCCGAAAAAGCGCTCGCGCGCGCGGCAGGGTTGAGCGAGGTCGTCGCCGGGCAAATCGTGGATGCGGTGCCCGCTGTGGCGCTTTCGCACGATAACACCGCGGCAATCATCCAGATCTTTCGCGCGCTGGGTGTGGCGCGCGTCAAATTTCCCGAACGTCTCGTTATTGTGTTGGATCACGCCGTCCCCGCGCCCACGACGCAACACGCGACGAATCACGCGGAGATTCGCCAGTTTGTGGCGGAACAAGGCATCGAAAATTTCTTCGACGTGGGGCGTGGCATCTGTCACCAAGTTGTGAGCGAACACGCCCTCGTGTTGCCGGGGCAACTGATTCTGGGCGCGGATTCGCACACCACGCACTATGGCTGGCTGGGCGCGTTCGGCGCGGGAGTTGGGCGCAGCGAAATGGCAGCGATTTGGGCGACCGGCGAATTGTGGTTGCGCGTGCCAGAATCTATCCAGATCAGCGTGGAGGGTGAACTGCCGCGCGGCGTCACATCGAAAGACCTGTGTCTGAAAATCATCGGCGATTTGGGCGCGGACGGTGGGCTGTACGCGTCGGTTGAGTTTGCTGGCAGCGCAATCTCCAAACTATCGCTCGAAGCGCGAATGGTCATCCCGAATATGATGGCGGAGTTTGGCGTGAAGAATGCGTACCTGCCACCTGATGATGCCGTGTTCGAATGGCTGGCGCAACACAAGATTGCAGATGGCAGATTGCAGATTGCAGATTCTCAAGCGGCAATTGACAATCTTAAATCTGAAATTGCGTGCGGCGCGCTCTACCCTGACGCCAACGCCACGTATGCCGCAAGGCATCGCTACGACGCTAGCCAACTCGAGCCGTACGTCGCGTGTCCGCATCGCGTTGACAATGTCAAGCCGCTCTCGGCAGTGCGCGGGACGCGCATCCAGCAAGCGTTCATCGGCACTTGCACCAACGGGCGCCTTGAGGATCTGGCAGCGGCGGCAGATATTTTGCGCGGCAAGCGCGTCGCGCGCGGCACGCGCCTCATCGTCATTCCTGCCTCGGCGCGCGTGTTGAGCGATGCGATGGCGCGCGGTTACATCCAAACATTTCTCGATGCGGGCGCGGTCATCGGCGTGCCGGGGTGTGGTCCGTGTATGGGCAATCACCTGGGCGTGCCTGCACCAGGCGAAGTGACCCTTTCGACCGCGAATCGGAATTTTCGTGGACGAATGGGAACGCGCGAAGCGGAAATTTATCTGGCAAGTCCCGCTGTGGTCGCCGCGAGCGCGATTGTTGGCGCGATTGCAGACCCGCGCGAGGTGTGATGATGCCTTTTGAATTTCAACGACTCGAAATCCCCGATGTTCTTCTCGTCCGCGTGATGGGCGCGAATGACGCGCGCGGTTTTTTCCGCGAAGTGTATCGCCGCGAGGAATTTATCGCGCAGGGGATTCCGCCCTTTGTGCAGGACAATCACTCACATTCGAGGCGCGGGGTGCTGCGCGGTTTGCATTATCAAAAGCATCCCAAGGCGCAGGGCAAATTCGTCACGGTCATTCGCGGCGAAATTTTCGACGTGGCAGTAGACCTGCGGCAAGGTTCGCCGACGTACGCGCGGTGGCTGGCGCAGATTCTTTCCGCTGAAAATGGCTGCGCGCTCTACATTCCGCCCGGTTTCGCGCACGGCTTTAGCGTGTTGAGCGATTCGGCGGATGTGTTGTACAAAGTCACCGCCGAGTACGCGCCCGAACTGGATCGCGGTATTCGTTGGAACGATCCAGATCTGGCGATTGATTGGCGCGTGCGCGATCCTATCGTTTCGTCCAAAGACGCGCAGTTGCCATTCCTGCGCGAGGCAGACAACAATTTTGTGTTTCCAATGTGCGAGTGAACGCGAAAGGGCGCGAAAGGAAACGCGAAAGAGTGCGAAAGGAAACGCGAAAGAGTGCGAAAGGACGCGAAAGGAACGCGAAAGGGACGCGAAAAGAATTCACGGCGGTCAGCACTCATCCTTCGTCCTTCGTCCTTCGTCTGTCCTTCGTCATTCGTCCTTCGTCCTTCGTCATTCAAGGAGAAAACCATGTCAGCATACGTCATTGTGGACATTACCGTTCACGATTCGGTCGGTTACGAAGAGTACAAGAAATTGGCGCCTCCTGCCGTTGCGGCGTACGGAGGCAAGTATCTCGCGCGCGGCGGCAAGGTCGAAACGCTCGAAGGCGATTGGGCGCCCAAGCGCCTGGTCATTCTGGAATTTCCGACGGTGGAGCGCGCCAAGGCGTGGCTCAACTCCGAAGAGTATCGCGCGGCGCGCGCGTTGCGTCATCAAACCGCGACGACGCAGATGATCGTCGTTGAGAGCACGTGACGCGCGCGTTGCCATCCGCAAGCGCGGCAGGACGCGATGAATCTGAACGATCCCGAAAATGACAAATCCCAAATCTCCAATCTCTAGTCAAGTTCCCATCACGCGTCGGGGCGCGATGTGTGTGGTGCTGTCGGAGGATCGTCAGCATGTTTTGTTGTTGCGCCGCGAAGTGTTTGTGCTGTGGGATTTGCCAGGCGGTGGCATCGAACCCGGCGAAGAGCCAGCGGAGGCGGCGGTGCGCGAGACGCGCGAAGAATCGGGCTATGAGGTCGCGCTCGAGCGATGGGTTGGCACGTATCGTTGTCAATCGGTGTACAGCGCGGGCGATCAACTGACGTACGTTTTTCGCGCGCGCGTGATGGGCGGCAATCCCAAGTCCATTGGTTTGGAGACGACCGGCTTGCGCTGGTTTCCGGTGAACGCGCTGCCGCGCGGGGTCGAGCCATTGCAACGTCAGATGATTGCGGACGCGCTTGCCGATTTGCCCGAACCGGTCGAACGACGCATCGAGTTCGCGCGTTGGAAACTGTATCCCGCGCGCGTGATTTTCTTCATCATGCGCTGGCGCAACATCACCGCGCGACGATTGTTGAAATGGTGGCGACGCAAGCCATCGAACGAGGAAAGAGCAAGATGAAATTACGCGGTCGCGTGTGGAAATATGGCGACGATGTGAACACTGACGTTATTTTTCCGGGCAAGTACACGTACACGGTCACGGATCCAAAGGAGCAAGCCCAGCACGCTTTGGAAGATTTGGATCCGAATTTTGCGCGCTCGGTGCAGGCGGGGGACATCATCGTCGCGGGGAAGAATTGGGGCAACGGTTCATCGCGCGAGCAAGCGGCAACGTGCTTGAAATACGCGGGCATTCGCGCCATCATCGCCAAATCGTTCGCGCGGATTCACTTTCGCAATCTGGTAAACAACGGCATCGTGCCGATTGTGTGTGTGCGCACAGTGGATGCGATTCAAAACGGCGAGACGATCGAAATCAATCTTGATGCGCATACGATTCATTGCGCGGCAGGCACATTCGATTTTCCGCCGCTCTCGCCGACGCTGTTGATGATTGTCGAAACCGGCGGCTTGATTCCGATGCTGCGGCGCAAACTCGGCACGGAACATTTGCCGATGCCGGAAATCGTAGAGATTTAAGATTTCAGATTTATGATTCAAGATTTGTGCCTAGCGCGCACATTGGCAATCATAAACCATAAATCCTAAATCCGAAATCCGAAATGTACAAGATTGCTTGGTTGCCGGGCGACGGCATTGGCAGGGATGTGCTGAACGCGGCGCGGGTGGTGCTGGACGCGTTGAAGTTGGACGCGCAGTACATCCCCGCCGATATTGGTTGGGACTGTTGGCGCAATGAAGGGGACGCGCTGCCCGCGCGCACCATCGAGATTTTGCGCGCGTCGCAGTGCGCGTTCTTTGGCGCGATCACTTCCAAGCCCAAAGAGGAAGCGGAAGCGGAACTCGCGCCGCATCTGCGCGGCAAGGGGTTGGTCTATCGCAGTCCAATCGTGCGCTTGCGCCAGATGTTCGATTTGTACGTCAACTTGCGCCCGTGCAAAGCGTATCGCGGCAATCCGCTGAACTATCGCGAGGATATTCACATCGTCGTCTTTCGCGAGAACACCGAAGGGCTGTACGCGGGCGTGGAATTTTTTCCCGTGCCGGAGAACGTGCGCCGCGCGCTCGACGAATCAGCCAGCGCGATGCGTGCCTTTCAAAACGTGCCATCGAACGAGATGGCGCTGACGGCGCGTATCATCACGCGGCGCGGCGCGGAACGGATCATTCGCCGCGCGTTCGAGTACGCGCAGCAACATCATTTTCCAACCGTGACGCTCGTCGAAAAGCCGAATGTGTTGCGCGAGACGAGCGGCTTGATGACGCGCGTCGCGCGCGCGGTGGCGTGCGACTTTCCGCGCATCGAATTGTGGGAAGCGAACATTGATGCAATGATGATGTGGTTGCTGAAGAATCCGCAGCAGTACGGCGTGCTGGTGACAAGCAATCTCTTCGGCGATGTCGTTTCCGATTTGTGTGCGCAACTTGTTGGCGGGCTGGGTTTTGCGGCAAGTGGTAACATCGGCGACACATTCGCGATCTTTGAACCGACGCACGGCTCGGCGCCCAAGTACGCCGGGCAAAACAAGGTCAATCCCATTGCGACGTTCCTCGCCGCCAAGTTGATGCTGGACTGGCTGGGTGAAGCCGCGCTCGCCACGCGCCTGGAAAACGCGATTGCCACCGTAATCGCCGAGGGCAAAGTACGCACGTACGATATGGGCGGGACGAACACGACGCTGGAAATGGCGGAGGCGGTCGCGCGCGCCCTGTGAAGAAGGACGAAGGACGGAGGACGAAAGACGAATGACGGAGGATGAATGACTAGCGATAACACGCCAGGCGTTATGGATGCGTTGCTCGCGCAGTTGACGCGTCAACCATTCGATGAGGAAGCGATTCGAAAAGTGATTGCGTTGCTACGCGAGTCTTCGATGGCGAGTGACTCGGTGGCGCAGATCGCGCGCATCGGCGCACGCGATTGGAAATTCTTTCACGCGGTTTACGACAATCTGGTGACGTTGGAAAGAATTTTGGACAAGTACCTTGCGCCAGAGGAAGCGCAGCGCGTTTGGCAGCGCATCGAATTGATTCAGGCGGAGATGGATCGTGCCCCCAAATCGTTTGGGTGGATGGTCAATCAGGTGTTGCGAAAACCGGCGCAAGTGCTACAGTAGGGGCGGGGTTACCCCGCCCGTACGCAGTGCGGGGTT
>Ga0209018_1002568_pt1 | contig 12578 bp, 9 predicted proteins | sample YNPBryBLVA2012_FD_185814 | JGI IMG/M metagenome (GOLD analysis project Ga0209018, IMG submission 185814) | Anoxygenic and chlorotrophic microbial mat microbial communities from Yellowstone National Park, USA - YNP Bryant BLVA 2012 (SPAdes)... ...
TCGCCGCCAAACAGGGCGTGCCGCAAGAAGAACTCATCACCCGCCCCGAAGAGCGCCCCGCCGCCCCGCCCGAATGGGTGGCCGAGGCTGCCCCCGCCGCTGAAGAGGAGCAGCCGATAACAACTCCAGAGCCTATCCTGGCTATGGAGCCGCCGCCAGCAGAATCTATCGAATTGCCCGAATGGCTCAAAGAGAGCGGGGAACTTCCACCCGAAGAACCTCTTGTTACGCCACTCTGGAGCGAAGCCCCTGCCCCCGCGGCCGAGGAACAAGCCGAAGAGTATGTATGGCTCCCTGCGCAGAAGGAAGTTGAAGCGCCGCAAGCAGAAGCTGAGCCGGCCAAACTCGACATCAACACGGCCTCGTTGGCCGAACTGGAACGACTGCCCGGCATTGGCTTTGTGCTGGCGCAGAGTATCATCGCCTACCGCGAAGCTTACGGCCCCTACCAAAGCGTCGCCGACCTGGAAAAGATTTCTGGCATTGGGCCGGTGCTGGTAAAGGAGCTAAAGGACTTGATCACCGCCATTCCGCCAGAGGCCAAACCGCCCAAAAAAGTCACGCGGCCGTTGGAGCGTGTGGACGAGACTGTGCTGACAGAGGCTCGTCAGGCCATCCGCGACGGCGACATCGAAAGCGCCATTGCCATATATACAGTGTTCATCAACAAAAAGCAAAACCTGGCCGACATCACCCGCGATTTGGAAGAGGCCCTCTACCGGCATCCATTGGACATCATGCTCTGGCAAACATTAGGTGATGCTTATGCGCGCAGCGACCAACTCCAGGCCGCCCTGGACGCCTACACCAAAGCAGAGGAATTGCTGCGGTAAGCGCCCCCTTTCGTAAGTGTTTCGGGCAGCGTAAAACGTAAATGTTTTACGCTGTTCGTTTGACATCAAATTTCACTGTTTTGGAGGTTTTTTGTGGAACGCACACTTGTACTTGTCAAACCAGATGGCGTGCAGCGCGGTCTGATCGGGGAGGTTATCCGACGGCTCGAACAGCGCGGTCTGCGGCTGGTGGCAGCCAAATTCATTGCGGTAAGTCGCGAGCTGGCCGAAACCCACTATGCCATTCACAAGGGCAAACCCTTCTACGAAGGGCTGATCCGTTATATCACCTCAGCGCCGGTAATGGCAATGGTGTGGGAAGGGCCGAACGCAGTGGCCGCTGTGCGCCAAACGATGGGGGCTACCCGCCCCACCGAGGCCGCCCCCGGCTCCATTCGGCACGACTTTGCCTTGCAAATCGGGCGTAATTTGACCCATGCCTCGGATAGCGTGGAAAACGGCGTCAAAGAAGTGGCGCTGTGGTTCAAGCCCGAAGAACTGGTCGAATGGGGACGCGAGATCGATCGGTGGGTTTTCGAAGATTGACATTGACCGCACGGCTCGTTCGAGACGTCATGCGAACGGTTATCGCCGTTCGCATGTTTTTTTGTTGACTGCCTTGTTGTCAGAATTGTCTGTTATAATTTCGCCTGCTTTTATCCATATTCGAGAGGTGAGACGCTTGCTTACCCCTGCCGAAATTGACAGCCGTCTCGAACGCATCTTACCCACCGTCCAGAAGCCTGGTCGTTATACAGGCGGTGAACTCAACCAAGCGTTCAAGGATTGGGACGCTGTCGAGACGCATGTGGCGCTTGTCTTTCCAGACATCTACGATCTGGGGATGTCCAATCTGGGGTTGGCCATTCTCTATGACTTGCTGAACCAGCGTGAGGATGTGTGGGCCGAGCGCGCCTATCTGCCATGGGTGGATATGGAGGCGGCCATGCGGGCGGCGCGGCTGCCGCTGTACTCGCTCGAAAGCCATCACCCGCTGGCGGCATTCGACATCGTGGGCGTTTCGCTGCCCTACGAAAGTCTGTACACCAATCTGCTCAATGCTCTCGACTTGGCCGGCATTCCCCTGTTCAGCGAGCAACGCAACGAGTCTCATCCGTTGATCGTCGCCGGGGGACAAGCTTGCTTCAACCCTGAGCCAATGCATCCCTTCGTAGATGCGTTTGTCATTGGTGAGGGTGAAGAGGTCATTGGAGAGATCGTAGATGTGTATCAGGCTTGGCGGCGCAGCGGACAGGCGCGTGCGGCGCTCCTACGGGCTTTGGCGCGCCTGACGGGAGTGTATGTGCCCTCGCTCTACGAGGTTCATTATCGCCAAGATGGTGTCTTCACGTCTATCGAGAGTCTCGCGGAGGAAGCCGCCTTGCCGGTGATCAAACGCATCGTAGCCAAACTGCCCCCACCTCCCACGCGTTTCATCGTCCCGTACATCGAGACCGTTCACAATCGCATTCCCATCGAGATCATGCGCGGCTGCACCCGCGGTTGCCGCTTTTGTCATGCTGGGATGGTCAATCGGCCCGTGCGCGAACGGCCGGTGGCCGAAATCGTCTCGGCGCTGCAGGCCGCACTGCGGGCAACCGGTTACGAGGAAATTGGCTTGCTCTCGCTGTCGTCTTCTGACTATACGCATATCGTCGAGCTGGTCAGAAACATCGGTGAGACCTTCGCCAACCGCCACCTGGGTGTCTCGTTGCCCTCACTGCGGATCGAATCGTTCTCGGTAGACCTGATGGAAGCCCTGCGCGCCTCTCGCCGCGGCGGTTTTACCCTGGCACCCGAGGCAGCCACCGAGCAAATGCGCGCCATCATCAACAAGCCGCTCCAAACGCGGCAGTTGCTCGATACGGCGCGGGAAATCTATGCTCGCGGCTGGCCGACTATCAAACTGTACTTCATGATCGGCCACCCCTCCGAGACGCTGGCAGATGTGCAAGCCATCGCCGATTTGTGCAAAGACGTGCTGGCGCAAGGCCGTCAGACGATTGGCAAGCGCGCCAGCGTTCATGCGGGCATTAGCACTTTCGTCCCTAAGCCGCACACGCCCTTCCAGTGGGCCGCCTGCGATACGCCGGAGCAGATACGCACCAAGCAAGCGCTGCTGAAACGCGAGCTGGCCGTGCGCAACATCGAGCTGAAATGGACGAAGCCCGAGGATACGCTGCTGGAAGCGTGGTTATCGCGCGGCGACCGCCGCATGAGTGCGGTCATTTTGCGAGCCTGGCAGCTAGGCGCTAAATTCGATGCCTGGCAAGATCAGTTCAACTTTGCCGCTTGGGAACAAGCCTTTGCCGAGAGTGGGCTGGAAGCAGCTTTCTACACGCATCGGCCACGCTTGCCAGACGAGACCTTTCCGTGGGATCACATCAGCACAGGAGTACGCAAGAAATACCTGCTGGAGGAATATCGGCGCAGCCAACGGGGCGAGCTGCGCGGCGATTGCCGTGCGCAATGTATGGCCTGCGGCATCCTGCCCGTCTTTGCCAGCTTGCGGCGCGCCAACCCCGGTGAGGGGTGGAAATGCCCTGAGGTGAGATCGCCGGCGACCGACCGTCAGGGAAAGGCAAACGGATGAGCGAGAACCGCTTTTTGCGCTTTCGGGCGACCTTCGCTAAGACCGCCGCTATGCGTTACACCGGGCATCTCGATCTGCACCGCGCTTGGGAGCGCGCCTTCCGCCGGGCGGGTCTGCCGCTGGCTTATAGTCAGGGTTTTCACCCCCAACCGAAAATCAATCTGGCAGCGGCGCTGCCGTTGGGCATCACCAGTGAGTGCGAGGTGGGCGACTTCTGGCTGGAGCAAGATTTACCGCTGGAGACGATTGCCACAGCCCTGGAGGCAGCCCTGCCGCCGGGCATCCGCCTCCTGAAAATCGAGAGTGTGGCGCCCAGCGCGCCAGCCCTGCAAACGCAACTGCGCGCTGCCGAGTACGAAATAACCCTGCTCGATAGCCCGGCAGACCTGGACGCTAAAATCGGTGACATTTTGCAGGCATCAAGCCTCCCCCGCCAGCGGCGCGGCAGGGATTATGATCTGCGGCCGCTCATCGAAGCCCTCGAGCGCCTGGCAGATGACGCCGAGGGGCGGCCACGCCTGCTGGCGCGTCTGACCGCCCGCGAAGCAGCCACCGGCCGGCCAGAGGAAATCGTGGCCGCCCTGGGGTTGCCTATCGAGGCGGCGCGCATTCGGCGTGTCCGCTTGATCTTCTAGGTTTCGCTTTTGGCAGGTTTGTGCTAGACTCAATTGACCTTATCCAACAGGAGTGAAGCACATGGAGAGCGTTCTGGGCGTGATTGCATCGCTGCTTTTAGGTTTCGTGCCAATTTTTTGCTTTGCGTACGTGGTTTATTGGACGGATCGCTACGAAAAAGAACCGCTCGTCCTGCTGGTAGGGGTATTTTTGTGGGGCGTGGTCGTGGCGGCAGGGGGAGCATTCGTCATCAACACGATTTTGGGCATTGGTGTTCTGTTGGCCACCGGATCGGAGATCGCCACGGAGCTGGCCACCGGCATTTTGATCGCGCCGGTGGTGGAGGAATGTCTCAAGGGTTTTGCCGTGTTGGTGGTGTTCTTGCTCTTTCGCAGCGAATTCGACTCAATTCTGGATGGCATCGTCTATGCGGCGATTGCGGCGCTGGGATTTGCCGCGGTAGAGAATTCGTATTACATTTTCTCGATGGGTTACGCCGAGCAGGGATGGGCAGGGTTGATCTGGCTGGCATTCGTGCGCGTGGTGCTGGTGGGCTGGCAACACCCCTTCTATACGGCTTTTACCGGCATTGGGCTGGCCGTTGGGCGGCTCAACCGGCACATAGTGATCAAGTTGGCTGCGCCGGTTGCCGGGCTGCTCACGGCGATGCTGGCCCATGCCCTGCACAATACCCTGGCAGGTATCCTGCCAGGATTGCCCGGGCTGGCGTTTGGAACGCTGTTGGATTGGAGCGGCTGGCTGGCGATGGTGGCATTCGTGGGCTGGGCGATGTACCGCGAACAGCGATGGATCATCCGCCATCTGCGGGAGGAGGTCAACCTGGGGGTTATCTCTCCCGATCAATACCGCACCGCCTGTTCGGCCTGGCGGCAAACCTTCGTCCGGCTGCAAGCGCTCTTTTCAGGCCGTTTTGGCGCCACCCATCGCTTCTATCAAGTCACAGCCGAACTGGCTTTCAAGAAGGAGCAACTTGCCACGCTGGGCAACGAAAGCAATAACCTGGCGCTGGTACAACGCTATCGCAGCGAGCTAAGCCGCCTGGGGGCATTGGCGCTGGCGTAGAGATTTGCCGATTTTGTTGAGTTCTGGTACAATCCGCTTGCCTTGCCCCAATAGCTCAGGGGATAGAGCGTTGGCCTCCGGAGCCAAATACGGCAGTTCGAGTCTGCCTTGGGGCGCAGATGAGTGAGTTCTCACGTGCGGCACCCCGATCGTCTGTCGGGGTGCTGTCCTGTATCTTGCCCGCTCCCAACATGCCATGCCCGCCATTCACCTAGCCCGTCTCAAAATTCAGGTAGCGCAATTGGCCGAGAAAGTCCATCAGCCAGCAGTTTTCGTGCGCGGCTTGCACGAGCTGCTGAATTTGTACGCCGACCGGGTACATCGGCCGGGACAATCGGGTGAGCCACGTCCCCTGCTGGCAGCTTATAAGGCGCCGCTGCCAGTGCAACGACAGGTCGCTCAAGCGCTGGGCGTCACCGCCGAGCAAGAACCAGAGATAGCCCTGGCGCTGGCCGATGCCTTGTGGGGCGAACCGTGCCTGGAAATGCGCCTTCTGGCAGCCGGGCTGTTGGGCAAGCTGCCGCTGGACTGTTTGGGGGCGGTGTTAGAGCGGGTGAACCGATGGATAGAGGCCCGCCCCGAAGATCAGTTGGTGGATGCGCTCATCGAGTATGGGCTATCTCGCTTGCGAGGCGAGGCCCCCCTGCGGTACATGACCCTCGCCGAGACGTGGTTAGCCAGCCCTCAGGAATCTACCCAACGAGCTGGCCTGCGCGCTTTGCTGCATCTGCTCAGCAAGACAGGCCACGAACATATCCCGTCCGTCTTACGCCTGATGACGAACCTGACGAGGGTTGCACCGCGCCCTCTGCGAGCAGACATCTTGGACATCCTGCGCCGCTTAGTGCGTATCTCGCCCCAAGAAACGGCTTTCTTCTTGCGCCAGAACCTGACATCTCCCGACAATCCCGATACGGCCTGGCTCGTCCGGCAGCTTTTGCCAGATTTCCCTGAGAACTTGCGCGCCAGCCTAAGGGCCGCGCTAACGCCTTCCATCCCTCCTACCCATTCATCCCAATAAAGAAGGTGAAATTATGGAGCTTTCTCCACCCACAGAACCAGCAGCCGCCAGCTTACGCCGCTTACCGCCAAATGTGTGGGCCACAGGGGCAACCAGTTTCTTCATGGATATTTCCAGCGAGATGGTGCTCAATATCCTGCCATTGTTCCTAGCCAATGTCCTAAGAGTCAACACGAGTACGATTGGCATCATCGAGGGAGTGGCCGAAGCCATCGCCAGCCTGCTCAAACTCTTCTCAGGTTGGCTTTCCGACCGATTGCGCTCGCGCAAGTGGCTAGCCGTGGCAGGCTACGCCATTTCGGCGCTGTCTAAGCCGTTCTTCTACGCGGCCTCTTCGACCGGCATGGTGGCGGCGGCGCGCTGGGCCGACCGCATCGGCAAAGGTATCCGCACGGCGCCGCGCGACGCTCTGGTGGCGGACTCGGTCAGGGAAACCCAACGCGGTCTGGCTTTTGGCCTCCACCGGGCATTGGACACCGCCGGGGCCATGGTTGGGCTGCTCATTGCCCTGATCGTCGTCTGGCTGGCGCAAGCCAACAGCATGGTTCTAGGGCTGAACACTTTTCAGACGATTGTGCTGCTCAGCTTGATTCCCGCTTTCCTGGCGGTAGCGACCATTGCCCTGGGGACGCGGGATGTAACCGTTCATGGGCAAGGCGTCATGCCGCGCTTTGCTTTCAGGGCTTTGGGGAAGCGTTTCGTTGTTTTCATGCTCATTGTTTCGATTTTCGATTTGGGCAATTCGTCGGATGCCTTCCTGGTCTTACGCGCCCAATCGCTGGGCATGAGTGTGGTCGGCATCCTGGGGATGTTGCTTATTTTCAACCTCATTTACACGCTCATCTCGACGCCAGCAGGCAAGCTCTCCGATCGCCTGGGCCGGCGGCGTATCATCATCGTTGGTTGGCTGATTTACGCGGCGATCTACGGCGGTTTTGCCCTTGCCAGAACAGGATGGCAAGTCTGGGTGTTATACGCCCTATACGGCCTCTATTACGGTCTTGCCTTTGGCGCCAGCAAAGCTCTGGTGGCCGATCTGGTGCCGGAGGCGTTGCGCGGTACCGCCTACGGGACGTATAACGCTGTGCTGGGTTTGCTGGATTTCCCCGCCTCGGCGCTGGCCGGTTTTTTGTGGGAGCGCTTTGGGGCGGCAACGCCCTTTGGTTTTGGCGCGGCGCTGGCTCTGTTGGCGGCATTGTTGATGGCTCTGTGGCTGCCCACGGTAACCGCGGCCTCCCCTACGCCGCGCCGTACCCCCTAATGACAAAATCGCCATAAACCGCGCTCCGCTGTGCTTTGCATGATATAATCTGACTGCTGGTCTGACCCCACACATCAGAATCAATCCTTTGGAGGCTGCGCATGGAAATTACCACCACCCAATACAAGCACTGTGATCTCGTAAAAGTCGTTGGGCGCATTGACAGCGCCACTGCCCCCCAATTGGGCGACGCCCTCCATGCCATCACAGACGAGGGGCGCTTCAAGATTGTGCTGGATTTGACGGATGTCACCTATGTTTCCAGCGCCGGCCTGCGGGTGATGATTGACACTCAGAAGACTTGCCGGCAACTCAACCGCGGCGAGTTGGTGTTGGCCTGCGTGCCGCAAAGGATTTACGAGACGTTCGACCTGGCTGGCTTCTTGCCCCTGTTCAAATTCTTCGATGACGTTACCGCCGCTGTGGGCAGCTTCTAAGCGCCAAGTTGATACTCCCCAACAAAACAGAAAAGGCGTGCCCAAAGCACGCCTTCCAAATCGGTGACGGCCACTTGGGCTTAGCAGCGCAACCCTGCCTGTTTCGAAGTGACCGTCACCTGCTATTATTGTTAGCAGAATTGCGATGACCTCATGGGTAAACCGGACGAAAAACCCCTGGCGCTGACCATCACCTGCCTGGCGCGCTTCGACCATCTGCCGCGCATCCTCGGGCTGGTGGCTCAGGCAGTCGAGATTGTCGGTTTGGGCGAGAAGATTTCCTACGCTGTTCAGGTTGCCGTAGATGAAGCCTGCACCAACATCATCGAACACGCCTATCATGGGGAGAGCGACGATCCCATTGAATGCACCTGCATTCCTGAGCCACATCAGCTCACCATCATCTTACGCGACCGCGGCCAGCCTTTCGATCCAGAAGCAATCCCTATCCCCAACGTATCAGCCTGTCTCGAAGAGCGCCAAAGCGGAGGGCTGGGATTGTATTTCATCAGGAAATTGATGGACGAGGTGCACTTCGAATTCGGCAAGGACACCGATGGCCAGCACCCGCTCAACACGCTGACCATGATCAAACGCAAGGAGACAAGCCGGTGAGCGTCTCTGCATCTAGCAGCCGACCTCCTGAATGGCGCAGCCTACTCAGCCTGGGCAAGCGTCTGATGAACGCCCCAAATCTCGAAATACAAAGCCAGGCGATTGCCGAGACTGTTTCGGGCCTGCTGAACTGCCGCGCCCAGGTGTGGCTGGACGAGATGCGCCTGCCCAAAATGGCCTCCGGCGAGGTAAGAGCCGCCTCCACTCGCCCCACCCCCGCCATGCGTCAGGCCTGCCGCCAACAGCGCATTTACATTCGCAATGGCCGTTCGCAAATCGTAGCCGTCCCCATCATCAATCAGGACAATGTCCTGGGCGCTATCCAGGCGCGCCGGCCCATCGCTCAACCCTTCCAGGCAGAAGAAATCAACCTGCTCGACGGCATAGCATCCCAAGCCGCCATCGCTCTACAGGCCACACGCCAGCGCTGGATTGACCAATGGCGCGTCGAGCAACTCTTGCTGGTCAGACAAGTCAGCGCCCAACTCGTCAACGTGACCGACCTGGATGAGCTGACCTGCCGCGTGACCCGTCTCATCCAAGAAACTTTCGATTACTACTACGTGGCCATTTTCACCCTCGAACCTGGCCAAGATAGTCTCACCTTCCGCCACTCAGCCGGGCCACGCAGAGACGGCGCCGGACAGCGCGAACAACGCTCCTCCCCGCGCATCACGGCGCGGCTGGGGCAAGGCATCATCGGCATTGCCGCCCAAAGCGGCGAAGACATCATCGCCTGCGAAGCCATTCACGACGCCCGCTACCGTCACACCGATTTACTGCCCGAAACCCGCTCCGAAGCAGCCTTTCCCCTCAAAATCGAGGGCCGCATTCTGGGAGTTTTGGACGTACAAAGCGATCAGCCTAACGCTTTCCACGACATTGACACCCTGGTTCTGCGCGCCCTGGCCGATAACATTGCCATCGCCGTCGAGGGGGCGCGGCTCTACGGGGCCTTGCAGCACCGCGCCGAACAGCTCTCCTCGGTAGCCGAGATCAGTAACGCCATCACCTCCATTCTCGAACTCGACGCCCTGCTTAGGGAAGTCGTCAACCTGCTGCAGAATCGCCTGGGCTATTCCCATATTCAAATCTTCACCGTTCAGCCAGTCAGCCGCAAGATCGTCTACGCCATCGGCAACGGGCCGCGCGACGAAGCACTGCGCGCCAGCGCTTTTGCCTTTAGTATGGACGATCTCGACGGCATCATCCCCTGGGTGATTCGCAACAGCGACACAGTCCTGGCTAACGACCTCAACACCGAACCGCGCTACCGACCCACCCACGAGTTTGGCATTGAGCCGCGCGCCGAGCTGACCGTACCGCTTGTCTTCGGCGGCGAGGTATTGGGAGCGCTGGATGCGCAGAGTGAACAACCCAACGCCTTCAGCGACGACGACCGCTTTCTGTTCGAGGCGCTGGCCGACAATATCGCCGTGGCCATCCACAACGCCAAACTGTATCGCTCAGAACGCTGGCGACGGCAAGTTGCCGACAGCATGCGCGAGGTAGCCGGTCTGCTCTCGGCCAATGCAGACCTGGGACAAGTGTTGGAGATCATCCTCAGCGAGTTGGAAAGCGCCCTGCCCTGTGATGCCGCCGCCATCTGGCTGCTGGAAGAGAACGGGGACAACCCAACCGAGGGCACACTGCCGCCCCTGAGATTGGCAGCCTACCGCTGCTCAGCGTCCACAAAACCCAACGGCCCGTGCTCGCCCGATGACATCCTCCCCACCCCCTGGCTGGCCGAGGCGCTCGCCGCCGAGTCACCTTGCATTCGCACCCCCGCTTCAGCTTTCGACCCCTTAGGCGCAGCGCTGGCCTTCCCCGAAGACCACTCAGCCATCGCCGCCCCCATGCGCACCGGCAACCAACCCGTCGGCGTGCTCACCCTGGCACACCGCAAGCCCGGCCGCTACGGGGCTGAATCGCGCGCCATGACCGAAACCTTCGCCAGCTACGCCGCCGTGGCCATCGAGAACACCCGCCTGTACGAAGCCGCTCACGAACAAGCCTGGGTAGCCACTGTCCTCCTGCAAGTTTCCGAAGCCACTCAAGCGCTTTCCGACCTCGACGAGCTACTCAGGAATGTGGTTGAAATCACCCCCACGCTGGTAGGCATCAACGCCTGCGGCCTGTTGACATACGAAGAAAGCAGCAGCGTCTTCGTCCCAGCAGCCGCCTACGGCTTCACGCCCGCCCAACTGGAGGAATTCAAGCGCTGGTACATTCCTCGCGGCATAGCGCCAGCTTTCGACCAACTCATCGCCCTCAAAAAGCCCATCTTGCTCTCGGTTTTCATGGAAGACGATCTCCTGGCCGAGCAGATGAGAGCGGCGCTTGGTGAACAAATCTTATCGCCTGACACGGCGCTGGTACTCTTCCCCCTCGTGGCGCGAGGCGAAGTGTTAGGAGCGCTGCTGGTAGATTACAGCAACCAGGGCAGCGAAGGCCTGGTCCAAGACGAAAAATTGTCCATCATCCAGGGCATCGCCCATCAGACTGCCATCGCCATCGAAAACATCCGCTTGCTCAAAGCTCAAAAGGAAGAGGCCTACGTCTCGGTGGCCTTGTTGCAGGTAGCACAGGCCGTCGTCAGCCTGACAGATCTCGAGGACATTCTCGAATCCATTGTGCGGCTCACGCCCATCCTGGTTGGCGTTAGACGAACGGCGATTTTCCTGTGGGACGAGGCCAGTGACAGTTTCATCCTTTCGCAAAGCTATGGCTTCCCTGCCGCCGTCGAAGAAAGCCTGCGGCATCGGCGCTACCGGCCTGATGAATTCCCGTTGTTGCAAGCCGTGAAAACCTGCGATCGGCCGATTTTCCACCCCCTGGCCGATCCGCCTCAATCCCCGCTCGACTGGGAGCGGCTGCCTGTCGCCGCTGCGCCGCTTGCCGACAGCGCGGCAGAGGAGATTTCTGACACCCCCGAGATGGAGGCCCTCGCCCTGGATAGCTGTCTCTTGATAGGGCTTCCGCTCTCGGTCAAAGGCAACGTGCTGGGCGTTATGCTCGTGGAGGAAACCGACAACGACCCCGGGCATTCCCCCAAACACATGCGCCCCCGCCGCCTAGAAATCATCACCGGCATCTCGCAACAGGCTGCCCTGGCCATCCAGAACGACCTGTTGCAACGCGAAGTGGTCGAACGCGAGCGGCTGGAGCGCGAAATGCAACTCGCCCGCGAAATTCAGCGCGCTTTCTTGCCCCATCAGTTGCCGCTCGTCCCCCACTGGGACCTGGATAGCCGCTGGAGACCCGCCCGACAGGTAGGCGGCGATTTCTACGATGTCTTGCAACTCCCCGATCACAGGCTTGGCCTGGTCGTGGCAGATGTCGCCGATAAGGGCATGCCCGCCGCTCTATTCATGACCCTCGTGCGCACCCTCCTGCGCGCCGCCGTTCACGAAACCGCCTCACCTGCCGCAGTGTTGCAGCGTGTCAACACCTTGCTCATCCCCGACGCACGTAATGGCATGTTCGTTACGGTCGTCTATGCGGTGCTCTCCCCACTCAGCGGTGAATTGGTTTATGCCAACGCAGGCCACAACCCCCCGCTATGGTTACACCATGGCGAGCAATACATCGAACGACTCATGCCGAGCAGCATGGCGCTTGGCGTAGAACACAATCTCCACATCCAGGAGCGCACGATCGTCCTGCGACCAGGCGATTGCCTGCTCTTGTACACCGACGGCGTGACCGATGCCTTTTCGCCTGAGGAAGACCTCTACGGCGAAATGCGGTTGCAGCAGGCTCTGCTTTCTGCCAATAGCCACAGCGCCAAGGCAACCCTGGATGCCATCGAAGCCTCAGTCCTAGCCTTCACCGCCGGACAGCCGCTCTTCGACGACCTGACGATGTTGCTGGTGCAACACACCAGCGATCAGGCATTGCCGTAAAGCCCAAACTTGATGCCAATTGCCAAGATAGTGCGACCGGCCCACCCGTGATCGGCAGCGCCATCGAAGCGCCACGTGCCGCTGGGGGACAAGGTCCACTCTATGGGTCTACCGCCGTGTTGTTGTAGAACCAGTTGTAGGCGTAATAGCCCGAAGTGGGGCTTTCCAGGCGAATGGCGATGCGATACGAACCGGCCAGCGCGGCAGGAATATCG
>Ga0209018_1002569_pt1 | contig 12578 bp, 13 predicted proteins | sample YNPBryBLVA2012_FD_185814 | JGI IMG/M metagenome (GOLD analysis project Ga0209018, IMG submission 185814) | Anoxygenic and chlorotrophic microbial mat microbial communities from Yellowstone National Park, USA - YNP Bryant BLVA 2012 (SPAdes)... ...
CGTAATCGCCGCCGTCAACGTCGTCTTCCCATGATCCACATGCCCAATCGTCCCTACGTTCACATGCGGCTTCGTACGATCAAACTTCTGCTTGGCCATTGCTCTCGCCTCCTTTTCGTTTCCTTACCTTTCGATCCGGCGGCCTTGCCAGCCAGCCTCGCTCTCACACCGAGCCATGGAGCCCACGACCAGACTTGAACTGGTGACCCCGTCCTTACCAAGGACGTGCTCTACCGCCTGAGCTACGTGGGCCCTCCCTTGCAACCCAGACCACATGGAGCGGGAGACGGGATTCGAACCCGCGACCAACAGCTTGGAAGGCTGTGACTCTACCCCTGAGTTACTCCCGCGAAAAAATGGTGCAGGCGGATGGATTCGAACCACCGTAGGGCTTAGCCCGGCAGATTTACAGTCTGCTGCCTTTGACCGCTCGGCCACGCCTGCACCTTCCCAAGTCCCAAACCTTCCACGGGCCGCGTAAGCCGGCACGCTGGAGCTGGCGAGGGGACTCGAACCCGTAACCTGCGGATTACAAATCCGCTGCTCTACCAGTTGAGCTACGCCAGCGTTCCCGCTCACGCCTCCGCCTCTCCAAAGATCTCCCGCGGTGCACACCTACACCGGCAGGGACAGGGACTCTAGCACCGCTCGCGGAAAAAATCAAGGGGTCTGGGGGCGACCACCCCCGCGCCCCCAGCGCCAGCGGCGCCGCCACTCCCAGGCGAGGATGCCGCAGGCCACCGCCAGGTTCAGCGACTCCACCCGGGGATCCATGGGGATCGCCACCCGGCCGTCCAGGAACCGGGTGGTCTTCGCCCGCAGCCCCTCCTCGCCGCCCACGCAAAGCAGCAGCCGGTCGGGCCACTCCACCGCGGTGATCGGCTCCCCTTGGGCGTCGGCACCCAGCACCACGAACCCCTGCTCCTGGGCCCGCCGCGCCAGATCCCCCAGGGAGCCCACCCGAGCCACCGGCACCAGAGGGAGCGTGCCCGCCGCCACCTTCGCCGCCGCCCCTCCCAAGGGGGGCGGGTGAGGACCGGCCAGCACCACCCCTCCCAACCCGAACGCCGCCGCCACCCGGATCACCGCCCCCAGGTTCCGGGGGTCCTGGACGCCGTCGAGCCCCAACAGGCAAACCGGGGCCTGCTGCGCCAAGAGCTCCTCCACCGCCGCCAGGGGCGCCGGGGCGAGACGCGCCGCGAAACCGTTGTGGGCCGCCCCTGCCGCCAGGCGATCCAACTCCCGGCGCGGGAGGCTGGAAAACCGCACCCCCTGGGCCCGGGCGAGGGCCAGCACCTCGTTCGCCCGCTTGCCCCCCGCCCCTTCGGCGACGCAAACCACCTCCACCCGAGCCGGCTCGTGCTGCAGCGCCGCGAGGACCGCGTGGAAGCCGAAGACCCACTCACTCACCGACGAGCACCACCAGCGCCAGGGCAGCGATCCCCTCGCCCCGTCCCAAAAAACCCAGCCGCTCCGTGGTGGTGGCCTTGACCCCCACCGCGTCCTCGGGGACGCCCAGAAGCGCGGCCAGGGACTGCCGCACAGCTTCCCGGTGGGGGGCGAGCCGCGGCTTTTCCGCCAGCACCGTCACGTCGCAGCTTCCCACCGCCAAGCCTTTGGCCCGGGCGCGTTCGCAGGCAAACGCCACGAAGGTGCGGGAGTCGGCGCCGGCCCAGCGGGGGTCATGAGGGGGGAAGTGCTCCCCCAGGTCCCCCTCCCCGGCAGCGCCGAAGATCGCGTCGGCCACCGCGTGCAGCACCACGTCCGCGTCGGAGTGCCCGGCAAGCCCCAGCTCCCAGGGGATCCGCACCCCGCCCAGCATCAGCGGGCGCCCCGGGGCGAAGGGGTGCACGTCCACCCCCTGCCCGACCCGCACCGTGGGGGGGAAAAGCCCCCGGAGCAGCTGGGCGTCTTCGGGGCGGGTGAGCTTGAGGTTCCGGGGATCCCCGGGCACCGCCACCACCGGGACCCCGAGGTGCTCCAGGGCTGCCGCCTCGTCGGTCCAGTGCCCGGCAGGGGCTTTCCGGAAAACCTCCAGCAACAGCGCCACGCGGAACGCCTGGGGGGTGAGGGAGCGCACCAGCTGCTCCCGGGGGAGCGTGGCCAGCACCCGGTCGTCCTCCCCCACCTGCTTGACCGTGTCCACCACGGGGGCCGCCAGCACCGCAGCCCCGGAGCGCGCTGCCGCCTCCACCACCCGGAGCACGTCCTCCCGGGGCACGAAGGGGCGCGCCGCGTCGTGGATCACCACGATGGCTTCCGGGGGAAGCCCCAGGGCCTTGACCCCTGCGCGCACCGAGTCCTGGCGCTCCGCCCCCCCTGGCACCACCGCTTTCGGCCGGAACGGGGCGAGCTCGCTGGCCTTCGCTGCCTCCTCCCCCGCCCGCACCACTACCGCCAGCGGGGCTTCGGGAAACGCCGCCCGCAGCGCCCCCACGGCCCGCTGCAGCACGCTCCTGCCCCCCAAGCGCAGCGCTAGCTTGTCCGAACCAAAGCGGCGGGATGTCCCCGCCGCCACCACCACCATGCCCACCATCGGGCTCGAGCCACTTGCTCCGGACAAGCTCACACTTCGAGGATTTCCTTTTCTTTGGCTTTGAGGATCTCGTCTATGGCTTCGATGTGCTGATCCGTGAGCTCCTGCACCTCCTCGAGCCCGCGGCGCATGTCGTCCTCGGAGATCTTCTTGTCCTTCTCCAGCTTCTTGATGGCCTCGTTGGCGTCCCGCCGCACGTTGCGCACCGCGAGCCGCGCCCGCTCGGCGTACTCGTGGGCGAGCTTCACCAGCTCCTTGCGCCGCTCCTGGGTGGGGGGCGGTACCGGGAGCCGGATCACCTTGCCGTCGTCCACCGGGTTGAGCCCCAGGTTGGACTTCTGGATGGCGTGGACGATGGCCTGGAGCACCGTGGGGTCCCAGGGCTGAATGAGGATCAGCGTGGGTTCCGGGATCGACAGCGTGGCGAGCTCGTTGAGGGGGGTAGGCGTGCCGTAGTAGTCCACGCGGATGTGGTCCAGCATCCCCAGGTTGGCCCGCCCGGTGCGCAGCGTCTTCAGCTCGTCCCTGAAGACCTCCACCGCCTTGTCCATGTGCGCCTTGGCTTGCTTGATCACGTCCTTCATGGTCGCGGTCCTCCTCGTTGCCACCCACGAGGGGCCATTCTACAGTGACCTCAAGCTTGCTCGCTCACCGTGGAGCCCACGTCCTCCCCCAGCACCACCCGCTTGATGTTCCCCGCCACCCGGATGTTGAAGATGCGGATGGGGATCTTAGCGTTCTGGCAAAGGGAAACCGCAGCGGCGTCCATGATCGAAAGCCCTCGCTCCAGGAGGTACTGGTAGGTGGCGCTGCGCACCAACACCGCCCCCACCTCTTTCGCCGGATCGGCGGTGTACAAGCCGTCCACCTTCGTGCCCTTGAGCAACGCGTCGGCGTGGATCTCGCTGGCCCGCAGCGCCGCCGCGGAGTCGGTGGTGAAGAACGGGTTCCCGGTGCCCGCGGCGAAGATCACGATGCGGCCTTTCTCCAGGTGGCGGATGGCCCGTCGGCGGATGAACGGCTCCGCCACCTGGCGCATCTCAATGGCCGTGAGCACCCGGGTCTGGCACCCCCGCTTCTCCAGGGCATCTTGCAACGCCAGCGCGTTGATCACCGTGGCCAGCATCCCCATGTAGTCGCCGGTGACCCGGTCCAGCCCCTGCTGGCTCGCGGCGATGCCGCGGATGATGTTGCCACCGCCGATGACGATGGCCACATCCACCCCCAGCTCCCGCACCTCGGCAAGCTCAGCGGCCAGCTGCGGCAACACCTCCGGGGCGATGCCGAAGCTCTGGCTGCCCATGAGCACCTCCCCGGAGAGCTTGAGGAGGATGCGGCGGTAGGCGGGAGCGGCGCCCATCACTCCCCCTCTTGCGCCACCCCCTCGCCCAAGCGGAAGCGCACGAAGCGGGTGACCGTGACGTTCCCCCGCTCGGCCAGCACGTCCTTGACCTTGCGGTTGGGGTCCTTCACGAACGGCTGCTCCACCAAGCACACCTGCTCGTAGAACTTGGCCAGCTTGCCCTCGGCGATTTTCTCCTGCACCGCCTCGGGCTTGCCCGCCGCTGCAGCCTGGGCTTTGGCGATTTCCTTCTCCTCGGCGATCACCTCGGCAGGCACCGCAGCGGGGGCCACGAAGCGCGGCTCGGCAGCAGCCACCTGCATCGCCACGTCCTTCACGGTTTCCTCGTCGGCACCGGCGCTTACCTCCACCAGCACGCCGATCTTGCCCCCCATGTGCACGTAGGAGCCGATCTTCATCCCCTCCGCCGCCTCCCAGTGCAGTGCCCGGGAAAGCACGATGTTCTCGCCGATGGTGGCGATGTGGGAGGCGATGGTCTCGGCCACCGTGTGCGCCGGATCCAGGGCGAAAGGACGCGCCGCCAGCTCCTGGGCATCGGCCACCGCTTCCCGCATCGCCTGCTCCGCCAGCGCCTTCACCAGGTTCTGGTACTGCTCGGTGCGGGCCACGAAGTCGGTCTCGCAGTTGAGCTCCACGATCCCCGCCTTCTTGCCGTCGGCAGCCACGGCCACCGCCACCAAGCCGTCCTTGGCCACGCGCCCCGCCTTCTTGGCGGCCGCCGCCAACCCCTTCTTCCGGAGGATCTTGATCGCCTCCTCCATGTCGCCGCCAGCCTCCACCAGGGCCCGCTGGCAGTCCATCATCCCCGCTCCGGTCTTTTCCCGAAGCTCCTTCACCGCTTGTGCCGATACACCCATGGTTGCCTCCTTTTCGCCAAAAAGCCCTGCGCAGGGCAGGGCTCGTGCTTGCTTTCCCCGAGCGCCGCCCTCAGCGCTCGTACAGCTCGGTCTCGTCGTACTCGTCCAAGGTGTCGTCCAGGGAGGGGAGCATGGCCTCCGCCGCTTCCTCCTCGGACACGGTCACCGGACGGGCTGCCAGCTTCTCCCGCACCTCGTCCGCGCGCCCCTCGATCATCGCCAACCCCTCGAGGATGGAGTCGGCGATCCGCGAGGTGAACAGCTTGATGGCGCGGATCGCGTCGTCGTTGCCGGGGATCGGGTAGTCCACCAGGTCAGGGTCGCAGTTGGTGTCCACCAGCGCCACCACCGGGATCCCCAGCTTGGCCGCCTCCTTCACCGCGTTGTGCTCCTGGTTGGTGTCGATCACGTAAAGCGCATCCGGCAGCCGCTCCATCTCGCGGATCCCGCCCAGGTTCTTCTCCATCTTCGCCCGCAGCCGCTCCAAGCGAATGCGCTCCTTCTTGGTCATCTGCGAATCCTCGGAGGCCAGCTGCCGCTCGATCTCCTTGAACTTCTCGATGGAGCGGCGGATCGTCACGAAGTTGGTGAGCGTGCCCCCCAGCCAGCGGTTGTTCACGTAGAACATGCCGCAGCGGGTGGCCTCCTCCTTCACCACGTCCTGGGCCTGCCGCTTGGTACCCACGAACAGCACCGTGCCGCCGGATGCAGCCAGGTCCCGCACGAACGCCGAGGCCTCTTCGAAAAGCTGCAGCGTCTTCTGCAGGTCCACGATGTAAATGCCGTTGCGCTTGCCGAAGATGTACGGGCGCATCTTCGGGTTCCAGCGCCGGGTTTGATGGCCGAAATGAACACCGGCCTCGAGCAGCTCTTTCATGGAGACGGATGCCACGTGCTTGCTCCTTTCTTCAACGCTTGGAGAACTGGAAGCGCCGCCGCGCCTTGCGCCGACCGTACTTCTTGCGCTCCACCTCGCGGGCGTCCCGGGTGAGGAACCCCGCGGCCTTCAGCCGCGGCCGCAGCTCGGGGTTGAACTCCACCAGCGCCCGGGAGAGCCCGTGGCGGATGGCCCCAGCTTGCCCGGAAACGCCCCCGCCGGCCACGTTCACGTACACGTCGAACTTGTCGGCGGTCTCGGTGATCAAGAGCGGCTGCTTGATGATCATCTTCAGCGTGCGGCTGGGGAAGTACTCCTCGAAATCCCGCTTGTTGACCACGATTTTGCCGGTCCCCGGACGCAGGTACACCCGCGCCGTGGCCGTCTTCCTTCGTCCCGTTCCGTAGTACTGGATCATGGCCTACCCACTCCCCTTACGCCTTGACCTTCACGAGCTGCGGTTTTTGCGCCTGATGGGGGTGCTCCGGACCAGCGTAAACCTTGAGCTTGCCCAAAAGCTTGCGCCCCAAGCGGTTCTTCGGGAGCATGCCCCACACCGCGTAGCGCACCAGGCGCTCGGGGGTCTTCTCCCGCAGCTCCTTGGCGGTGGCTTCCTTCAGATGCCCGGGATCGCCGGTGTGCCGGTAGTAACGCTTGTCGTCCCACTTCTTGCCGGTGAGCTTCACCCGGGCGGCGTTCACCACCACCACGAAATCCCCCACGTCCATCCCCGGGGTGAACTGCGGCTTGTGCTTGCCGCGCAAAAGCCGCGCCACCAGCGTGGAAAGCCTGCCGAGGACCACGTCGCTGGCATCCACCAGGTACCAGGTCTGCTGCACTTCCCCTTCCTTCGGCACGTACGTCTTCATGCGTCTCTCCTCGACACCCCATGGCCCGACTGTGGCTCGCCCACAGGGGGGTTGTATCTTAGGCCACACCCCAGCGGATGTCAACCGCACCGGCGAACGAGGAACAGGGGGATGCCCCACGGCCCGTCGCGGCAGCAAAAGCTGCCCGCCCGCAGCACGCCGCAGCTGGCCGCTAGAGCTCCAGCTCCAGCTGCAACCCCTTGGGGAGCTGCGAGAGCAGCTGGCCCCGGGCGTACAGCCCGCACCCCAGGGCGAACGGCCCGTAACGCACCAGCACGTAGCCCGGCTCCACCGCCGCTGCCGCGTTCTGGCTCTGGCCGCCCACGAAGCGCCTGGCTGCCGCTAGGTCCGAAAGCTCCACCACGTTGCGCCGCACCCAAGGGGCGAGCAGCTGCAGCGCGAAGGTCTTGGGTTTCACCCCCCGGTGGGTGAGCTCCGCCACCGGCATCCCCACCCCCTCCACCGGCACCTCGGGAAGCGGCGCGCACCCCGCATCGCTCATCCACAGCACCCGGTGCCCCCGCTGCCAGAACGCCCGCCCTGCGAACGCCTCCGGCTCGATGTCGAAGCGCTCGCGAAGCGGCTCCAGGAGCTTGGTGTCAGCCGGGGTGAACGGCAGCGCGGCTTTTCGGAAAGGCCCGGGAAGGGGCGGCAACGGGGCGTCGGTGCGGCGGATGCGGGCCACGAAAAACCCGCCGGTGTCGTTGAGGTGCGGCCAGAAGCGCTTGGCGAACACCACGTCTTCCCGAAACCGCTGCCCCTGCCAGACCGCAACCCCCGGAGCGGCCGTAAGCCCCGGCAGCTCCCAGGGCTCCACGAACCCCGCGTCCCCCAGCACCGCGTCCAGCACCGCCTCGTTCTCCTCCGGCGCGAAGGTGCAGGTGCTGTACACCACCACCCCCCCAGGCTTCACCAAACGCAACGCCGCGGCCAAAAGCCCCCGCTGCACCGCCACCAGGCTCTTGCGAAAGCCCGGGGAAGGCGGTTTGAAGTTGGCCTTTCGCTTGCGCACCGTGCCTTCCCCGGTGCAAGGGACGTCCAAAAGCACCCGGTCCCAAACCCCCGCCGGAAGCGGCAGACGTCGCCCGTCCGCCCAGGTGGTGAGCACGTTGGTCAACCCCAGTCGGTCCACGGTGGCCCGGAGCGCCGCCAAGCGGTCGAGTTGCGCCTCGTTGGCCACCACCAGCCCCCCCGGCCCCACCCGCAGCGCCAGCTGGGCGGTCTTCCCGCCGGGGGCAGCGCAGAGATCCACCACCCTCTCCCCGGGCTGGGCATCCAGAGCCAGGGCCGCGGTCATGGCCACCTCCTCCTGGACGTAAACCCATCCGGCCACGAACGGCAAGTTCGCCCCGGGACGCTGCGCCGCCGGCAAGCGGAACCCCCCCGGGTACCAGGGGATCGGCTCCGGGGAAAGCCCGACGCTTCCGCAGTACGCCAAAAAGCTTTCCGAGGTGGCCTTGCGGGGGTTCACCCATAGGGTGGCCGGGAGCGGGCGATCCAGGGAGGCGAGGAACGCCTCGGCATCGCCCACCAACGGCAGGTAGGCGGCAAACACCTCCTCCCATCGCCCCGCAACCACGGGAGGATGATAGCCGCAGCTCGCGCCTCGCCTTCGAGCTCTGCTAGCATCGCGCTGGTGCGCGCCTACGGGGTGCTTTTGCCCATCACCGCCTTGCCCGCAAGCCCGGTCCTCGGGGACCTAGGCCCTGCCGCCCACGTCTTCTGCCGCTGGCTCCGGGATGCCGGAGCCACCCTTTGGCAAGTTCTCCCCGTGGGTCCCTTCGGCCCCGGCCACTCCCCCTACGCCTCTCCCTCCTCCTTCGCTGGCAACCCCCTGCTGATAAGCCCCCAGCTGCTGGTGGAAGAGGGGCTCCTCGCCCAGGAGGACCTCGCCGGCGCTCCCCCTGCCGGCCGCACCGTGGAGTTCGGGGCGCTCGCTTGGCGCTGGGAGCTGCTGCACCGGGCGTATCGGGCCTTCCGGGAAAGCCGTTGGCAGCTAGAGGCTTTCCAGGGGTTCTGCCAGACCCACGCTTTTTGGCTTGAGGACTGGGCGCTTTTTTCCGTGGCTTCCCAACGCTTCGGTGCTCCCTTCTGGTCCTGGCCAGCTCCCCTGGCCCGGAGGGAACCCGCGGCGCTTGCGGCTTTCGCCGCCGAGCACCACGAAGCGCTGGAGGAGGCGCGCTTTCTGCAGTTCCTTTTCTTTTCCCAGTGGGAGCGGCTGCGCCGGGAGGCTCACCCCTTGCAGCTTTTCGGCGATCTGCCGTTCTTCGTGGCGGCCCACTCCGCCGATGTGTGGAGCCATCCCGAGCTCTTCGAGCTGGACGAGGCGCTGCGCCCCCGTTTCGTGGCCGGGGTTCCGCCGGACTACTTCGCCAGCGAGGGCCAGCTCTGGGGCAACCCGGTGTACCGCTGGTCCGCCCACGAGGCCACGGGGTTTGCCTGGTGGCGCCAGCGCATCCACCATCAGCTAGCGCTCTTTGACCTGCTGCGCCTCGACCATTTCCGCGCCTTTGCCGCCGCCTGGCACGTCCCCGCCGAGCACACCACCGCCCGCCACGGCCAGTGGGTCCCAGGGCCGGGGGAGCGACTCTTCGCGGCGGTGGGCCAGGGGCTCCCCCTGGTGGCGGAGGACCTGGGGATCATCACCGAGGACGTGGTGGCGTTGCGGGAGCGCCTGGGCATTCCGGGGATGGCGGTGCTGCAGTTCGCCTTCGACCCCGGGGAACGCTCGGCGTTCTTGCCCCACAACCACCGGGAAAACCTCGTGGTCTACACCGGCACCCACGACAACAACACCACCTTGGGGTTTTGGGAGGAGGAGGCCACCCCCGAGCAAAAGGCGTTCTTTGCCGCCTACACCGCCTCCCACGAGCCGGTGCACCGCGCCATGATCCGCCTGGCCATGGCCTCGGTGGCCAAACTCGCGGTGATCCCGGCCCAGGACATCCTCGGGCTCCCCAGCTCCTGCCGCCTCAACCGCCCTGGGGTGGCCGAGGGGAACTGGGGGTTCCGGCTCCTCGCCGGGGAGCTCACCGCGGAGCACGCCCGCTTCCTGCACACCCTTGCCGACCTCTACCAGCGCTTGCCCGGCTGAAGCGGAAAGCGGAAAGCCCGGAGCCCCCTTTCCCTCCCCAGCACCCCGGGGGCTTGACAGGAGAGAGAGAGAGAGAGAATCACCCCAACGAAGGCCAGCCGTTTACGGCAGGCCGCGGAAAGGAGGCTTGAACAACGATGCGTAGCTCTATTCGTAAAGTGGTGTCCGCCATAATCAGGTCTATCAGTCTGGCGGTCGTCTTGGTGCTTGGCGCTGCGTGGCCCGCTGAAGCCCTTCGTGCGCGCTGCGCGTGGGTCCAGATGTGGACGGACGCAAACGGCTGCTACCACGAGCGCTGGCGCTACATAGACTGCGAAACTCGGGATTGGCTTGGTACTGTGGAGGTAATCTACTGCTGAGGAGGTTGCGATGGTCGGTGCGTTGCTCCTGGCGGCCCAGACGGCTGCTGCGGCTTCCCCGGTGGTGGTCCCCGGCAAGGCGTTCGTGCCAGCATCCCCCGCTGTGCAGCAGGCGTTGGGGGAAGTGCGCCACCTGGTCCCCTGGGACCGGGACGTGGGCACCGTGATCCAGCGGGAAGGGCAGCTTCTGGCGGTGCGCTTCAACACGGATAAGGTAAAGGAAACAGTGAAGCTTCCCCCCTTCGGCGAGCCGGATATCCCCACGGTGCTTCTGGCCGCCTGTGGCGATTTGCTGTTGTTCCACAAGTTCCACGACAACGGTTTCAAAGCTTTCCTGGTGCGGGGAGGATCGCTGGTGGAAGGCAAGATGTGGGACCTCGCCTTGGCCAGCGCCAGCTGCGCCGGCGACGAGCTGCTGTTTTTCGTGATGCTGCCTCCCGAAGAGGAAAGCAAAGGACGCGAGCCAACGATCCTCCGGGTGGACCTCGCCACCGACACCGTGGAAACCTTGGCGCAAGCCCCTGCTCGGGAAAAACCCACCGACCCGCTGCCGGTGTACGCCTCCTTGGCTGGCACCCGCACCAAAAGCGGCCATATTTGGGCCGTGGGCTATTATTCGGGGCAGATCCAGCGCCTTTCCCCCCAAGGCAAGAAGCTCCGGGAGCTGGCGCTTTCCCAACCGCTTCTCCCCAAACCTATCGGCGAGCAAGAGCGCCGCGCCATGGCCGACACCCTCCGCGGGAGCATCGCCACCGACCCCACCAAGCGCCAACCCACCACTGTCCGCGTGCTCACCCCCGAGCGCCGCCCGCTGGTGCGGGCGGTGGGAGCCTGGGGGGAAACGCTGGTGCTGGTCACCAAGAACACCGAGCACCCCTACGTTCTGCTCCTGGACCCCGAGGAACAGGCCCCGCGGATCTTCCAGCTGCCGGACTCCTTCGACGCGGCCCGCGCCGCGGTCACCGCCGACGGCGTGTGGTTCACCGAGCCCCTGGGCCTCTTTCCCCGCGAGCTCTTCACCGCCCCCGAACCCTGACCCCCGTCACCGCTCCGCTGCCCGCAACGCCTGGCGCCGGACGACTCCCACCACCCCCCAGTCGCGCCACCCCCCTTCTTTCGAGGCCCCCCACGGCCCGCAACTGGTCGTCGTATCGCAGCCATGCCAGTGCAGCGTGCCCTCACCCTCACGGTGGGGCTGCAAGCCCGAGCTTTCGTTCAAGCTCCCGCTTTGCATCGAGGATAAGCTCCCTCACGTTCCCGAACCAAGATGGCCGGCTTGGCACAACACCCGGAACCTGAGAGGCCCATGAGTAGCAGACGTACCCGTCCACCTCGTCACCCTTCAGGGCAACGTACCCGCAAAGGTAGTGCCAGGTCGTTTCCGGGTTTTCCATCCGCAGCGGGCTGAGGCCCACCACGGGAAGGGTCAGAAGCAGCCGAAACATCAGTTCCTGGTCTTCCGGCTTGGCCTCCTTGGGGAACGCCGAAGCGAGCCAAAACGACTTCTCAGCCCACTCCACGAGCAGAAGCGGGTGGCACCCGTGCTTCTCGAGGGCCTCCTGGGCTACTTTCCAGCCGGGCTTTACGCCCGAAAAGTCCCGAGAACGTCCTGCCTCCGCGACTGTGCGGCAGGCGCTTAAGATTTCCGCAGGTGCGTTCCGCTCCAGGCCGCCTTCTTTCGCAAACGGAGCCCCCTGGACCGCGAGCACGTCGTTCGGCAGAACCCGGAGAGCCGATTGCAGGTCCGGCCTTGTCTTCTGGCGCTCCACCGCCAAGCTTTGGCGGTAAAACGCCGCAGCTACCCGAGCCCCCGCCGCGTCGTACAGTTTCGCCAGCACCTCCTTTTGCTCCGGGCTGAGCATGCGTCTGGACGGCCCCCCTGCCCACAACCGCGCCACCCGGGGAAGATAGAAACGCTGCAGACAGGCAGGGGAAGATGGCTGCGCCGGGCGATCCTCGGGCGTTTGCGCAGCTGTTTCTGCCGTGCAGACTACAAGTAGCGCGAGCACGACGCGGCCAAACGCTCGGCCCGCACTGCACCACAAGCTCAATCCGGGTATCGGCAATAAAGCCATCTCTGCTGCGCTGAATCCCACACTCCCATCGTTGTCCTGACTTCCCCGCCCCATACGGGCTCGCTTGCCGTGCCATAGTTGAACGCTGTTTCCGTATACTTCTTGCACCCGCCACAGCAGCGGACCACCCGGCACCATCTGATGCGGGCTAGCCACTCCCACCTGGCCATCTTCCAATAGCATATGCAAACGTGCGTTTCTGCGTCCAAGCCGAGCCCAGCGATGGGAATTGGCTCGCTGTAGTAGAGGTACCAGCGAGGCCGTCCCCGGTCGTTGGGAAAAAGTTCGCTACCGCAAATCCACCAGTTTGTAGCCGAGCACTGCGGCGGAACGGGGACGACGGGAGGCTTGCCTTCAATCACCATGAGACCGAGGCTATCGGTACCGTTCGTGGGATCGTTGTAGACGTAGGCAAAAAAGTTGGCGCTACCCGAGTTTTCGAGGTAAGCATCCTTCCCCATCCACCTCCCGATACTGGCGTCGTAGTCCCGGGCGCCGAAGCGCACCAGGCGCGTTTGCGGGTCGTACAAGCCCCCGGCAAACCCAAA
>Ga0209018_1002571_pt1 | contig 12575 bp, 12 predicted proteins | sample YNPBryBLVA2012_FD_185814 | JGI IMG/M metagenome (GOLD analysis project Ga0209018, IMG submission 185814) | Anoxygenic and chlorotrophic microbial mat microbial communities from Yellowstone National Park, USA - YNP Bryant BLVA 2012 (SPAdes)... ...
TCTCCACCCTCCTCTGTCATTGCGAGGAGCGAAGCGACGAAGCAATCTCCACCCTCCTCTGTCATTGCGAGGAGCGAAGCGACGAAGCAATCTCCACCCCGCGATTCGGAGATTGCTTCGGGACAAAAAGCGTCCCTTGCAATGACACCGCGCCCCGACGACGCGATCTACCTCGCGCCGTTCTACTACGCCGAAGTCGGTGTCGCGAATCGTCTCAAGCAAATCCAAACGAGCGCAGAAAGTCGGCTAGCAGAATTTCGCGCGGTGGATTGGCGCGCCGCGTTCGAGTGGCTCGCGTCCAAGAACAAAATCGCGCTCACCGAAAAACAACAGCGCGCGATTCAAACCGCGCTCACCGAAAAAATTTCGATTCTCACGGGCGGACCTGGCACTGGCAAAACGACGACGGTGCGCGCGCTGCTGCAACTGCTCAAAGCGAAACGCCGCACGTTCAAACTTGCCGCGCCCACAGGACGCGCGGCTAAACGCTTGAGCGAAGCCACAGGCGAACCCGCGCAAACGCTCCATCGCCTGCTCGAATTCAAACCGTTCGAGGGCTATAAATTTTTGCGCGACCGCGACAACCCGCTCGACGCGGATCTCATCATCGTGGACGAACTTTCGATGATAGACATTTTGCTGATGAACGCGCTCGGCAAAGCGATTGGCGCGGCGAGTCATGTCCTCCTCATCGGCGATCCAGATCAGTTGCCCTCGGTGGGCGCGGGGAATGTGCTGAAAGATTTGATCGCGTCGCAAACGATTCCCGTCACCGCGCTCGATGTGATTTTTCGGCAAGCGCAAGAAAGTTTGATCATCGAAAACGCGCATCGCATCAACCGCGGCGAAATGCCGCTGTTCGCCAAGACCGCGCGCGACTTTTTTCTCTTCACCGAAACCACGCCTGAATCTGCCGCGACACGCGTCGTCGAGTTGGTCAAGCATCGCATCCCGCGCAAATTCGGAATGGACGCCATCGAAGACATCCAAGTTCTCGCGCCGATGCATCGCGGCATCGTCGGCGTCGGCGAGCTGAACCGCGCGCTGCAAGACGCGCTCAATCCCGCCGCCGAACACAAGCCCGAATGGCGACACGGTAGCCGCGTTTTTCGCCTCGGCGACAAGGTGATGCAAACGCGCAACAACTACGCCAAGCAAGTGTTCAACGGCGATCTGGGGCGCGTCATTGAGATTGACGCGGAAGAACAACGACTGGTGATCAACTTTGACGGCGCGCGCGTCGAGTACGAATTCAGCGAGGCAGACGAACTCGTTCACGCGTTCGCGCTGAGCGTGCACAAATCGCAGGGGAGCGAATATCGCGCGGTCGTCATTCCACTCCTCACGCAACATTACCTGCTGTTGCAACGCAACTTGCTCTACACCGCCGTCACGCGCGCGAAAGAACTCGTCGTCTTGGTGGGGACGCTCAAAGCAATTTCCATCGCGATTCGCAACAACAAGGTCGCGCAGCGCAACACGCGCCTGGCGCAGCGACTGAGTTCAGTGGGACAGTGGGACAGTGGGACAGTGAGACAGTGGGACAGTGCTTGATCAATCACCCAATCACCTAATCACCTAATCACCAATCACCAATCACCAATTGCCTAATTACTTTTTTGCGGTATAATAGCACGAGTTTTTGAATGAGGACAAAGGAGAATGTATCGTCTAGCAATTAGTTTACTCTTTGGGATTTTGATTTCCACCACGTTGGCTTGCGCACCAACGCCCACGATGACACCGGAAACACCGACCCCAGAAATGGCGAAGGCGACAGCAACTCGCCTCCCCACACCTCTCCCCACCAGGACGCTCGTCCCTACTGCTACCGCGTTGCCAATCAAAAAGAATCGCGTCATCATTGGCACCGACGCGATGACCGCCAAACATTTCAATCCGCTTTGGTTGAGCAGCGCGCCGCAGTTTCTGGCGTTCCCGCTGATTCTCCCCGCACTCACCTGGTTCGACGATCAAGCGCAGCCAATTCTCGATTTGGCTACGCGCGTAGACGCCGCGCCCGACGCGCTGACGTATACGTTCACCTTGCCCAAGAACGCGACGTGGAGCGATGGCACACCGTTGACGGCAAAAGATGTCGCGTTCACCTACAAACTCGCGCTCACGCCCGCGCTCAACGCGACGCTCTGGACGACAAATCTTGCCAGCATCAAAGGCGCGCTGGAATACCAACGCGGCGCGACAAAAGAGATCGAGGGCATCAAAATTCTAGACGACCACACGATTCGCTTCGAGTTACGCGAAGCGAACGGCACATTTCTGTTCAACACCTATTTGGGCATTTTGCCCGCGCACATCTTGAGCAAGGTGGATCCGCGCGAGATCGAACGGCAACCGTATCTCGATGCGCCCCTTGTCACATCAGGACCCTACGAGTTCGTCAAGTACGAATTGGGCAAATTCATTCAACTGAAAAAGAAACCGAATTACTGGGGCAAATCGGTCAATGTCGAAGAAATCACGATTCAGATGTACGATACGCCCGCGGCACTTGTCGCCGCGCTCGAAGCCGGCGACGTGCACATCGCCGCGCTCACGCTCGAGGCAAGTATGCGCGCGCGCCGCCTTGCTCAATTCGATGTGCTGACCGCGCGCGGAACGAACGCGTACGTGTTGTACGTGGACGCGCGCACCAAAGAACACATCGCCACGCTGAACAAGCCGAAAGATCAAGGTGGGCGCGGTTACGCCATCGCGCGCGCGCCCAAGCCCTACCTGGCGGACAAACGCTTTCGCCAAGCGTTGAGTTACGCACTCGACCGGTCGGCGATGGTGCAAAGCGTTGTCAACAGCGAAGGCGCGCCCGTTGTCACGCCCCTCTTTGCGCCGAACTGGGCGCTGCCCCCCAATCTCAATCCGTACGACGTTGATCTCGAGCGCGCACGCGCGCAGTTGCGCGAAGCCGGCTTGACGTTCGACGCGCAAGGGAACGCGCTGTTCGAAAATCGCTCCGTCACGCTCATCTATCTGGCGAACACAAACGAGCCAGCGCGCCAACTAGGTCAGGCAATCCAAAATCAATTGAGCCAGGTGGGTATTCGCATCGAAAGCAAATTGGTACCGCAAGAGAATTTCTTGCGCGCGGCAATCAACGGCGAAGGGGATTTGATTCTTGGCTTCGGTGCGCGACTGGGCGTAGACCCCAGCATCAGCGCGCTATACTACACCTGCAAAGCGGGCTGGGCAGAGTTGGTGATGGGATACTGCAACGTCAAGTTCGACGAGTGGATGAGCAAGGGGAACGCGTTCAGCCGAAACGAGGATCGGCAAAGATTCTACTGGGAAGCGAGCGCGTTGCTAAACGACGAACTGCCGGGCATCCCGCTGTTCGCGCCGAATGTTTTCATCGGGGTCAGCAAAGAGGTAAAAGGAATCAAGCCAAGCACCGATCCGAATTTCCTAACGTGGAACATCGCCGAGTGGTCGGTGCAAAAATAGACCGGTGCGTTCTAGACCACAACACAACAAGCCACGCGACAAATGTCGCGTGGCTTGGTTATCTACTTGCGTTTTTCTTCCTTGTAGAACACGATCGCGCCTCGCTCCACATCTACGACCACCGTATCGCCCTCCGTAAAGCGACCCTCTAGCACTTGGCGCGCCAGCGGGTCGAGAATCGCACGTTGGATTGCGCGTTTCAACGGACGCGCGCCATACGTTGCATCATAGCCCTCGCGCACCAGGAATTCTTTTGCCGCCTCCGTCAATTCGATTTCGATGTGTCGCTCTGCCATTCGCTTTTGCACCAACGCCATCTGAATCTCCACGATGCGTTTCAGATGTTCGATGCCAAGCGAATGGAACAACACAATCTCGTCAATCCGATTCAAGAATTCGGGACGGAAGCGCGCCCGCAGCGCATCGAGGACTGCCGCGCGCGATTTTTCCACATCACCGTTCAGCAAGAACTCGGTGCCAACGTTCGAGGTCATAATGATTACCGTGTTCTTGAAATCCACCGTGCGACCTTGCCCATCGGTCAAACGTCCATCGTCGAGGATTTGTAGCATCGTGTTGAAAACGTCGGTGTGCGCCTTTTCGATTTCGTCGAACAGCACGACCGAGTAGGGTCGGCGCCGCACCGCTTCGGTGAGTTGTCCACCTTCCTCGTAACCGACGTATCCCGGCGGCGCGCCGATGAGTCGCGCGACCGTATGTTTTTCTTGATACTCGCTCATATCAATCCGAATCAACGCGTTCTCATCGTCGAAGAGAAATTCGGCGAGCGCGCGCGCAAGCTCGGTCTTGCCCACACCGGTCGGGCCCAAAAAGATGAACGAGCCGACGGGGCGTTTGGGATCTTGCAGACCGGCGCGCGCGCGGCGCACCGCGTTCGCCACCGCGCGAATCGCCTCGTCTTGTCCCACGACGCGTTGATGGAGTCGCTCTTCCATCTTCAAGAGTTTTTGGATTTCGCCTTCCATCAAACGCGAGACCGGGATGCCCGTCCACTTGGCGACGACCTCGGCAATGTCTTCTTCGTCCACTTGCTCTTTGAGCATCTTGCCGGTTTTCTGAATCTCGGCGAGGCGCGCTTCGGTCTCGGCGATCTGCCGATCGAGCTGGGCAAGTTTATCGTAGCGCAATTCAGCCGCGCGATTGTAATCGTACTGCCGCTCGGCGCGCTCGAGTTCGATTTGCGCCGCGTCTTTTTCCTCGCGCAGTTTACGCACTTGATCCACCGCCTGTTTCTCTTGTTTCCAGCGCGCGGTGAGCGTATCCGCTTGTTCTTTCAGCTCCGCCAATTCTTTATCAAGCGCGCGCAAGCGTTCCCGCGACGCATCGTCTTGCTCTTTCTGCAGCGCGACGCGTTCGATTTCGAGTTGCTGGATGCGGCGCGTGATCTCGTCGAGTTCGGCGGGCATCGAATCAATTTCCATTCGCAAACGCGCGGCGGCTTCGTCTACCAGATCAATCGCCTTGTCCGGCAAGAAACGATCCGCGATGTAACGTTTGGACAACACGGCAGCAGCAACGAGCGCGCTGTCTTTGATTTTGACGCCGTGATGCACTTCATAGCGTTCTTTGAGTCCGCGCAAAATGCTGATGGTGTCTTCGACCGATGGCTCGCCGACAAGCACCGGTTGAAAGCGGCGTTCGAGCGCGGCATCTTTTTCGATGTGCTTGCGGTACTCGTCCAGCGTCGTCGCACCGATGGTGTGCAATTCGCCGCGCGCGAGCATCGGCTTGAGCAGATTGCTCGCATCCATCGCGCCTTCGGCGGCGCCCGCGCCGACGACGGTGTGAATCTCGTCAATGAACAAGATGATTTGTCCTTCGGCGCTGGTGATTTCTTTCAGCACCGCTTTGAGTCGCTCTTCGAACTCGCCGCGATACTTGGCGCCCGCGACGAGCGCGCCCAAATCGAGTTGGACGACGCGCTTGTTCTTGAGCGGTTCTGGCACATCGCCCTTGACGATGCGTTGCGCCAGTCCTTCCGCAATCGCGGTCTTGCCCACGCCCGGCTCACCGATCAACACCGGATTGTTTTTCGTGCGCCGCGACAAGATTTGCATCACGCGACGAATCTCGTCATCGCGCCCAATCACTGGATCGAGTTTGCCGCGTCGCGCCAGTTCGGTCAGATCGCGACCGTACTTTTGCAGCGCTTGATACGTGGTCTCTGGGTTTTGCGATGTGACGCGCTGGTTGCCGCGAATTTGCGTGAGCGCGCGCAACACCGCGTCGCGCGCCAGCCCGGCGTTTTGCAAAAGGCGGCTCGTGGCGCCGTTAGCATGTTCGATGAGCGCGAGCAAGAGATGCTCGGTCGAGACGTACTCGTCTTTGAGATTGCTCGCCTGTTGCATCGCGTTTTCGAGGACGCGCATCAGGCGCGGTGACGCGCCGACTTGCTGCGTCGTGCCGTACACTTTGGGCAGCCGTGCGAGTTCCGCGTTGAATTGCGCGGCAATGCTGGGCACGTTCGCACCGAGCGCGCCGACGATTTGCGGCACCACGCCATCGGCTTGAGTGAGTAGTGTGTATGCTAAATGTTCTGGTTCTATTTGCGCGTGCTGACTCGTCTGCGCGAGTTCTTGCGCCGCCAGCACGGCTTCTTGTGCTTTTTCGGTTAGTTTATTGATGTTGAATGGCATAGTTTATTTCCCGTTATTTGTCTACTCAGCCACCGCGTCATTTCGAGAATACACACCGCGCGGCAGTGTGTTCGCCCTCAGAAACTTGCGCGCATTTGTTCGTAGCGGGCGATTCATCGCCGTCCGCTTGCGTTGAAGTGCATACCACGAACGCCCAGTTTCTGGGTAGCGAAGCGAGAAATCCCGCAGTGTTGGAACGAGATTTCTCGGTGCGAACAGCGCACCTCGAAATGACAGGGTGAGCAGTTACCGTTATTTTGGATATGCAGCGCACAGGATAACAACTGAAGAGCGAACGAAACGGACAAAACCCAAGCGTGTCCGCTTAACCCGGTTTTGTCCGTTGCTATTCCGAGCATGGCCTGGTGCGCCTCTGCAGTTCACTTTATTGAAAGGCACAGTTGTTCGCCCTCACCGTGCCACCATCTTCCGATAAATCTCCTCCGCGCTCTGGTCTTTCCACAAATCGCGGAAATATTTCACCGAATCTCCTGACCCTTTGTCGAGCAACATCACAAAGCGCGTTGCGTCCGCATAACCTAGTTTCTCCACAAGCGCTTTCCAGCCGCGCGAGACAAGGCGTAGTTTTGCTTGCCCAGACATCGCGCGTTTAGGTGTCAGCGTTGCTGTTCGGATTGTCATTTGTGCCTCCACTCATTCTGCAAAAGTTTCACGAGGTCTTCAGGATTGATCAGTGTTACGCGGAATCCACTTTCCCGTGTTACTCTCGCGCAACATTCCGCATGCTTGATCATTCGATCATCGCAAGAGACGCAATAGGTCGCCTTGCCTAAACATGCCGCCGCAATATGCAACGCGTCGCGCCCCTTGACGGCACATTCCCTTTCCAATCTTTGAGCCAGTGCCAATTGTTCATTCGTTGCGCGCACGTCCTTCTTGCACAATCGCAGATATGTAACGACTCGGTTTCGTATCTCTGAATCGTGAGTTTGCTCAATCTCGAATTCCAATATCTCGGATTTGAGCAAAGCGATCTTGCCTTTCTCAACCCAAGCGATAATAGCCGCAAATGCAATTGCTTCGCGCCGAATGCGTGGTTGAGACTGATCATTGAACGGCCGATGATACACGTTGGTATCACAATAGATCAGCATGCAACTAAATCCCTTCAATCATACACAACCTCATCCCCACTCGGCGTCAATCGCTTCTTTGATTTCCTTGATCGACAGTCCGGTCAGGCGATGCATCCGTGTCGTCGGCGTGTGTCCTTCGTATTCCATCGGCGTAGAGGCGTGACGATGCACCCACACGCCCGCCACGCGCGCGTTTTTCCCATCGTCGTCGAAGCGAACGACGATGTTCAGGTCGTACGAGATTTTGCCTTGCTCCCACGCCAGCGTCCACCGCACACTGGCGCGCTCGACGACCGGTGTCTCGGTCACCTTGCCCTTGCCCCCAAGGCGCGTCGCGTTGATTTGTTTGAGCAACTCGACAAGGTCTTTGCCTAATGCGTTCTTGACTTCTTCGATCTTTTGGGCGATGCGCTCTTGCGCTTCAGGTTTCACATTTTTCATTCTGTTTTCCCGGATCAAGTTAATCAATACCGTAGCATCGCGCCGATGCCACCTAATTTCTTCAGTTTGGTCGCTGCCGCGCCGTGAACAACTTCGACGCGACTACCCAGTTCGATGGCGCGGCGCACGGCGACATCTACCGCCCCTTCGATGGGATGCATCGCTTTGCCGCAGAGTGGGCAGGTGGCAAGCGTTTGCCCCGCAAGGTAGCCACAGTGATTGCACATCGCGCCATCCGCCGGAACATCTGGCGCGGCAATCAGCGTGTATACTTTTTTCTCCATCAGCGCGCTCAAGGTATCCGCCAGCCCCAAGGTGGCGGTGGGAGTTTTCTTGCGCGCGGCGGTTTGCAAAGCGTCCACCTGCGCCAGTTCGCGCTCGCGCTCGACGCGCTCTTGCATTTGACGCGCCTTTTCCAGAACTTGATGCGCTGACGCATCCAAGTCCATCGCAAATTCGCCAGCGATGCGGTCACGCAGCGCCTTGGGCAGTTGCTCGCGGAATTGGGCGCGCGTATCGCGCGTGCCGGCGAGCAAGAGATGCGTACAGCCCTGCGCGGCAACGAAATCCGCCGTGAGTTGAGCCGCGTGCTTGAGATTCTGCAGAGCGTGCGCTTCGATCTGACGTTGAAAGCGCGCCGCGCTCCAGCCCCCCTGTTTGTGGCGTCGCGGTGTCTTGGGTAACTCGTACGCAAACTCTTCGATTTCGCCAAGACGCATCGCGAAGAAACGCGCGTGATCGCGGTCAATCAACGCAATCGCAAAACATTCGTACTCGTCCATCAGATCGCTCAACAGACGCAGGTTGGGCTGCGTGTCCACGCACGCATAATCGAGTAGCGGCACCGCCAGCCGAAATTCACGCCACAATTGCGCGGGCGTGCTGGCAAAGAGCGCGATGCTGCGCGCTTGCCAATCGTACTCGCGCTCGAAGAAACGCGTGACGCGCCGCGCATCGGCGGGATCTGCCGCCAGTGGCGCCAAAAGTTTTTTCAGCGTTCGCTTGCGCTCTTCCTTCGCGTACTGCGACAGATCGGTGTTCAGATAGAGCGATAGCACCGGCTTGCCCTGCGTGTCCACACGCGCCAACGCTTTCAAATCCGCTGGAGTCATCATCGTCGCCTCCCAGTCGCAAACCGCACGGGTCTGCGAACTCACTCGTGATTTTTTTGCAGTTCGCGTTTGAGCCGTTCAATCTCCGCAGTCAGTTCCGCTTCGCGCTGTTGCATCTCCTTTTGTAAATTTTCCAGGCGTTCGGTCAGGTTGATGATGATTTCGACGCCTGCCAGATTCACGCCCAGTTCGTTCGTCAGACGCGCGATCTTGCGCAATCGCTCGATCTCGCGCGGTGAATACAACCGAATTTTACCAGAAGAACGCGTCGGTTTCAATAGCCCCGCGCGTTCATAGTAGCGCAAGGTCTGCGGATGCATCTCGACGAGACGCGCCGCAACGCTGATGACGAAAATCGGTTCGTCTGGATCGTGATATTCCATTAGTGCCTCCGCATCTGAGCGAGTTGTTGAAACAACGCGCGCTCGGCAGGAGTCAGATTTTCTGGCAGCACCACACGCACTTTGACGTACAAATCGCCAAAGGTGTTTGGCACATTCAGTTTGGGCATCCCCTGCCCCGCCAAACGGAACGTGCGCCCACTTTGCGTTTCGGGCGGAATCTTCAACGCGAGTTGTCCTTTGAGCGTTGGCACCATCACCTCGCCGCCGAGCAGCGCGGTGTACAAGTCCACCGGAATCTCGCAGCGCAAGTCGTCCCCATCACGTTCAAAGAGCGAGTGCGGCGCGATGTGCACGCGCACGTACAGATCCCCCGCTACGCCTCCCGACGCGCCGGGCGTTCCTTCGCCGGCGTATCGAATCTTTGAGCCATGCTTGACGCCGGCGGGAATCGTTATCTCCAGCCGCCGATCGCCTTTCTGCAAGATTCGCCGCGTGCCACGGTACGCTTCCTCCAGCGAGATCTCGATCGTCTGTTCGATGTCTTGACCACGGCGCGCGCGCGGGCGTGCGGATTCGAATCCACCGCCGAAGAACGTGCGGAAGAAATCGGAAAAGCCGCCCAGGTCATCGCCGAGTCCACCAAAGATACTTTCGAATTCTTCCGGCGTCACCGTGCGATACTGCGCGCCACCGCCACCCCACTGAAACGGACCTTGACCGCCGGCGCGCTGGTATTGTTCGTACGCCTGCCAATTCGCACCGAGCGTGTCGTACTTGCGTCGCTTGTCCGGGTCAGAGAGGACTTGGTACGCTTCGTTGATTTCTTTGAACCTTTCCTGTGCCGCTTGGTTATTTGGATTGACGTCCGGGTGGTACTTGCGCGCCAGCCGACGATATGCCTGTTTGATTTCCTGCTCGCTGGCACGCTTGTCCACGCCTAGAATTTTGTAGTAATCTTTGTATTCCACGCCGCAAATTATACCACTGTTATACATAAATGTCAATATGATTAAAAAACTCTAATCTAAAAAGTTGATAAAATCATTATAAGACCTATTGACAAAACAAAAACATAGTGATATAATCCGAGTCGAAAAATGACCGAGTGAAAGCATCGCCGTTGCGATGTCTTCCGCTCGGAGAAATAAGGAGGAAGCGATGAGTAGTCTAGTGCGATGGGATCCATTTCGGGATGTTCTGTCGTTGCGCCGCGCGATGGATCAGTTGTTCGAAGACTCGTTTGTAACACCTCGATTCGCTTGGCTCACTCCATCTGGCACAGCGGGCTTTGCGATGGATGTGTACGAAACCAAAGACGAAGTGATTGTCAAAGCCGCGCTGCCGGGCATCAAACCGGAGCAAGCTGAAGTGACCATCTCGGGCAACACATTGACGATTCGTGGCGAAGCGAAAGAGGAAAAAGAGGTCAAGGAAGAAAACTATATTTGCCGAGAGCGCCACGTCGGTTCGTTTGCGCGTTCGGTCACCCTGCCCGATGGACTGAAAGCCGACAAGGCAGAGGCAACTTTTGAAAACGGCGTGTTGACGCTCAAGATTCCCAAAATGGAAGAGGTCAAACCCAAGACCATCAAGGTCAAGGCAAAGTAAAGTTCAGGGTTCGAGGTTCAGGGTTCCGCGGCAGATTCAACGAACCCTGAACAGCAAACCTCAAACTCACAAGGAGGTCACGATGAGTAGCATTTCGCGTTGGGAACCTTTCAAGGAAATGATGACATTGCGCGAAGCGATGGATCGGCTGTTCGAAGATTCGTTCGTGCGCCCGAGTCGCCTGTTGCGCGAGAGCGCGGGGACGTATTTGCCGCTCGATATTTACACGACGAAGGACGCGGTAGTGATTCGCGCCTCGGTGCCGGGCGTCAAACCGGACGATGTGGAGATTACGATTGAAGGTGACACCGTCACATTGCGCGGCGAAATCAAAGCGCCGCAAGAAGAGGGCACCTTCCTGCTCCAAGAACAGCGCTACGGTCCGTTCGCGCGCTCGATCGAACTTGCGCTGCCGGTTCAGGCGGACAAAGCCGAAGCGAAATTCGAAAACGGCGTTCTGACGCTGACGATTCCGAAAGCGGAAGAGATCAAACCCAAAGTTATTAAAGTCAAAAGCGCGTAAAAACAAACCCCGTCGGATTCCACTCCGACGGGATTTGTTTTTTGCATCATCACTCGTCAGCCCATTTCCAACCCAAACGGTTCCGCCCAAACCATCACCGCACCATCGAGACTGGCTTTGGGTGTGGGGGTTGCCGGTGACACCGGCGTCGCCGGCGCATACGTTGGCACCTCCAACGTGGGTAATGGTTGCGTGCTAGCAGGACGCACGCCGGTAAAGACGATGATGCTCCCAAAAACCATACTGACGACAACGGCACCATTCAACAAAATATTCGTCCACCAGCGCCAATCCCGTTTCGTTTCTTTTGGTTTGATTCTGCGCGACATACCAATTCTATCCTCCCAAATGATTACGGCGCGGATTATACCACATTCTCACGGTACGGCAAATGAATCGCCATTTGCTAAATTCGCCTCGTTGTCTTATAATCGCCCCCAAATGACACCCTCTGACCTGCTTGCCAAGAAACTGCAGGCGCAATTATCTGCGCTGCGCGAGATCACGCGCGCCATCAGCGCGGCGTGGTCGCTCGATCAAATTCTTGCGCTCATCACTCGCAAAACCGCGCGCGTGATGGACGTGGATTCGTGTTCGATCTATTTGCTCGACGAGCGAGGCGACTTGGTGCTACAAGCCACCACCGGCCTGGACGCCGAAGCGATTGGACACGCGCGCCTAAAACTGGGCGAAGGACTGACCGGCTATGCTGCCAAAGTAGGCAAGCCCGTCGCCGCCAGCAACGCGGCAAACGATCCGCGCTTTAAATATCTCCCCGAAACAAAAGAAACGGTATTTCAATCGCTCCTCGCCGCGCCGCTGATTGCCCAGAACAAAGTCATCGGCGCGATCAACGTGCAGACACGCGCGGTGCGCGACTATGCGGAACACGAAATCGCGTTGCTGTCGGTCATTGCGGACATTGCCGCGAGTGAGCTGCAAAAAGCGATGCTGTACGACGAAATCGGCGGCTTGAAAGAAGCGCTGGAGACGCGCAAACTGGTCGAGCGCGCCAAAGGAATCCTGATGACACGGCATCACATCAGCGAGCCGGAGGCATTTGCGCGGATTCAACATCAAGCGCGCGCGTCGCGCAAAACAATGCGCGCCATCGCCGAAGCCATCATCCTCGCCGATCAAGTATAACTTTGCCACGCTTGATCACCGTCTCGATAGGATTCGCGCCAAAGCGATACGCCAAATGCCGATAGTCCGGCACGTCCGCGATCAAAACGTCCGCCAGATTGCCCGGCACCAGCGACCCCACGCGCTCTGCGAGTCCCAACGAGTATGCCGCGTTGAGCGTCGCCGCAACGATCGCTTCCGCCGGCGTC
>Ga0209018_1002573_pt1 | contig 12569 bp, 13 predicted proteins | sample YNPBryBLVA2012_FD_185814 | JGI IMG/M metagenome (GOLD analysis project Ga0209018, IMG submission 185814) | Anoxygenic and chlorotrophic microbial mat microbial communities from Yellowstone National Park, USA - YNP Bryant BLVA 2012 (SPAdes)... ...
ATCCTAAATGAGAATAGAATAGGGGTCGCAGGGGCACCGCCCCCGTCCTTGGTTCTAGGAAATTTCTGTTTGTTAATCAAGTAACGTTGCTATAGATATTAGTGTCCTGAAACGTGCTATTTTTAACTTGGTAGTGATCAGGAATCCGCCTGTATCCCCAGTCATCACAAAATGAAATTTTTGCTGGCAATGGTTACCATTTGATGAATAGGTGGCTAAAGAGTGACCCATGTCAGAAATGCACATTGCCGTTGTCGGTGGGGGAGCCGCCGGTTTTTTTGGAGCAATTCAGGCCGCCCGCCAATTTCCCCAGCTCCGCATCACAATTTTGGAAGCCCTACCCCAACCCCTGACCAAGGTACGCATCTCCGGCGGCGGACGGTGCAACGTCACCCACCACTGCTTTGACCCGCTCCTGCTGAGCCAACACTACCCCAGGGGCGGCCAGGTGCTCCGGGGGCTGTTGACCCGCTTTCAACCCCGGGATGTACTGGACTGGTTTGCCCAGGAAGGGGTGACGCTCAAAACTGAACCCGATGGTCGCATTTTTCCCTGTAGTGATGATAGCAGTACGATTACCACAGCGTTGGTGCGGGCGGCACAGCGGGCACATATCGCCATCCAAAATCAGCATAAAATCCATACCATTCGCCGCCAAGGGGACGGGTTTCACCTGGAATGGGCGGGGGGCGGTCTGGTCTGTGACCGGGTTTTGCTGGCGACGGGCAGTAGTCCTGTGGGTTATGCCATTGCGACTCATTTGGGACATCGGTTAATCCCACCGGTACCGGCGCTGTTCACCCTGCACATTCCTGACCCGGCATTGTGGGCATTGGCGGGGGTGAGTTTGCCCCAGGTGCGTTTGAAATGGCTGGGGGAGGGATTGCCCCGGCTGGCGCAAAAACATCGGGAACAGCAGGGAGCTTTGCTGATCACCCATTGGGGCCTCAGCGGCCCGGTGGTACTGCGGTTGTCCTCGTGGTTGGCGCGTTTTCTGCACGCTTGTCAATACCAAGGGCAACTCCAGGTGCATTGGTTACCGGCGTGGGGGCGGCAAAAATTGTATGAACAGTGTCAGTTATTACGCACCCAAGTGGCGGCGAAAACCCTGGGGAATTATCGTCCGGTGCGGGAACTGCCCCAGCGGTTGTGGCATTATTTACTCGCCTGCGCCCACATTCCCCAGGAACGCCGGTGGGGGGAACTCTCCGGGCGGGAGTTGGAACAATTGTTATTACAAATGACGGCGAAGGTCTATCCAGTCACGGGCAAAGGCATTTTCAAAGAGGAATTTGTCACCTGTGGCGGGGTGCCCTGGGGGGAGGTGGATAGCCGCACCCTGCACAGCCGGGTCTGTCCGGGGCTGTACTTGGCGGGGGAGGTGCTGGACATGGACGGGCTGACGGGGGGATTCAATCTCCAGGCGGCGTGGACCACCGGTTGGATTGCCGGGCAGGCGTTGGGAGCCAGGGATGAAGATGACTAAACCCGCACCCGATGCCCCACATTTATCCCCTTGGCTGACGGGAGCCGCCTATTACTTGGGTAAATATCTTGTATTTCCTTTGTACTTTGGCAAAATCACGATTACCGGGCAGGAGCAGATTCCCTCGGCAGGGTCCTTATTGGTCACGCCCACCCATCGTTCCCGCTGGGATGCGGTGTTGGTGCCCCACAGCGTGGGCTGGCTGGTGTCCGGGCGGCATCTCTATTTCATGGTGGCGGCGGAGGAGGTGCGGGGGTTCCAGGGCTGGTGGATTCGGCGGTTGGGGGGATTTCCGATACAGCGGGAGAAACCGGGACGGGAGGCGTTGACCCAGGCTGTCACCCTGCTCAGCCGGGGGGATAGTTTGGTGATGTTCCCGGAGGGCAAAATTTCCCGGGAGGGGACGCTCTTACCCCTGAAACCGGGGCCGGTGCATCTGGCGTTGCAGGCGGTGCAACACAACCCGGAATTAGTTTTACATATTTTGCCTGTATATCTAAAGTACAGCCATCCCTACCAACCCTGGCGTACCCAGGTGGTGATCCAAATTGGTGTCCCTTTGCGGGTATTGCCCCCCATGAACCAATCCCTGCGCCAGGCGACTTTGGCGTTAACTGAACGGCTCCGGTCATCCCTGCTGGCTCTGGGTGAGGGACTGCACCACCCGCTCTAACCCCAGGGAATGGGAGGCTTTGACCAACACCCGATCCCCCGGTTGCAGGTAGGTTTGTAAATGGTGAATCATTGCCTCCCGGTCGGGCAAAATTTCGGTGGGCACTGGCTTAGCCGCCGTTGCTAAGGGGTAGATTTCCGGGTCATCCAGTAGTATTAAATAATCATAATGTAATTCACTGATCAGCCGTCCGACCTGGGCATGGAGTGCGGCGGAATGTTCCCCCAATTCCCGCATGGCCCCCAATACGGCGATGTGGCGTTGGCCGGGGGTTTGTTTCAGGGTGTGCAAGGTGGCGCAAACCGCTTCCGGGCTGGCGTTGTAAGTTTCATCGAGCAGGAGAATATCCGGGGCAATTTGCCACCAGCGACTCCGCCCCGCCGGTAAATCCAAAGACAGGGGTTGGGTCGGCCAGGGCACCCCCAGGGTTTGGGCCACCGCCAGGGCCGCCAAAAAGTTCAGGGCATTATGTTCGCCAGGCAGGGGCAAGGGGGCACGCCAATCCCCCACAATTAACTCGGACTCTGTGACCTGCGCCTGCACATCCCCCTGGTGCCATCCATAGGTGCAAGTCGCCCCTTCCCACACCGCCCTTGCTGTATGATGTAATAACTCATTCTCCTGCCAGTAAATGGCTGTGCCCTGGGGGTCGAGATGGGCAAACAGTTCACATTTCGCCTGGGCAATCGCCTCCCGGGAACCCAAACGACCAATGTGCGCCGTTCCCACCGTGGTAATCACCCCCACATTGGGCTGAGCGATTTGCGCCAAGCGGGCGATTTCCCCCCGTCCCCGCATCCCCATTTCCAGTACCACATAATCGTAGTCCCGGCGCAACTGCAGTAGGGTTTTCGGCACCCCGATGTCGTTGTTTTCGTTGGCGGCGGTTTTCAGCACCCGCCCCTGGGTGGACAGTACGGCGGCAATCAATTCCTTGGTGGTGGTTTTGCCCGCCGAACCCGTGACGGCAATGACGGGGATGGTAAATCGTCTGCGCCACCAGGTCGCCAGGGTTTGGTAAGCCGCGAGCGTATCCGGCACCAGCAGTAGGGGCACCTCCGGGGAAAAAAGCTCCCGTTGGTGGACAATGGCCGCCACCGCCCCCTGGGCCACCGCCTGCGGGATAAATTCATGCCCATCCCACCGTTCCCCCACTAAGGCGACAAACACTTCCCCCGCCCGCACCTGTCGGCTATCGGTGGTGATCCCGGTAACTGTGCCTCTCAGGGGTTGGCTCGGGGTTGCCCCCAGGATAGAAATCAACTGTTCCAGCCGCAACAAAGGGCATTTCCTCAATGGTTCATCCTGATTTTACAGGTCTTCTTCCGCTTGGGACTGGTAAACCCGCACCAATTCGTGAATGGCAAAGTTCAGGACTTCCACCAGGGATTCCGGCGGCAGGAGGTCACAAATGTGCAGGATTTGCTCCATCACCGCCTCCCGATTGATGGGGGGTGGGTTCTGTTGACCCGGCGCTAACGGCTCACTCACAGGATTCATCGGGGGAAGCAAAAATGCCAAAAATCACAAAAACGGCAATAGTCGCAGGTAAGGAATAGAACTGCGTTCATGATGCTTGACTCCACTGTGGTAATTGCGGAGAAAATCAATGCTCCGTATTTTTACCCTAGAAGTTGTCACCCACTGCAGGGTCAAGGCCCGATAGCATAAAATATTTTTATAAAAATTTCCGCATATTTACGGATGAAATTTTTGAGTTACTTATGGGTAAATCGCTCTACCCAGCACCTATAGCAATTTTTATGAGAATTATTACGGATACCAGCCAAGGGTTCCTCCCCTCCCCGGGCAGTCTCTCTCAGAAACTTTACAAAAATTATTGATCATTCCGTGAAATTAGGTTAAGCTATCGGGACAAGGTCAAAAAAATTGAGCTATTGTGTGCAGAATTACGAAGTTTATTTGAGGGGGAACGTTGATGTTGTTGGGGCGAGATCCACGGTTAATCCGGTTTTTACAAGAGGAATTGGCGGTATCGGCGGCTTCGATTGAGATGGCGATGCGGCGGGAGGATTCGGGGCAGGGGCCACTGCCGATGGTGCTATGGCGTTATGGGTTGATTAGTTTAGACCAATTGGATCAGGTGTTTGCTTGGTTGGATACCGTAGATGCGGTGAATTAGGGTGGTATGCCCCCGCCTGAGGGTTTGAGCATGGGATGGATGGTGCCCAGTTCTATCTTTTGACCTGCGCCAAAAATTCTTTCACCAAATTTTCTTGTTCAGATGCTGATAGCTTAGGATTAGGGTTGGAAAAAAGAGAGTTTCAAGGGCACTTCTAAAAATCGGTCGCAGGGTGGGATTTATGGTTGGTTCAAATAAATAGAAGTTCCCTTTAATCTTCTACAATTTTAGATTGGCGATATAGCAATCCTAAATGAAAATGGAACAGGGGTCGCAGGGGCACCGCCCCCGCATTTGGTTTTGGGAAATTTTTATTTGTAAATCAAGTAGGATTGCTATAGAGGTGCCCTGTAATAAAATTGTAATAATAAACAATTACTTGGATAGCACTATCTCCCACCCGATTAGGGGACAAATGTCCGGGAGAACCTTGTCCACCCTGCCCCCAGGGATAACCCCTATAATCAAACCAGATTCCTGTGGGGCAAATGCTCATGCAACCACGCATCAAAGAAATTCTCAGTTGGTATGGCAGTGACAACCCTGGCACCCTGACGAATCTGGCTCGTTTGCTCAATCACGGGCGGCTCGCAGGCACGGGCAAACTGGTGATCCTGCCGGTGGATCAGGGGTTTGAGCATGGCCCGGCGCGCAGTTTTGCCAGCAATCCCCCCGCCTACGACCCCCATTACCACTTTGAATTGGCGATTGCCTCCGGGTGTAATGCCTATGCCGCTCCCCTAGGTTTTTTAGAGGCGGGCGCCAGGGACTTTGCCGGGGAAATCCCCCTAATTCTCAAGGTGAATGACCACGATGTGCTGTTGGATGAAGCCGACCCCACCCAAGCGTTGACCGGGAGCGTCCAGGATGCCCTGCGGTTGGGCTGTGTGGGCATTGGGTTTACGATTTATCCCGGCTCTGCCCACCGCTTGGAAATGTACCAACAAATCCGTGCCTACGCCGAAGAGGCCAAGCGCAACGGTTTGGTCGTGGTCATCTGGTCCTATGCCCGGGGGTCGGGGCTGAGTCGGACGGGGGAAACGGCGATTGATGTGGTTGGCTATGCGGCGCAGATTGCCGCTCAATTGGGAGCACACATTATCAAAGTCAAGTTGCCAAGTGAACATATCGAACAGGCGGCGGCACGGCAGGTCTATGAAAAAATGCAAATTCCGATTGCCACCCTCAGCGACCGAGTACGCCATGTGGTGCAATGTACCTTTAATGGGCGGAGAATTGTGATCTTTTCCGGGGGAGCCACTGCCACCGATGCCGTCGTACTCGATGAAATCCGTGCCATTCAAGCCGGGGGCGGGTTTGGTTCAATTGTTGGGCGCAATTCATTCCAGCGTCCCCGGGCCGAGGCACTCAAACTTTTAGAGCAAATTATGGAAATTTACCAAGGCAAAATCCATCCATCTAAATAACCTTAAATCTGCCATCTCCACTAATATCCTTCCAGGGCAATATAGAGTTTTTTAGGGGCTTCCTCGAAGTAGTCAAACAAGTGGGGGCAAAGGTTAAATTCATGGTCTTCGTATTCCGGACAAATATATCTTGACCAGCCGCCATCCGACAGGATTAAATCCGCCGTAATGGTTACTTCCCCCGGTGGGTAGTCTTCGGTGTCCACCAGGATGCGCTCCAAGGTGTGCCAGTTTTGATCAGCCATAATGGCATCAATCAACTCACTCGTGCCCAGGACAAAAGGTTCATCTAAAACCCCGAGTTCATAGTCGCTGTACACCCAGGCATCCGGGGTGCGGCGTAGATTGGTAATCGTGACGTAGGACATAGTTTCATGCCAGATTGAGAAGGGTGGATAACGGTTTGATATGTGAAGTAACCGTAAACCCATAGCAATAGTGTAGCAAACTCACCTGGATGGTGGGTAAAAATTTTATACTTAGAAAGATAAAAGATACCTATAGCAATCCCACTTGATTTGCAAATAAAAAGTTTCCAGAACCAAGGACGGGGGCGGTGCCCCTGCGACCCCTGTTCTATTTGATTTAGGATTGCCATATATGATCTAATTTGGATAAAAATAATTGACAATTTGCTAATTAGAAGGATGCAGTATCTCTAGGTGTATAATTTCAGTTGAGATAGCATTTCCGGTTCCGAGTCCATAGGTCTGTCTGTCGTTTAAGGTTACCTGCATGAATATCCAATTCCGGGAAGTGGATACGTTCAACCTGTGGATATGGGTGGAATTTCCCCAGCCACCTACCCAGGAGCAAAAGGAGTACTTGCAAGAGATTTTTAGCTCTTGGTTTCTCCTCGGAAAGTTGGGGGGGTTTAATGCGGAAAATTTACAGGTTCACGACCAGGGCTATGACCTGAATTTTTTTCCCTATGATGCCCAAGTTAGCGATGAGGCATTTTTAGCAGTGATGCACAATATGGGGGAAGTGGAATATCAAGATGGTTGGGCACGCTGTTGGTTTGATCTAGGCACCAGCGATGGGATTGCCCTGGATATTTTATTAAATGTATTGCGCCAATTTAACCGGGAATATGTACCCCTAAAAACTGTGATCGTTGGTGGGGTCAACCCCGATTGGCCGGTGGATCATTTCGAGCCGGAATCGCCGTTACAGGGGCAATTTTGAACCCGATTGGTAACCCACCTTAGGGGTTTTGAGTACGACCAACCATTTTATCCAAACCCACGGTGCCGTTCAGGTTGGTGCCCCCCATGATGGCCTGCCGCACCTGCGCTCCCGTCAGGTCAGCCCCCGCGAGGTTCGCCCCGGTCAGATTGGTGTCGGTTAGATTTACCACACTCAAATTACTCCCACTCAAATTGGCGTTTTGCAACCGGGAACGGGAAATATTCGCACCCCGCAAATCACTATTACTCAAATCCGCTTCCACCAAATTCGTCGAAGGTAAATTCGCCGTGACTAAACTGACTTTTTTCAACTTAGCCCCCTCCAAATTCGCCTGGGACAAATTCACCCGATCCAATCGGGAGGCGGTCAAATCTACCTTAGTTAAATCCGCTTGACTTAAATCCGCTTCCCGCAGGTTTGCACCCCCCAATTTCGCCCCCGCCAAGTCCGCCCGACTCAAGCGCACCCGGGGTAAGGTCGCCCCGACCAAACTTGCTCCCCGCAATTTCACCCCTTCCATCCGGGCATCGGTCAAATCCGCTTGGTCTAAATTTGCGCCATTCAAAACCGCATTTTGCATCCGCACTTGGGACAAATTTACCCCCGTCAAGACTGAACCGGTTAAATCGGCTCCCGTTAAATTGACATCTGCTAAATTGGCTTTTTCTAGGTTCACCAAACTGAGGGAAGCCTGCCGCAAATTGGCTTCACTGAAATCCGTATGGGATAACTGGGCACCGTTCAAATTGGCTCGCTCTAAATTGGCACGGATTAAAATACTTTTGCTCAGGTTAGCATTTCCCAAATCCGCCTGTTTCAAATTGGCATTTCCGAAATTTGCTTCGCTCATATCCGCATTAAATAACTTGGCTCCCTCTAAATTTACCCCCTGCAAATTCGCCCCTTTGAGGTTGGCATTCCCCAAATTCGCCCCCGGGAGTACCATGCCCCGCAGGTCGGCCCCGGATAAATCACACTTGGGGCACTGATTGGTGCTGGCTAATTGCTGTAAGTGTTCTGGGTTGGCGGCTAGGACGGGAGGCACACCCATCACCCCGACTGTCACCAAGATGACTCCCCACCCGGTTCTTCTCATACACTTATCTCCCTACCTAACTAAATGCTAACCATTACCAGACAATTTGCCTGCTATTATACTGCATCATGCCAGTTTTTGTTAGGTCATCCGCATTAACTATTAGGCATTTCCTGGGGATAACCGGCTGGAGGATCGCTCGATCACGACCTCAAGGGATGAATTTCATTTTGTCGTTGCATCCGCTAGGGCTAAATCCTCTAACCGGAAGGTCACCAATTTATCCCAATTGCCCCCCTCAAACAGCACGGCGGCACGGCCATCGGTGATCCGTTGCACTTGCCCTTGAAATCCGTAATACATATCCCCGGGGTTGACCACCCGCACAGGGGAACCGGGTAAAATCGGCAGGGGATTTTGACTCATGGGGCAACCTCTTGCGCTTCTACCCATGACTGTAGCCAAAACCGCACCGAGTCACAAGGGGGAAGCGGGGAAATGGTTGCCGATAAATTGCTTATGATGAATAAGAACCCTAGGGACAATGTGGGGAAACCATGCGGGTATTGGAAACCTTAGTGGCGGATTTTCGGATTATCTTTGAACGGGACCCGGCGGCTCGCAACCCCCTGGAGGTACTGCTGTGTTACCCTGGCTGGCACGCCGTTGTCCTGTACCGTTTGGCGCACGCCCTCTACCAATGGGGACTGCCCGTGATTCCCCGGTTGATTTCCCACATCGCCCGCTTCTTGACTGGAATTGAGATTCATCCGGGGGCGCAAATTGGGCGGGGCTTTTTCATTGACCACGGCATGGGGGTGGTGATTGGGGAAACCACGGTGATTGGGGATTATTGCCTGCTCTACCAGGGGGTGACCCTGGGGGGTACGGGTAAGGAAAAGGGCAAACGTCACCCCACCCTGGGGGATCACGTGATTGTGGGGGCGGGAGCCAAGGTGTTGGGGAATATCACCCTGGGGAACCATGTGCGGGTGGGGGCGGGTTCGGTCGTCCTGCGCCCCGTGCCTTCCCACTGTACGGTGGTGGGGATTCCCGGTCGCCTGATTTGCCGAGATGCCACGGTTGAACCCCTAGAGCATGGCCGCCTGCCGGATTCGGAAGCCCAGGCCATTCGGGTATTGGTGGACCGGATTGACGAATTGGAACGGCAAGTCCTCGCCCTGCGCCAGGGTCAAGCGGCCCCGGAACCCACGCCCGTCACGGTGGCGGAACAACAACGGGTGATTGGGGAATTTCTGGATGGGGCGGGGATTTAGCTACCAGCGCCGTAGCGACCATCCCCCCGTGTACCGTCACCAAGGCCCGAAAGGGATTCACCAGCGGGTCAACGGCAATCAGCAAGGCCAGCACCCCATCCAGGGGTAAGCCCAGGGGTTGCAGGACAATGCCCACGGAAGCCAGGGTCGCCACCCCCACCGCCCCCGCCGTGGCCACGCCCCCCAGCACCGCCCCCAACAGCAGAACCAACCAGGCTGGCCACGCCAAATTCTGTTGGTACAACTGCGCCGTGAACACACTCACCAGGGCAAAGTAGGCCACCACCCCGAACCGACAGACCGTAATCGCCAGGGGTGCCATCAGATTCACCTGTTGACGGTCAAACCCCAGATTGCCCAAGCCCTGAATCGCCGCCGGGAGCGAAGCCAAACTATTACTGGTCGTCCAGGCCAAGACCGCCGCTGCACCCTGTTCCTGCCACACCCGCCGCAGGGGACAACCGGAACGCCCCAGGATCACCCCTGTCCCGGCGATAAAGAACCCCACCAACAACAACACCGCCGTCAGGACAAACCGCAAAACCGCCAACACCGGCCCCACCCCCGTCCCGGCCACCTGGGGGGCGATCAGACAAAAAATCCCCAGGGGCAACATCAGGGTAATCCCCCGGATCAGGGCATTAAAGGTTTCGTAAATCCCTTCCAAACCCCGCAAGACCCGGCTGGTGGCCCCATTATTCAGCATCCCTAGGGTAATCCCCAACAGCACCGCAAAGGTGACCACCTGCAAGGCGTTGGCCTGGGTGAGGGCGGCAAAGATATTATCGGGAAACAACGCCCGCACAAATTGCACCAGGAGCGAGGGGGGCGGCGGGGTCGCCGGGGCCTGCAAGGTTAACTCCACATCCACCCCCGTATTTTGGATATAACGCCCCAGGGTCGCCAACACCTCGGGATTGCGAATCACCCCCGGCTGAACCAGGGCCCCGGTCACCACACTCACGCCACTGACCCCCACCAGCCCCAGCCCAAACACCAACAGCAACCGCCGCAAAAATTGCCCCATCCCCTGATTGCTGGCCAGACGGCTGACACTCATGGTCACGGCGGCCAAGAGGATGGGTAACACGCATAATTTCAACAACGCCAGGTACACCTCCCCCAACACCTGTACCCTGATTGCCAGGGCGGGCACCCAGACCCCCACCCCAATCCCCAAACCCACCCCCAGCATCACCGGCAGGGGGGAATGCCACCAGCGCCCCCAACGTTCCCCAGGATTTTTAGCCGCCATATCCACCCCCATCCTTCCTCCAGCGTACCGCCAGCCGGTTACAGAAAATCCGTATGCCGGGGGGGCGGCCCAAACAGGGTATCCAGGCGTTTTAAGGCCAAACGAGCCGACTGAAACCGCTTGCGCCAATCCACATCCAGCAGGTGGCTCAGAACCTCAGTCAGTTCCGGGCTACAGGTGACCTGCCCCTGCCAGTCCAATTGGTTGGTATTGGGAATTTTGGGCAAAACTTGCGGGGATTGCCCGGTCAGGGCTTCGACGGCGATCACGCCAAGCGAGTACAGGTCACTGGTCAGGTTGGGCTGTCCCCAGCGCTGTTCCGGTGCCATATACCCAGGGGTACCGACCGCCACAGTGGCACTGGCGGGTTTCTGGTGGAGTTGTCCCGACAGGGATGAGGGTAAAACCTTCACCGCCCCAAAATCAATCAATACCAACTTGCGGTCCGTGGCCCGGCGAATCACATTATCCGGCTTAATATCCCGGTGAATCACCTTGTGGCTTTGGACAAAATCCAGAATTGTTAATAATTCCCACAGCAACCACACCACATCCAGTTCCGCCCAAGGCCGGTCTAAACCGAATTCCTGGCTCAGGGCTTGCCCCTCAATAAAATCCTGAATGATATAAAATTCCTCCTCCCCCTCCAGATAGGCCAACAGCAGGGGAATCTGGTCGTGGCGACCCAACCGTTCCAAAGTGGCCGCCTCTGTGGCAAACAACCGGCGGGCGGTGGTCAATATCTTCGGGTCATGACTATCCAGGCGGAGCCGTTTGATCACACACTTAGGTTCCCCCGGTCGTTGGGTATCCCGCCCCAGATAGGTTTCGCAAAAGCCGCCGGTGGCTAAACTCCGTTCCCGCAGATACCGGTTGCCGAGCAATTCCTGACGTTTGGGGGAGGGGAGGGGCTGGCTTTGTGATTCCCCCACCAGCAGTAACCCCGGTACCCCCGCCGTTGGGGGCAGACAGCGGACACTAAAGCGACAGGGATGCCATTGGGAATTTTTCCCCTGCAAACGCCCGGACAGGGTGGGGGCGGGCGTGGGATTTTGTAATAACACTTGTGTGGACACATCCAAAAATATCTGCCGGTCTTCGGGATGGAGCAAACTCAAAAAATCTTGCCCCAGCACCTCCGGGAGACTCTTTTCCAACAGACGGGTGAGTGGCGGATTTTGGTAATAAACCACGCCTTCGGGACTGAGGACCACCACCAATTCCATCACCAGCGACTCCAACACCTGGGTCAGGTGCAGTTCCGGGGGGATTTGCGCCATCGCCTGGGGGGGCATGGGTAGCACCGCCATCGTTTCCTCCTCAGGGGTCGTGACCAGGTTGACCTGCGCCATGAGTTCGGGGGGCAAATTGGGCGTGCGCCGAAACTGAATCACCCCCCGGGGTTCCAGGTCAAACTGACAGCCCAGACTAATTTCTCCCGATTCTCCCAGGGGCATTTCCTCCCCCCGCAGATGGACCACCTGCTGGGTATCCCCCAGGCGCACAAACGTCCCATTCCGACTGTCATCCCGCAGATAAAAATGCTGATGCCGGTACTCAATGCGGGCATGGTTGCGGGAGGCATAGCCGTTATCCACCACCAGGTCACTGGCGGGGTTGCGTCCCAAAAATGCCACCGGTCGCATGGTACCTAGCCATAGTTCCTGGGTATTGCCGTGTAAATGTAAATACATGGGTTCTGGGTCAACCGCCGCTGGGGGAAGAGGGGACATGGAGGGCATTTCACCCAAGGGATTGTTCTCAATTTAGCGGAAATTGCCGGGGATGATGCCGGTGGAGATTCAGCATAGATAGTTAGTTCCCACACATTTATCTAGCAATCTCACAGGATGTGTTAATAATAAATCTCAAGAATCAAGACAACGGAATGCTTGCAGTACAGGGAGGAAAATGCCCCTAAAACCTATTTTAGAAGTGTTCTAATCAAACTTGCGGCCCGAGTATTTGAACAAGTAGAGAAGGATACAGTCTTTTCTTTTATTATGGGGTACAGTAGCAACATTTGGCAAACCAATTTGCAAAAGAAGAAGGATTAATCAATAACAAAGATGCTTGGATGA
>Ga0209018_1002574_pt1 | contig 12566 bp, 11 predicted proteins | sample YNPBryBLVA2012_FD_185814 | JGI IMG/M metagenome (GOLD analysis project Ga0209018, IMG submission 185814) | Anoxygenic and chlorotrophic microbial mat microbial communities from Yellowstone National Park, USA - YNP Bryant BLVA 2012 (SPAdes)... ...
CGTGACCGACGTGGGACAGCATCAGATGTGGGAAGCGCAATACTTCCCGCACCGGCGGCCTCGTACGCTAATCACCAGCGGCGGCCTGGGCACGATGGGGTTCGGCCTTCCGGCGGCAATCGGGGCCAAGATGGGCCGCCCGGAGGAAGAGGTGTGGGTGATTGTCGGCGACGGTGGCTTTCAGATGACCATGGCCGAACTGGCAACCGCCGTGCAGGAGAAAGTTGATATTAACATCGCCATCATCAACAACGGCTACCTGGGCATGGTCCGCCAGTGGCAGGAATTCTTCTACGAAGAACGCTACAACGCCACGCCTATGTTCAGCCCGGACTTCTGCAAGCTGGCCGACGCCTTCGGCATCCCGTCGATCCGCGTCACCCGGCGCGACCAGATTGCAGACGCCGTCCGGCAGGCACAGCAGCCCAAAGATCGCCCGCTGCTGATCGAATTCGTGGTGGAAAAGCACGACATCGTTTACCCGATGGTCCCGGCTGGCGCAGACCTGCATGCCATGATCCGCCGTCCGGTGGCCGAACCGGATATGGCTTAGGGAGGAGAGCACTGTGAAACACACCCTGACTGCCCTGGTGGAAAACAAACCCGGCGTCCTGAACCGCGTTGCCAGTCTCTTTCGCCGCCGGGGCTACAACATCGACAGCCTGACAGTAGGCCGCACCCATTCGCCCGACATTTCGCGCATGACCATCGTCATGGAAGGTAGCGACATGGAAGCCGAACGGGTGGAAAAGAACCTGTACAAGCTGGTCAATGTGATCCACGTGAACCAGCTCGACGACGAGACCACCGTCGCGCGCGACCTGGCCCTGATCAAGGTGGCGGTCAGTAACGAGACACGCGCCGAGGTCATGCAGCTCTGCGACATCTTCCGCGCGCGCATCGTGGACGTGTCGGCTAATTCGCTGATCGTGGAGGTCACAGGTGATGAGCGCAAGATCGAGGGTCTGGCCGATCTGCTGCGCCCGATGGGGATCATCGAGATGGTGCGGACGGGCGTCGTGGCAATGGGACGTGGCGAGCACCGCCTGGACACCAACGGTTATCAGCCGTCGGCCCGTGTGAACGGCAACGGTCATCGCACGCCGATCTAGTCCTGCTAGACAAAAAGCCGGCGGCGGCAATATATACCGCCGCTGCGGGTTTCATTGGTGCCGTACTTTTGCAAAAGGATAAAGCACACTTCCATGGCAAAACTCTACTACGACCAGGATGCGGACCTGAGTCTGCTAAGCGAAAAAACCGTCGCCGTCATCGGCTACGGTAGCCAGGGTCATGCCCATGCCCTCAACCTGCGCGATAGCGGCGTGAGCGTGGTCGTCGGCCTGCACGAAGGCAGCAAAAGCCGCGCAAAGGCCAAGGCCGAAGGGCTGACTGTGCTGCCCGTCGCCGAAGCCGCACAGCGCGCCAACGTAATGATGATGCTCGTGCCGGACACGCTGCAGGCACAGCTTTACGCTGAGCACATCGCGCCATACCTGGAACCGGGCGACACGCTGATGTTCGCGCACGGCTTCAACATCCGTTACGAACAGATCAAGCCGCCGGGCTTCGTGGACGTGAGCATGGTCGCGCCCAAAGCGCCCGGCCACCGCGTGCGGGAAGTTTTTGTGGAAGGCGGCGGGACGCCGGCCCTGGTCGCCGTCGCGCAAGACGCCAGCGGCAAGGCGCTGGCCCAGGCACTCGCTTATGCCAAAGCCCTCGGCGCCACCCGCGCAGGCGTCATCGAGACGACTTTTGCGGAGGAAACAGAAACCGACCTCTTCGGTGAGCAGGTTGTCCTTTGCGGCGGTGTGACGGCGCTCGTCCGCGCCGGATTCGAGACCCTGGTCAAAGCCGGCTATCAGCCGGAGATCGCCTACTTCGAGTGCCTGCATGAACTCAAACTGATTGTGGACCTGATGTATCAGGGCGGTCTTGCCTACATGTGGTACAGCGTATCCGACACGGCAGAACATGGCGGCTATACAGCAGGCGACAGAATCGTGACCAACGAGACCAAAGAGGAAATGGCCGGCATCCTGGCAGCCATTCAAGATGGCAGCTATGCCCGCGCGTGGATCGAAGAGAACAAGAACGGGCGGCCCTGGTTCAACCAGCGCCGCGCGCAGGAGCGCGATCACCTGATCGAACAGGTCGGTAAAGAATTGCGCAAGATGATGCCGTTCCTGAATGCAAAGGACGTTCCTGATTAATGCTACGCCACCGCCAGCAGCACGCGGGGTGTTTTGTAGAAAGGGGGTGATTCATTTGGCAGACGATGGCCTTAGCGACCTTAACTTGCTCGACCTTTGCCTAGACCTGAATGCTGACCGGAGAGGAACACCCCAACATGCCTGTCAATAGCGAACCTGATGTAGTCCGCATTTTCGACACCACCCTGCGCGACGGGGAACAATCACCCGGCGCAAGCTTGACCAGCGCCGAAAAACTGGAAATCGCCCGCCAGTTAGCCCGCCTGGGCGTAGACATCATCGAGGCGGGTTTCCCGGCTGCCAGCCCGGATGACCTGCTGGCCGTGCAGCGCATCGCGCAAGAAGTCGGCACACCCGACGGCCCGGTGATCGCCGGGCTGGCCCGCGCTGCCCAGAACGACATCGACAAGGCGTGGGAAGCCGTCCGCCCGGCGGCCAAACCGCGTATCCACACCTTCTTGGCAACCTCAGACATCCACATGGAACGCAAGTTGCGCATGACGCGCTCGCAGGTGGTGGCCCGCGCGCGGGAGATGGTCGCCTATGCCCGGTCGCTGTGCGACGATGTCGAATTCAGCCCGGAAGACGCCGGGCGCTCCGATCCCGACTTTCTGATCGAAGTGCTGGCCACCGTCATTGCCGCAGGCGCAACCACGCTCAACATCCCCGATACGGTCGGCTACACCATGCCGGACGAATACTATGCACTCATGCGCAAGCTGATCACCGAGACGCCGGGCGGCGATCAGGTCATCTGGTCCGTTCACTGCCACGATGACCTGGGCATGGCGACGGCCAATACCCTGGCGGGCATCCGCGCTGGGGCGCGGCAGGCCGAGGTCACGATGAACGGCATCGGAGAGCGCGCCGGCAACACCAGCCTCGAAGAGGTCGTCATGGCGCTGCACACGCGCCAGCCGTACTACGGCCTGCGCACGCACATCGACACCACTCAGATCGCGCGCACCAGCCGCATGGTCAGCAACTACACCGGCATCCCCGTTCAGCCGAACAAAGCCATTGTCGGTAGCAATGCTTTCGCACATGAGGCCGGAATCCACCAGGACGGGATGCTCAAGGACCAGCGCACCTACGAGATCATGACGCCCGAAACGGTCGGCCTCAGCCAGAGCCGCCTGGTACTGGGCAAACACAGCGGGCGTCACGCCTTCCGCGTGCGTCTGGAAGAACTGGGCTATAGCCTGAGCGACGACCAGATCAAAACGGCCTTCGAGCGGTTCAAAGTGCTGGCCGACAAGAAAAAGACCGTCACCGATGCCGACCTGGAAGCCCTGATCGCCGACGAGTTCTACGGCCCGCAGGAAATCTATAGCCTGATCGATCTTCAAGTCGCCTGTGGGCGCCCCGGTATGCCCACCGCGACCGTCCGTCTGCGCGGCCCGGACGGCCGGGAACACATTGCCCCGGCGGTCGGCACCGGCCCGGTCGATGCCACGTTCCAGGCTATCGACGCCATCATTCAGGCGCCGAATACGCTGGTCGAATATAGCGTGCACAGCATCACCGCCGGCATCGACGCCCTGGGCGAAGTCACCGTCCGCATCAGCCGTGAAAACGGCGACAAGCGTACCTTCGGCGGTCATGGCGCCGATACAGATATCATCACGGCGAGCGCAAAAGCCTATATGGCTGCCCTCAACCGGATGCTTGCTGTCACCGGCGGAACACACGGCCAGCCAGAAGGCGAAGCGGCAACCATTGCCACCCCCGTATCTGCTTGAACTTATCCAGGGGAACCTGAGATGTGATGAGGAGAAAAGCCATGTACCACACGGACCATGCCGAACCTGTGCGCAGCAGGGTACGCGAAAAAAACCCGATCCCCGACTTCCCCGCCCCGCGCGTCTATCACCTGGCCGACGAAGGGGGGGCCTGGGCCGGAACGCCTTACCCCGACAGCACCTTTGACTTCATGCCCGATACCCCGGCCAGCACTATCGCCATTCAGATTTCGCCGCCGCCCCCAGACGGCTCCGCCGCGCATTAGCGTTCGTGTGGGGGAGCCTGGCTCCCCCACATGCTTTCTGACCCTATGAGAGAAGGGAATCCGTCCATGACCGACACTACACCCCGCACACTGTTCGACAAAATCTGGGCCTCGCACGTCGTCTCCCCCCAGGCCGACGACCACCCGGCGACCCTCTACATCGATTTGCACCTCGTCCACGAGGTGACATCCCCGCAGGCGTTTGACGAATTGCGCCAGCGCGGGTTGCGCGTCCGCCGCCCAGATCGGACGCTGGCGACGATGGACCACAGCACTCCCACCACGCCGCGCAGCCCAGCGGGCGTAATCCCCGTAACGGATGCGCTGGCTGCCGCGCAACTTGAAAAACTCGCCGCCAACTGTAACGAGTTCGGCATCCCGCTCTATCGCCTGGGCAGCGAAAACCAGGGCATCGTCCACGTGATCGGCCCGGAACAGGGCCTGACGCAACCGGGCATGACCATCGTCTGTGGCGACAGCCACACCAGCACACACGGCGCGTTCGGCGCGCTGGCCTTCGGCATCGGCACAAGCGAAGTCGCACATGTGCTGGCGACCCAATGCCTGCTCCAATATAAACCCAAAACCATGCAGGTCCGCGTAGACGGGCGCTTGCAGCCCGGCGTGACCGCCAAAGATATTATCCTGGCCGTGATTGCCCAGATCGGGATTGAAGGCGGCACAGGGCACGTGATCGAATATACCGGCGAGGCGATCCGCGCCCTGAACATGGAAGGCCGCATGACCATCTGCAACATGTCCATTGAGGGCGGCGCGCGTGCCGGCATGGTCGCCCCGGACGACACAACGTTTGCGTATCTGGCCGGGCGCCCCTATGCGCCGCGCGGGGAAGCGTGGGAACGCGCTGTCGCAACGTGGCGGATGTTGCCCACCGATCCAGGTGCTTCTTATGACCAAAGTGTCACCCTCGATGCAACAACGTTGGAGCCGATGATCACCTACGGCACGAACCCCGGCATGGGGATGCCCATCACCGGGCGCGTGCCCGACCCGGCAGCAATCCGCGATGTGAGCCAGCGGCAGGCGCTCGATAAAGCCCTGGTCTACATGGGGCTGCAACCCGGTCAACCGCTGCTGGGCCAAAAAGTAGACGTTGTCTTTGTGGGGAGCTGCACCAACTCGCGCATCTCCGACCTGCGTGCTGCCGCCGAGATCATGCGCGGGCGGCGAGTGGCAGAGGGCGTGCGAATGCTAGTCGTGCCCGGCTCGCAACAGGTGAAGGCGCAGGCCGAGGCTGAAGGGCTGCATGAGATTTTCCGCGCGGCGGGTGCAGAGTGGCGCGAGGCAGGCTGTTCAATGTGCATCGCCATGAACGGCGACCAGCTCCAGCCGGGGCAGTATGCCGTCAGCACCAGCAACCGCAACTTCGAGGGACGGCAGGGCAAAGGTGGACGGACCTTTCTCGCCAGCCCATTGACTGCCGCCGCCGCCGCCGTGACCGGACGGATTACAGATGTGAGGAGTTTGTAGCCATGCCCGCCTTTACCAGGCTCACCAGCCGAATGATCCCCCTGCCTATCGAGAACATCGACACAGACCAGATCATCCCGGCGCGTTTTCTTAAGACTACTGATAAGACCGGTCTGGGAGACAGCCTGTTCGCCGACTGGCGCTATGACGCTGACGGCAACCCGCGCCCGGACTTCCCTCTGAATCAGCCACAGCACGCAGGCGCGCAAATCCTGCTGGCGGGAGACAATTTCGGCTGCGGCAGTTCCCGCGAGCACGCCCCCTGGGCGCTGATCGGCTACGGTTTCCGGGCCGTGATCAGCACCCGCTTTGCCGACATCTTCCGCAGCAATGCGCTCAAGAACGGTCTGTTGCCTGTCATTGTAGACAGCGAAACCCATCAGCAGCTTCTATCCCTGGTCAGAGAAGAGCCGGGAACAGAAGTCACGCTGGACCTGGAAACACGGATGCTTGTGCTGCCCGATGGCCGCCAGGTTGCGTTTCCGATTGACGGCTTTGCGCGTCACTGCCTGCTGCACGGCGTCGATCAACTGGGCTACCTGGTCGAGCAAATGCCGCAAATCGAAGCCTATGAAGCCGTCAACCCGGCCCGTGTGAACACACTTCAACCTGTATCCGAACATCGCGTCGGGACGCCATAAACACCATCCTGACAACGGCAACGAGAGAGGGACACCATGAACACCGTAGCCATTTACGACACCACCCTCCGCGACGGAACGCAGCGCGAAGGAATCTCGCTTTCCGTCGAGGACAAGCTGAAGATCGCCCGGCTGCTGGATAACCTGGGCGTGGCCTACATCGAGGGCGGCTGGCCCGGCTCGAATCCGAAGGATGCCGAGTTTTTTCGCAGGGCCAAGGAAATACGCTTCCAGTCTGCCCGGCTGGCCGCCTTCGGCATGACATGCCGTGTAGGCGGCAACCCTGCCGACGATGCCAATATCCGCGCTCTGCTGGACGCCCATACACCCGTCGTGACTGTCGTCGGTAAAACGTCCATGCTGCACGTAGAAGAAGTGCTGCGCACCACGCCGGAGGAAAACCTGCGCATCATCCGCGAAAGCGTGCACTACCTCAAGAACCGGGGCAAGGAAGTGATTTACGACGCCGAGCACTTCTTCGACGGTTTCAAGCTGAACGCCGACTATTCCCTGGCGACGCTACAAGCTGCCGTAGATGGCGGCGCAGACGTGGTGGTGCTGTGCGACACCAACGGCGGCAGCATGTACTGGGAAGTGGAGGCTATGGTCGCGCGGGTAAGGGAAACTCTACCCGGCGTCGCGCTGGGCATCCATACCCACAATGACGGCGAATCCGCCGTCGCCAACAGCCTGGCCGCCATCCGGCAGGGCGCGCGACACGTACAGGGTACGATCAACGGCTACGGTGAACGGTGCGGCAACGCCAACCTGTGCTCGATTATCCCCGATCTCGAACTGAAAATGGGCTTCCGCTGCCTGCCGGATGGCGCACTACGCAGTCTCAGCCACATCTCGCGCACCGTGGCCGAGATCGCCAATCTCGCCCCGGATGACCATCAGGCCTACGTCGGTAAGAGCGCCTTTGCCCACAAGGGCGGCATCCACGTGGCAGCCATGCGCCGCACTGTCCAGAGCTACCAGCACATCGATCCGGCAGTCGTGGGCAATGAAATGCGCTTCCTCGTTTCGGACCTGTCCGGGCGCGGCAACGTGCTGCACCAGGCCGAAAAGCTGGGGATGGACCTCTCTTCGGAGAAAGCGCAGAGCATTCTTGAGGAGATCAAGCAACTTGAGCACGAAGGTTTCGTTTTTGAAGGCGCGGAGGCGTCGGTTCGCCTGATGCTGCACCGCTCGCAGGAAGGTTACACGCCGCCCTTTGAACTGCTTGACTTCGTGGTGATGGTCGCGCGACATAAAGGACGCGGCCTGATCACCGAGGCGACAGTCAAACTACGTGTGGATGGGGAAGTCTTGCATACGGTTGCGGAAGGCAATGGCCCGGTCAACGCCCTGGACCACGCCATGCGCAAGGCGTTGACGCCCGTCTATCCTCGCCTGGCAGAGTTCCAACTGGCCGACTATAAAGTGCGCATCGTGAACAGCAACCAGGGCACTGCTGCCACCACGCGCGTGCTGATCGACACCCAGAACGGTCACGAACGCTGGAGCACCGTCGGGGCGGGACCGAACATCATCGATGCCTCGTGGCGCGCCCTGGTAGACAGTGTTGAGTATGGTCTCTCACTCGCAAAGGTGTAACAGCATGAAAGCAAAGATCGCCCTCCTTCCCGGCGACGGGATCGGCCCGGAAGTCGTTTCACAGGCTGTGCGCGTGCTGGACTGCGCTGCCGCGTCTGACGGGCATCGTTTTGAATACGTCGAGGCGCAGATCGGCGGCTGCGCCATCGACGCGACGGGGAATCCCCTACCGGATGAAACCCTGGCTGCCTGTGCCGGCGCCGACGCGATCCTGCTCGGCGCGGTCGGCGGGCCGCAGTGGTCCGACCCCACCGCTCCGGTCCGCCCGGAACAGGGGCTGCTGCGGCTGCGCAAGCACTTCGGCCTGTTCGCCAACCTGCGCCCGGTCAGAGTTTTCCCTGCCCTGGTCGGACACGCTCCTCTGCGCCCCGACCTGCTGGCCGGTGTTGACATCCTGTTTGTGCGAGAGCTAACCGGTGGACTGTACTTCGGTCAGCAGCAGGAACAGGGTGACAATAACTACGCCTACGACACAATGTACTACACCGTCGAAGAAGTCCGGCGGGTGGTCCACGTGGCCTTCCGGGCGGCACAGCAACGGCGCAAACGATTGGCCTCGGTGGACAAAGCGAATGTGCTGGCTTCGATGCGGCTGTGGCGACGCGTGGTGAACGAAGTCGCCCAAGCATATCCTGACGTGGAAGTGGAGCACGTCCTGGTGGACGCCTGCGCCATGTACCTGATGCGACGTCCGGCCTCGTTCGACGTGCTGGTGGCAGAGAACATGTTCGGTGACATCCTCAGCGACGAGGCAGCCACGCTGGCGGGTTCGCTGGGAATGCTGCCCTCGGCCTCGTTGGGCGAGGGAACGTTCGGCCTGTACGAGCCGATTCACGGTTCCGCGCCGGACATCGCCGGGAAGGGTATTGCCAACCCCATCGGCACAATTCTCAGCGCGGCCATGCTACTGCGTTTCAGCCTGGGATTGGCATCAGAAGCAGATCGCGTGGAACAGGCCGTCGCCGCCGCTCTGGATGCCGGGCTACGCACCGCCGACATTGCCGGGCCGGGCGGAACGCCGGTATCGACCTCTGAAATGACCGACGCCATTCTTGCAAGGCTGTCGGCGTGACAAAATCGTAGCGGCGGAAACTTTCCGCCGCTACCCCTCTTCATCAGAACCGAACGTCGATTTCCGTCTGTGTGGTATCGGGCGGGGAAGACGATGTAGACTCTTTCACGCCCGCTGAGGCCATCGCCAGCGACGACACCAGGAACAACAGGCGGCGGGCTGTGCGCGGCACCATGTTCCACTTGAGCACGCGCAATGCGCATAACGCCAGTGCGACGAAATATTCCATCGGTCGCTTCGGATCGGCCAGACATTCGGCGACAATGCCTCGCAAAGCGACCACCGGTACCAGGGCACGTTCCAACGGCGTTCGCCCGTTGAGTTTCCAGCCCGGTTGCTCCATGGCGAACAGCAGGTTCAGCACTGGCCAGATGTCTTCCCATCTGCCGGGTTCGAGTTGCGGTGCGACGATCTCGACCAACAGGCTGGTCTCCAGCACCGCCCAGTCAAAAAGGGTATGGCCTTCCCGCGTTTCGGCAAAGTCGATCAGCCAGGCATTGCCGCCCGGCCCCACCAGGATGTTCCGCAAGTGCAGATCGCCGTGAATGGTGGAGAGCGTGCCGTCCAGAGAGCGTTCCAACAGGTTCGGATACTTGGTCAGCGGATTGGGCAGCCGGATCGGCAGCGCACCGCGTTGCGGTAACAGATCGATATTCACCGGAAAATCCGGTTCCAGGGCCGCCGCCTGCTCCCGCAACAGGTCGCCTCGCGTGAACAACACACGCCCCACCAGTCGATCCACCACGCCCGTCCGATAATAAGAAGCTACATCTACGCCGCGCACTTCCACCTTGAAGGCCCGCTGAGCAGCATCCGGCCCGGCCCCGGCGGATAACTGAATCGCCTGGCGAGCGTGGTGCACCTCTTGTACGGTAAACCCTTCAAGAATCACCAGTTCTTGCGGCGCAAAGCGTCCCCGCCGACTCCAGTTGCCGCTGGGGATCAGCTTCTGGCGGGAAGATGCCGTGTCGTCGGTCGCCTCCAGCACCAGGGCCGGAGGAAGCACAAATTCATATTCCTGCCAGACGTTGAAGCGATAAGGCTGGCGCTGGAGCCACCAGGTTTCACCGAAGACAAGATACAGGTCGTTGCGCAGCAGATCGCCCAACTCCTCCGGAGAATGATCTCTGGCGTAAGCCACTAGGTCCACCGGGCCGCTCTCGCCTGGGTTGCGCACGAAAGTATATTTGAGACCGCCCAGGGTCAGACGGTCGGGCACAATCGGATTGTCCAACATCCGGGCAGAAGTAGGCGGCAACGTATCGCGCACGAATGAGTCGTAGCGCAGCTTTTCATACAGAATGGCCTGCCGTTCATCCAGTTTGACCACCACCGCCGCGTCGGCACGTCCGTCGGCGCGATAGGGATAGGCCACCAGCAAGCTGGCAGAAGTGTAGCCCCCTTCCAGGCGGCGCTCGATCATGACGTACTCGTAGCCCCGGAACATCTGCTGAAGCACCTTGACCTCATTGGGGCTAAGTTCGACGTTCTCCCGGTGGCGAATGGGAATTTCGGGGTGCTGGGGGCGCATCTCCGCCGACCAGTTCGCCACATCAGCGATCAGGCGATCAACGTCCGCCCCGATGTCGCGCAACACGCGCACCGGCAGACTATCGGTCTCCTGCAAAATCGCCAGAAGCAAATCGCGCTCGGTCGGCTGATCGCTGCCTCGTGCACTTGCCAGCGCCTGGGCGGTACGCAGCACTCTTTGCAGGCGGGGCGTCTCCCGGAATCCCGGCCAGAAACGGCGATTATCCCCCTGCCCTACTTCCTGGCGCAGCACATAACGGACAAAACGCGGCGCTATCCCATACTCCTCCAGCGTACTGGCCGTCACCCCGCCTTTGAGCTTGGTCAACACGATAAAAAGATGCTCAATGCCCACATAAAAATGGCGCCCATGCGCCGATTCGGTCCGCGCCAGATTTAAAATGTCGTCAAGTTCTTTAGATGCCACTGCTCACCGGCCTGTCTCTTCCAGACGCAACCAGGTACGCCCGATACGAAAAAGCGTCCCCGCTTCCAGACGTACTGCCCCCTCGATGCGCTTCTTGCCGACGAAAGTACCGTTCCGGCTGCCGCTGTCCTCCAACATCCATCCCGTGCCGGGTTGGTAGATCAAACGCGCGTGAAGACGCGAAATTTGAACATCAAACGGCAAACACAGGTCACAGTCATCCCGCCGTCCCAGGGTCAACACCCACGCGCCACCGACTCCAGTGCTGCCATGTCCACCGCTCCGTCGGAAGGACGCCTTTGAGCCATCTTCCGGGCCGCTCATGATGGCAATTGTCAACTCCAGGTCTGACTCGTCTGGCACAGCGCCTGCCCCTGCTCCACAGCCGAACTCATTCTAAGTATACTCACACATACGCCGTTGCAAAACTCGCACACCTGCCGATGGGAATTCACTCTTGTCGGGCCAGAACGCTCCTGCTATAATTTTATATACATAAGCCACCCTAGCTCAATCGGCAGAGCAAGCGCTTCGTAAGCGCTAGGTTGTCAGTTCAACTCTGACGGGTGGCTCTTGTGGCCCGTTTCGTCAGCGCACGCAACGGGCCTTTTTGCACGCCATTGTAAGCCATCACCCGGACTGCCAAGCGGATGAGCACGCCAGATCGACAGCCTCCTATCACCATCGGGGTCGCAGGTGGCACGGCCTCAGGTAAATCAACCGTCGCCAAAGCCCTGCTCAACCGGGCAGGCAGCCACAATATCGCCTATCTTTCCCACGATTTTTACTACCGCAACATTAGCGAGGTGCCGCGAACCCAGGACGGCGTCCCGAATTTCGATCATCCCAACTCTTTGGAAACCAGCCTGCTGATCGCGCACGTCCGTCAGTTACGCGCCTGGCAGGAAGTTCAGGCCCCGGTCTACGATTTCACCATCCATCAGCGACTTCCCCGCACGATCACGGTCAGGCCGCAGCCGGTCATTCTGCTTGAGGGTATCCTGCTGTTCGTCGAACCGGAACTGCGCGATCTGTTCGACATCCGTATCTTTGTAGACACGCCGGACGACCTGCGCTTCATCCGCCGCCTCAAGCGGGATGTGGCTGAGCGGGGACGCACCGTCGATTCCGTGATCGAGCAATATCTTGCAACGGTGCGACCGATGCACCTGGAATTCGTCGAACCGAGCAAACGCTACGCCGATGTGATTATCCCTGAAGGCGGTTTTAACAAGGTTGCCATTGACATGGTAGCCGCGCGTATTCGCACCATGCTGGACGACCGGGCCTGAAATCCTGCTCGCCCGAAGCACCCGTTACCCCTCGCCGGACGAAGGCGTTACCAGCCGGACCATTTCGACCAGGAAGGCGGAAACCGTGTCGAGGTTCTTTTTGAGGTCGCGCATTTCTGTGAGGGCCATGTCGGGCCGCTTTTCCCAAGCACGCAAGATAATTTCTGCCTGCAACCCCAGATTGGTGATACGCCCACCCAGGTAATCATGCAGCACATCGGCCAGCCAACGGCGTGCATCTGGGGAGAGGTACTGCGCGATCTGCTGCTGAAATTCTTCAGGATTCAGGTTTT
>Ga0209018_1002576_pt1 | contig 12550 bp, 7 predicted proteins | sample YNPBryBLVA2012_FD_185814 | JGI IMG/M metagenome (GOLD analysis project Ga0209018, IMG submission 185814) | Anoxygenic and chlorotrophic microbial mat microbial communities from Yellowstone National Park, USA - YNP Bryant BLVA 2012 (SPAdes)... ...
CGGGGGCCGACTCCGACACGTTCGCCGGGCTGATGCGTCTGTATGGCTATCGCACGGCCGCCTTCTACCCGCCGTCGCTCTTCGTGGTCGATCACGGCGTGCTGACGTGGGCCGAAGACAAGGGGCTCGACTTCGAATACCGGAAGGTGGAGTACGCAACGGCGGATCGCCGCGTGGCGCAGGTGCAACGGTATCTGGACAGCGTGGCAGGCGATCACAAGCTGCTGCTCTGGGTGCATCTGTTCGAGCCCCATGAGCCCTACGAACGTCATGCGGATCACGACTTCGGCGAGCGCGACGTGGACCGCTACGACGCGGAGATCGCGGCGGCCGACCAGGCGGTGGGCAGGCTGGTAGCCCTGGTCCGGGAGAAGCGTCCGGGCGCGGTCGTGGTGCTGGCAGCAGACCACGGCGAGGAGTTCGCGGATCACGGAGGCTACTACCACGGCACCACGGTTTTCGAGGAGCAGGTGAGGGTACCGCTTCTGGTGAATGCGGCGGGGCTTGGGCCGCGAAAGGTCGAGCAGCCGGTCCAGCTCATCGACGTGCTGCCGACGGTGCTCAACGCGATGGGAGTGCCCCGGACGCCGCGCCTGCGGGGCAACGACATGGGCGGGTGGCTTGTGGGGCAGGGCAGCGGCGAGGGGGAGGCGTTCGTCGAGAGCTACGATCAGGTGCTGCTCGCGCAGGGGCCGTGGCGGCTGGTGTGCGAGCGCAAGGTGGATGCGTGTTCGCTGTACGATCTTCGAAGCGACGCTGGGCAGCGACACGATCTGGCGCCGGAGCAGGCAGACCGGACTGCTGCGATGCGCCGGCGCCTGCGAGAGATCGAGGCGTCGCACGGGGCTTATGAGCTGTCCGGTGCGCGCATGGAGGGGAAGGCGCTGCCGCCCGCGCTGGTTCGCGGCATCGCGGGCGACGTGAACGCGGCGAAGGACGTTGCCGCGTTGCTGGATGACGCCGACGTGGCGTTGCGTCGCAAGGCCGCGCAGGTGCTTTTCGAGCTTGCGTCGACGGAGTCGGCGGCCGCGCTGAGCCTGGCGCTTACCCGCGACGAGGACGAGGAGGTGAGGCGGTGGTGCGCGTTGGCGCTGAAGCGGATGGGGCAAGGGGCACCGTTGGCGTTGGAGCTGCTCGACAGCGGCGAGCAGCAGTGGCGGCGGATGGCAGCGCTCGCCTTGGCCGACGCGGGCGACCCGCGCGGCGAGGCGGTGCTCGTGGAGTGGTGGAACGCGGGAGGCCTTGCGTTCGATCGGTCGCGCGACCTGGTGCATGCGTTCGCGAAGATCAAATCCAAGGCTGCGGTTGTGGCGCTGACAAAGTCCCTGGACGACGTCAACCTGCGTCCGTACATTGCCTCGGCGCTGGCGAAGATCGGGGATCCGTATGGAAGGATCCAGCTCGCGTCGCGGTTCGGGGAGGAGCGCTACGAGAACTCGCGGCAAGCGATCGCGCAAGCGCTCGTGGAGCTGGGCGCCACGACGGAGCTGGTGCCGGGGTTGAGCAGGTTCCTGGGGGTGCAGGATCCGATGCCCAACGGTGTTCAGATCGCGGTCGCTGCGCACGTCACGGGCGCTCTGGGCGGGCCTGATGACCGTTGGCTCGAACAGGTGAGGCGGTGCGGACCTGAGGGGCTTCGGGTGCCGATCGTCGTCCCCCGAGGTGGGAACGGCAAGGGCTTCCGGGTGGTGATTCGGGCACGTTCGCGCGATGGCAAGCCGGGTGTCGTGCGCATGGCGGTCGCGAAGCGCGGCCCTCGCGGCAGCGGTTCGACGCTTGAGGCCCTGACGCGGGACGGGACGGTATCGCTTCGGGTGACCGAGGGAGGCTGGGCGGAGGTGGCGGCCCCGTTGCCTGCCAGCGCGGCTCTCGTTGCGTCGCGTCCGGCAGAGGTGGTGCTGGCGCCGGATGCGAACGTGGCGGTCGACGCGTTCGTGGTTGTGCCGCTGGCGGACGAGATTCCCCCGCCCCCGCCGGAGCCCTGGGTTGGGCCATCGGACGATGACGGTCCCGCATCTCCGGCCCGTTGAGAACACCGGTCGGCTGCGGGTTTCTTTGCCACATCGTGGTCGTTGGGCAGGATTGGGGCCATGTCGCGCCCGCCGCTCAAGGTTCAGCACCCGCACGTCTGTTGTGATGCGCTGAAGTTTGGGGGCAGTCCGCACATCACGGGGACGGGGGTCCTGGTGCGGCGTCTGTGGGCGTGGCATCGCGGAGGGGCTTCTGTCGAAACGCTGCTCAGGCGCTATCCGCGTCTGAGTCCTGCGTTGGTGCTCGATGCGTTGTCCTACGCGTACGACAACCAGGAGCTGGTCGAGGACGACTTGCGCAGGGAGCGTGAGTTGCTGGATTCGGCGCGACGGACATCGGTTGGGCTGCGTCCTCTCGAGCAGCAGGACCTGCCTTTCCAGTCCGGGCGAGGTGGACGCTGAGGCGTTTGGGGACAGCGCGGCGGGGAGCGTGCAGGAAAGTCGATCGCACGGGTGGCGATTCGATAGACTATTGGTCGGTGAATGTTCCCGCGTGAGCCGCTGCCCTCGCGAATCGGTCCGTACAGGATTCTGAGGCGCCTGTCTTCGAGACGCGGGGCGGATCTGTACCTGGGCGTGCATGAAGGTCCGATGGACTTCACACGGGAGTGCGTGCTGAAGCTGGTGCCTGCGCCGGGGTCGGCGGGAGACCCGAGGTCGGCCGAGGAGCTGGCGCAGGAGGCGCGGGTGTGCTCGCGGCTGAACCATCCAGCAATCGTTCGGATGCACGACTTCTTCGAGCACGGCGAGCACTTGGTGCTTGTCTTCGAGCATTTCGCAGGCGTGTCGCTGGCCCGGCTCCAGTCGCATCTTCGTCGCCGCAAGCAGAAGCTTGGGGACGACGCCGTCTGGTACATCGCGCACGCGTTGTTCTCGGCGTTGCAGCATGCGCACTCGCTCACAGACGAGCGGGGCGCACGCACGCCGGTGATCCATCGTGACGTGCAGCCTGCGCACGTCGTGATGTCCGCGGACGCGCAGGTTCGCCTCGCGGGGTTCGGGATCGCGAAGATCTCGGGGACGGAGAGCAACACGGCGGTGGGGTTCGTCAAGGGGACGCCAGCGTACATGGCGCCGGAGCAGGCGCGTGGTGAGAAGGTCACGGAGCGCGTCGATGTTTTTGCCGCCGGCCTTGTGGTCTGGGAGATGCTCACGGGCAGGTCGGTGGTTCCGGGGCCGGAAGCAGGTCAGGGCGCTGAGTTGCTTGCGCTGGTCGGAGGGCGCCGTGTCGAGCCGCTGTCGAGTCTGCGTCGCGATCTGCCGAGGGAACTGGTGGCTGCGATCGATGCTTGCCTCGAGTTTTCCCCGACCAAGCGTCAGATCCGATGTTCCGACGTGGTGCGTTGGATCGACAAGCTGATCGATCTGAACCTGGGCCGCAGCGACTTGAGGGAGCGGCTCGTACAGGTCCGCAATGCGGCGCTTCGCACCCCGCCGCTGTCCACATCCACACCGCGCAACTCGATGCCGCCGCCGGCGAGTTCGGCTCCGCGTGCTGCAGCCTCGCGGTATCCGGGCCTGGCCACACGGATGACCGGCCGTGCGGGGGACGGCAGTGAAGGGGAGCAGGTGCCGCGTTCGACTCGTCGTGTGCCACCGGTCATGGCTCCGCCATCGTCGCGGCCTCCTGCATCGGCGGAGCTCGCGGTCGACGACGTCGAACCGGTGCGTTCGCCCGTGCCTGCCGCGGGGCGTGCGCCCAGCGTGCCGTCGCGAATCGGCGGCAGCACGCACGCCAAGGGTACACTGCTGGGCCTTGCGCCCACGAGCACGCCGCACCAGCAGGTGGTCGACGCCGCTGCGACGTCAGTGCCCGCCATGCCGCCGCTACCGATGATCGACCCAAGCACGGAAGCCGTTGACGAGTTGCGTCCACCGCCGGGCGTGCACCTGGCGCCGTCGCCACAGCCTCCGCACCGCGCGCCGGCTGCCGTCGTGATCTCGCATGTGGAGCCCGGGGAACGCCCGTCGCCGGGCGACACCACGGTGCTGACACGTCGTTCGTGGATGTTCCGGCGAGGCTCGCGGTTCTGGGGCTTCATGGTGCTTACCGGGACGGTTGCGGTCACCGCGGCGGTCACGGCGGTCGTGGTGGTGCGGTTGACCGCGGGATCGAGGGTGGAGGCGCCGCAAGCCGCTGTGGAGGCTACGGTGCGGTCTGCGGTGACCGCGCCCAGTGCGTCGGTTACGACGACGCCTGCCGCAGCGGGGAGCCCTGCGGTATCGGCAACGGCGTCGGTGGCGCCGGTTGCGAGCGCGACGGAGAAGCCGATCCCGAGGGGGTTGGGGGTGCTGATTGTCCGGTCACCGCCTGAGGGCACGGTGTACGTTTCGGGGGTTCCGCTGGGCGAGACCAACGAGCGTCTCGAGCTGGCGTGCGGCCGTCAGAAATTCGTGCGGGTGGGGACGCGTCCGGGGCCGGGTGGGTTGGTGAACACGACGTGGTTGACGCCTGGTCAGTCGGTCATGATTCGTTGCCGGGAGGCGGTGGAGATTGCGGCGATGCCGCGGTACCCGGTGCAGTAGGGTGGTGGTCGGACAAGCGCGAAGACGGCGGTTGTGCGCACGATTTTTGTTCCCGGACGATTTCGTGCGGAAGGCACTGGACAAGTGGCCGGGTTCGATGCGATACGTGCGCCCCGGTAGTCCTTGGGGGTCCGCGTGCGGAGCTCCGGGCATCAAGGAGAGAAACGTCGGGTGGAGAACATCTTGTTAGCTGACGTGGGACAACGCAGCCGAGAAGGGCTTTGAAGCGAGGAGTTGATCTTCGATCCCGCGGTGGAGGAACTGTCATGAGGTCGAATCTGTGGCGTAGTGTTTCGTTGCCGATCCTGGTTGTTGGGCTTGCAGCCCCCGCGATGGTGGACTGCGGAGGAGGTATGCCCAAGGTGCCCGGTGTGCCGGGCATGCCTGGTAACTGCCCGGACATCGCGAGCGTCGATGCGATCGCGCAGGTGGACTTTGCGAAGGAGTTCGGCTTCGACGTCGAGGGTGCGGCGAAGGTCAAGGCCGCGATGACGGCCGGTGTTCAGATTCAGGCGTTGTCGGCGGAGATCGAGGGCGAGCTGAAGGCGGCGTGCGGCAAGCTGGCGAGCGACCTGGGCGCGCAGCCGGAGGGCGACAGCGCGGAAGCGGCTTGCAAGGCTGCCGCGAAGGCGATTGGCGATTTCAAGGCCAAGGCGGGTGGCAGCTTCAAGCTGGACATCCAGCCGCCGAAGTGCTCGGCGTCGGTGAGCGCGATGGCTGACTGCGCGGCGAAGTGCGACGCCAACGTGAAGGGGCCTGAAGCGGAAGTGAAGTGCGAAGGCGGCGAGATCAGCGGCAAGTGCGGCGCCGAGTGCAAGGGCTCTTGCAGCATGGAGGCCGGTGGCAAGTGCGAGGGCGAGTGCGGCGGCAAGTGCGAGGGCGAGATCGGCGGCAAGTGCGAAGGCAAGTGCGACGGCAAGTGCGATGGCAAGAAGACCGCGGCCGGTGGCGCCGAGTGCGCTGGCAAGTGCGAAGGCAAGTGCGACGGCAAGGCGACCGGCGAGTGCAAGGGCACCTGCAAGGGTGACTGCAAGCTCAAGGCAGCCGCGAAGTGCGAAGGCGAGTGCTCGGGCGAATGCTCGGTGAAGATGGAAGCCCCGAAGTGCTCCGGTACGGTCAAGCCCCCGGAGATGTCGGCCGAGTGCAACGCGAGCTGTGACGCTCAAGTCAACGGTAAGCTCGAGTGCACGCCTGCCAAGGTGACCCTGAAGGCCACGGGTGCTGCGGATGCGCAGGCGGCTGCCAAGCTGCAGGCTGCGATCGAAGCCAACCTGCCGGCCGTGCTGAAGGTCGCGATCGGCATGAAGGACAAGGTCGTCAAGGTTGCCGGCAACGTGAAGGCAGTGGTGGAGGGCATCCAGGGCAGTGTCAAGGGCATGGTAAAGGGTGGCCCGTCCATGGCTGCCAAGGTCGGCCTCTGCATCGCCGCTCCGTTCAAGGGCTACATCGACGCGGCGGCCAACATCCAGGCCAACGTCAACGTGTCCGTGAATGTCCAGGCCAGCGCGTCCGCCTCCGGCAGCGCCGAAGGCAAGGCCGGCGGCTGAGTCCAGGTTTTTTTCCCTTCGATAGCCTCCTCCCCGAGAACAGTCCCGTGTCAGGCCGCTTGGTTGGCCGGGCACGGGGCTGCCTGCCGGACGCGTCAAGCGTGGACACTCGCCTTCTGGGGGCTGTCCGTGGCATGGTAAGGGCCGCGATGCCGAACCCATCCCTCCCCTGGGAAAAGCTGGTCGAATCGACGCTGCTCGCTCTGCTGCAGGCCTCTGCCGAGGGCATCATCGTGTTCGATGGCGCCGGCGTTTGCCGCATGGTTGGGCGAAAGGCGGGGGAGTACTTCGGGTGCGACCCTGTCAAGCTGGTGGGCAAGCCCCGCTCCGAAGTCGTGGTGGCGCTCAGCCGCGCATGCGAAGAGCCGGAGTCCTTTCTCGCCATGGTCGGCGAGACCGACCTGGGCGAGCCTGCCCAGATCCTAGGCGAGATCGAGGTCCGCAGTCCACGTCGCATTGTGCTTTGGGCGAGCTTCCCGATCAAGCGCGACGACGAGCCCGCCGGACGGTTGATTCTCGTGCGGGACGTGACGCGCGAGGTGAGCGCGGAGCGGGCGCGCCGTCACCTGCAGCAGCGCGTCGAGCAGCTTACCCCCATCGACGCGCTGACCGGACTTGCCAATCGCAGACGTTTCATCGAGGAGCACGAGCGCGAGCATGCCCGTGCAGGCAGGGCCTGGGATTCGTACGCCGTTTTGCGCGCGGACGTCGACGCCATGGGAGCGGTCAACGACACCTTCGGCGTCGCTGTCGGCGACAACGCCCTCGAGCACGTCGCCGAGCTCCTGAAGAACGACCGGCGCGACTACGATGTGGTGGCGCGTCTCGCCAACGATGAGTTCGCGATCCTGTTGCCTGGCGCCGACGCCGTTGCGGCACGCGCCGTCGCCGACAGGATCGTGGCTGCGTTCGCGCGCGATGCCATCGACAGGCCCGACGGGCCGAGGCTCAGCGTCTCCATCGGCGTGGCCGTGTGCGTGCCGCCGACGGGAGAGACCGCGTCCGACGTCCTGCGGCGTGCTGGCGAGGCGCTCGACACGGCGCGCGAGCGCGGAGCATCCCAGGTCGAGATCGATCCCGGTTCGCCGCGTGCCGCTGCGACTCCGTGACCGTGTCGGTCGTCGCGATGAACCACGAATCCTCCCAGGACGCTTCCACCGACCGCCGTTTCGGTCACGACGAGGTTCGCCGTTCTCTTCGCCGCATTCTGCAGCGCTTTGGACCTGACTATTGGGCTGCCATCGACCGCGACCGCTCGTTTCCCGACGAATTCATGACCGTCATGGCCGAGGCGGGCTACTTCGGCGTGCTCATCCCCACCGAGTTCGGTGGGCTCGACCTTGGCCCCGGCGTCGCGAGCATCATCGTGGAAGAGATCAACCGCGCCGGCGGGGATGCGTCGTTCGTCAACGCCCAGATGGCCATCTGCGGCACCCTCGTTCGCGACGGCACCGACGAGCAGCGTCGGGCGTATCTGCCCGGCATTGCGAGCGGCAGCGTGCGTCTGCTCACGGTCGCTGCGACCGAGCCCGACAGCGGTGCCGACATGAGCAAGCTGGCGAGCGTGGCACGACGCGATGGTGCTGACTGGGTGATCGATGCCCAGAAGGTTTTCATCTCGATGGCGCGGGAGACGCGCCTGCTGATCCTGTTGGTTCGCACGGATGAGGGGCCTACGATCTTTCTGCTCGATCGGGAGCAGTTCGGCGATCGAATCGAGCTTCGGCCGATCGACCTCATTGCGAATCGGCTCACCACCACGATGTTCATCGACTCGCTGCGTGTTCCCGACGCGTGTCGCATCGGGCCTGTCGGTGGTGGGCTCAAGTGCCTGATGAGAGGTTTCACCGTACGTCGCATCCTGGCGGCCTCGGAGTCCATCGGCAACGGGCGGTTCTTCCTGGAGAGGAGCCTCGATCACGCCAAGAATCGACATACGTTCGGGCGTCCTATCGGTCAGAACCAGGGGGTGCAATACCCATTGGTACAAGCCTATGGGAAGGTCGAGGCGGCCGACCTGATGCGGTGGGATGCCGTGCGGCTGGTCGAGTCGGGGCAAGACGCTTCGGGCCGGTCGGCGCTTGCGAAGATTCTCGCCTCGGAAGCGGCATGGGAGGCTGGCAGGGCTGCCCTGACCACGTTCGGCGGATGGGGGCTATCCACCGAGTACCATGTCGAGCGCAAGCTGCGCGACGCCACGATATTCGTGTTCAACAACATGCTGATGAGCTTCGTGGCAGAGAAGGTGCTCGGGCTTCCGAAGGCGTTCTGAGGCTGGAGCAGGCTGTCCGCGCCGGCCGGTGGCGGTCGACGTATTGCACCCGCACGGCGGCTGCGGCATGCCGGGCATCCCAACAAGGAGCCGTCATGTCGACCCCGCTCGTCGAATGTGTTCCCAACTTTTCCGAAGGCCGCGATCGCTCCGTGATCGAAGCGATCGCCGATGCAATGCGCAGCGTACCGGGTGTTTCCGTTCTCGACGTGGATCCGGGTGCTGACACCAACCGGACCGTTTACACGTTCGTAGGGCCGCCCGACGCGGCTGTCGAAGCCGCCTTTGGCGCGATGAAGGTTGCATGCGATCGCATTGACATGAGCCGTCATCATGGGGAGCACGCGCGCATCGGAGCCGCCGACGTGACGCCGTTCGTACCGCTGTCGGGCGTGACGATGGACGACTGTGTGCAGCTTGCTCGCCGGCTCGGTGAGCGAGTCGGGCGGGAGTTGGAGGTCCCGGTGTACCTGTACGAAGCGGCTGCGACGTGCCCTGAGCGCAAGTCGTTGCCGAACATTCGTTCGGGAGAATACGAAGGGCTCGCTGCGAAGCTCCAGGACCCGGCGTGGAAGCCGGACTTTGGTCCGGCGAGGTTCAACCCGCGAACCGGCGCGTTCGTCATCGGCGCGCGTCCCTTCCTGATCGCGTTCAACGTGAATCTCAATACGCGCGACGCCCGGCTCGCCACCGAGATTGCGCTCCGGCTTCGCGAGAGTGGCCGCCTGAAGAAGGGGCCTGACGGCAACAAGGTCATCGGTGCCGACGGTCAACCCGAGCGGATCCCCGGGAAGCTCAAGGAGGTGAAGGCGACCGGGTGGTACATCGAAGACTACGGTCAGGCGCAGGTGTCGATGAACCTGACGGACTTCCGTGTGACGCCGGTGCACGTGGCGCTGGAGGCGGTCCGCGAGGAGGCCCGGTCGCTCGGGTTGATCGTGACGGGCAGCGAGTTGGTCGGGTTGATCCCGAAAGACGCAATGCTGGAGGCAGGCAGGTACTACCTCGCAGCGCAGGGGCGGTCCTGGGGCGTGCCCGAGCGGGAGCTCATCGCCATCGCAATTCTGTCGATGGGCCTTTCCCAGATCACGCCGTTCGACCCGGCGAAGAAGATCATCGAGATGCGAGTGGAGGAGAAGATGAACAAGCTCGTGAATCGAACCGTCGCAGACTTCGTCGACGAGTGCTCGATGGACTCGCCCGCACCGGGCGGAGGGTCGGTGGCAGCGCTCTCGGGGGCGCTCGGAGCTGGGCTGGCCTGCATGGTGGCGAATCTCACCGTGGGCAAGAAGGGCTACGAGTCGGTCTGGGAGGAGATGAAGCGTGTCGCGGTACAGGCCCAGGGGCTGAAGGACCGATTCGTTGCCGCCGTGGATCGCGACACCGACGCATTCAACGAGGTAATGGCGGCGTTCAAGCTGCCGAAGGGAACGCCGGAGCAGAAGCAGGCGCGCGACGCCGCCGTGCTCGAGGCTACCAAGCGTGCCACCCTCGTGCCGCTCGACGTGCTGAAGATGGTCCCGGATGCGCTGGCGGCTGCGCTCGCGGTAGCGCAGCGCGGCAACAAGAACTCGGCGTCCGACGCTGGCGTGGCGGCAGGAGCCCTGCGTACAGCCGCAGAGGGCGCCTGGCTCAACGTCCGGATCAACCTGGGGGGCATCTCCGACGAAGACTTCAAGCGCCGCGTCCGCGCCGAAGGTCTTGCCGCCCTGGAAGCTGCGCGAAAGGCTGCTGACGAGGTCGAGCGCGTTGTGGACCAGGCGATCGGCTAGCGTGGCGCAGGGTCTGTCGACCGAATGAGCCCGCACCGGCATGCGCGGGCCTGCGACGAGGACCGGTCATCGTCCGGCGAGCCGCTCGTCGGGATCTCCGAAGACCTGGGTCAACCACGTGGTCTGCGGGCGCATCACGTGCCGGATGCTGCGGAGCGGTCCGCTCAACATGGCGGAGTGCCAGGACCGAACCCGCGGTTTGCCGGCGTTCTCGGCCAGCCACACCGGCATGCCCGTGATCGGATCCACCAGCACCACGAAGAAGCTGTGATAGTGCGCTTCTCGCCCTCGCGGCCCGTGAATCAGCACCACGTCACCGAGCCGGAATCGATCCGCACGGTCGCGCAAGAAATCGAAGAATGGGTCTCCGGCTGCCATGCGAATCCGCTCCGCGTCCGCCAGATCCCACACGTCGAACGTGCCCGGGTGATCGCGGAAGTAGGATACCACGGCTTCCACACTGCGCCGGTTCGACATCTCGAACGTGTCGAAATCGAGCTTCCCCTTCGTGCGTTCCCGCGGCTCGTCTCGCCCTCGGTACCATGTGCCCGACGCTCGCTCATAGGTGTCGAGCACGAAGTCGATGCACACCTGCGGTGGGTGGGGGCGCCCCTGCGTGTCGAAGACGGGGTACCAGATCTTGTTGAACGTGTAACCGGTCTGGCCGTGGGCATAGGCCCAGTTCCACGCGGGGCGAAGCGATCCGTCCTGCTGTCCAACCTCCTCTTTGGGCTCGTCGAAGGGTAGCTGCTCCGCTGCTTCGGCCTGAACGGCTGCACGCAGCGCGTCCGCCACGTGCTCCACCACGCGTCGATCCTTGCGGGCGGCTTCAACCCGCGCTCGATCGGCTTCCTGCACGATCTCGCAGCCCAGCGACGCGCGTCCGTCCACGGACGTCAGCGACGCTTCAACCCACGGACCATCCGGTCCGTAGCGCACCGAGGCGTTGATGCCCACGCTCGTGATCCGCTCGATGCGCACGCGATCGAATCCGTAGTCTCGGGACACGCCCACGAAATCGACATGCAGGGGAGGGAACAGCGCCGCACGATCCGTCGCGACCCGGTCGAACAGAAGAAGCGCCGCCGCCTGGCCTTCTTCAGGGCCGTCCGCGTACACGTATCCATACTTGCCCCGGACCAGGTGCAGCACATCGGAGCCGCGCAGCACCCAGAGCTCAGGTTCGTCGAACAGCGACTGCAGCGTGAAGGTCATCACCAGCCGCTGCGCCATCCATGGCGTCTCCGCGTAGAAGTAACCCTCGGGAAACAACACCGCGCGCACGTCTCTGCGACGGTATCGCAACAGGCCCTTGAGCGTCTTCATCGCCTCGTGCGCGCGTTGCGGGTCGCGGAGCGCGTCGGCCACGGTGCGCAGGTATGGGGACAGGGCGCCCTTGTCGACCATTGGCGGGCGTAGGAACAGGACAGGCCAACCCTTGGCGCGGCCCAGCACCTGGTGTCGCTGCGATTCAAGCTCCGGCGTGCCGGGCAGCGCCGGCATGGACGCGAGGTTTGCGCGCATCGCGGCGCACGACGCCCGCTCGCGGTCACGCGCGGCCCGTTGCTGCGCTTCCACATCCTGCGTGGCTGCGTCCGCTGACGCAACAGGCGCCGGGTCGGACCGATTGGTTTCACGGGAGCACGCAGAGGGCAAGCTTGCGCACACCAACGCGGGCAGCGCGCCGTGCCATCTGCGAGGAAGCCATGACGCCACCGGGCGAGCCTAGCCCGGATGGGCCCGAACACAAGACTTCACCGGTGCGAATCGTAGGCTGCTTACCCCGTGCTCGCGATGGGTCGGCCTGCTCGCGACGTTCATGCTCGTCGCCCCAACGGGTTGTCATGCGCGGGTGATCTCGTCGCTTCCGGAGAGCTGGTGCGCGGGGCGGCCAGGAGCGTTCGTGCGGGGAGGCGGAATTAAGTAGCACGATGTTTATGAAGTGTGCTACGGGACGCGACATGCTGCGGAGCCGTTGCCAGCCAGAGCCTGTCCAACGCGGGCCGGGGTTCCCACGCCGGAGCCGCCTCGCGGTCGCGTCCCTTGTGCTCTGCTCGACGTTGTCCGTCATGCCGCGCGCCCGTGCCGATGACCTGCTGCAGCCGCCGCGGCTGTTGCATGGTCCTCCTGCGAAGGTCGAGGTGACCGGCTCCCCAGAGCGCGACCTTCCAACCGAGGTTCTGGCGACCGTGACGGTCGATGCTCTGGGAGCGGTCACCAGGGTGGAGCTCCCCGAAGGCTTGCCGCAGGCGGTTGCGAACGCCGCCTCTGCAACGCTCGCGGGCTGGCGATTCCTCCCGGCCACCCGCAACGGCAGCCCGGTCGCCGCGCGTGTGCGGGTTCGCCTGCGGTTGCTCGGTAGTACGTCGAATCCGGCGCAGGGGCAGCCCCCGCAAGCCGGTC
>Ga0209018_1002577_pt1 | contig 12550 bp, 10 predicted proteins | sample YNPBryBLVA2012_FD_185814 | JGI IMG/M metagenome (GOLD analysis project Ga0209018, IMG submission 185814) | Anoxygenic and chlorotrophic microbial mat microbial communities from Yellowstone National Park, USA - YNP Bryant BLVA 2012 (SPAdes)... ...
GCGGTTTGTTGCACGCCAGGCGTACAGACTGACCGCCAGGATGCTGGCAAGGAACGCAATGTAGATCCACAGACGCGGATCGCTCCACACAATGGTGGCAGGGTAGCGTGCCAGGGCAACGGCTTGCAGTGCCACAAATGCCGCTGAACTGATCTGGACGCTGCGTGCACGCATGAGGTCGCCCTCGCGCAGCACGTGGACTGCGGCGATCCCCAAACCGACCAGCCATGCACCAACAGCGCGCGCCGTGAGCGGGGTCAGTTGCCAGGGCCAGAGCGACGATGAGAAGGCAGGGGCGATCAGCAGCATCAGCCCAATCGTGAGCAACGCAGCCGCCTGAAACCCGATCAAGGACCAGAGCCAGGGGGGTAGCAGAACAAGCGCTGGCGGATCACCGCCGGGAGTGCGCACCTGCCCGAGCATGAGCACACCAAGCACCAGGGGAACGACCGCATACACGATTACCCATGCCCAGGCTGCCCCACGCGCCAATGGATCGGAACTGGCGAAATGAAACCGCTCAATATGGATCAGCGTAACCACCAGTGTTATGAGCGTAAATGCGAATACAGCCAGCACTGCGATCCGCGCATTCGCCCAGTGCGCTTCACGAGCGGACAACCATTCGAGCAGCATGCTCGACCAGTACGCACCACCCAGGAATGCGGCTGTCAACGGCGGCTGGATCGTCCAGGCAAAGAAACGATCCGTCTGTTCTGCGAACACAAACAGTTGCACCCCGCTGATCAACACCAGGAAGCCTGCCAGAATCAGCATTGCACGCATTGGTGCGCTGAGTGGTTTGATCGATCGATTGAACAATGTTCACCTTCGTCTCAGTAGGTCACACGCACCGGTGTACCGACCGGCGCCCACTCATAGAGCCACGCTGCCGATTTCAACGGCAGGTTCACGCACCCGTGCGAAGGACGCGCGCCGGTGCCGAAGAGGTTGTGCCAGTAGGTTCCGTGGAGCGCGACGCCACCGGAGAAATACATGACGTGCGGCACGTTCGGCACAACCCAGTATTTGCCGTCAGTGACGCCATCCATGGTCTGCAGCGGCAATTTGGCGTAAATCTGGAAGTTGCCGGTAGGCGTATTCATACCGTCGCGCCCGGTCGCAACCGGCGCATCGAAGACGAGACGATCGTCCTCGTATGCGTAGAGCCACTGTTTGCTCAGGTTGACAACGATCCGTCTGGCTTTGCCTGAAGAACGCGGGGCAGGAATGCTGGCGCGATTGGCGGGTGGGGACGGCGCCGGAGCGTGTGGCGTGATCGCCGGAGGCATCGTAGGCGACGGGGTGGGTGCACCGGATGGCGTGCTGAGCGAAGCGACATCCGGCACGGCTGGCACGGATGGTCCGAAGGTCTCGAAGCCGCGGTTGGGCACAGGAGCGATGTCCAATCCACGCAATTCCGCCAGTGCGCGACCCAGATCGCTGACCTGAATCTCATCGGGAGCGCCAGCAAGCGTTGGAACACGCTCCAGGCGGGCGCGCTCGAAGTACTGCACCTGACGCAATCCAGCGGCAGTCTGTTCCCACAGCGGTTCGCTGATCGGCATCCCAAAGAACTCGACACCACCGGCTGTCTGCCAGAAACCGATGAACGGCTCACGCACGCTGTGACCAGTTTCGACAAAGAGCAATTCACCTTCCACCGGCTGGCGATCAGGGCGCGGCGGGAAGGTGCGGTAGAGCGCAGCGATATACTCAGCAACTACAGCGCCGGTCCGCACGACCGACGTTCCGTCAGGGGCGGCAACACGCTCCAGGCGCCCCTTCTCGAAGTACTGCGTCGCACCGATCCCTTCCACGGTCAACGTCTCGGTCACAGGGAAGCCGAGCAGGCGCGGTCCGTCGTGGCTGCGCCAGAAACTCAGGAAACCGTGCTCATCGGTCAGGTGATGACCCGTGCGTGGAAAATAGAGTGCAACCGCCTGGGCAGATGCCGGTGTCGCTGCGTATGTCGCCACCAGAGCGACGATCAGCGGTACAATGATGGTCGGGCGAGCAGCATGGCGCATCATAGACGTTCCCTGGCGGCTGCCGTCGTCGGCATGGACGATTGAAAACAGAGAGGGCGTATCGTTGCGAAGATACCTGAGCCGATTATAACGTCCATTTGCGCAATGTCAAGAATGCAGGTTTATGGCAGATGAACATCAGCAAGAGCATAACCTCGTGAGCGGGAAGCGCCGCGACATCAACGGCTCCGCCTGGCGGCGTCATCGCCGGTTGTTGATCGGCGCACCGCTGGTAATTGGCGCCGCAGCAACCGAATTCTGGGCACTGCGCGCACCGCGATCGCTCCACCTCCCCCCGCAGCAGCAGGTCGTCACGATCAACCCGAAGATCGGCATTCATACGCGACTCACCGGCATCGGTGACGAGGGGTACATCCGGCGGACGCTGGAACAGGTGCGCGAAATGGGGGCGCGCTGGATCGTCGATCTGTTCCCCTGGGCGTATGTCCAGCCACGCTCTCGCTTCGGGTATGACTGGACGGGCGCCGACATGGTTGTGCGCCATGCAGTGCGCCAGGGGTTGCAGGTCATCGCCCGGCTCGACATCGTGCCACCGTGGGCGCGTCCTCGCAATTCGAGCGACCGGTACCTCGATGAAGCGCACTACGCCGACTTTGCCCGTTATGCGGCAGCGTTCCTCCAGCGCTACCGCGCCGATGGAGTGCGGCATATCATTGTCTGGAACGAGCCAAATCTGGCATTCGAGTGGGGACGGCGTCCCCCCGATCCTGCCGGGTATGCCGCGCTGCTGAAGGCAGTGTACCCACGTGTCAAGGCTGCTGTGCCCGATGCTGTGGTGATCGCCGGGGCGCTTTCGCCAGGCGGCGACCTGGGCGACCAGGCTGAGGTGCGAATGGGGGATTTGCGCTACATCACCGAACTGTACGCCGCTGGCGCCGCTCCCTGGTTCGACGCCTGGGCAGTGCACAACTACGGGGCGCAGCAACCGCACGACGCTCCGCCCGCCCCGGAAGAGATCAACTTCCGACGTGTTGAGCTGATCCGTGATCTGCTGACATACCTGGGTGATCGCCACAAACCAATCTTTATCACCGAAGGGGGATGGAACGATCACCCGCGCTGGTCGGCGGCGGTACGTCCGGCGCAGCGCGTGCGCTGGACGATTGGCGCGTACCAGATGGCGCTGGAGTGGACGTGGCTGGAAGCGATGTGCCTGTGGCAATTCAGCACGCCCTGGCAGGCGCGCACCTATCAGGATAACTGGAATTTTGTGGCGGCGGATGGGACGCCGAAGGCGATCTACTGGGCTGTGCGCGACTATGCTGTACCGCCGGATCTGCGGCGATGAATACACGCGCGAGATTGCGATAGACAGCGGCCCGTTGCACATAGTCGCGCGCAGTCGGGTTGGCGGCGATATCTTCCGGCGCGACAATCCCCTGGTTGTGCCAGGCAGCGAGCGCCTGCCAGGTCACCGGCACGCCTTCATGCCGCGCGCGGTGGACGCCACGCTCCAGGTTGGCGGCAAGATATTCGACTGCCAGCGCCGGCTGGATCAATTCACGGTTGATCGCGGCGTACAACTCCGCCTGTGTGCGGTAGCGTTCCGGATCAATCCGGCTCCCCTCGATGCGCAGCGAGACGTGCAGATAGTTCGGCTCACCCCTGACCGGAAGTTCGCCGCGCAGCATTTCGAGCGCCACTGAAGGACGAATGTTGCTGGGCCAGACCGTCAGGTTTGCGCCGCAGGCGTTAACTGCCATCTGCGCCGCCTGGTACCACGGCGTCAACGGACGCAACGGCGGCACGGCTTCCTCCAGCCAGCCAAAATGCTCGTTGTAGAGCACCAGTGCAATCACTTCCGCAAATGCAGCATCATCCATACCAGAAACTGTCGGATCGTTGTGACGCGCCGCTGCACTGATGATCACCGGGCGCAATGCTTCCATCTGCCGCGCAAACGCCGGTCGCACGAAGGGTTGCGGGTGGGCTGAAACAGTAACGGATGCCGTCAGAGCGCCGGAGAGCACCATGGTCAGTATGATGAAAACCAGCAGTCTGAAACCGGAAAGCAGGGGACGAGCAACGGAATGCCGCAGTTTCGCAGATCGCCTGGAGCGTTCAACGTTCAGCATACCCATATTCGATATGCAGCGGCGTCCCCATCGCCGCAGCGCGATACACCGCCAGTGTTCGCTCTGCGGTCGTGCGCCAGGAAAAGCAGCGCGCGCGCGCCAACCCGCGTGCCCGCAACTCGGCGCGCAGCCCGGCATCGGCGAGGAGACGCAGCATCGCCTGCGCCAGCGCATCGGCATCGTCAGGCGGAACGATCAACGCCGCCGCCTGATCCGGCGATCCCGGCGTCGCACCGACGACTTCAGGGAGACTGCTGCTGTTGCTGACAATAACCGGCGTACCGCACGCCATGGCTTCCAGCGGCGGCATGCCAAACCCTTCGTACAGCGAGGGGAAGACGAACATAGTGGCAGCGGCGTACCACAGCGCCTGATCGTCCTGATCGATGTAACCGACAAAGCGGAGCCGATCTCCAAGTTCGAGTTGTTCGGCGCGCTTCAGGATCGGCTCATACAGCCAGCCTTTTGCACCGCCGATGATCAGCGGCGCATCGACATCGCGCGCAATCCGGGCATACGCCTCGAGCAGCAGCGGCAGGTTCTTGCGTGGTTCGAGCGTACCGAGAAACAGGATGAATCGATCAGGCAGGCCGGTGCGCCGGCGAAAGGCTTCAAGCCGGACAGGATCAGGCGGCGCGAAGCGCGCATCAGCAGCGTTGGGCGTCACCACCACGCGATCCGGTGGAACATGGAGCCAGCGCACAATCTCGCGTCTGGTAAACTCTGATACGGCCAGCAGATACCGGGCGCGTCGCGCTGCAACCCGGATCGCCCACTGCGTGTACGCCCGATTGACCCGGCGAAACGTCTGCGGAAACAGAAATGCGCTCAGATCGTGGATCGTCACCACCGATGGAATCGGGCATGCCAGTGGAACGACATTGAGCACGCCGTGGTACACGTTTGCGCCTTCAAGACGCAGCAGCAACGGCGCCAGCAGTTGTTCCCACGGAATGCGCACACGCGGATTGATGGTCGGCAAACGACTGGGTTTGACCCGAAAATTGGGCGGCAACCCCAGCGCAGCGCCGTCGAGACCGCGAGTGGTGTAGACCGTATAACGACTCTCCCTGTCGATACCACCCAGATGGATCAGCAGCGCTTCGACGTAGTTCGAGACCCCTGCACGGCGGAACGTGCGTGTACGGGCAAGAAGATGCGCATTGACAGCAATATGCATGCGGGGTTCGTTTATAATAGATTAAGGCAATGCAGCATACGTCGGCGAAGGAATAACGCCCCAATGCTCACGCGGCCAGTACGAAATCCACGCCTGCCCGATGATCCGATCCAGCGGCAAACTGCTCCACTCGCGCGAGTCGCTGCTGTTGGCGCGGTTGTCCCCCATCACGAACACCGTGCCTGGATCGACCACGACAGGACCGCGCGCACACGGGTCTTCCAGGCGACAACTGGTGGGGATTCCCTGAAGGTACGGCTCATCGAGCAGAGCGCCATTGATATACACGCGCCCTTCCCGGATCTCGACCGTCTCTCCCGGCAGAGCGATCACGCGCTTGATATAATCTTTGCTCATATCGCGCGGATACTCGAACACCACCACATCGCCGCGACGCGGAGTGCGGAAGGGATAGACGACGCGCGGCGGCAGATCGGCGTTGCCGGGCAACAGACGCAGGGGCGCATTCAGGTCGAAGTGAAAGAAGATCAGTTTGTTGACCAGAATATACTGCCCGCTGTGCAGATTCGGCTCCATGCTTTGCCCTTCGATTTTGAAGTTCTGGATGGCGCCGCGCACAATCAGAAAGACCAGGAGAATGAAGACGGCGGTTTCCAGCATTTCCCGCACCACACTGCGAACTGCTGGCATCGGGGGCGGGACGGCGGTTGAGACATCGGTCGTTTCGACCGGATGATCGGCGATTGATGGTCGATCAAGACCGAGGCGGCGACGGAGTGGTGTTTCGTCCATATCTTCTCTACCAACCAGATTGGGCTGGCGCACAGGGCGATGCGCCGGATTGTTCACGAATTGATGACGATCTGCGAGGCATGCTGCACCGTATGCACCATGCGTCAGGATTATACCCGATCAGGAACAAGAATGCTAGCAGGTGAACCCATGCGTTATACCGGTCTCGTTGACGTGCTCGATGCTGAAACGTTACGTTGCAATGTCTGTCAGTGGCGATGTGAGTTGAAACCACGCCAGGCAGGGCGTTGCAACGTGCGTGTGCGCGATGATAACGGTCTTGCGGTGCATAACGATGGTCTCATCAGCGCAGCGACGGTTGGACCGATCGACGAGCACCGGTTGTGGCACTTCTTTCCCGGCACACAGGTGTTGACGCTTGGGGGGTGGGGCTACGCCTTCCCTGAGGACGGCCATCGTGGTCAGTATGGCAGCATACCTCCCGATGATCAGCATCGACGGCGGCTTGCGCCGGAGCGTGCTGCCACATTCGCGCTGGAGCGCCTGTGCCGCGGCATTGTCTGGGGGCACAGCGACCCTTCAGTGGCGCATGAGTATGTCTTCGATCTGCTGCGCACCGCGCGCGCCGCCAGCCGATACACGGCGCTGATCACCAGCGGGTTCCTGACGATTGAAGCGCTCGATCAGATCGGGCATTATCTCGACGGTATCTGCCTGGAATTGCGCGCATTCGATGATGCCGCCTACCGGCGTCTCGCTGGCGTTGAGCAATGGCGGGGCATTCTGGAGGTGGCGGAACATGCCTTTCATCGCTGGCACTGCCATGTCGAAGTGGTGACTCGTCTGCACCCCGGTGTGAATGATGCCGCCGACCAGATCCATGAACTTGCCCGCTGGATCCGCTCCGCGCTCAGCCCGTTCACCCCCTGGCACGTTTTGCCGGGCGACGCAGGCGCGGCGGCGGCGGCGGCGGTTGCACGCGCGCGTCGCACCGGCGCCGAAGCGGGACTGTTCTATGTGTACGGACCGGAACCGGGACAGGAGACGATATGCCCGTCGTGCGCATCGGTGGTGATCGAGCGCAGCGGTCGGATCGCACGTATGACGGGTGTCCAGGATGGACGCTGCACCTGTTGTGGCGCAGACCTGCATCTGCGTACATCGATTTTCAAGCGATCATGACACGCGCCCACGATCCACGATCTGCTACAATCATAGAGAGAGCAACCAAAACATTCAGGAGCAATCATGAACAGCGGTTCAGATCAACAACCTTCAGAAGCGCACAGCAGTACGTCCTTCATCGGGCTTTCGCCAGCTGCGCGCCTGATCGTCCGTCGCGATGGCGTGATTGAACGACGGATCGTGTTGGGAGAGGTTGCTGTGACAGCCGGACGGGCGCTGAGCAACGACCTGGTGTTGAGTTACGAGGGAGTCTCACGTCGCCACGCCGAGTTCCATCCCTGCCCGGAAGGGGTGATGGTTGTGGATGTCGGCAGCGCCAACGGCACCTTCGTTGACGGTCACCGCCTGACGCCCCACAAACCCCATTTACTGACCGACGGCATGTTCTGCACGATTGGTCCATACACCGTCTCGTACCATGCACCAGGGTCGCCGACATCAGTTGGCGCGCTGAAGACGGTTGCGCTGCCGGATTGACGCTACTCGTTCGTCCAGTAGACTTCGGCTTCTTCGTCGAAATCGTCGCTCTCCCAGGTTTCAATGCGCTCTTCCGGCGCCGCACTGTGAGCGCGCGTTGCAGGCGCAGCGCGCGTCCGAACGACTGCTGGCTTGTCGCGCTCGTCCCGCCTGGGGCGACTGCGGAAGACGATCTTGATCGGCGTGCCGGTGAAGTCGTAGCGCTCACGGATGCGGTTTTCCAGATAGCGCGCATACCCCCAGTGCACCTGTTCCGCCTGATTGGCGAAGAACAGAAAGACCGGCGGCGCAACCTGCGGCTGGGTCGCATAGTAGATCCGCAGGTGTGCACCCTTGTGAACAGCAGTTGGTGGATGCTCATATGTGGAACGACGGAGCAGGGTATTGAGTTCAGCGGTTGGGATGCGGCGCTGACGGTTGCTGGCGATCTCCAGCGCCAGCGGCAAGACCTTATCGACGCGCTGACCGGTCTTTGCCGAAATGAACAGCAGCGGCGCGTAGGAAATGAACTTGAACGCTTCACGAACATGACGGCTGAAGGCATCGAAGGTTGTGTTGTCCTTCACCACCAGATCCCATTTGTTGACCAGGATTGCCACCCCTTTGAGCGATTCGAGGATCATGCCAGCGATATGCGTATCCTGCGCAGTCACCCCTTCGGTCGCGTCGATGAGAAGCAGAGCGACATCAGCACGTTCGATGGCGCGCAGGGCGCGCATCACGCTGTAGCGTTCGAGTCCGCGTTCAATCTTGCCGCGACGACGGATTCCGGCAGTGTCGATCAGCAATGCTTTGATGCCGTCGATCTCAACCGGCGTATCAATACTGTCGCGCGTTGTGCCGGGAACATCGCTCACGACACTGCGCTCCTGACCGATCAACCGGTTGAGCAGCGACGACTTGCCAACGTTTGGACGCCCAACAATTGCGATCTTGACCGCAGCATCATCTTCCTCCGCTTCGATGATCGGCAACACGTCGGTCACCCGGTCGAGCACATCGCCAACGCCAATCCCGTGGTAGGCGCTCATCGGGATGGGTTCACCCAGGTTCAGCGCGTAAAACTCAACCGCATCCAGCGCGCGTTCGCGGTTGTCGGCTTTGTTGGCGGCAAGCACGACCGGTTTGCTGGCGCGACGCAACACTTCGGCAACAGCGGCGTCGGCAGCGGTCAACCCTTCGCGGCTATCAACAATAAAGATGATCGCGTCGGCTTCTTCGATTGCGATTTCCGCCTGTTCACGCACGCGTCGGGCAATTTCCAGTTGTGGCGTGCCCGGCGTCAGATCATCTTCTTCGAGGAGCAGACCGGCGGTATCGACAACGGTGAACACGCGACCGTTCCATTCGGTATCACCATACAACCGGTCGCGGGTAGTGCCGGGAATATCTTCGACAATCGCGCGGCGCTCACCGATCAGTCGGTTGAACAATGTCGATTTTCCGACATTCGGGCGCCCTACCAGTGCAACGATCGGTTTCATAAGGTCATCCCTCCAGACTCACGGCAGTGCGCTCTCCCTGCGTCTTCACGAGCGGATGCCCCTTTGCGCGGGCGCGCGCCAGCGCCTCAACGCACGCGGCATCGAACTCTATCCCTTTTCGCTCACGAAGATAGGCAATCGCCTGTTCAGCGCTCCACGGTTCTTTGTACGGTCGAACGCTGGTCAGCGCATCGAATACATCGGCGACCGCGACGATGCGCGCGATCCACGAAATCTGGTCGCCGGCGATGCGGTGCGGATACCCATTGCCGTCGAGCCGCTCGTGATGCTGAAGCAACGCTGGCAGTTCAACGCGCAGCAGACGCTTCAGTTCCTCCTGGCTCATGATGTCGTACCCCTTGACCGTATGGCTGCGCATCTCAATCAGTTCTTCTTCGGTCAGACGCCCCGGCTTATCGAGGATGGCGTCCGGCACGCCGATCTTGCCAATATCGTGCAGCAGACTGCCGATGCGCACATGGAATATCTGCTCGTCCGAAAGCCCCAATTCTTCCGCAATCGCAATCGAAAAATCCGAGACGCGGCGCGAGTGCTGCCGATTGTTGCGGTCGCGCGCGTCCACCGCCTCGACGAGCGCCTTGATCATGCCCAGCAGCAGGTTCTGCGTATCGGCGTAGAGGCGCGATAGTTGCAGCACCGTTGCCGAGAGGTTGGCGAACGACTCAAACAGGCTTACATCATCATCGGTGAACGCACCATCGATTTTATTGAGCGCCTGGGCGCCGCCGATAATACGCGCCTCGACCCGCCCGCGCCCGGCGCCAAGTTCGATACCTGGCGCACGAAGCGGCACGCACAGGATCGAGCGCGTCACAAAGCCGCTCTGCTGATCGACCGCCTGATAGTGGCGCGCATCCTCACGCACATTGTCCACCCGAACGATCTGACCGGTCGCCACGACATGCCCGATAATCCCCTGACCGAGCGGCACCGTGATGCCGGTAACCTGCTCGCTGCGTGAACCGGTCGCAACGTGGGATCGCACTACCGGATTGGTTTCATCGCTATCGTCGATCTCCCACACCGACGTTGCCTCGCAGTTGAGCAGATCACGGGCGTAGTCCATGATCAGGGTCAACAACTGCTGGCGGTCGAGCGTGGTCGTCAGACGGGCGGCAATATCTGCCAGGGCGCGCTGACGCCGTTCACGGCGATACGTCTCTTCAAGCAAGCGGGTCTTGTCGATCACGCTGACCATCGTGTTGCCGAGGATGCGCAACAGCGCCAGTTCTTCTTCGGCATCGACCGCATCAAAGGGCAGATTGAAGACCTGCACCACGCCAACCGGGCGCTCTTCGATCATCAGCGGAAGGCAGTACATGGTGCGCAGGCGAATGGATGCCAGTTCGCCGATACTGCGCTCCCAGCGCGGATCGCTGGCGACATCGCTGACAAAGATCGGTTCACGGGCGCGTAGCGCCGCTCCCGCCACGCCACGGTTCGCCGGGATGCGCATGCCGAGCAGACGCCGACTCGTCTCGTCGCCTTTGACGACGTGGAACACCAGTTCATCGCGCTCCGGGTCGTACAGGTAGAGCGTGCCGGCTTCGGCGCGGGCTTCTTCAACGAACAGATCGAGCGTTCGATCAAGCAGCGCCGCCAGATTCGCCTGCGCAGCCGTCTGCGTGGCGCGCTGCACCACGTTCAGGATACGTTGAATGCTCAGGTTGTGCACTGGCATGTTATTCCCTCCGCTCCACCCTGAGACTGTCGCTCAGGGCGCGACGCTCAAGGCGCGCACGTAGCGCACAATGTCGTCCGGTTCGCCAGCAACAGCGACAACTGCGCCGCTTTCGGCGCCGATACGCTCAACGGTGTACTCATCGATGGTGCGTGCTCCGGTGTGATCGAACATGACCCGCGGCAACAGCACCCGGCGCGCCCCCGCAGCACGAATAGCCGGTGCGACATCCTGACCCATCAGCAACCCGGAGACGGTCACCGTTTCACCGAAGAACCGGTTGACGACCGGCAGCAGGCGGGCACGCAGATTGACGATCCGGTTCAGACGGTCAATGACGCGCTGAAGAATGGGAGCGATCAACGTCCCGCAGACAATCGTCAGTTCGGCGGGTTGCGGCAGACGGGCGGGCAGACGACGTTGCGCTTTCGCCCATCCATCAAGAAAATCGCGCGTCATGCCAACTCCGTTGGAATACTGGGGCATGCCATCATAGTCGGCGGCTGGCGGCAGGTCACGCCCGCAGAGCAGGTAGAACTCGTCGGACGCATATACGAGACCGATGCCGTAGCGCTGGCGAAATTCCGCCTGGTACGCCTCGACAAGATCGATGATGCGCGGCGCTTCGTCAGGGCGGTAGCAGCGCATTGGCACATCGGCGGCGACGATTTGACGCGCGCAATACCCCAGGTTCGCCACCTGCCCTTCGTGCAGATGCAGCGCATCGTCCCAGCGTGGTTGCCGTTCCCAGGTCGCATCGATCCATTCCGGGGTTTCGTGGATCTGGATCGCCGTTTTGATTGTTTGCGGTCGCTTCCCCTCGAAGCGATACTTCGTCAACCCAACCGGAACGACTGCAATCGTCTGCACAATCGGATAGAGCGCCGCCAGGTCGCGAATACTCTGGTGGAGCGCCTCACCATCGTTGATCTGCGGCAACGCAACGATCTGGGTATGCACCGTCACACCGATCTGACCGAGACGCCTGATCTGTTCCAGGACATCCGGCACATCGGGCTTTCCCAGCAGCACCGCCCGCAACGCGCGGTCGGTAGCGTGGACGGAAATGTACTGCGGGCTGAGGCGCTGCTGCTCGATCCGCTGCCAGTCCGCCTCCGTCAGGTTGGTAAAGGTCACAAAATTGCCGTACAGAAAACCGAGACGATAGTCATCGTCCTTCAGGTAGAGCGAACGGCGCAACCCTTTCGGCATCTGGGTCAGAAAGCAGAACGGGCATTTGTTGTTGCAGGTGCGCAGACGGTCAAAGAGCGGTTCGACGAACTCGATCCCCAGGTCGTCATCAGGGTCTTTCTCGATCTCGTAGATGAACTCCTCATCACCGCGACGCACCAGCAACTCGATAGTCTCTTCGGCAATGGCGAAACGGTAATCGATCACATCACGCAGATGGAGATCACCCACCGCCAGCAACACATCGCCCGGTTGCAGTCCGATTTCGGCGGCGATGCTGCCAGGGGCGACAGAGGCGATCTCGCCACCCTCGCTGGTTATACGTTTCAGATCGGGTTGATATTCCATGAACGCGCGCCTGTAAACACAACAAATTTGGTGCGGTTCGAACCGCACCCGCGTATCAGTATACCACAGGGGCAGGGGAATTGCAGCGTGCGACCGGCGTCACACGTGTTTCGCCCAACTGGAAGTATGCACGGTCGTCTCCG